>Ga0335084_10003574_pt1 | contig 15171 bp, 11 predicted proteins | sample Lox_Sample_44_FD_206721 | JGI IMG/M metagenome (GOLD analysis project Ga0335084, IMG submission 206721) | Soil microbial communities from Loxahatchee National Wildlife Refuge, Florida, United States - Lox_Sample_4.4 | ecosystem: Environmental > Terrestrial > Soil > Wetlands | place: USA...
CACACACTGAAGCCTGCGCGGCCACAGCGTTCGCGCTTTTCCTGGCTAAGCTCTCCGTCGCGCGATACGTGGCGACGGACCTTGTCCACTTTCGAGACCGACATCCTTGTGATCGGCGCCGGGCCCGCAGGCTCGGCTGCCGCACGGACGGCGTCGCGCCTCGGCTGCAAGGTCGTGCTGGTCGACCGGCACCGGTTCCCGCGCGACAAGGTCTGCGGCGATGCGCTCATTCCGGATGCGATCGATGCGCTGGAGAAACTTGGACTGAAGCAACGCGTGCTTGCCGAGGCGCGGCCGCTGCGCTCGATCCGCATCTACGCACCGAACGGACGATGCGTCGAGCTGCAAGCGGAGATGGGCTGCCTGCCACGCAGCCGGCTCGACGAGCTCATGCGCGCAGGAGCGGAGCTGGCCGGCGCGACGTTCCTTGCGCCATATCGGGCGGTGCGCGCGGTCGAAGTCGATGGCGCAGTGGCGGGCGCCGTGCTCGAGCCGCACGATGCAGGCGAGCCGGTTACCGTGCGTGCGCGGTTCACGTTGCTCGCGACCGGTGCAGCCGCGGGACCATTGGAACAGTTCGGCGTTTGCGAGCGAAAGGCCGCAAGCGCGATCGCCGCGCGCATGTACGTGCGCGTGCCCGAGCGCGTTGCACAGGAGCACGACGAGCTCTGCATTTCGTATGACCGGCACGTCTGCCCGGGTTATGGCTGGCTGTTTCCCGGTCCGGGCGGCGTCTTCAATGTCGGCGTCGGTTACTTCAACGACACGCCGGCGCGTCCGCCGACGACGAACGTGCGCCATCTGTTCGAGCGCTTCGTGCAGACGTTCGCGCCGGCGCGTGCGCTCTTGGCCGTCGCACAGCCGCTGACCGATGTGCGAGGCGCGCCGCTGCGCACGTCGCTTGCCGGCGCGCGCCTCGGTCGTCCCGGCCTTCTCGTCATCGGCGAAGCCGCAGGACTGACGTATTCGTTCAGCGGCGAAGGAATCGGCAAGGCGATTGCGAGCGGGATCATCGCCGGCGAAATCGTCGCGGACGCGCTGCCGGAGAAGCAGGCGGCGGTTTCGGCCGCGAACGCTTATGCGTCGCGCATCAGATCCGAATTCGCCGAACGGTTTCGCGCGTACAAGATCGCGCAAAGGTGGCTCGCCCATCCAGCCGTGCTGGGACTTCTCGCGCGTCGCGCATCCGCGGGCGGCTATGCGCGTGAGCAATTGCAGGCACTGCTGACCGAGACCACCGATCCGCGCGAGCTCTTCTCAGTAGCGGGCCTGCTGAAGGCCTGCGTGCTGTAGAGCCGACGCTCCGAACTTACGCAGGCAGTCTGCGTGCGCCCCAGGCGAGCAGCAGCGAGCCGATGACCACCACGCCGAGCGCCCAGCTGAGCGAGATCGAGTGCGCGATGCTGCCCACCAGCGGCGGGCCGGCGACAAATCCGAGGTAACCCACTGACGACACGGTGGCGATCGCGGCTGCCGGCGCAACGCCCGGGACCTTGGTCGAGCCGATGAAAAGCATCGGCACGACGTTGGCGAGACCGATCCCGACGAGTGCGAACCCGATCAGCGCGACCATCGGATTGCGGATCAACAGCGCAGCTGCCATCGCCACCGCCGCAAGCATGCCGCTCGCGGCGAGCAGGCGCGGCGCACTCACGCGCGCGCGCAGCGCGTCGCCGGCGAAGCGCGTTGCCGCCATCGCCCCGGAAAAACTCGCGTATCCGAGGGCCGCAAGCGCAGGCGGAGCGGCCGTCTGTGTCTGCATGTACAGCACGCTCCAGTCGTACATCGCGCCTTCGGCCAGCATGCCGATTGCAGCGAGCAAACCCAGCAATGCCAGCGTGCCGTGCGGCAGGCGGTAGCCCGAGCGATGCTCGGGATGCGTCGGATGCACCGGCAACATGAACGTGCTCGCGCCGGCGACGATTGCGGCGAGAACCGTGGCGACGCCGGCGAGCTGCCAGGCCGGCGGCACGTCCGCTGCGATCAGCAGCGCGCCGACGCCGGCGCCGGACATGCCGCCGAGGCTGAACATGCCGTGGAAGTTGCTCATCACCTTCTTCCCGCTCTGCTCCTCCAGGACCGTGCCTTCGGCGTTGATCGACACGTCGAAGAGGCCGGTTGCGCCGCCGAACACCCACATCAGCGGAAGCAACCCGACGAGGGTGCTGCCTAGCAGGACCGATGCAAGGGACGCACACAAGACCAGCCCCGCGACCAGCACGACCAGGCGCGCGCCGAACCGTGACACGAGGCTGCCCGCCCAGGCGAGACACATCACGGCGCCGACCGCGACCGCGAGCAGCGCGATCGACAGCGTTCCTTCGTTGAGTCCGTAGTGCTCCTTGACGGACGGTATGTGAGCGCCCCAAACGCCTGCGGTGAAGCCGAGCGCCAGGAACTGCATGCGCGTTGCCCAGCGCGCTGCGCGCAGGCGCGCCGCCGGGTCGCGGCCGAGCGCGGACACGGCGCTCATGCCGGTTGCGCCCGGACCGGGAAGCGCGGGCGGAGGCTGCAAAACGAGTAAGCGGCGGGCTGCATGGCGGCGGCGTGCGGTTGCACTGGTCTTCTCGGCACAATTGTGCTTGAATCGGCACATTCGTGCAAATATCGGAAAAACCATGAGGAGATCCGCCGCCGCGCCCGCCGCCAGCGGCGCGCCGCGCTTCGCGCAGGAGCGCCAGCAGGAGATTGCGCAGGCGCTACGCGAGAACGGGCGCGTGGAGGTGGCGGCGCTGGCCACGCACTACGCCGTGTCGGAGGACACAATCCGGCGCGACCTGCGCCTGCTCGCGGCGCGGGGCCTGGTGCAAAAGACGCATGGCGGCGCGGTTGCGTTGCACGCGACCGTCATGCCCGCCGCGGAACGCGCCGGCGTGCGCGCGCAAGTCAAGCGCGCGATTGCACAGGCGGCTGCTGCCTATGTGCAGCCGCACCAGACGCTGTTCATCGACGATGGCACGACGACGCTTGCGCTCGCACAGCTGTTGCGAACAGCCGGCACGCCGCGGCCTTTGACCGTCGTCACCACGTCGCTGGACGTCGCTTTGGCGCTGCTCGACGATCGCCAGATCCGACTGGTGCTGACCGGCGGCGCATGGATGCCGGAGTCGCGCAGCTTCGAAGGGCCGCAAGCGCTCGAGACGCTGCGCGCGCATCGCGCCGACATCGCCTTCCTCGGCGCGTGCGCGGTGCATCGCCGCGTCGGCCTGACCGCCAACGAAGCCGGCGACATGGCGCTCAAGCGTGCAATGATCCAAGGCGCGGCGCAACGGATCATGCTCACCGACGCAACCAAATTCGATGCAGTTGCTCCGCACGCGGTTTGCGCGCTCAGCGAAGTCGATCGTGTGATCTGCGATGCCGCGCCCGCATGGCTGCGCAAGCAGGTTGCAGTCGAAGTCGTCTAGAGGCAACGAAACATCCGGAGCGCACTCTGCGTCGGGGGTTTCCAGCGTGCGGAGCGGCGGCACCGTACCACGATGTGACGGCGTTCCTTAGCCCGTTCACGAGGCATCGAAATCCGCCAGCAACGGCGCTATAACCCGCACCTCGCCGTCGTCGCCGCCGCGTGCGACCGCCGGCGGGAGTCCGAAAACATGGCCGACCAGAAACGCAATAACAACGCAGACCCTGCCTGGTGGCGTGGGTCGGCGATCTACCAGATCTACCCGCGCAGTTTCGCCGACAGCAACGGCGACGGTATTGGCGACCTTGCGGGAATCACTTCCAGGCTCGACTACATCGCCCGTCTTGGCGTCGACGGCGTCTGGTTGTCGCCGTTCTTCAAGTCGCCGATGAAGGATTTCGGCTACGACATCTCGGACTACTGCGATGTCGATCCGATTTTCGGCACGTTGCAGGACTTCGAGCGCCTGGTGCGGCGTGCGCATGAACTCGGCCTGAAGCTGCTGATCGACCAGGTCTGGAGCCACACCTCCGATCAGCATCCCTGGTTCAAGGAGAGCCGCAAGAGCCGCAACAACCCCAAGGCCGACTGGTACGTCTGGGCGGATGCCAAGCCCGACGGCACAGCGCCGAACAACTGGCTCTCGATCTTCGGCGGTTCCGCGTGGCAGTGGGAGACCGGACGGCTCCAGTATTACCTTCACAATTTCCTGACCAGCCAGCCCGACGTTAACTTTCACAGCCCGCAGCTCCAGGACGCGATCCTCGACGCGGGCAAGTTCTGGCTGGACCGCGGCGTGGACGGGTTTCGCCTCGACGTCGTCAATTTCTACTTCCACGACAAGAAGCTCCGTGACAATCCGCCGTGGGGCAACCGGCCGCGCACCGACGGCGCGATCGGCGCGACCAATCCATACGCTTTCCAGGAGCACCTCTACGACAAGACGCAACCGGAGAACATCGCGTTCCTCGGGCGGCTGCGCGCCCTGCTCGACAAGTACGGTCCCACGACCAGCGTCGGCGAGATCGGTGCCGACGATCCGTTCGCGACGATGGCCGAATACACGTCGGGCACCAACCGGCTGCACATGGCCTACATCTTCAATCTGCTGACCACCGAGTTCAGCGCGCGACACATCCGCACTACGGTCGAGGGCCTGGAGGCGCGCATCGGCGACGGCTGGCCGTGCTGGTCATTCGGCAATCACGATGTCGTGCGGGTGCTGACGCGCTGGGGTGGCGCGCATCCTCCGCAAGCCCTGGCGAAACTTCTCGTCGGCGTGCTGGGCAGCATGCGTGGCAGCATCTGCGTCTATCAGGGCGAAGAACTCGGGCTTACCGAAGCCGACGTTCCCTTCGAGTTATTGCAGGATCCGTTCGGCATCACGTTCTGGCCGGAATTCAAGGGCCGCGATGGTTGCCGGACACCGATGCCCTGGAGCGCGCAAGGCAAGTTCGCCGGATTCTCCGAAGGCGCCGCCTGGCTTCCGATTCCGGACAAGCATCGCCAGCGCGCGGTCGACGTGCAGGAAAAGTCTGGCGACTCGGTGTTGCAAAGCTACCGGCGTTTTCTTTCCTGGCGCCGCGAGCATCCGGCGCTACAGCGCGGAACGATCGGCTTTGTCGACGCGCCGGAAAACGTGCTGGCGCTCGTGCGCCAGCACGAACAGGAAAGAATCCTTGCGGCGTTCAATCTTTCGGCGGAACCTGTCACCGTTCCGCTTCCGCGCGGCTGGGACGTTGCGCCATTGCAGGGCCACGGGTTCGAGCAGGCGCGCGCCGGAGCGTCGATCGAGTTGCCCGCGTACGGAGCTTTCTTTGGCAGCGTGAAGCAATAAAGGACGTCAGGCCGCGGCGCAGCGTTACGCTGCACGTATAACAACGAGCTGGAGACATGCATGGCCAATGTTGAGATGCGCCAGGTCACGAAGGCCTTCGGGCCCGTGCAGATCATCCGTGGCGTGGACCTGCAGATCGAAAGCGGCGAATTCGTCGTGTTCGTCGGCCCGTCGGGCTGTGGCAAGTCGACCCTGCTGCGCCTGATCGCAGGCCTCGAGGACATCACCTCCGGCGACCTGTTCATCGATGGCGTGCGTGCGAACGGCCTCGCCCCGGCCAAGCGCCAGGTCGGGATGGTGTTCCAGTCCTACGCGCTTTACCCGCACATGTCGGTGTACGAGAACATGGCATTCGGACTGACGCTCGCCAAGGAGGGGAAGGAGGAGGTCAAGACGCGGGTGATGCGCGCAGCGCAGATCCTGCAACTCGACCAGCTGCTCGAGCGCAAACCGAAGGAGCTTTCGGGCGGCCAGCGCCAGCGCGTCGCCATCGGGCGCGCCATCGTGCGCAAGCCGAAGGTGTTCCTGTTCGACGAGCCGCTGTCGAACCTCGATGCCTCGCTGCGCGTGCAGATGCGGATCGAGATCGCCAAGCTGCACTCGGCAATGCACGCGACCATGGTCTACGTCACGCACGACCAGGTCGAAGCGATGACGCTCGCCGACAAGATCGTGGTGCTCAACAAGGGCAACGTCGAGCAGATCGGAGCGCCGCTGGAGCTGTATCACCATCCGCGCAATCTGTTCGTCGCGGGATTCATCGGCTCGCCGAAGATGAACTTCATCGATGCGAAGCTTGTCAGTGCCGCACCGGATGGCGCGGTCGTTTCCGTCCCCGAGTGCGCCGACATTCGCGTGGCGGTCGACGCGACGAGCGCGAAACCGGGAGACAAGGTGATCCTCGGCATCCGGCCGGAGCACTTCCAGGTGTCGGACGTACCGGGCGCCGGAATCGGCGGCCTCGTCATGGTCCTCGAGCAACTCGGCGATGAAACCTACGCGTATGTGGAGGCGGCCGGCACCAAGGAAGGACTGCTCAACGCACGGCTCGATCCGCAGAGTCTCGTCAAGAACGGCCAGTCGTTGCGCCTGACCGTTTCCGAGAATGCGGCCCATCTGTTCAACGAGGCGGGGCTCGCGTTCCGGCGTTTGCACGCCGACGCGCCGCCGCTTGGAGCAGTGAAGCACTAGAAGGAGGTAGAGGCACGATCAGACAAAGGAGCCACAACAAGAAAAGCGGGTAAGTCGGGCAGTACCAACGCTCGGAGCGGAAAACGGCGCGGAACAGTCGCCGCGCCATACAAGGAGAAAGCAATGGATCTTCGTAAGCATGCCGCGTTGATCGCGGGAGGTTTGTCTGCAGCGCTGATGACGATCGGCCTTGCCCATGCCGCGACCATATCGATCTCATGCGGTGCCGTCGGCAAGGAACTTGAAATGTGCAAGACAGGCGCCGAGGCCTGGGCCAAGAAAACCGGCAACCAGGTGAAGCTGGTATCGACCCCGGATTCCACCACCGAGCGGCTCGCGCTGTACCAGCAACTGCTCGCGGCGGGCGCCTCCGACATCGACGTGTTCCAGATCGACGTGATCTGGCCCGGTATTCTCGCCAACCACTTCATCGATCTCTCGAAGGCTGCCGGCAAGGCCGCCGACGAACACTTCCAGCCGATCATCAAGAACAACACGGTCGGCGGCAAGCTCGTCGGCATGCCGTGGTTCACCGATGCCGGCGTGCTCTATTACCGCAAGGACCTGCTGGAGAAGTACGGTGCGAAGCCGCCCACCACGTGGGAAGAGCTGACTGCGACGGCGCAGAAGATCCAGGACGGCGAGCGCAAGGCGGGCAACGACAAGATGTGGGGCTACGTCTGGCAGGGTCGTGCCTATGAAGGGCTCACCTGCGATGCGCTCGAATGGGTCGCCAGTTACAACGGCGGAACGATCGTCGATCCGGCCGGCAAGGTGACGATCAACAACCCCGGTGCGATCACCGCGTTGAAGACCGCGGCAGGATGGGTGAACACGATCACGCCCAAGGGCGTGCTGAACTATGGCGAGGAAGAGGCGCGCGGCGTGTTCCAGTCGGGCAACTCGGTGTTCATGCGCAACTGGCCCTACGCGTGGAATCTTGCCAACAGTGCCGACAGTCCGATCAAGGGCAAGGTCGGGGTGGTCGCCCTGCCCAAGGGCGGCGCGAACGGCCGCAACGCCGCGACGCTCGGTGGCTGGCAGCTCGCCGTCTCGAAATACTCCAAGAACCAGGCGCAGGCCGCCGATCTGGTGATGTATCTGACCAGCGCCGCCGAGCAGAAGCGCCGTGCGATCGAGGCCTCGTACAACCCGACCATCGGCAGCCTATACAAGGACAAGGACGTGCTGGCGGCGGTCCCGTTCTTCGGTTCGCTGTACGACACGTTCGTCAACGCGGTGCCGCGCCCCTCGACGCCGACGGGCACCAAGTACAACCAGGTGAGCTCCGAGTTCTGGAATGCGACGAGCGCCGTGCTGTCCGGCCAGACCGATGCAGCGGCCGCCGTCAAGTCGCTCGATGAAAAGCTGAGCCGCATGAGCCGCGGCGGCAAGTGGTAAGTCGAAGGCGTCATCAATGAGCCACTGGCGAGGGATCCCGATCTTCTGAGTCCCGGGATTCCTCGCTTCCGCCCGCAATGACAGGGGAAGCGCGATGGCCGTGCACTCGACAGACACGACAGGTGCTGCTCGCAGCGCGAGCGTTACGAGATCCGAGAAGTCCGAACTGACACGCTCGCGCGTCGGGTCGGCGTGGCTCTTTCTCGCACCGATGTTGATCCTGCTCGCCCTGGTGGCGGGGTGGCCGTTGGTGCGCACCATCTGGTTCGGCTTTACCGATGCGAACCTCGCCGATCTGTCGAACTGGAAATTCGTCGGTCTCGACAACTACATCGCCCACTACGAGGGCAAGTGGAGCGGCCTGCTCGTCGATCCGGAGTGGTGGCGTGCCGTCTGGAACACGGTGTGGTTCGCGGCGGTCTCGGTGGCGCTGGAGACGATTTTCGGCATGGTTATCGCTCTGGTGCTCAACGCTTCGTTCCCCGGTCGCGGCCTCGTGCGCACCGCAGTGCTGATCCCATGGGCGGTGCCGACGATCGTTTCGGCGAAGATGTGGAGCTGGATGCTCAACGACCAGTTCGGGATCGTCAACGATGCGCTCATGAAGATCGGGCTGATCGCGCATCCGCTGGCATGGACCGCCAATCCGGATCTCTCGATGATCTCGGTGATCATGGTCGACGTCTGGAAGACGACGCCGTTCATGGCGTTGCTGATCCTCGCGGGACTGCAGATGCTGCCGTCGGATTGCTACGAAGCAGCGCGGGTCGACGGCATCAATCCTGTCAAGGTGTTCTTCAAGGTGACGCTGCCGCTGGTGCGGCCCGCGGTGATGGTCGCGGTGATCTTCCGCGCGCTCGATGCGCTGCGCATTTTCGATCTGATCTACGTGCTCACCTCGAACAGCAAGGACACGATGTCCATGTCGGTGTACGCGCGCCAGCAGCTGGTCGACTTCCAGGAAGTGGGATACGGATCGGCTGCGTCGACACTGCTCTTCATTACGGTCGGCCTGTGCATCATCCTGTACATGGTCGCCGGCCGCGTCCAGCTGGAAAAGGAGTAGCCATGAAGCGACTCTGGAGCGTGGGCGGGCTCTACCTGCTGGTAGCCGTGATCATCTTCTATGCGGTGTTCCCGTTCTACTACGCCTACGTCTCGGTGTTCCGCGAGCAGCCTTTCGCGACGAACATCTTCAATTCGCTGATCGTTTCCGTCTCGGTGGTTGCCCTGTCGCTTCTGCTCGGCGTCACCGCTGCCTATGCGCTGGGTCGTGTGCAGTTTCGCGGGCGCGGCACGCTGCTGCTGGTGGTTCTCGGCGTTTCGATGTTTCCGCAGGTCGCGGTGCTGTCGGGCATGTTCGAACTGGTGCGGGCATTCGGCCTGTACAACAGCCTGTTCAGCCTCACCCTGTCGTACATGATCTTCACCATTCCGTTCACGGTCTGGGTGCTGACGACGTTCATGAAAGGCCTGCCGAAGGAACTCGAGGAAGCGGCCGTCATGGACGGCGCCACGCCGTGGACCATCATCACGCGCGTGTTCATGCCGCTGCTCTGGCCGGCGCTGGTGACCACCGGCCTGCTGGCATTCATCGCGGCGTGGAACGAGTTCCTGTTCGCGCTGACCTTCACGCTGACGAACACGCAGCGCACGGTGCCGGTAGCGATCGCGCTGATCACGGGCTCGAGCCAGCACGAGCTGCCATGGGGCAACATCATGGCGGCCTCGGTGATCGTCACGGTGCCTGTCGTGCTGCTGGTGTTGTTCTTCCAGCGTCGCATCGTGTCCGGACTTACCGCGGGCGCGGTCAAGGGATAAGCGCTCTCTCGGCTGCGCAAGGTGCCGCTGGGCGCGCGCGCCCAGCGGCCAATTCAGCTTGCCTTCAGCTTTCTCGGCGCCCCCGTGACGTCGCGCCGGAAATTGCCCGCGAAATCTGCGCCAATTCCCGACTAAGGGATTTCGCCCAAATACCGTAACAACGGCAGTAGTCCGGACATGGCACCTCCGTGCCCGGGTTCCGGCACAACGATTGGAACGGTAATGGGAAAGCGCGTCTTGCAGGTCGCGGCCTTCGGACTGAAGGCGAACGAGCAGAGTGTCCTGAGCAGTATCAGCGTTCTGAGCAGCCACTCGAGCCGCGCAGTGGGATTCGATCTCGCTGCGGACGGCTCGACGGCAGATCTCTACCTCGTCGACATCGACTCCGAAGAAGCCGTGGGCCGTTGGCGCATCTGCGATCCGACGCAGGCGCGTCCGGTGATCGCGATCGAGAGCCAGGGCAAGGCCTCCGCTGCGAAAGTGCTGCGCCGCCCGTTGCTTGCCTCACGCCTGCTCGCGGCGCTCGACGAGGTCGCGATGAACGCCGAGCGCTTCGGACCGCGCACGCTGCTGCCGATCTCACCCGCTGTCGCTGCACTGGCGTCGCAGCCGGCAGCGGCGACCGTTGCTTCTGCGCCGCGCGTGCGTCAAGCGGTGCTCGTCGTCGACGACAGCCCCACCGTGCGCAAGCAGCTCGAACTCGTTCTGCGCGCACGCGACGTCGACCCGACGCTGGTCGCAACCGGCGAACACGCGCTCGACGAGATCGCACAGCGCGAGTTCGACCTCGTGCTGCTGGATGTCGTCCTGCCGGGCACAGATGGCTATCAGGTGTGCAAGGCGATCAAGAAAGGTTTCAGCGCCAGGCGCACGCCGGTCGTGATGCTGACCAGCCGGTCATCGCCGTTCGATCGCCTGCGCGGTTCGCTCGCGGGTTGCGACAGCTATCTCGTCAAGCCGGTCAGGCAATCCGAATTCGAGGTGATCCTCACCAAGTACCTGGCCGCGACGCCAGCTCCTGAACTCAAGCTCGCTCACGCGCGGCCCGTGGCCGCGTGACCTTCCAACTTCTCGGGGAGAAATCCGCAATGACCAGGAAAGTGCTCGTCGTCGACGATTCGACGGTCGACGTGAACAACTTGAAGACGATCCTCGCCGACATGGGCTGCTTCGTGATCACCGCCAGCAGCGGCGCCGAAGCGGTCGCCAAGGCGAAGGCCGAGAAGCCTGCCATCGTCTTTCTCGACATCGTGATGCCGGAGATGGACGGCTACGAAGCCTGCCGCCAGCTGGCCGCCGACCCCGCGACCAAGCACATCCCGGTCGTGTTCGTGACCGCAAAAGGCCAGAAGGCCGACCAGGTATGGGGCCAGCTGCAGGGAGCGCGCGGTTACATCGTCAAGCCGGCCCGCCCTGAGCAGGTCGTCGAACAGTTGAAAGTCGCGGCCGCCTGACGCGTGCTGCTCTTGCGATGCAAGCCCAAACCGAGCTGAACGGATCCGACGTGCTGGCGCCGAGCGCAGCGCTGACGCGCTTCGTGGCGCCGATCGTTGCGGTGCTTGGCCCGGTGCAGGCACGCAAGGAGCAGGCGGTGCGTTACGGCTTTCGCGTCAGCTCGCTCGGTCTTCTGATCAAGCCGGGCAGCGGCTCCGAAGTCGTGGAAGCACGCGGCATCGCGGCGATGCCGAATGCGCCGCGCTGGCTTGCAGGAGTGATGAACCTGCGCGGCAACCCGGTTCCGGTGTTCGATCTTTGCGCGGCGCTCGAGCTGGCGCGCAACGACGAATCGCAGAAATCGATGGTGCTGGTACTGGACAAGGGCGACAAGGCGGCCGGCCTGTTGATCGACGGCATGCCGCGCGTCGTGCCGGAAGGCACGCCGATCGATCTGCCCACCGCACTTCCTGCGCGGCTCGCGCCGTTCGCACCGCACGCGCTTGCGACTGGCGATGCGGTCTGGCTCGAATTCGATCACGTTGGATTTCTGACAAGCCTCGCGGCGACCTAGTCGCGAACTCAACCAAGCTCGCTGGAGCTGCCCATGAAACTGCAACCGAGTCTCCTCCGCCATCTCAAGCTGCCGCACAAGTTCGCCATCATCGGCGTGCTCGCCGCGGTCATGGCGGCCGCGCCGCTGTACGCGATCTACCAGCGCAACCAGAGCGATATCGAAGCCATTCGTACCGAGCAGGCCGGCCTGCAGCCGGTCACGGCGACGCTGGAGCTGATCCAGGCGATCCAGGACTTCCGCGGCCCGTCGTCCTACCTGCTGCTGGGTGACGACAAGCAGGAGCAGGCGGTGATCAAGCTGGATGCGACCGTGTCGCAAGCGATTGCCAAGCTGGAACCGATGGTGATCGCCGCCAAGGAGGAGCGCATCACCGAGCGGTGGCAGGCGTACAAGCGCGACTGGTCGTCGATCCGCGACAAGATCGCCGGCCGCAAGATCGACCAGCGCGGTGTGTCGGATGCCCAGGTGGCAGCGGTGCAGGGGCTGCTGCGGCTCAAGGACGAATTCATCACGCGCTACCGGCTCGACCTCGACGACGACTTCGAAAACAGCCACCAGATCCGCGCTTCCCTCGTCGAACTGCCGGCGCTCAGCGAAAGCCTCGGTCAGCTGCGCAGCCCGATCGTGTCGCGCCTGCGCGATCTGGCGCGCGTCCGCGCGAACGCGCCCGCTTCGCCGCAAGCCATGGACGCGCAACTTCGTGCAGCGTTCTCCGCAAGCGACCGCGCGCACTTCGGCGAGACCGTGAAGGACGTGCAGGATGCGCTCGAACGCTACGTCAGCCAGGCGCACCTGGTGACACGCGTCTCGCCCGACATGCGCGACAGCAGCGAGGCACTGATCGGCGAGGTCGTCCAGAACACCAATTCCGCGCTGAACCTGGTTCGCCGCGAAATCCTCAACAAGGACATCCCGAACGTCGATGCCACGCAGTACCTGAACGATGTGTCGAAGCCGCGTGAAGCGGTGCGCGCCGCGGCGACCAAGGCCGAGTTGGTGACCAAGCGACTGGAACGCAACGCGGCCGACCTGGTGCGCGCGCAGCGCTACTTCCTGGCCGGCGCCGCCGCGATCGCGCTGCTCGGATTGCTGGTGGCCGTGTTGATCATCCGCAGCATCACGCAGCCGGTCGACGCACTGCTGCACGCGGTGCGCCGCCTCGAAGCCGGCGACGAAGAGGCGCGCGCGCGCCTGAACCGCACCGACGAAGTGGGCCAGCTCGGCGCGGCCTTCGACCAGATGATGGACGTGCGCGTGGCGGCCCTGAAGCGCGAGAACGACACGCTCAACGGCTCGGTGCTGACATTGCTGCAGGCCGTGGCGCAGCTCTCGCGCAGGGACCTGACCGTGAAAGTCCCGGTGACCGCGGACGTGACCGGCCCAGTGGCCGACGCGTTGAACCTGCTGACCGGCGAAACCGCCAAGGTGCTGCAGCAGGTGAGCGACATCTCGGCCGAGGTGACGGCCGCATCGCTGAAGGTGAAATCGCAGTCCGATACGGTGATGACCGCCGCGGCGCTGGAAAGCCAGCAGGTCGAGCAGACCGCACAGTCGCTCGAGCGCGCTTCCGAAACGATGACGCAGATCGCCAGCATGGCGCAGCACTGCAACAGCGCGGCCGAGCGCGCGATCAAGACGACGCAGCAGGCGCTGGAAACCGTGACCGGCACGGTCGGCGGCATCAACAGCACGCGCGACACGATTCGCGAGACGGAAAAGCGGATCAAGCGCCTCGGCGAACGCTCGCAGGAAATCTCGGTGGCGGTGAACCTGATCAACTCGATCGCGGAACGCACGCACATCCTTGCGCTGAACGCGGCGATGCACGCCGCCTCGGCGGGCGAAGCCGGCCGCGGATTCGCGGTGGTGGCCGACGAGGTGCAGCGACTGGCGGAAAGCGCGCGCCAGTCGACGCAACAGATCGCCACGCTCGTCAACAACATCCAGGTCGAGACGGCCGACACGGTCAACACGATGAACTCGGCGATCTCGCAGGTCGTCGAGGGTTCGAAACTCGCCGAGCAGGCCGGCCGCCAGATGCAGGTCACGCAGGAGGCGACTGCCGAACTGGTGTCGTCGGTGCAGCGTATTGCCGAACAGTCGCAGCAACAGGCGCGCACGACCACCGAACTGCTCGAACGCGCGAGCCTCATCAAGAAGAGCACGCAGGAGACGAGCAAGCAGCTCACCGAGCAGGGCCAGCAGACCAACCTGCTGGTGGAGTACGCACGCAACCTGCTCGCGACGGTGCGGGTGTTCAAGCTGTCTTCGACCTGATCGTCAGGGTGCTGCGCCGGCGTGAGCCGGCGCGGGCCGGGGGAAAACGATGGGAACGATCGAAGATCGCATCGCGCCGCTGGCAGTTGCGGTCGCAGCGCTCCAAGAGAGGCTGGCCCGCGCACGCGCCGAACCGGCCGCCGATCGCGCGGCGGCCGAGGCACGCTGCCGCGAGATGCAGCAGGCGGTCGTGCGCTTCGGCGCGCAGGCCGGTGCGGCGGGCGCATCCGGACTTGCCCATGCCGCGGAATGGTTGAGCGCGAACCTCGAATACCTCGCGCACAAACAGCGTGACCTGCTCCCCGAGGAAGACCTCAACCTGCGGCGCTGGCCGCGCCTTGCGTCCGAGTACGTCGCCGGGCCGACTCCGCAGCAGGACGCGGCGAAGCAACTGATCCAATTCGCCGAGCTGCCCGTCTGGGTGCTCCGGCCGTCGCCTGTCGGCAGCGCCAGCATCCTCTCGCGCCTTTGCGCGTTTCAATCACCCGAGCGAAACGCCGTCGCCGCCGCCGCCGCGCTGGAGCCGGAAGCAGCGCAGCTCGTCGATGCAGAGACGGTGGTCGCAACGCCGATTGAGGTTTTCCCGGAACCGATGCTGGCAGTGTCGCCTCAACCGGAAGCGGCAGCGCAGCTCGTCGATGTGGAGACTGTGGTCGCAACGCCGGTCGAGTTTTTCCCGGAACCGGCGCCGACGTTGTCGCCTCGTGAACAGCTCGACGCTGCGCTGAATGCTCTTGCTGCCGCCGCGAGCGAACTCGCAGCGGCATCGTCTGATCGTCGCGACCAGGCAGTGATGGCCTTTGCCACGGAACTGCTCACAGTCGTCGAGGCAGCGCAAGGCGCCGAGGTCGTCGGACTGGGCGACGTGTGCGGCCTGCTTCTCGAAAGAGTCGAAGCCGCGCGTGCGCTCGCATCCCTCACTGAAGCGGTCCCGCCCGATTGGTTGCTCCCGGCCCTCGACTTCGCGGCGCTCGCTCACGAGTTTGGCGCAGCCCCGGGCGAGCATGAGATCGCCGCGAACCTGCTCGCCTGCTTGCAGCATCCGAGCTGGCCGAATCCGCTCGACCAGAGCGAAGCGGCCACGCTGCGCATCGTGCTCGCCCTGCCGGCGGCGATCGAACAAGTCACGGCATTGCCCGTGATCGAAGAGCCTGAATCGGGTGTGCCTGAGCAGCAGCAGATCGATCCGGAACATCTCGCGCTGCTGGCAGGGGAGTTTCCGGCCAT
>Ga0335084_10003576_pt1 | contig 15167 bp, 13 predicted proteins | sample Lox_Sample_44_FD_206721 | JGI IMG/M metagenome (GOLD analysis project Ga0335084, IMG submission 206721) | Soil microbial communities from Loxahatchee National Wildlife Refuge, Florida, United States - Lox_Sample_4.4 | ecosystem: Environmental > Terrestrial > Soil > Wetlands | place: USA...
TCGCGCGCAACTCCTTGTGGCCATCGAGATGCGCGACCACGACGCCGAGCGCGCTATTCAGTTCGTCGAGGTCTCCCAACGCGGTGAACTGAGGGGCGGTCTTCGGGCGTCGGGAACCGTCGGCGAGTCCGCTCTGCCCCTGATCGCCGCCACGCGTCGTGATGCGGGTCAGGCGCTTGCGCACGGCGACTCAACCGCGCGCGACGGGCGCTTCGATTCGTTCGCCGTAGCGAACGACGGTGATGATGCCGGTGTCGAACGAGCGAGTGAGCGCGTCGTATGCCGTGCGCATGAACGTGCGCGGGTCCGGCACCGTCGTGCGTGAATCGGCGGCGACGAGGCTCACGCCGACCACTACCGGAATGAATCCTTCGCTCGTCTTGAACGAGTGCATGTAGAGGTTGTCGAAGATTCGCCGAAAGCTTTGTGACGTACAGTTCTCGATGTCCGGCTGCAACATCGTCACCGCAAACATGTTGGCTTCCGGCCGCGTAACGACGTCGAGCGGGCGCACCAGTTGGCGCAACTTCGCGCCGATGCCCGACATGAGTTCGTCGATCACGGTCTTGTCGTACTGCTTTTCGATGACCTCGAGGTTGTTGATGCCGACCAGCAAGATGCATGCGGCGCCGCCGCGCGCCTCGACTTCCTTCGACAGCGAGCCGATGCGGTCGAGCGTGAACTTCATGTTGCCGAGGCCGGTGACCGGATCGACCAGATCGGTGGTCGTGAGTTCGCGGACTTTGCGCCGCAATAGCTTGTTGGTGCGCAACAGTTCGTTTTGGCGCTCGGCAATTCGTTGGGCCGCGAACACCCTCGGCAACAACTGACCTCGCAGGTTTGCCTTGTTCAAGAAATCGTCGACGCCTTCCTTGAAGGCTTCGTGCATCGCCTGAATGTCGTCGCGAGCCGTCAGCAACATGACGTAGGTGAAGTGTCCGGTCGACTCGTCGAGCTTCTTGATGCGCCGAGTCAGTTCGAGCCCGTCCATCGACGGCATCAACCAGTCCGCGATCAAGATTTGAGCGGGGCGCTTTTCGACGGAACGTAGCGCTTGCAGCGGGTTGTTGGTGAAGCGCACGTTCGAGAAGCCGCCGCTACGCAGCGCCTTGGCGATGATGGCGCTCGAAAACTTGGCGTCATCGACCACCAGGATTGGAATGTCCTCGTGCGACATGTAATTTAAGGCGCAGGCACTCGATCGAGTGCAAGGTAGATTCAAGTAGGGGTAAGCCCTTGTCAAGGAACGGCGTCGCAGGCTTTTGGCGGGAATGTAACGCACGCGGCGACGCAAAATCCGTGATTCGCGCGGGGAGCGAACGTGCCGTCGTTTGACGTCGTGTCCGAAGTCGACATGCAGGAACTTCGCAACAGCGTCGACCAGGCGACGCGCGAATTGGGTACGCGCTTCGACTTTCGCGGCGTCGCTGCGTCCTACGAACTCGAGGACGCGGCGATCGTTATTCGCGCCGAGGAGGAGTTCCAACTCGAGCAGATGGCCGACATCTTGCGCGACAAGATGGTCCGTCGAAAGGTAGACACGCGCTGTCTCCATCCGGGTGAGATGGAAGCATCGGGCAGGGAGAAGCGCCAGCGATACAACCTCGTGCAAGGTCTCGATCGCGACAAAACCAAGGAAATCGCGAAGCGTGTCAAGGAATCCAAGATCAAGGTTCAGACGTCGATCCAAGGCGAAAAGATTCGCGTCACGGGCAAGAAACGCGACGACCTTCAGCAAGTGATCGCGATGCTCCGCGAGGCGGACTTGGGAATCCCGCTGCAATTCGACAATTTCCGCGACTGACGGTCGCAGCGGAGTGCAGGCAGATACCGACCGACCGCTGCTGCGCCGGGCAGTCAATCGGCGGATCGTCGTCTGCGCGTTCACCGGGTTCACGTCAGGGCTACCATTCTACTTCTTGATCCAACTCATACCCGGTTGGCTGCGTGGGTCCGGCGTCGATTTGAAGCAGATCGGCTTGCTGGCCCTGGTACAACTTCCTTACGTATGGAAGTTCGCGTGGTCCCCTTTACTGGATCGTTATCGTCTGCCGATTCTGGGTCGTCGGCGCGGCTGGATGTTGGCGACGCAGATCGGCCTGCTCGTCTCGATGATCGTCGTGGGTCGATGGCTGCCGACGAGCGAACTGCAATCGATCATGTTCATGTCGGTCATCGTGGCTTTCTTCGGCGCGACACAGGACATCGTGCTCGATGCGTATCGCAGAGAACTGCTGCCCGACAACGAGCTCGGTCTAGGCAACGCGGTGCACATTCAGGCGTATCGCATCGCGGGACTGGTACCCGGTTCGCTCGCATTCGTACTGGCCGATCGGATGCCGTGGTCGACGGTCATCGCGATCGTTGCGCTGTTCATGCTGGTCGGCATCGGCATGACGTTGATGATCGGCGAGGCGATCGAGCGCCCGAACGCGCCGCAGTCGCTGCGCAAGGCGATCGCCGAGCCGTTTCGCGAATTCGCGCAACGCCGCGGTTGGCGATATGCGCTGCTCGCGCTTCTGTTCATGTTCTTCTACAAGCTCGGTGACAGCATGGCGACGGCACTCGCCACGCCGTTCTATCTGGACCTCGGCTTCAGCCAGACCGAAGTCGGCCTGATCGCGAAGAATGCGGGGCTGTGGCCGTCGATCGTCGGTGCGCTGGTCGGCGGCGTCGCCATGCTGCGACTGGGGATCAATCGCGCGCTGTGGATATTCGGTGCTGCCCAGCTGGTGTCGATCTTCGCGTTTGCGGTCCTCGCCGAGATCGGGCGCGCCCCGTGGGCCTTGGCGATCGCGATCGCGATCGAATCGTTTGCGATGAGCCTCGGCACCGCCGCGTTCGTCGCATTCATCGCGCGCGAGACGACTCCGGCGCTCGCGGCGACGCAGTTCGCCTTGTTCACGGCGCTCGCTGCACTGCCGCGGACGCTCGCGAGCGCGACGACCGGTTTCCTGGTGGAGGGCGCCCGCGGCGCACCACCGGGCAGCCTGATGACTGCGGTCGCCGATGCGCTGATCGCGCTGGGGTTGCCCCCTGACGGATTGGGTTGGACGCGGTTCTTCCTGTTATGCGCGGTCGTCGCGGTGCCGGGTATGGTGCTGTTGATTTGGGTCGCGCCGTACAACGAGCGCGCTAGGGGTTCCACTTGAATCGGCGCAACGCGATCCGTCCCGACGCGTTGAACCGCACGCCTTCCCGCTCGAGGCGTCTCTTTTGCCGTGCGTATCCGCCGGAACGGGGCGGTAGTGAGATGCCGCCCGATGCGTTGATGACCCGATGCCACGGGATGCGCGATCCGTTCGGCAATTGGCTCAAGACGCGCCCGACTCGTCGCGCGCCGCCCGGCAGGCCCGCGAGTTCGGCGACCTGGCCGTAGGTTGCAACGCGACCCTTCGGGATCATTGCGATCACCTGCCAGATTCGTTCCGCGATCGTGGGTTCGTCGCGGTCCACCACACTCATTCGCCGAGCTCTCGAGGTCGAAGCGCGCGAATTATTGGTCGCGTCGCACCGAGCGTCGAGACAACGGCTTGAAGTCGCAGGCCGCGTCCGCATATTGGGGGCCGGCTCCGAACGCGCGACTACGGACGGAAGTTCTTGAAACTCGTGGGCGCCTCACTATGATTGGCACTCCCGTGTGGAGAGTGCCAGCCGAGCGACGAGCGTGTTGCCTTGGCGAGCGTGCGGACAGGACGCAGGGAAACCAAGAATTGGGAGTAATTTTGCAATGAAAATCAGACCCCTACATGATCGAGTCGTCGTCCGGCGGCTCGAGGAAGAAACCAAGACGGCTGGCGGGATCGTGCTGCCGGACTCTGCCGCCGAGAAGCCTTCTCGCGGCGAAGTGCTGGCCGTCGGCCCGGGCAAGACCCTCGACAATGGCGAAGTACGCGCACCGGACGTGAAGGTCGGCGACAAAGTCGTGTTCGGCCAATACGGCGGCAGCACTGTGAAGATAGACGGAGAAGAACTGCTGATCCTCTCCGAGAGCGAAATCTTCGGCGTGCTCAAAGGCTGATCGGATCGACTGATTTAAGAGGAAGAATGCAATGACCGCGAAGGACGTACGTTTTGGAGACGACGCTCGGCAGCGAATGCTGACCGGCGTCAACATTTTGGCAGAGGCCGTGAAGGTGACGTTGGGTCCGAAGGGCCGCAACGTGGTCCTCGACAAATCGTTCGGCGCACCGACCGTGACGAAGGACGGTGTATCGGTGGCGAAGGAAGTCGAATTGAAGGACAAGTTCGAGAACATGGGCGCGCAGATGGTGAAGGAAGTCGCGAGCCAAACGTCGGACGAAGCCGGGGACGGCACGACGACCGCGACCGTGCTGGCGCAAGCGATCCTCACCGAAGGATTGAAGTCGGTTGCCGCCGGCATGAACCCGATGGACTTGAAGCGTGGCATCGACAAAGCGGTCGCCGCGGCCGTCGAGCATATCAAAGGTATGGCGACGCCATGCGAAGACACGAAGTCGATCGCGCAAGTCGGCACGATCTCGGCGAACAGCGATTCCGCCGTCGGCGAGATCATCGCGAATGCGATGGAGAAGGTCGGCAAGGAAGGCGTGATCACGGTCGAAGAAGGTAGCGGACTCGAGAACGAACTCGACGTCGTTGAGGGGATGCAGTTCGATCGCGGCTATCTGTCGCCTTACTTCATCAACAACCAAGAGTCGATGTCCGCAGAACTCGAAGACCCGTACATCCTGCTGTGCGACAAGAAGATCTCGAACATCCGCGACATGCTGCCGATCCTCGAAGCCGTCGCGAAGTCGGGCAAGCCGCTGTTCGTGATCGCGGAAGACATCGAAGGTGAAGCGCTCGCGACGCTGGTTGTCAACAACATGCGCGGTATCGTCAAGATCGCTGCTGCGAAGGCGCCGGGCTTCGGTGACCGCCGCAAGGCGATGCTACAAGACATGGCGATTCTGACGGGCGGTACTGTGATTTCGGAGGAAGTCGGTCTGACGCTCGAAGGAGCGACGCTCGACGACCTCGGCCGCGCGAAGCGCGTATCGTGCGAAAAGGAAAACAGTACGATCGTCGACGGCGCGGGTGCGCGCAAAGAGATCGAAGGTCGCATCAAGCAGATTCGCGCCGAGATCGAGGACACGACGTCGGACTACGACCGCGAAAAGCTGCAGGAGCGCTTGGCGAAGTTGGCGGGCGGCGTTGCGGTGATCAAAGTCGGCGCGCCGACCGAAGTCGAGATGAAAGAGAAGAAGGCGCGCGTCGAAGATGCATTGCATTCCACGCGTGCGGCCGTCGAAGAAGGCGTCGTTGCGGGTGGCGGTGTTGCGCTGATTCGTGCGCTGCAAGCCATTCAAGGCCTGAAGGGCGACAACGAAGATCAGAACGTCGGCATCTCGATCGCGATGCGTGCGATGGCCGCGCCGCTGCGTCAAATCGCGGCGAACGCAGGCGACGAAGGCTCGGTCGTACTCGACAAGGTTCGCAATCTGAAGGGCAACAAAGGCTACAACGCTGCGACCGGTGAATACGGCGACATGTTGGAGATGGGCATTCTCGATCCCGCCAAGGTCACGCGCACCGCGTTGCAAGCGGCTTCTTCGGTTGCCGGACTCATGATCACGACAGAAGCGATGGTTGCCGATTTGCCGGAAGACAAAGAAGCCGGCGGCATGCCGGGTGGCGGTATGGGCGGCATGGGTGGTATGGGCGGCATGGACGGCATGATGTAACGCCGAGTCGCCAACGAGCGCGAGAAGCCCCGCGAACGCGGGGCTTCTTTTTTTCGGCGTTTGGAACCACCGAAACGGCGCGCTATGATCGCGGCCGAGTGTTTGTCGCGGCCGACATCGCTCGATGCGCGAGCATCTGGAGCCGACAACAGTTCTTTTGGGCCGCGCAGACGCGGCTTCGGATTTCAGTACTGCACATCTCGGAGGGGGTCGAATGGACAATATGGGCTTCGTGCTGGACTACCTGGCGCGTTGGGGACACTTCCTGTTCGGCATCACGTGGATCGGCTTGCTGTACTACTTCAACTTCGTACAGGGCGAATACTTCAAAGAGGCAGAAGCGAGTTCGCGGGTCGATGCATTCACGAAACTGGTCCCGCGTGCGCTCTGGTACTTTCGTTGGGGTGCGATGTTCACGTTTCTCACGGGCGTCTACATGCTGGCGTATCGGCACCCCGGCTGGACGCTCGACATCACGGTCGGCGCGACGCTCGGCACGTTGATGTTCCTGAACGTGTGGCTGATCATTTGGCCGAATCAAAAGATTCTGATTGCCTCCAACCAGCAGGTAAAAGGGGGCGGGCAGGCCCTTCCGGAGGCGGCCGCAGCGGCTCCCAAGGCGGGACTCGCGTCGCGGACGAACACGCTGTTCTCCATTCCGATGTTGTTCTTCATGGGCTCGAGCGCGCACTTTCCGCACGGCGGCCTCACCGACGACAAGCACGTTCCGTTGATCGTCGCGTTGGTGATCATCGCGGCGTTGGAGCTCAATGCGATATTCGGCAAGCAAGGTCCCCTCACGACCGTGCGCGGGGTGATCTCCTGCGGCCTCGCGCTGACCGTCGTGCTATGGGCGGTCGTACAACTGCTGTAACACTTCGTCCGATCCGCGAGCAGGGCTTCACGATGGGCGAAGCCCTGTTCCGCTGGGTGACCGATCGCTAAACTGCGCGTGCTTTTTCGTCAGGACGCGTCAATGCAGGAGCCGCGCGCGAACTCCGCCCCCAAAATCGCAGCAGATCCGCAGGATGGCGGTGGCTACCGACGTCCGGGCGCCAAGTCGCGACCGGATACCGGCAGATCCGGGTCCGGGATGGGGACAAACGTGGTGCTGCTGCTTCTCGTCGGGGGTCTGACCGCCGCCGGCTGGTTCATCGTGATGCAGCACCAACAACTCACGAAGGCGCAGTCCGATCTCACGCAAGCGGACCGGCGTCTGGCCGTGCTCGAGGAGCGCTTGCAGGTGACGGATCAGGTGATGAGCCAGTCGGGCTCCGAGGTGCAGAACAAGCTCGGGCAGTGGGAGACCGAGATCCGCAAATTGTGGGATGCGTCGAAACAGCAGAAGCAGATGCTGGCCGACGACCAGAACAAGCTGAAGGAGCACGACGGCGGCATCGAAGGTATCCAAACGTCGCTCAAGGACCTGAAGGCCAACGATGCGCGTCATGAACAAGCGCTTGCACAGCAGGCCGCCATTGCACAGCAGCTCGCGAGCGTCGATTCGCAGGTCAAACAGTTGGTTTCGCAACAGCGCCAGCTGAGCGACCAAGTCGCCGCCGCGCGGCAAAGTCTCGCGACGTTCGAGACCACGCTCACGAAACACGAAAAGGCGATCGAAGCGATCGACGCGAATCGCTCGCAAGTGAACGCCCGCCTCGTCGAACTTCAGACCCGCATCGATGCGTTGACCCCGTCGAAAAATCCCTGATCGAAACTACGTCGGTTCACGAAGTGTGACCGGTGCCCGGTTGGTTCGTTGACCAACGTCCATACTACGCACCGGGTCGGGCATTCGACGGAGTCTCCATGGATGGCGTCGATACACCGCTGTTGGTGTTCTTGTCGTCTCACTATCACCCGTTGCTACGCACCGCGCGCCAGGAAGGATGGCGAGTCGAGTCGGCGGAGTCGGGGGCTGTCGAGCTGAGCGCTTGCGCGGCGTTCGTCGCGGAAACCGAGGATGAAGCCGTTCGCTTACGTGAGGTGTGCCCCGATGCGGTCGCGATCGGTGCATCGTCCGCGGTAGAGTCGGTCGATGTCGCGTTACCGCGCGACCCTTCCTATTTCGCCCTAGTTGGCTTGTTGGGACACGCCTCGCGTGTCCGAGAATTGACTCGTGCCGCCCGAGACATCGCGTCGGAGTCGTCGACGCGCAGAAGTCGTACGCGTCAGCTCGCCGAGATTGGCATCACACTGTCCGCGCAGCGCGACCCGAACTTGTTGTTGGAGACGCTGCTTACGCAGGCGCGGCAGCTGGCCGATTGCGATGCGGGTTCGTTGTACCTGATCGAAGAGTCGGACCGCGCGCGCAGCCTGCACTTTCGATTGACGCAGAACGATTCGGTGCGTGTGCCGTTCACCGAGACGCGCTTGCCGCTCGCGAGCAGTTCGCTGTCCGGATACGTCGCGTCGACCGGAACGGAATTGAACATTGCCGATGCGTATCGGATCGGGTCTGCGGCGCCTTACCGCTTCAATCGATCGTTTGACGAGCAAGTCGGCTACCGCACGAAATCGTTGCTGGTATTGCCGATGTGCGATCACCGTGGTCGAGTGATCGGGGTTTTGCAGTTCATCAATCGTCGCTCGCGCACACCGAACGGCGTCGAATTCGTCGCGTTCGACGAGGAAGTGACCGATGTGTTGCGCGCCGTGGCGAGCCAAGCAGCGGTCGCCATCCAGAAAAACGACCTTCTCGGTCAAATAAGTCGGTTGTTCGAGAGTTTCGTGCAGGCGTCGGTTAAGGCGATCGAACAGCGAGACCCGTCGACCAGCGGACATTCGTTTCGCGTCGCCGAGACGACGACTGCGTTGCTCGAAGCACTGCCGCGATCCGGCCTTTCGCGATTCCGCGAGCTCGCCATCAGCGACGAGCATCTGACCGAAGTGCGCTACGCAGCTTTGCTGCACGACTTCGGCAAGGTGGGCGTACGAGAGAACGTGCTCGTCAAGGCCAACAAGCTCACCAACGAGCGGCTCGAGGTTATTCGCTATCGGTTCGAATTGCAGAAGGAGCGGCTGCGGCGTGCTGCCGTCGAGCGCGAGCTGACTGCGTTGCACGCGGGTACCGTCGAGTTCGAGATGATGCGACGGCGCATCAAACAGGAATTGAACCGCGATCTGGCGCGCCTAGACGACTACTTCACCTCGCTGACACTTGCCAACAACCCCAACGTTCTCGCCGAGGGCGATTTCGGCCATTTGCGGGTGATTCGCGAAATGCCGTTTGCGGAGTTCGACGGAGCCGCAGGACACTTGATCACCGATCAGGACCTACTCGCGCTGTCGGTTCGTCGCGGCAGCTTGACGCCGCAGGAACGCCGCGAGATCGAAGCGCATGTGAGTCACACGCGCGATTTCCTGTCGGTGCTGCCGTGGCCGCCCGAGCTGTCGCGCGTACCGCTGATCGCTGGTGCGCACCACGAGAAATTGGACGGCAGCGGTTATCCGGATGGTCGCACTGCCGACGAGATTCCGCTCGCAAGCAAAGTCATGGCGGTGTGCGACATTTACGACGCATTGACGGCAATGGATCGCGCATACAAGCCCGCCGTGTCGTCGGACACTGCGTTTCGGATACTCAAGGAAGAGGCCGCAGCGGGATTGATCGACGCAGACCTCGTCGACGTCTTCATCGCGAGCGGCAGCTATTCAAAGGGTCGAGCCGCTGAGGCGGACGCGCGTCTCCATGATGCGATGCGCGCGGCGCACTAACCTTCAACGCCAGTCTTGCAGAACGTCGACGGCGACCGAGCGGCCGTCGACATCCAGCACGACGCCGGACTCGGTAATTTCCTTGATGCGCACACCGGCGTCAATCGTATCGCCTTCCGTATACCGTTTCCCGTTCAACGTCACTGCGCGCATGTTCGGATCGCTCGCGTAAACGTGCGTCGAAAACTGATAGCGAGGCGCTGCTGCGTCGCTGTCGGATACGACCGACCGCTCGACGTTCGCAGACGGCTGAGCGGTCGCCGTGGTCGGCCGCGTTTGGGGCGTCTGGGTCGGGACCTCCGAGGTCGGTGTGGTCCGCTCGAAGATTACCGGCAGGGGAGTGTCCGACGGCCCGGCCGATGGCGTTTGAGATACGGCGGGGGCCGGTGCGGCAGTAATACCGACGGAACCGCTGGGGGGTGACAGCGCCTCCTTCGTCGATGGCCAATACATCCAAACGGCGAATATGACTGCGTTGACCAGCAAGGCGGCCGCGACGACCCAACCGATCACGTTGTTGCGCAGCGGCGTCTGATGCGGGGCGAGCAGCGTCGGGACGACCCCCCGGCTGCGCTCGGCCTCGGATTTCTTCAACGCATCCAGAATGTACGACACGGTCAGGTCCCGTCGCTCAATCGCGGCATCGGGTTGGTCGAACCGGAATTCATCGCAATCCACGTCATCGGCCCGGCGACACCGTCCGGCACCATGCCGTTTTCGCGCTGGAAACGAATCAGCGCGGCCTGCAGTGCGTCGTCGAAACGAGCGGGATTCTGCGCGCGCAGGTCGATGTGCAGCGTGTTTGCGAGATGTTGGCGCAGCCAGGCAACCGGCGGACCTTCGTCGCCGATCCTCAAATTGCCGCGATAGTCCGGTGGCATTTGCCACAGGACGATGTAGCTGCCGTACCAATGACCACTCAGGTCTTCCGGGCCGACGTCGATCGAGCGTCCGCCGAGCTTCGCCGTCACGCGCCCGTCGTGGTGCGCGAGAATGGCCGCATAGTACGGCTCGGCGCGGTCGTCCCAGAGTTCGATAACGACCGGATGATCCAGGCGTTCGATGTCTTGCAGCGTGCCGTTCAACTTGAGGCACTGTAGGCCTACTTGCGGCGCGTGGTTGCACGGCACGTCGCTCGGCGCGATCGGCGCATTCCACCGTTCGAATACTGCGGCGTAGGCGTCTCGTTGGGAATCTGCCGGAATCCCGGGCGGTCGGACCAACAGGTCGATCGGCTTCGGTGAAGTAGTCGCCGCAGCGCCGCCGGCAGGGACGGCCGGAACCGACTTTGGTTGCGCGTCGGTCGCGACGTTGGGCGTCGTAGGCAGCGGCGATTCGCTGGCGATCGGTGCAGGCGACTGCGTGAAGGTTGCGGCAGGCGGTGTCTCGGCTGCGGCTTGGTTTTGAGAAGCGATCGGTGTTTCCGCAATGGCGGGTTGCGGACGCGCCCGCCACGACATGCCTTGGTCAAACAAGGCCCATGCGGCGCCGACGGCGAGCACGAGCGCTGCTGCGGTGGCAATCCACAGCCGTGGCCGTCGCCACGCTGGTTGACCGAACGCCTCGCGCGCCGCCTTGCGGACGATGCGCGCGATGACGCGCGGTCGGCCTTCGACGTAGGTTCCGAGCAACGCGCGATCGGCGATGACGTTGATGAGTCGCGGAATGCCGCCGCTGAGACGGTAGACCTCGCTCGCGGCGCCGCGAGTGAACAAGTGCGGATTGCCGCCCGCGAGCGACAACCGGTGCGCGATGTAGGCGCGGGCATCGTCGCGCGTCAAAGCGGCGAGGTGATAGCGCGCTGTCACGCGTTGTACGAGCTGACGCATCTCGCGACGGTCCAGCATCTCGGCCAGTTCGGGTTGGCCGAGCAAGATGATGCGCACCAGTTTGCGCTCGTTGGTTTCGAGGTTCGTCAGCAAGCGAATCTGCTCGAGCACGGCGGGCGAGAGATTCTGGGCCTCGTCGATGATCACGACTGTACTTCGGCCGAGCGCGTGCGTACGCAGTAGGTGTTTGTTCAGTCGATCGATCAGGTGCTTGTTCGTGCTGCTTCCGGATTCATTGCGTTCCGGGATGCCCAACTCTTCGCAGAGGGTCTCGAGCAGTTCGTTGACGGTGAGGCGCGGATTTAGAATGAAGGCGATGTCGAGATCGTCGGGCACGTCGTCGATAAGGCTGCGAATCAGCGTCGTCTTGCCGGTGCCCACTTCGCCGGTGATCAGCACGAAGCCGCCGTCGGTGCGCAAGCCGTACATCAGATGCGCAAGCGCCTCGCGATGGCGTTCGCTCAAATACAGGAAACTCGGATCCGGCGCGATCGAGAACGGCTTCTGCTTGAATCGATAGTAGTCGTCGTACATGGCCGCGCTCAGGTCCGGTTACGCAGTTCGTCGATGCGGCGGTCCTTCCGGCTCCACAGATCGTTGACCCAATCGTGCAACGCGTCGCGGCTCGCCGGCGAGAGCGCGTCGGCGGTCTCGAGATCAAGCATCGGCGCCGCGCGACCGGACACCTCGACATGCACGCGACGGCATTGCCCCGAAATGAACTGCCAAAAGGTCGGTGCACCGTCGGGATAGACGATCGTCACGTCGAGCACGCTGTCGATGCGGTCGCCGAGGCTCGCGACGACATAGCCGAACCCGCCGGTTTTCGGCATCAAGAGATTGCGGTAGTTCGACTGTTGGTTGCGGTGCTTCGCCTCGGTGAACCGCGTTCCCTCCATGAAGTTCAAGACGCTCGTCGGGCGGTGCTTGAACGATTCGCCGGCGCGCTGGGTCGACTGCTGGTCGTGGCGGCGCAGGCTCGGATCGCGGGCGATCGCTTCGCGGCTGTAGCGGCGCACGTACGGGAAGCCGAGCAACCTCATCGCGAAGCCGAGAAGCGGAATCCAGATCAACTGCTGTTTGACGAAGAACTTGAGCGGCGGAATGTGATCCAGGAACGTGTCTTGCAGCACGAGAATGTCGGACCAACCTTGATGATTGGAGACGACGACGTACCATCGGTCGCGTCCAAGCAGTTCGTCGAGCGACATCGAAACGTCGATTTGCGTCACGGAAAGCGCCCTCAGCATCACACGGTTCGCGCCGACCCACGCATCGATGAGGCGCGTCATAGCGCCTGCGATTGCCACTTTGACGCTGGAAATGGGCACCAGTGCCCGAGGAATGGCGAGCAGATAAATGGGCACGCAACAAAGCAATGTATTCGTCGCGATGAAGGTCATCGCGCCCGTCCCCTTCACCAAAGCCTTCGCGCCGCCAGCCACTCGCCATCAATCGAAATTCCGTTGGCTGCTCAGGGTACCAGCGCCTCGATGAGACCGCGAATGTATGAGATTTGCAGCGTTGCGGTCGGCGCGGGGGCGCCACGCCGATGCGATTAGCGTTCGTTCTCGTGTGCTTGGTGTGGACGTCCGCCTGTGAGACGTTCGAGTTCTATCGCCAAGCGGCCGCGGGTCAAATGTCGATCCTCACTCGACGGGAGGCGATCTCGAAATTGATCGCCGCGCCCGACACGGCGCCGGCGTTGCGCGAGCGGCTCGAGAAGGTACGGCAAATCCTTCGGTTCGCTCGCGACCGTTTGGCGCTCGACGCCCGCGGTCGATATGCGAGCTATGTGCGGATCCAGGGCGATTACGTCGTCTGGAACGTGTTTGCGGCCCCCGAGTTCGCCACCAAGCCGACGCAATGGTGTTATCCGCTGATCGGTTGCGCATCGTATCGCGGCTATTTCGATCGGATGGACGCTACGCGCTATGCGCAACGTCTTGCGGCCACGCAGCACGACACGGTCGTTGGGGGTGTGGCGGCATATTCCACCCTCGGTTGGTTCGAAGATCCGGTTTTGTCGACGTTCATCGATTGGCCCGATGCGGAACTCGCCGGCCTGATCTTCCATGAACTGGCGCACGGACGTCTGTTCGTGCCGGGCGATACCGCGTTCGACGAAGCGTTCGCGAGCTTCGTCGAACGGCGCGGTGTGACGGAGTGGCTCGCGGCGAGCGGAGACCGTGCACAGATCGAGCGGATGGACCGACGGTGGCATGAATCGGATCGATTCGTGTCCTTTCTGCTCGCGTGGCGCGACGAATTGCAGCGACTGTACGACCAGCCGTACAACGACGACGCGCGGCGGCTACTGAAATTCGATCTGTTGGATGACCTAGAGACCTGCTATCGGTCGAATCGCGCCGCGTTCGGCGATCAAGATTGGTTTTTCCGCAAGATGCCCAACAACGCGCATTTCGTACCGCTCGCCGCGTACAACGAATTGATCGCGGGTTTCGATGCGCTGTTTCGGGAAGCCGACGGCGAGTGGCACGTCTTCTTCGTGCGAGCACGCGAAATCGGTCGATTGCCGATCGATGAACGGACCGCGGAACTCGAGCATCTTGGTGCCGGATTGCGCACTGCGGACGTCGCGACCAACGCCCCGGTTACGTGCGAAGCGTTGCGTTTCTGACATGAATTGCGACGGAGCGACTATGCTGCCGCGACCAACCAACGGAGCAGGCCAAATCGCGAACGAAACGACCGACGACGCGGGACGCCCGCATGGCAAGGAGCGTGCAACGACGTTTTTTTGGTACGACCTCGAGACGACCGGAACCGATGCGTCGTCGGATCGCATCGTGCAATTTGCAGGCGTCCGTACGGATCTCGCGCTCGACGAAATCGGCGGGCCGTTCAGCACCTACATTCGCTGGCCGATCGACGTGTTGCCCGATCCGTCTGCGTGCGCGGTTACCGGCCTCACGCCGCAGCGAGTCAATCGCGACGCTATGCCGGAGTTGGAAGCGTACGTCGCGATCAACCGAATGCTCTCTCAGCCGAATACTTGCGTGGTCGGATACAACAACCTGCGGTTCGACGATGAGTTCATCCGCTTCGCGCTCTATCGTCATTTGCTCGACCCGTACGCCCGCGAGTGGCAAAACGGCAATTCGCGGTGGGACGTCATCGACCTCGCACGCGCTGCGGCAGCGCTGCGGCCCGAAGGCATCGATTGGCCGCTCGATGCAGGGTTACCGTCGTTTCGGCTCGAAGAGCTCTCGGCGGCGAACGGCATCGTTCATGACAATGCGCATGATGCACTGTCCGATGTCCGAGCGACCGTCGGCATCGCGCGGCTGATCCGGACGCGACAGCCGCGCTTGTTCGACTACTACTTCCGCTTGCGCGACCGTTCGAAACTCCGCGAGCGGTTGGCGCCCGAACGCCCTCAGGTCAGCGTGCACGTCTCGCGGATGTTTCCGCGCGATCGATATTGCCTTGCGCCGGTCGTGCCGGTCGCGCGCCATCCGAGCAACCGCAACTCGGTCGTCGTCGCGGATCTGTCTAAGGAGATCGCACCGTTGATCGAATGGGATGGCGACAAGTTGCGTGAAGCTTTGTACGGATCGGATCGGGACCAGCGTCCGGGACTGAAGGAGGTTCGGCTCAATCGTTGCCCGTTCGTTGCGCCGCTAAGCGTCTTGCGCGATGTCGACATACGACGGCTCGGCCTCGACATGGCCGCGGTCAGCAAGCGGTTCGACGCGCTCGCGGCGCATCCCGAGTTGCAAGAGAAGATCGCTTCGCTTTACGTCAGCGATCGCGAGTTCCACCCGCGCGATGCAGACTCCGCTTTGTACGACGGGTTCTTCAATGACGCCGATCGCGCGCGAGGCGTGAGCGCGGTTGCCCAGCTGCTCTCGGGTACGGCGGACCCGCGGACCGAGTTTGGCGACGAACG
>Ga0335084_10003577_pt1 | contig 15161 bp, 16 predicted proteins | sample Lox_Sample_44_FD_206721 | JGI IMG/M metagenome (GOLD analysis project Ga0335084, IMG submission 206721) | Soil microbial communities from Loxahatchee National Wildlife Refuge, Florida, United States - Lox_Sample_4.4 | ecosystem: Environmental > Terrestrial > Soil > Wetlands | place: USA...
TCACTCATTCCTCTCGCGCCGATGGGCGCAAGAATCTCGTACGGCCCGAGGTGGGATCCCGCTGTCAGCGACAAAGTGGCACGAGCTTACAACGGAGGTGGATCCGCGACGCGGCCGCTAGCGCGCGGCCCGGTGGCTCAGGGAATCGTAGATCGGAGGCTCGCTTAAGAGAGTCGGCACCAGCATTGCCGCAAAGCACGCCCCGAGCATCGGCAGCAGAAGCGTGAAGCTCCCCGTCATTTCCGTCACGAGGACGATCCCGGTCACCGGCGCCCGAACCATGGCGGTGAAAAACGCGGCCATGCCGACGACCGCCAGCGTCGTCGTCGTGGGCGTCAGAGCGGGGAATCCAACTCGGCACAAGGCCCCAAAGAGAAGGCCGATCTGCGACCCCAGAACGATCATAGGAGCAAATAATCCTCCCGGAGTCCCCGCGGCGTAGGACACCGGTCCGAGGCCGAAACGAAGCAAGAAGGTGAGAGATACGGCGAAAACGGTCGGGGTCCCCGCGAGCGTGCGTTGCGTGATCGGATCGCCTGCGCCGACCAGATCCGGAAGAAACCAGGCCAGTAAACCGACAGCCCCGCCGACCAGCGCAGCGCGCCCTTCGGCGCTCAGCTCGAGCCGACGCGTCACCGAGAGAGCCCCCAGGATCAACCGGTTGTAGGCGACACCCAGAAGCCCGGCGAGGAGTCCGAGCAGCAGGTACACAGGCAGCGTCCCAAAGCCGGGGTACGGCTGAGGCCAGACGCGGAAGTCGGGCGCCTGACCGAGGAGCAATCGCGCCACCCCGATAGCCCCCGCCGAGGCGCCGAGGGCCGCGATCGCGATCCGCGTCTCGAAGCGGCGAACGAGCTCTTCCAGCACGAACACGGCGCCCGCGATCGGCGAATTGAAGGCCGTCGCCAGACCGGCACCGGCGCCGGCTGCGAGAAGGACCCGGCAATCCGCTCGGCTCCGGCGGAAGACCGACCCCAGCAGATGAGCCGTGGAGGCCCCCATCTGCACGGTCGGCCCCTCGCGACCCAGGGCAAGGCCCCCGCCGATCGCGAGGAGACCGCCGACGAACTTGATCGGGATGAGGCGTGTTGGCGCCGGCGGCTCCTCGCCATTGAGCACCGCCTCGACATGCGGGATGCCGCTGCCCTCGGCTTGTGGAGCGAAGCGGCGAACCAGCCAGGCGGCGATTCCCGCCGCGGCTGCGACTCCCACGACGACGAGCGGGAGTCCGGCGAAGCCCATCGCATGAGCCCCAACAATCGCCGCGCTTCGAAATCGATCCGCCCACTCGAGCAACCGTCGGAAGGCCGCTCCCAGCAGCCCCGACGCTCCACCCGCAATGAAGGAAAGGACCGCCAGCCCGAGCAGACCACCTTCGATCGGTCCGCTGCCACGCTCCGGCTCGACGCTCACGGCCAGTTCGACGGGGGCGAGCCGAACAGGGGCACGCTCGTCAACGCGCTCGCAAGGACCAGCCCAGCATGAAGAGGCCGCTCGCGGCGATCCAGCTTCCCGCCACGCGCACCGCGATTCGGGCCCAGGCCGCCCGCACCGAGACGACATTTCCCGCAAGCAGCGCCACGACGGCAAAGAGCGCGCAAGCCACACCCAGCGAAGGCAGCGCGCTCGCATGAGCTTTCGACCACTCGATTCCATTGACGCCGCCGTTCCACAGCCCCAGCACCGCGGCGAGTCCGGCGACCGGCCAGAACGTCAGGGGTGCGTCGGCGGCAGAGAGGGCCCCGAGGGCGATGGTCAAAACCGCGGTCGCAGCGGGCAGCGCCGCACCCGGAGTAAGCAGCCGCCCGGCGAGGCTTCCCCCGAGCCAGGCCGCTGGCAACACGAACAGCACAATGCGGCCGTAGCGTGGGCCGCGCAGCCCCGCGAGGAGCGCGATCGCCACGACGGGAAGCAGATCCTCCGGCGTCACGAAGAGATGAGCCAGCCCGTCGTAGAACGGGCCGAAGCCCGTGGTCAAGAGGTGAGCGCTCGCCGGCGGCGCCCACAAGATCGATAGCATGAACGCTATCAACACCGTCCCGCTCCTGCGAGATCTCATCGCGGGTCCATCCTAAGCGATCGCTCGCCAAAGGAAGGCAAGACCGGCGAGCGCGACGCCGGCCCCGGCGACGCGAAGGACGACGCGCCCCGCCGGCCACCGGTGGATCAGCCCGATCGCAATCCCCGTCAGATGGAGGAGTCCCGTGGCGATCACGAACCCGATGCTGTAGAGCATCCCGTTCGCGCCGGCAGGCAGCTCCGTGCCGTGGGCGTGGCCATGGAAGATCGCGAAGAAGCCCACCAGCGCGGCCGCCACCCCCAGCTTCGGCCGGGCCTCGAAAAGCACGGCGGCACCCAGCCCGATGGCCGACAGCGCGATTCCGACCTCGATCCCGGGCAGCCTCACGCCCGCAAGCCCGAGCGTTCCGCCGAAAGCCATGACCATCGGGAAAGTCACCGGCAACAGCCACACGGCGGGCGGACCGAGCTGCGCGCCCCAGAGACCAACGGCGATCATCGCCACCACGTGGTCGACGCCGGAGATCGGGTGCTTCAAGCCGGTCAGGAACCCGAAGGCCTCCCCGCCGCGGGTGTGAGCGAAGGCCGTAGCGGGCCAGAGGAGTAGGAGAAGGATCGTGATGCGAGATACGAGATGCGGGATCCGGGATGCGGCATGCGGGATAAGAGATACGGGATGCGGGACAAGAGAATCGGGATGCGGGATACGAGATGCGGGATGGGAGGAAGGCGACGCGGGATTCATGACTGCGTCTTGTCGACCAGATATTGAGCGTCTTCCTCGTGCACCGATTGATGCTGCCTTTCGACTGCCTGGATGAAGTGATTGAGCTTGCCGCCGAGTTGATTCAGGTCCTCGCGCAGATGTTCATACAGGGCGGTGTCGGTCAGAGAACCGGTCTCGCGCAGAGTTTCGAGGTGGTCAATGGTCTCGTCGCACGAGGCGTGGGCATACGTCAGAAATCGAACGAACTCGAGCTTGTACCTTCGTCGCCCGTACCCCTCGACGATGTTGGACCTTATGGACTTGGCCGACCGACGAATCTGGGAGCCTTCCTCGTACATTTCCAGCTTCGGCAACGAATCAAGGCTCATTCGGTGAATCCGAACTGACACGTCGTGCGCGAGCTGCCAGATCTCAAGTGTTCGGTAGCTCATCACTCATCCCGCATCTCGCATCTCGCATCTCGCAACCCGTAACTCGCATCGCGCAACCCGCATCTCGCACCCCGCATCACCTTCCCCCGAACATCATTGCCGTCCTCTGTATCGTCCAGAACGCTCCGAGCGTCCCGACCGCGTAGCCGGGCAGCGCCTGCACCCAGCGCGGCCAAAGAATCTGGAGCTGCCGGAACGAGCGCTCCAGGGCGAGCACGAGCAGCACGAATCCGACCTGCCCGATCTCGACCCCGACGTTGAAGGAGAGCAGGGCGATCGGAAGGTCCTTGTGCGGCAGGCCCGCGCTCGTCAACGCGCTCGCAAATCCGAAGCCATGGATCAGCCCGAAGACAAACGCCACGACCCACGGGTGCTCGATCGTGAAGCTCGTCTCTCCGCGCCAGCAGCGCACGATCTCGGGCCCGAGGAAGAAGATGGAGAGGGCGATCGCGGCGTTCAAAGGCAGGACCGGCGCCTCCGCGTAGCCGAGCGTGGCGATGGCGAGCGTGATCGAGTGCGCGAGCGTGAACGCGGTGACGGTCTTCACGAGCATCCACCGGTTCTTGACGATCAGGAGAAGCCCGAGCACGAAGAGCAGGTGATCAATGCCGAAAAGGATGTGTCGGATGCCATGCGCGACGTAGGTTCCCGCCAGCGCCATGCGGCTTTGCGAGGCCGCAATCTCGACCCAGGGCTGCGACGGGCGGACGATCGTCGTCCACTTCCGGCCGTCCTGCATCTCGACGCGCACGAGGACGTCGGTGATCGTGGCCTGAAGTCCCGGGAACTCGATGCGCCGGCCTGCAAGACCGTTCTGCCCGGCGTCGATCACACGGCGCTCGAGGAGCGAGTCGGTCAGCTCCTGAACCGTCGGCTCCTTCACGTTGCGCACGCCCTCCGGTAACTGGAGAACCACCGGCAGGCGCATGCCCGAGAGGACCGGCGTGCGCCAAAGGAGGTCGAAACGGCCGGGCGCCGTCTCCTTGATCTCGAGATAGGCGGGGCGGGCCTCGTGCGCCATCGCCGCAGCGGGTAGCGCGGCAAGAAGCGCCAGGAACAGTAGGGTCCGCCTCATTGCGGCAGCGGTTCCGCCAACCAAGCCAAAGAGAGGGGCGACCAGCACGGTCGCCCCCTTCTTAGGGACTACTTCTCGATTTCGAGCTTCAAGCCTTCTGCGGCGATCTTGAGGCTGGCGCCCTTGGTCGCGCTCTTGAGCGTAAGCGATACACCGTTCGCGTTCACGAGGGCACTCGCGCCCATGCCCTTGCCAGCCGTCGCGCCTGCGCCTCCGGCCGCGTAGACACCGTTGAAGTCTTCGAGCTTCTTCAGGTCATAGACGTTGCCGGTGGCCTTGGCGTTGGTCATCCCGACTTCGCCGACGGAGAGCCCGTCAACCTTGAACTTGTACGTCTTGCCCTTGTAGTGGAGAACTCCGTGGCCCCAGCTCCAGCCGATCCCGGCCGCGACCGATCCTTCCGTGAGCGATACGGTCGCATCGGCCTTTTTCTTCGCTTCGTCGGCCAGGGCCGTCCCGGCCAGGAGTGCCACAAGCGCTCCCAGTGCAATCGACGCAATCAAACGACGAGACATAATCTCCTCCCCTTTCTCCAAACGCTCATGATGAGTGACCTGCGCATTCCGACCATCAGGAGCACGTAGTCTACCCCGCGCGCATTGTCCGATGCTGGGCCATCAGCCCCCCGTCCCTTGCCCACCCCTCCGAAAGAAGAGATTGAACAACTTCCCTTCGCCGAGCTCGCGATCGAGCTCCCAGATGGCGAAAAAAGGAATGAGGGCCACGAACAAAACGAGCGTCCTCGAGAGAATTTCGTAAATGCCCTCGCTCAAGATGGCCTCGATACTCGCTGCCAGGGTCTTGCCGTGAATGAGCCCCTCGATCGTGTGCTCGAGGATGGCGAAGACTCCGACAAGAGCGGCGTAGAGAAGGGACAAGCGCAGCACGGCGAAGGTCAGCGCACGACCGCCCGTCTTCTTTCCGACCCCCATGGCTTTCCCGATCAGAATGACCTTGGCGATCACGAGCGCCTCGACGATCGCGAACCCGTAGCGAAAGGACGTCACGCCCAATTCCCGCGAGATGAGCCTCCGGTACGTGAGGAACGCGACGAAGAAGGCGGCGAGATAGGCGGAGATCAAGAGCATGAGCCGAAGCTCCTCTCTTGCCTTCTCCTTGAGTCCGCCTTGCCCATGAGCCGGCATGTCCACAGCTTATTCGAAGCTAAAGATCTTCTTCCTGTCGCTCTTCATGCTGATGACGAGCCGGCCGTCCTTCTTCGCCTCCTCGTAAAGCGCCTGCGTGAACGTGCCGACTCTGCTGTCCGGCAGTCCCGCCGCCGGGCCGTAAGCGAACTCGCGCTTCGCGTCGTCGTGGAGGACGATCATCGCCAGGCGCGCCCCGCCGCCGCCCTTCGTGTACTCCAGCATCTGCTGGGCGCGAGCGGCCGACGAGGCGGCGGCGAAGACGAGAACGGCGAAGGCGTCGCGGCGGATTCGTGTCGTGACCAAGGCTCGCTCTCTCTTACGGATTCATCCTCGGCTCGCTCAGTTGCTCGGCGGCGCGAGGCTCTCGAGCTCGTGCAGCCGCTTCATCGCCTGCATCGCCTGGAGAGCCGTGTAGTTGATGTTGGCGGCGTTCAGGCTGCTGCCCTGCTGGAACGGAAACTGGGGAATCGTCACGAGGAACGCCTTGAGCTTCTGCTGGACCGGCACGAAGAGCCAGATGTTGTCGCCGTACCAGCGGATGTACATGCCCGACTCCCTCGGCCCCTTCTCGAAGGGATCGGCCCGGAGGTTGACGATCTCGGGCCAGCCGGGGACGTCGCGCACGGCCGTCGCGATGTTGCCGATCTCGGTGGCGAAGGAAACCTTCCAGTCGTTCCACCGGATGGCGTTTAAGTCGCCACCCTGCCCGAAATAGAAGATCTCCTCGCGCGGTCCCTTTTTCGACTCGCCCTTGAAGTACGGCAGGAAGTTGTAGCCGTCGAGGTGCACCTTCCAGGTCTTGCCGTTGGCGGCGTAGCCCTTCGCCACTTTCTCGACGATGTCCGGCTCGCCCGCCGCTGCGAGCAGTGTCGGCAGCCAGTCCTCCTGCGAGAAGATGTCGTTGACGACCGTGCCCGGCTTGATGACGCCGGGCCAGCGGACGAGCATCGGGACGCGGAAGCCGCCTTCCCAGGTCGTGCAGTAGGTCTCCGGCTCCTCCTCGGCGTTCAGGTGGTAGAGGTTGCCGAGGAACTCGTCGAAGCCGTGCACCGTCGGCAGGTGCTTGTCCTGATCGCCGAGATGGTTCTTGCCGAACTGCCCGGTGGCGTAGCCCTGGGGCTTCAGGAGGTCGGCGATCGTCGGCGCCCAGTCCGGGATGCCCTGCGGTGACCCGGGCATGCCGATCGTCAGCAGTCCCGTCCGGAACGGATGCTCACCGAGGATGAACGACGCCCGCCCGGCGGTGCAGCTCTGCTGCGCGTAGGCGTCGGTGAAGAGCGCGCCCTCCTTCGCGATGCGGTCGATGTTCGGCGTGTGGTAGCCCATCATTCCCTGGTTGTAGGCACTGATGTTGTAGTAGCCGACGTCGTCGCCCCAGATGACGAGGATGTTGGGCTTCTTGGCCGGGGCCTGGGCCCACGCCGACGCCGCGAGCAGGGCGCCAAAGATCGAAGCGGACCATCGAATACGTGAACGGTTCACATGCGCTCCTCCTTGAATGACAATCAGTCGCCGGCGGCCTTGACGTTGATCGGCTTCGTCGGATCCACCAGCGGCAGCGGGTTCTCCGGATGCTGGAGATTGGGCACCAGGTCGTTCGACGCGCCGCCCGGGAACCGTTTGATGCTCGGGAACTTCACGATCGACTTGTCGAACTCGATGATGACGGGGTAGATCAGCGACAAGACCCACCCGTTGTCCTCCCCGGCGTACTGACCGGGTGACGACTTCGGCAGGCGCGCGGACATCGCGCCGTTGAAGACCATGTCGTATTTCTCGAGCGGATCCATCGTGAGGCAGTAGAGCGAGCCGATCGAGCCGAGGTTCTGCTGCGGGCCCAGCCACGTGTCCTTGGCGGTGTAGAGGTACTTCCACGCAATGTGGACGTCGTCGTTATTGGGGTCCCCGCCGATGTCGTACCGCGCGCCCATGAAGTTCTCGCCATCGATGTAGATCCAGGAGTTCCGTGCGGAGTGCTTGGCCTTGCCCAGGATGTAGGCACTGTTGTCGATCGAGTCGAAGTAGATGGGCTTTCCGTCGTTGCCCTTCCACTCGCCGTGAGGAGGCGGCGTGACCCCGACCATCGCGGAGAGCGTCGACCACAGGTCGATGTGCGACATCATCTCGTCGTACACGACGCCCTGCGGGACGTGGTTCGGCCACCACATGATGCCCGGGACGCGCCAGCCGGCCTCGAAGGCCGAGCCCTTCTCGCCGCGGAACGGGTGCGTGCCGGCATCGGGATAGGCGTCCTGCCAGGCGCCGTTGTCGGCCGTGAAGATGACGATCGTGTTCGGAGCCACCTGTCGGATCGCTTCCATGATGCGGCCGACGTTGTCGTCCATCTCCATGACCGAGTCCGAATACCGCCCCAAGTGCGACTTGCCGGCGAACTTCGGCGCGGGATTGTTCGGGTTGTGCATCTTCATGAAGTTGACGTCCATGAAGAACGGCTTGGCGTCATTGGCGTGCTTCTTGATGTACTCGATCGCATAGTCGGCCTGCCGGACGTCGAACGTCGCGAGATAGTCCCAGCTGAACTCGCCCACCTTGCGGGCGGGCTTTCCGGTCTCGCCCTCCCACTCGTACATGTTGACGATCTTGAAGTACTCCTTCGCGAATTCGGGGTTGTAGGAGGGGAACCAGGGATGGAACCAGGAATTGGTGTAGCTGTACGTATAGACGCCGGGATAGTAGGCGCCAAACGCCTTCATCTCGTCGTAGCCGTGCTCGATCGGGTAAGCCTCCGGCTTGTCGCCGAGATGCCACTTGCCCGAGAAGTACGTCGAGTAGCCGTTCTTCTTGAACCATTCGGCGATCGTCGGCGTCTCCTTCCGGAGAGAGTTCTCGTCGCCGGGCGCGACGACGATCGACAAGGCCGAGCGGATGGGAATGCGCCCGGTGTTGAACGACGCCCGACCGGCGGTGCAGCTCGCCTGGCCGTACCAGCTCGTGAAGAGCGCGCCTTCCTTGGCCAGGCGGTCGAGGTTCGGGGTGGGATGCCCGAGAGCCCTGCCGCCCCCGGTATAGGCGCCGAGGTCCATCCATCCTGTGTCGTCGCTCATGAGCACGAGAATGTTGGGTTTTTTGGCGGGGGCCTGGGCCCATGCCGACGCCGCGAGCAAGAGGCCCATCGCTGATACGAACCATCGGACCCGTGTCTCCCTCATCGGTGACCTCCTCCAAAGTTGGTTGCGCATGACCTCGATTGCTCCTTCAGTTCTTCCTTCGTGCGAGGGCCTCGTTCACGGCGCCCACGAGGGCCCTTCCTTCAAAAGGCTTGACCAGAAACGCGACGGCGTTCAACTCGCCGGCCTCTTTTCGCGCCGCGGCCGTATCGTGGGCAGTGATGAAAATCACCGGGTAGGTTCGGCCGGCCTCGACCAGACGGCGCTGAAGGTCGAGTCCCGACACCCCCGGCAGACGAATGTCGACGACAAGACAACCGAGGTCCACCACCGAGCTCGCATCGAGGAAGTCCTCTGCTGACACATACCCCCGAGCCTCAAAACCCGAGGCTCGGAGCATTCGCTGCAACGCCTCTCGCATCCCGGAGTCGTCCTCCACGATCGCGATCGCTCCTTCTCGAGCCGAGATCACCGCGCGGCAGGATCCATCTACGGATCGTCCGGAGGAAGACGACCGTTCGGGAATAGAACCGTTGTCCTTTGGGGCAATGCCCGGGTGAGAGCTCAGTCGGACGGCGACTGCCCCGGCGCGCGATGAAGCCTCGGCGGTGCGGAGGACACCGCCTCCCCGGTGCGCTGACGAAGCCACATCCCGGACCGCACGAGCTCGGCGAGGGAGTCGGCCTTCATCTTTTCCATGATCCGCGATCGATGCGCCTTGACCGTCCGCTCGCTCGTCCCCAGAGCCGCCGCGATCTGCTTGTTCATCCGGCCGGCCACGACGAGCTCGAAGACTTCGCGCTCCCGCGGCGTGAGGCGGGCATATCGAGAAGCGAGCTCCCGGCGGCGTCTCGCCGCGACCGATCGAGCGTCTTGGCGCTCGAGGGCGTCCCCGATCGCCGCGAGAAGCTCCCGGCGTTTGACGGGCTTCGTCAAGAAATCGACGGCGCCCTGGCGCATCGCCCGTACGCTCTGGCGGACGTCCCCGTATCCCGTCAGAAAGATGATGGGGAGCGAATCGCCGCGCTTCCGAATTGCCTCCTGCAGCTCGAGGCCGTTAGGGCCCGGCATTCGCAGATCGAGAAGAATGCAGGCTGGCTCCTCCGCCGGCGGCTCGAGGAGGAAGTCCCCGGCGGACTTGTAGAGCTTGACTTCATAACCCGACGCCCGCAGGAGGCGCGATACCGCCGTTCGGAAGGACGAGTCGTCGTCCACGACGTGGATGACGGCTGAAGTGTCGCTCACGCCGTCGCCTCCGACGCACGGTCGCGCGGCGCTGGCAAGTCTTCCACACCATAAACGGGAATGACGAATTCGAACGTCGCACCGACTCCCGCGTTGTTCTCGGCTCGGATGTCGCCGCCGTGCGCCTCGACGATCGATCGGCAAATCGAGAGCCCGAGGCCGACCCCCTCCCCCTTCGTGGTGAAGAACGACTCGAAGAGCTTCGGATGGTTCTCCGCCGGAATGCCGCGCCCGACGTCGACGACGCCAATGGCGAGGCGACTACCCCTGGCCCGCATGCGGATGACGAGCCGTCGGAGGTCCTCGGGCGTTTCCCCCATGGCTTCCATCGCGTTCATGGCCAAGTTGATGAGGACCTGCTGAAGGGAGACTTCGTCTCCCCGTGCTCGCGGCAGATCGGGTTCGAAGTCCTTGACGACCGCGACGCCCCGCCGGCGGGTCTCGTACCTAAGAAGCCCGAGCACCGTCTCGACGACCTCCTTCAGATCCACCGGTCTCATCTCCATCTCGCGACGACCCGCGAGCCTTCGAACGCGCCGCACAATCTCGCTGGCCCTCAGGTCGTCTCGCCGGATATCCGAGAGGATCTGCCGAACCTCCTCGGCGTGGCCGTTCTTCGCTTCGAAGAGGATCTCGGCCGCCTCCGCGTTGGCGAGGATCGCTCCGAGCGGCTGGTTGATCTCGTGTGAGATCGAGGCCGCCAACTCGCCGACAGTCGCCATCCGGCCCGCGTGGGCGAGCTCTCGCCGAGCCACTCGGTTCTCGTCCTCAGCAAGGCGCCTGCCGTGCCGCTCCGCAAAAAGCGCGACGAGCAACGCCGTCTCCAGAATGAACAGCACTCCCACCGCGACGACTCGCCACCGATACAATTCCCAGAACGACGGGGTGCGAAACTTGAGCTCGGCTTCGGCCGGAACCCGGCTCTCCGCGATGTGGAAGCGTGACAGTACCCGCGAATCAACAACCCGCAGGGGAGGAGCCTGAGGCAGAGGAGATATCGACGCGGGGCTCTCTCCGTGGAGGACGCGAATCGCAAGAGCCGCTACGGCTCGGCCCTCGGCTTCGTAATCGTGGAGAGACCCTCCGATGATTCCGGTTCCCAGGTACGTCGAGTAGAGTCCGTAAACCGGGGCCGAGGAGGCCGAGGCGAGTGCCTGCGCGAGGTCCAGGGGAACCGACGTGTGACCCTCCGCGTCCAGAAACATGCTCAAGTAGAGGACGATGACGTCCGAGGGAAGGCCTCCAAATTCCTGCCGGAAGCGCGAAGCGGGCACGCCCTTTCGGACGGTCACCTGGTACCGCGAGCCGAGGCTCGCGAGCCCGCTCGTCACTTCCGCCAATAGCACGTCGTCCCTCTCGGACATACCCGCGACAACGACGATGCGCGAGGCTCGAGGCTGGAGACGCCCGGCGAGTTCGATGGTCCCGGCCACATCGGCGTACTCGTAGACACCCGTGGCCCACGCCGGAGGCGACTGATTGTCGAAGAACTCCCTCCGTACGCTCGAGAAAACGACCGACGACCCCGCCCAAAGACGGCTCCTGTGGTTCATCAGGAATGTCAGGGCGGGTTCACTCAGCGCGATGACGACGTCGGGCTCACGCCCGCGATACTTGTCCTGGAAGAACGAAACCAGCTGCGGCTCGTACTCTTCACTCCGAAAACGGAAGGCATCCAGCCCCTCGGAATAGAACTCGATCGGCCCTTCGATCGCTCTTGCGAGAGTTGTCCGGATGATCCCGTCCTCGACGAGGCTCGCCGGGAGCATGAGGTCCGTCCCGGAGAGGATGACGACGCGGTGCGTGCGGCTCGGCGACTCGGCCAACACGACCGTAGCCAGCCGGATCACGACAAGAGCGGCGAGGGCCCGCAGGACCGACCGTCCCGAGCCCGCGGTCCCGCCCCTCCTTGCATGGATCAGCGACCGCATACGATGCAAATGAATCATATGACGCGGCCGTTGGGGACGCGTGAAGCCACTGGACCCGACAGGGAGACCGCCCGAGGCGCCGGCTCGGCCTCCTCGAAACTAAGGCTTCGGCTTGGCGGCCGGAGCCGGACCGCCGCCAGCGTTCTTCTCCGGCGGCGGGGCTGGCAGAAGGAGCTCGTACTTGGCCCGCATCGCCTTGTAGGCCTTGTCCCAGGCTTCGGCCTTCTGCGCCGCGAGCCACGCAGTCTTCACGTCCGGCTCCACTTCCTCGAAGGCCGACACGCGGCCAGGAGTCAACGTATCGATGTAAACAAGGTGTGAACCGTAGCCGGATTCGAGCGGTCCACGCCACGCGCCCGGTTTCTGCTCGAACAAGGCTTTCGAGAAGACCGGGCCAAAGTCCTTGGCGATCTGATCGGGAGTGCGGTCGGCCATGTAGTCCTGGAACATGAAGGGATCGCCAAGCACGGCCGCACCTGGCCAGCCCTCAGGCTTTCCCGCGAGCTTGACTAGGGCCTTCTCGGCATCGAGCCGTGCGTTCGGACCCCGCTTGTCAGGCGAGAAGTAAAGCAGACGAAACGTGACTCGGGGCGGCTGCGCGAACATCTGAGTGTTCTTCGCGAACCATTCTCTGAGCTCCGCCGCGGACGGCTCATGCGCCGCGGCGACGTCCTCGGCCAGGAACTCCATCTTCTGCGCCATCCGGCGCCGGACGATCGTATCGTCCTTGTCGAGCCCCATGGAGAGGGCCTCGCGGTAGAGGATCTCCTCGCGGATGCGATTTTCGACGAGTCCCATCATCTCCTGCGCCGTCGGCGGGCGCTGCCACTGCGCGGCGAAGCCGATCTGGAGCTGGCGCAGGTCGTCGAGCGTCAGGACGATCTGATGCGACTGCGGGTTCTTGGACTGCCCGCGGTTGGCGATGCCGTAGATTGCGAAGAGGACGAGCCCAAGGACGAGAAAATGCACGAGCGGCTCGCGCGCGAAGCGCTTCGGATGTAACCAGGAAGACACCCGGGGCGGGGGGTGCCGAACCACCTCCGGTGGCGAATCCAAAGCAAGGATTTCAGGCGGCGACGATTTCATTGAGGCCTTCCACGACGCGGAGCAGTTCCTCGGGTGAGATTCGTCCGATGCGCCGCCCGAGCCGCTCGACGGACAAGGTTCGGATCTGGCCGACCTTCATCCAGGACCGCTTCGGAAGACCGCCGCTCATGAGCTCCACGGTCAGGGGAAATCCCGCTTTCTGAGCCTGACTGGTGATCGCCATGGCGATCACAGTTCCAGAGCGCTCGTTGAAGACGTCATGACTGATGACGAGCACGGGCCGTCGCCCCGCCTGCTCCCGACCCTTCGCCGGGTCGAGCTCCGCCCAGAGCACGTCACCCCTCAGTATTCGGGCCACGATTCGAGATCGTAGGAAATACCCGCTTCCGCGAGCCGCTGCTCGTGCGCAGGATCCAGCTTCGCGCACTCCCGCGCTAGCCTGCGGCGATCGAGTCGGTCGATCTGGGCCTGGACCGCAAGCTGAATCGCTCGGCTGCGGCTGGGGAACTTCCGCTCCGCTACGAGACGGTCGATGCGCTGCAGGAGCGCATCATCCAGGGTGATCGCGATCTTGGCGCTGCTCATCGCCGGTCAGTATGCCATTTTGTCATACTGACTGCCAGCCCCTACCTGAAGCCCGCGGAATCTTACTCCCGGGGCCCAGGAGCGGGCCACGAACAGCGCAAGTCCACTTGCGAGGAAGTGGGCGAGCGGCTCGCGCAGCAAGCGCTTCAAGCTGGCGTTAGAGCTTCTTCTTTATGTCGCTCTCGAGCTTGTGCATCTCTTCGCTGCCCATCTTCTCGATCATCTCCCGCCGCCTCTCTTCGCGCAGGGTCCTGAATTTCTGCTGCTGCTGCGGATTGAGAAGCGGCGTGACCTTCGCATCGAAGGAGCTGCCGATCGCTTTGACCCGCTCGATCTTCTTCAACCGGTCCAGCGAGGTGTCCTTCTTCAACGCCTCGAGCTGCTTGAACTCGTCGGTCAGGATCGGAACGATCTGCTGTTTCTGCTGCTCCGTCAGCCCCAACTCGATCGAGAAGGTGTTGGCCACCTCCGTCAGAGGATTGACCACGTACTGCGGGTAGGGAACGATCTCGTAGTTGGCATAACCGAACTCGTTCGAGCGCGCGCCGAGATACGCATCGCCGAGCTTGTAGACCGCGAAGTCGTACGGGTCCTGAGCGACGTACGTGACGAGCTTGCCGCCTTCGATCTTGTAGGGGGCCGTCATTCCCTGGTAGCCCTCGCGCATCAGGTTGCCGTAGCCGCTCGGCACGTTGGCGTACCGGCCGACGTGGAACACAGCCGCTTGACCCTCGGCGGTGAAGTTCTCGCTGACCTGGTCCCCGGTCACGTTGTTGCGCACCCAGAACGCCTTGCCGACGATGAGCTCCTTGAGCTGCTCGTCGTTGAGTGCGGTCGCACCCTTCGCCTTCAGGTCGGTGACGGTCATACCCGCCGGCGCACCCTTGCGCGCCTCGGCCGACGGCGTGTACCAGATCGGCGAGGTCCACGCGCGCTCCTGCCCGGTGAGCGGCACGACGTCGGGCGGAGGGATGCCGGCCTTGACGGCCTGAATCAGGGTCCACCGAGGTGTGGGAATCTCGAGCACGCGGGCGTAGTAGAAGGCATGGAGGCTCGAGTCGAAGTCGGGGTCCGTCCACACGGTCTTGAGCTCCACCGAGCCGACGTCGTTCGTGTAGGTGGCCTTCTCGATGTCCACCGTGCTCCGAATCGCGGGAAGCTGGCCGGTCCACGGGTTGCGCTTGCGGTCGCCGGACCAGGCGACGTCGTAGATCTTCTCGAAGCTCTGGCCGTTCTTCGACCAGCCCTTGATGATCTGGATGCGGTCGAGATTTCCCGAGGTCGGGTCCTTCGTCGCCCAGACGACGAAGGTCGGGGCCACGCCCTTGCCGGCCGGCATCGGCCGCAGGTCGCCTCCCATGGGGACGCCTCCCTCGTAGGACCGGTGCACCCAGTCCTTCCCGTCGAGGACGTCCCTGGTGTATCCCCAGCCGCCGAAGAGCCGCACCTTGATGTGCGGGCCGCTGACGCCGAAGGTCTCCTTGCGGTACATCGCATCCCAGATCGAGGCGCGGGTGTTTTCCTCGGCCCATACCCCGGTCAGCCCGCCCGGGTTTTCGTAGCGCACGTCGAGTGTGCCGAACGCCAGGACTCCGGCCATGCGGCGGTCCACCGTTCCGTCGATCTGGGCGTGCCCGCCGAAGAAGTTGTCCTGGCGATAGGGGCTGGCGCTGTTGTGGGCGTCCGAGCCGCCCGCCATGCCGAACTTGTAGGGGTTGTAGCCCTTCACGTCCTGCATCGTGATGCCGTCCTTGAGGGCCTGCCGCCCGTAGCTGCCGCGCAGGCGATCGATGCGGCCGTCGGTCGGCTTCGCGCCGAGGAGGCC
>Ga0335084_10003579_pt1 | contig 15158 bp, 15 predicted proteins | sample Lox_Sample_44_FD_206721 | JGI IMG/M metagenome (GOLD analysis project Ga0335084, IMG submission 206721) | Soil microbial communities from Loxahatchee National Wildlife Refuge, Florida, United States - Lox_Sample_4.4 | ecosystem: Environmental > Terrestrial > Soil > Wetlands | place: USA...
TCCCATCCCGGGCATGCCGTTCGGCCGCACGGTGACGATCATCACCGGCCCCTTGCTCATCTTGTCCTTGAACGCGGGCGACTTCATCTCCTCCGGGCCGGAGCAGTGCGGGACCATGTAGTCGCCGGGCGGGATGGCGAGCGGGCGCAGCGCGTCCAGCGCCTTGTCCTCGTTGGGCATCTTGGGATAGTCGTTGCGGTGCCAGGGGAGGAGCATGTGGATCACGGTGCTCGCGATGAAGACCAGAACCGCCGAGACGAGGATGGGAAGCCAGAGCGAGGCGAGTGCTGTCATGGAGTCTCCTTTTTCGAGAACAGCGGGTGTGAGTATCACATACTGCCGGCCGGGTCCTGCTTGTAGAACAGCGCGAGCTGCGCGTAAAGCTCCGGCCAGTCGCGCGCGAGCACGGCCGACTCGGTGAAGAAGGCCTCGCTCATCACGGCGAAGAATTCGGCGGGATGCTCGGCGGCGTAGGGGTCGATGAAGGTCGGCTCGCCCGAGTCGACTTCGGCGCAGAAGCGCTCGTACGCTTGTTCGAGGGTCTTGCGCCACTTTGCCGCGTCCATGCCGCCTCGCGCGGCCGGGTAGTCCTCGTCGCCGCCGCCGTCCATGTGGAGCTTGTGCGCGAACTCGTGGATGACCACGTTGTAGCCGCGCTCGGCCATGCCCACGTCCTCCCACGACAGGATCACCGGCCCGCCGGGCCAGGCCTCGCCCGCGAGCTCGTCGGCGAAGCTGTGGACCACGCCGTCCTCGTCGACTTCCTCCTTGTGCACGCGGAATTCGCCCGGGTAGACGATCACCCCGACCCAGCCCGCGTAGACATCGAGGCCGAGGTTGAGGATCGGCAGGCAGGCCTGCGCCGCGATGGACAGGCGCACCTCGTCGGTGAGCTGCAGGCCGTGGGCGCCGTGCATCTCCTTCTCCGCGAGGAAAAGCACGACGAGCTGTTTCAGCCTGGCCGTGTCCTCGTCGGACAGCCCGCGCAGGAACGACAACTTGGCCGCGACGCGGCTCCACAATTCCTCGTCCAGGCGGGTGCTTTTCAGCGTGCGCTTGCGGCGCCATTCGCGCAGGAAGCCCATGGCTAGCGCCGCGAGGTGAGGACCACGCCGGCGAGCACCAGCGCGAACCCCGCGAGGTGGAAGGCGCGGAGCGGCTCGCCGAGGAAGATCACCGCGAACAGGATGCCGAACACCGGGATCACCGGGTTGAAGAATCCGACGACGTTGGGCCCGAGGGCCGCCACCGCCTGGTTCCAGCAGATGTAGGCGACGATAGACGGGAAGATCGCGAGATACGCGATCGTGGCGACTGCCGTTGGCGTCACGGTCATGGTCTTTCCCGCCGCCATCTCCCACAGGTAGAACGGCAGCGACACCGTCGCGGCGGAGGCGATGGTGGTGAACAGGAACGACAGCGCGCGCAGCGGCGGCCGCCACTTGAGCGTCACCGTGTAGATCGCCCACAGGAAAGCGCCCCCGAGAATCAGGAAATCCCCGGGGTTGAGCGTCAGACGGGCGAGGGTTTGCAGGGTCCCGCCGCTGACGATCGAGATCACGCCCGCGAGCGACAGCATGAGCCCGACGAGCTGCCGGCCGCTGACCGTCAGCCCGAGCAGCAGCCACGACAGGGGAACCACGAACAGCGGCAGCGAAGAGTTCAGCAGCGTCGCGTTGATCGCGGTGGTGTAGCTCACGCCCCAGTAGCCGAGCAGGGTGAAGCCGCCGGCGCCGACCGCGCCGAAGACGAACAGCTTGAGCAGGTGCGGGCGAATCAGCGGCGCGTCCAGGCGCAGCTGCGCGGCGGCGAAAGGGAAGAAGAGCACCGCGGCGATCGCCCAGCGCCAGAACGACAGCGCGAACGGCGCGACCTCGAAGTTGACCACGCGAGCGGCCACCCAGTTGCCGCCGAACGACGCGGCGGCGATGAGGAGCAGCAGGTAGGGTAGGGCGCGCTGCCGCGCGGGGCCGTCTTGCATCCACACTCCGAAAAGAGCGGATTATCCGGGACTGCGCTCCCCCGCGCCATAGCGTGGGATAAACTCACCGCATGGTTTCCACCACGCGCGCGAGCACCGACGAGATCGAAGACGGCCTCCTCTCGGCCGGAGCGCCGGACGAGGACCGGCGCGTCCTCGCCCGGGCGCTCGAGTTCGCGCGCGAGGTCTACGGCGACAAGCGTCTCGGCACCGGCGAGCCTGCCCTCGAGCACGCGCTGGGACTCGCGCGCAACATCGCGCAGCTCCGGCTCGACGCCGACGCGCTCGCCGCCGGGATCCTCTTCGCCGTGCCTGCCTACCTTCCCGACGCGGAGGCGAAGCTGGCCGCGTCCTTCGGCGCGACCGTGGCGGGGCTCGTCTCCGGGATCGACCGCCTCAACCGGCTGAGAGTCGTCACGCGCGCGGCCACCCTCGGCCGGGACGCGGCGCCGCAGGCGGAGGTGCTGCGCAAGATGCTGCTGGCCATGGTCGCCGACATCCGCGTCGTGCTGCTGCGCCTGGCGAGCCGCACCCAGACCCTGCGCTGGCTGGCGCGCGCCCCCGAGGCGGAGCGCGCGCGGCTGGCGCGCGAGACCCTCGATATCTACGCGCCGCTCGCCAACCGCCTCGGCGTGTGGCAGCTCAAGTGGGAGCTGGAGGATCTCTCCTTCCGCTATCTCGAGCCCGGGCTCTACAAGCGCATCGCGGGCATGCTCGAAGACCGCCGCAGCGAGCGCGAGCGCTTCATCGAGCAGGCGATCGCGGAGCTGGCCGGCGAGCTCGCGCGCTCCGGGATCCGGGCCGAGGTGAGCGGCCGCCCGAAGCACCTCTACAGCATCTACAGCAAGATGCGCGCGAAATCGCTCGATTTCTCCGAGATCCACGACACCAGCGGCCTGCGCGTGCTCGTCGACGACGTCAAGGACTGCTACGCCGTGCTCGGCGTGGTCCACGACCTGTGGGCGCCGATCCCGCGTGAGTTCGACGACTACATCTCGCGGCCCAAGGCGAATCTCTACCGCTCGCTGCATACCGCGGTCATCGGGCCCGAGGGCAAGACCCTGGAGGTGCAGATCCGCACGCACGAGATGCACCGCGACGCCGAGGCCGGTGTCGCCGCGCACTGGCGCTACAAGGAGGGATCGCGCCGCGCACGCGGCAGGGGCGACCCCGCGGACGGGAGGATCGCGTGGCTGCGCCAGATGCTCGCCTGGCGGGACGAGATCGTCGACGCCTCGGACTGGCGGCAGCAGTCCAAGCAGGCGGTCGTGGACGACACCGTGTATGTCCTCACGCCCCAGGGCAAGGTCGTCGATCTGCCGCAGGGAGCGACGCCGGTCGATTTCGCCTATGCGCTGCATACCGACATCGGCCATCGCTGCCGCGGCGCGAAGGTCAACGGCGCGATCGTGACGCTCGACTACAGCCTGAAGAACGCGGAAGTGGTCGAGATCATCACCGCGAAGAGCGGAGGCCCAAGCCGCGACTGGCTCAATCCCGCGCTCGGCTACATCAAGAGCTCGCGCGCGCGCAGCAAGGTCCGCCAGTGGTTCAACACGCGCGAGCTCGCGAGCGTCGTCGCCGCCGGACGCGCGGCGGTCGAGCGCGAGCTGAAGCGCGAAGGTGTGCGCGCGGCAAGCCTCGACGAGCTGGCCAAGCGCCTCGGGTTCGAGGGACCCGACGAGCTGTTCGCGGCTGCGGGGCGCGAGGAGATCGGGCCACGGCAACTGCAGGCCGCACTGCACGGCGCGACGGAGCGCGAGCCGCGCGGGGAAGTCAAGCCGCAGGGCGAACGGGCCGCGCAGGCCGGCGGCGGGGTTCTCGTCGTCGGCGTCGATCGGCTGTTGACGGTGCTCGCGCGCTGCTGCAAGCCCGCTCCGCCGGACCGGATCGCAGGCTTCGTCACCAAGGGGCGCGGCGTCTCGGTCCACCGGCGCGAGTGCCCGAGCCTGAAGCGCATGGGCGAGCGTTTCCCCGAGCGGATCATCGCCGCCGCGTGGGGCGAGCGCGGCGACCGGGCCTACCCGGTGGACATCGTGGTGCGCGGGAACGACCGGCAGGGCTTGCTGCGCGACGTGAGCGAGGCGCTGGTCAGGCAGAAGACCAACGTCATCGCCGCGAAGACGCAGACGCGCAACGACCTCGCCTCGATGCATTTCACCATCGAAGTCCAGGACATCGATCAGCTGCAGCGCGCCCTGTCTGCGATCGAAGACGTGCGCGGCGTGCTTTCCTCGGCGCGTCGCTGAAAGCCGGGGCCTCGATTCGGAAGGTAATTTCGCACTTTCTGTCGGCCCGGAACTTGCTCCCTCTCCTCTCGGTGGCCAACCGGGAGGGACCATGAGGACACCGATCAAGGAAGATTTCAGGGATCTGGCCGAGAAGAACGGCTGGTCGGAAGCCTTTGCCGAAGGCTACATCGACGGCAGGGCGGCGAGAACGCAGGGTACCCAGACCCATCACTATCCGGTCGGCGACCTCGACGAGTACCGCTCAGGCTTCCTGGCCGGGTACTCCTTAACAAGGGAGAAACGCTGCCGCGGCATGCTCTCAGGGCTGAGCGACTGACTTGGCATGAGGCTTGCTGCATAGCCTGCAGAACCCCGCTACGGAGGCCTTTATGGGTACGGTTGCTGAACTCAAGATCGTCGGAAGTGAAGGTCCGTCCCCGGCCTACGCCAACGGGGTGGCCGACGGGCAATCCGCGCGCGCCGAGGGCAGTTCGCTCTCTTTGTACCTCCAGGTCGGCATAGATGACTACGCCAAGGGGTTCCGGGCGGGCTTTTTCGGTCAAATGAATCTCGGCAGTAGCCTGGAAACGAGCTAGGCACCTGTTAGCCGGTGGCCTGGGCAGGCCCCGGCTCTCTGTGTGAATCCCAACAGCTGCTGACGTTCGGACAACACCCCCGACACGCGATCCAGCAGTTTCGCCCGCGGCTGCATTGCTTCGAGTAGAATCCCGCCGGAACCGGGCAATCGTTCGCCTCCGGGTGGCCGGAAGCGTGGTTTTCCCTTGTTGATCAATAAGCTAACCAGATAGATGCGGATCCTGCTCAGCAACGACGACGGGTATTTCGCACCGGGTCTCGCGATTCTCGCAACCACTCTCGCCGACCTCGGCACGATCACCGTGGTGGCGCCCGAGCGCGACCACAGCGGCGCCTCGAACTCCCTCACTCTGGACCGTCCCCTGTCGGTGCGCGAATCGGCGAACGGGTTCCGCTTCGTGAACGGCACGCCCACCGACTGCGTCCATCTGGCCGTAACCGGCCTCCTCGAAGACATGCCGGACATGATCGTCTCGGGCATCAATCTGGGGGCGAACATGGGCGACGACACCATCTACTCGGGCACCGTAGCGGCCGCGACCGAGGGTTACCTCCTCGGCATCCCTTCGCTCGCCATCTCGCTGACGAGCAAGGCCGGGCGTCACTACGAAACCGCGGCGCGCGTCGCGCGCGAGCTGGTCGAGCGCTTTCAGAAGAAGCCGTTCCGCGAGCCGGTGCTGCTCAACGTGAACGTTCCCGATATCCCCTACGAATCGCTGAAGGGACTCGAGGTCACGCGGCTCGGCAAGCGCCACAAGGCCGAGCCGGTCATCAAGACCACCACGCCGCGCAGCCAGACCGTGTATTGGGTGGGCGCCGCGGGGAGCGCGCAGGACGCGGGCCCGGGAACCGATTTCCACGCGGTCGCGTCCGACCGCGTCTCGCTGACTCCCTTGCAGATGGACCTGACTCACCCGCAGCAGATACCGGTCGTCCGCACGTGGCTCGCGAAGTAAAGCTGTCGAAGACACGCGGTATCGGGATGACTTCGCAGCGCACGCGCGATCGCATGGTCGCGCGCCTGCGGGAGAAGGGCATACGCGACGAGGCGGTCCTCGCCGCGATGGCCGCGGTGCCGCGTCATATCTTCGTAGACGAGGGACTGGCGAGCCGCGCATACGAGGACACCGCCCTGCCGATCGGCTTCGAGCAGACCATTTCCCAGCCGTTCGTGGTCGCGCGCATGATCGAGGCCGTGCGGGGGCAGAGGCCGCTCGGCAGCGTGCTAGAGGTCGGGACCGGGTGCGGCTATCAGGCCGCCGTGCTCGCCCATCTCGCGAAGAACGTGTACTCGGTCGAGCGCATCGCGGGCCTGCTCGAGAAGGCGCGCGGCAACCTCCGTCCGTTGCGGCTGTCGAACGTGAGGCTGGTCCACGGCGACGGCGCCGCGGGTCTGCCCGAAGGGGCGCCCTACGACGCCATCATCGTCGCCGCCGCGGCGCCGCGAATTCCCGAGGCTCTTTTGCAGCAGCTTGCTCGGGGTGGCAGAATGATCGTCCCGGTCGGAAGCGGCGATCAGGCGCTGTGCCTCAGCGAAAGGACTGCGACCGGGTTCACAGAAAAATGGCTCGACGCCGTGCGCTTTGTGCCCCTGAGAGGAGGCAAGCAGTGAGGCTGCTCCGCATCTTCATGCCGGCGTTCGCCTGCGCGCTGCTCGCCGCTTGCGCGGGCCCCTCCTACCGCGCGCCCGTCGTCGAACGGAACGTGACGCGTCCCGTGGCGGCGAAGCCCGCTGCGCCGCCGGCCGAGCAGAAGCCGGAGAGCTACACGATCAAGCGCGGCGATACCCTCTACAGCATCGCCCTCGACAACGGCGTCGACTACCGCGAGCTCGCGGTCTGGAACAATCTTTCCGATCCCTACGTGCTGAAACCCGGCGCGGTTCTCCGCCTGCGGCCCCCAACCGCGCGGCAGCCTGTCCAACCCGAGGCGCGGGCCGCAGCGCAGCCCGACGCGAGCGTTCAGGTCCAGCCGATGGTGGTGCCGGGCGCGGTGGAGGCGCGCTCGCTCGGAGGGGATCAGCGCGCCGCCGCCGAGCCGCCGCGTGCGGCCGCAGCCGAAGCGGCGCGTCCGGAGCTTCTCAAGACCGGGCCCAAGGCGATGAAGCTGCCGTATTCGGAGGAAAACCTCGCCCTGATGTTGCGGCTGTCTCCGCCCGAGCCGAAGGTCGAGGTCCCTGCGGCGCCGAATACCGCGGCCCAATCCGACAGCGTCGACTGGATGTGGCCGGCTTCAGGCCGCGTTCTCGCCGGTTTTTCCAAGGGCACCAACAAGGGCGTCGACATCCTGGGCAAGCTCGGGGATCCGGTGCTGGCATCCGCGTCCGGCCGCGTCACCTACATCGGCACGCTGCGCGGCTACGGCAAGCTGGTCATCATCAAGCACAACGATACCTACGTGTCCGCGTACGCGCACAACCGCAGCGTGCTGGTCAAGGAAGGCCAGAATGTCGCCAAGGGCCAGAAGATCGCGGAGATCGGCAACACCGACTCGACGCAGGTCAAGCTGCATTTCGAAATACGGCGCCTCGGCGAGGCTGTCGATCCCCTGAAGTTCCTGCCCGAGCGCCGCTCGTGAGCTCGCGCGCGCCGGAGCCGGGTCAGCAAGGTTCCGAGGAACCCGATCCCGAAACGAACGAAGCGGGGCAGGGAAACGGCGAGCCGGCACGAGCGGGCGAGAGCGCCACGGAAAGCGAAGCGCTCAGCGACGCGACCCAGCTCTACCTGCATCAGATCGGGCTCAAGCGCCTCTTCAGCCAGGAAGAGGAACTGCGTTTCGCGAGGCGCGCGGCCGCGGGGGACTTCGCCGCCAGGCAGAAGATGATCGAGCACAATCTGCGCCTGGTGGTGAACGTCGCCAAGGCGTATCTCAACCGTGGCATGCCCCTTCTGGATCTGGTCGAGGAAGGAAACCTGGGCCTGATGCACGCGCTCGAGAAGTTCGACCCGGAGCGCGGCTTTCGCTTCTCGACCTACGCGATCTGGTGGATTCGCCAGAATATCGAGCGCGCGATCATGAATCAGTTGCGCACCATCCGCCTGCCGGTGCACGTGATCAAGGACCTGACCACGGTGTTGCGCGCGAAGCGCCATCTGGGAGCGCATTCGGAGCGCGAGCCGTCCGCGGAGGACATCGCCCACCTTCTCGGCAGGGACGCCTCGGAAGTGCGCAGCCTGCTCCTCTACGGCGTGCACGTGACCTCGCTCGACGCGCCCCTCGACGCCGATCCCATGCTTTCCGTCGGCGATGCGATCGCAGATGAAAGCATCGAAGGGCCCGAGTCGCAGCTGCAGGCGAACGAGATCGAGTCGCTGGTGCGGGAGTGGCTCGCGCAGCTCAGCGAAAGGCAGCGTACCGTGATCGAGTGCCGCTTCGGCCTGAACGGGAGCGAATTGCAGACGCTCCATGAGCTCGCCGCCGGTCTCGGGCTCACGCGCGAGCGCGTGCGCCAGATCCAGCTCGAGGCGCTCGCCCAGCTGCGCGGGATCCTGCGCCGGCGCTGCCTGACGAAGGAAGCTCTTCTCTAGGGACTGCCCGGCGACCCGGTCCTAACGGTCGTCGGGGGATTGCGCTTGAGCGCGGTGCCGTTGCCTTCTTCGTCGATGATCTGGGCGAACTCGATGTTCTTGGTGAGCTCTTCCATGTACAGATGCTGCCCGCCGAAGTGGTTGCGCGCGTATCGGTGCGTTCCGCCCAGATCCGCGTCCAGGCGCCGGCTCGCGCCCTGGTAGAAGCGCGGCGTCTTCCTCACCAGATCCTCCCCCGATCCGTATACGACTTCTTCGTTTCCGTCGGGGAGGCGCTTGCGGGCGATGCCGCCCGCGACGAACTCCGGATAGAGCCGGTCGCGGCATTTCTCCAGATAGCATCGGTCCGACATCTGCGCAATGATGTCCGCCGAGCCGAGCAGGCTGCCGAGCAGCCTGTAGGCGAGCGACGGCACCTTGATTTCGCCGACCGGGATCTCGTAGCCGGTGAAATGGATCAGGGCGGCCGCGATGTCCGCCACCTCGCCCATTCCGATCTTGGGAAGATAGTCCCGGAGAAAGCGCGCTCCGCGGGAGACGTGCGTGAGCGTGAGCTCGCCCCCGTTCTTGTGCTGCTTGTCGTCGAGCGTGCGTATGTAGCCGCAGTCGTGGAACAGCGCGGTGATCACTCCCAGCCGGAACATCGACGCGTCGAGCGGCTCGAGGCCGATTCTTGCGCGCTCGTACCCGTCGATCAGGCGCGCCATGGCGAGCGTGACGTCGAGCACGTGCTGGATGTCGTGATACGCGGTGTCGCAGGCGTGATAGCCCGGGCGCCCGCCGCGGTACATCGTGGTCAGATCGTGGAAAGCCCGGTCGATCTTCTCGGTGGATGCCTTCGGGTAGAGCTCGAGGAATAGCCGGTTCACCTCCGAATTCACGATCGCCGAATCGGTGGTGTTGACCTGGCAGGAAACGTCGTACTCGTTGCCGCGGCGGTTCACTGGGCTGGACCTTTCACGCAGACGAGATGCATTTTACGCCGCGGCGGCGGAAAAGCGGAAGCCGCGCCTCAAGTCTTGAGCGTGAAAGGATTGAAGTCGGTATGCGTATCGTAGTAGTCCTCGTGCTCGGCGCGCTTCAGCCAGCCGACCACGGCGTAGGTGATCGGCGTGAACACGACCTCCAGCCCGACCTTGGAGAGAAACTGGACCAGCATGATCTGCGGCAGCCTCTCGTCGGGAATGAGGCCGCCACCCCAGAACGCCAGCGGATAGAACAGCAGCGAATCGACCCCCTCGCCGAATATCGTCGAGCCTATGGTGCGGGTCCAGAGCCAGCGGCCGCGTGTGAGGATCTTCATTTTCGCCAGCACGAACGAATTGACGAACTCTCCGCACAGGAACGCCAGGAGGGAGGCCGCGGCGATCCGCCAGGTCGAGCCGAATGCGATCTCGTAGGCGGCCTGGTTGTTCCAGAAAGGCGCCGGCGGCAGCCACACCACGACCGCCGACATGAACGCGGCGAAGGCGAGACCCGCGAATCCGGCCCAGATCACCCTTCTCGATCGCGCGTAGCCGTAAACCTCGGTGAGGATGTCGCCGAAAACGTAGGAGATCGGGAAGAACAGCACGCCCGCGCCGAAGGACACGACCCCCAGGAGGGGCACATCGGCCTGGGCGATCTTGGCCGGGCCGATCAGGTTCGAGCAGATCAGCACCGTGACGAACGCCGCCATCACGAATTCGTAGTAGCGGTACTGGCGCGGACCGGTCACGGATTGCTCGACCCGGGGAGCGGGGTTCCGGCGACCGGCGCCGCCGATCTCGCACGCGCGATCTCGGCCGCGAGATCGAGGACGGCCGCGGCGTACAGATTGGAGCGGTTGTAGCGCGTGAGCACGAAGAAGTTCTGCAGGGTCACGCGGATGTCCGAAGGCTGTCCCGGCGATTCCAGCTCGATCAGCGCGCACAGGGTATCGGCGGGCAGGTCGGCAGCGGTCTTGAGTCCGTACGAGGGCAGGTCGGCAAAGCGGGTCGCCGGCACGATGCCGCTCCCGGCGAGCTTGCGCCAGGCGTCTCCGGACGCCTCGGCGCTGAAAGCCACCGGCTGGCCGCGCACCCAGCCGTGCGACTTCAGGAAATTGCCGATGCTGCCTATGGCGTCGGCGGGGCTGGTGGCGAGATTGATCTGGCCGTCGCCGTCGAAATCGACGGCGAAGCGCCGGTATGAACCGGGCATGAACTGCGGAATGCCGATCGCCCCGGCGTAGGAGCCCTTCAACCGCAGCGGATCGATCCCCTGGTCGCGCGAGAACACGAGGTAGTTTTCCAGTTCGACCCGGAAGTAGGCGCTGCGCTTGGGGTAGTCGAAGGCGAGCGTCGCCAGCGCATCGATGACGCGGTAGGTGCCGATGTTGCGCCCGAAAGTCGTCTCGACGCCGATGATGCCGATGATGACGTCCTCGGATACGCCGAATTCGTCCGCGGCGCGCCTGAGCGTCTCGGCGTAGCGGTTCCAGAACTGTGCTCCGGCCTCGATCCTCTCCGGCCTGACGAAGATCGCGCGGTAGGCCTGCCAGGAGCCGAGCGCCGATTCGGGCGGCTGGTCCATCGCCCTCACGATGGCGGGTTGATACTGCGCTTGACCGAGCACGCGCGTGAGCTCCTTCTGCTTGAAGCCGTGCTTGTTCACCATCTCCGCGACGAACTCCTTCACCTCCTTGCGGTTCTGATACGACGAGGCCTGGGCCCAAGCGAGACCCGCGTGCAGCGCGAGCAGTGCGGCAAGAACGAGGGTCCTCACGGAGCGAACTCCCGCACCAGGTGCTTCAGGCGGCCGAGCGACCCGGCATCGACGGCCGGCCCGTAGCGCTGCTCGACGTAGAGCTCCGCGATGGCGCGCACCGCGGTTTCCTTCCCGGGGAGCCGATGCGAGACTCGCGCGGCGTAGTCGAGCGGGCCCTCGGTGCCTGCGCGCGCGATTCCGGCTCGGGCGAGCTTGGCGCAGAAGCGCAGCCACGCCCGCTGCACCGCGTCCTCGCGGCGCATTCCGCGAAGCAGCCACAGCGCGACCAGCAGCAGCACTCCTCCGACACCCCAGAACAGCAGCAAGGTCATCGTCTCCCAGGTCGGCTGCTTCATCCCGAGCCGGGAAAGCAGCTCGAGCTGCCGGTCCGGGTTGTAGCCCAGCACCCACTGGTTCCACTGGTTGGTGAGGGCGTCCCAGTTGTTGCGCAGGCTCCTCACCCAGCTGAAACCGCTGCGCATCAGCAGAGGCACGCCGGCCGGCGCAGCGGCCGTGATGCCCAGCTCGACCCGCACCGGGATTGCCGCCGCGGTGGGGTCGACGCGCGTCCAGCCGCTCGACTCCAGCCAAACCTCGGCCCACGCATGCGCATCGGCCTGACGCACGACCATGTAGCCGTCCACCGGATTGGTGTCTCCGCCCTGGTACCCCGTGACGATGCGGGCCGGGACCCCGGCCGCACGCATCAGGAACACGAAGCTCGAGGCGAAATGCTCGCAGAAGCCCTGCTTGGTGTCGAACAGAAACTCATCCACCGCGTCCCGGCCGAGCAGGGGAGGCTGCAGCGTGTACTCGAAGCGGCTGCTGCGGTAGAACTCTATGGCGCGGCGCACGATCGCCGAGTCGTCGGCGAGCGCTCCGCGCCACTCGCGGGCAAGCGCGCGGGCGCGGGGGTCGACCCCGCCGGGAAGCCTCAGCGCCGCGGCCAGGTCGCCGGGATCGCCTCCGCCGCGCGCCTGGAATTGCGGAGAGGAGCTCATCTCGTAGCGGATGCGGCTGCGGATGGGCGTCAGCGAGATCGGCAGGTATTCGCTGGTGAGGCGCGCCGACCGCGGAATGCGCGTCGGCATCTCCAGCGCGAACATCCAGTTGCGGTTGTGGGGCTCGAGCGTCACCTCGTAGTCGATCGGTGGGCCGGACGCGTCGACGCGCATCTCGCGGCGCAGTTGCGGCAGGCCCACGCGCCAGGTCGTGCCGTCGAAGTCCGTCATCACCGGGCCGCGCCAGTAGAGCTGACTTCGCGGCGGCGTCGCGTTCTCGAATCTCACCCTGAAGGCGATCGCGTCCGAAAGCGAGAGCGCGCTGATGGCGCCGGGCGACATCGTGTCCGACAGCCCGGTGACGCCGCTGTAGGCGTCCTGAGGCAGGCCCCAGAGAGGTCCCTGGACGCGCGGGAAGAGAAAGAACAGCAGCAGCATCACCGGTCCCGCCTGGACGAGCATGCGGCCGGCGGTCTTCAGGTTTTCCGCGACGGGTCGCTGCGGCGCGCTGAACCCGACCAGCGCGGTGGTGGCGACGAGCACGGTCAGCAGCATCAGGATCGCGATCGGGATGGATTGCGAATAGAAGAAATTCGCGAGCGCGACGAAGTACACCAGGAACGCCACGACGAAAACATCGCGCGGCGCCCGCGTTTCCAGGAGCTTGAGGAAGAGCAACATCACCAGCAGGCTCACGCCGGGGTCGCGACCCATGATGGTGCGGTAGGAGAGGAACACGCCGGCGGCGGTTCCGAGCGTGAGCAGCAGCAGCACCCAGCGCGCAGGCAGGGAAGCCCCGCGAATCGCGATCACGACGCGCCATGAAAGCAGCGCCGCCGCGGCGACGCTGACCCACACCGGCAGCCACAGCGTATGTGAAGCCGCCGTGAGCGCGGACGCGGCAACCAGCGTCGCGAGGGGCAGCGGCGGCAGTGCCGGGGAGGTTTTCGGCTCAGGCATGAAAGAGCGCGAGTTCCCTGAGGCAGTTTTCGCGGTGGGGAAACCCTTCGCCCAGGGGAATGCTCGTTTCCGGGAGCTTGAGCCCGTAACGCAGGCCGTGCTCCTCCGCCAGGGTCACCCAGCGCGCGAGGCGCGAAAGGCGCGCCTCGATGCCCATCTCCGGGGGCAGCCTGTTCCAGTCGAACCAGAGCTCCGATGAAGCGCGCCCCGCGAAGAATTTGGTGAGCAGGGTCTCGCTGCGCGCCGAGGCCTTCCAGGCGACATGCCGCGGGGAGTCGCTCGGCTGATAGGGCCGCAGGCCCGCGAAGTCGTCGCTGCCGGCGCCGGTCGACACGGCGTCGCCGGTCTCCGAGTCGGCATCCGCAAGGGGCAGGGGTGCGGTATCGGGGCGCGGGTAGACCAGCGCGCGCATGTCCGGCTGTACGTAGCTCCACGCGCGCATCAGGCCGAGCGGAAACCGCGTGTCGACGGTCACGCGAGCAAGCGGCATCGCGCCGCGTTTTTCGGCCTTGAGGGCGAGCTCGACGGTGCAGTGGCGATGGGCCGGGACGTCGAAACGCGTCCTGGCCGTCCCGCACACGGCCTCGAGCGAGCTGCGCTCGAATCCGCTCCGGTTCTCGAAGACGATCTGGAAATGCGCGATCTCGCCCGCGAACACCGGGGACACGCGTCCCGCGCTCACGTACAGGTGCACCAGGTTGCGGAAGGTGTGCAGGATCGAGACCACGCCCAGCCCGGCGAGCAGGAAAGTGAGCACGTAGCCGAGCGAGAGGTTGTAGTTGATCGAACCGATCAGCATCAGGATGAGCGCAAGCCCGAAGGTCAGGCCATGGCGGGTCGGCAGGATGTAGACGCGGCGCTGCGCGAGAAACACCACGCCCGGCTCCGGCCCGTGCCGCCTGAACACCCATTGATAGAGGTTGTAGGCCTGCGAGTACTGCAACACCCGATCGAGCTTCACGGCGCGGTTCAGGGCTCGGTTCAGGGAATCGGCACTGCGTCGATCAAACCGCCCGCCTTGTCGAGGCTCGAGGCGCGGACACCGTCCTGGACCGGCCGCAAGCGGTGCCCGGCGACGCCGGGAAGCACCGCCTGCACGTCCTCCGGAACGACCTTGTCCCGTCCTTCGATGAAAGCCCAGGCGCGCGCGGCATGCAGCAGGGCGAGCGCCGCGCGCGGCGACAGGCCGTTCGCGTATTCGGGCGCGCGGCGCGAGTGCTCGACCAGTTCCTGGATGTAGTCGAGCAGCGGCCCCGCTGCGTGAATCGTCTTCACCGCCGCTTGCAGATTCATCAGGTCGCCGGGTCCGAGACAGGCGTCGAGCCCCGCGATCATGTCGCGGCGGTCGGAGCCCTGGAGGAGAGTGCGCTCGGCCTCCCGGTCGGGGTAGCCGAGATCGATGCGCATCAGAAACCGGTCGAGCTGGGATTCCGGCAGGGGAAAGGTGCCGACCAGGTGCGAGGGGTTCTGCGTCGCCACCACGAAAAAAGGCTCGGGGAGCTTGCGCGTTTCGCCCTCGGTCGTGACCTGGTGCTCCTCCATCGCCTCGAGCAGCGCCGACTGGGTCTTGGGCGTGGCGCGATTGACTTCGTCGGCAAGAACCAGCTGGGAGAATATCGGACCGGGGTGGAACCTGAACGTGGAAGTCTCGCGCTCGTACACCGACACGCCGATGATGTCCGCGGGCAGCATGTCGCTGGTGAACTGTATACGGTGGAAGTCGAGACCGAGCAGCTTGGCCAGCACCTGCGCCAGCGTGGTCTTTCCGACGCCCGGCAGGTCCTCGATGAGAAGGTGGCCGCGCGCGAGCAGGCAGGCCAGCGCGAGGCGGATCTGGCGCTCCTTGCCGAGGACTATCTTCCCTGCCTGCTGGACGACGCGCTGGATCTGCGAAGGCGACATCCCGTGGGCGCTTGTGCCTGCTGCAATGGTGTCCAAGTCGTAAGTTTACTGGAAAGCCGCTATGATGGGCTCGAAGGAATAAAGTTCATGGCGACGGCGTTCATCACGCATGCCGATTGCGCGAAGCACGACATGGGCAGCCACCACCCGGAGAGCCCCGCGCGGCTCGCGACGATCGAAGACCATCTCATCACGTCGGGAATCGCGGGGTTCGTCGAGCGCCACGAGGCGC
>Ga0335084_10003580_pt1 | contig 15158 bp, 11 predicted proteins | sample Lox_Sample_44_FD_206721 | JGI IMG/M metagenome (GOLD analysis project Ga0335084, IMG submission 206721) | Soil microbial communities from Loxahatchee National Wildlife Refuge, Florida, United States - Lox_Sample_4.4 | ecosystem: Environmental > Terrestrial > Soil > Wetlands | place: USA...
CGCCTGCAGCCGGCTCAGGAGCCACCGTTCGAGCGGTGCCATGTGTACAGGAAGAGTATCGGGTCCCTGGAGGGGCGGCCGGTCGAGGTTCGCGTAGGTGACGAACAGACTGTAGACGTTCCAGAACGTCAGGAACCGCCGCTTCACGTCCCGGGCCGCCTCGAAGCCGAAGCGGATCGGCTCGGTGATGGCCTGGGAGGCAAACATGTGGCGGATCACGTCGGGACCCATTTTGTCGAGCGCCTCGTCGAGCCAGACGGCGTTGCCCCAGCTCTTGTGCATCTCCCGCCCGTCGGCGGCCAGGACCCGCTCATGCGCCAGCACGGTCCGATAGGGGCTCGTGCCTTCCAGTGCCGTGGACATGAAGAGCATCGCGTAGAACCACCCGCGCAGCTGCCCCACGGCCTCGACGATGAAGTCGGCGGGGAACCAGCGCTCCCATTGCTGGCGATCCTCGAGATAGCCCAGCGTCGAGAACGGCACGATGCCGGCGTCGAGCCAGCAGTCGCCGACCTCGGGGATGCGTCGTACGGGCTGGGCGCAGCCGGGGCATCGGATGAGGATGTCGTCGAGCCACGGGCGGTGCAGGTCCGGCACCGCGTCCACCGCGGTCGGATCCACGGCCAGCTCCCGAAGCTCCCGGCGCGAGCCGACCACGGTGAGGCGCCCGCACCCGCACAGGTAGAAGGGCAGGGGTAGGCCCCAGTAGCGCTTGCGCGAGATGCACCAGTCGCCCATGTTGGCGAGCCAGTCGTCCATGCGTCGCTGCATGTAGCCCGGGAGCCACGTGACGCGCTCGTTGGCGGCCCGGGCCAGCGGTCGAATCTCGGCGGCGCTGAGGAACCACTCGTCCGCGACGCGGAAAATCAGCTCCTGGCCACATCGCCAGCAGGTGGGATAGCGATGGCGGTACGAGGCCCGCGCGAAGAGCAGGCCGCCCTCCTTCAGCAGGCGGGCGATCGGGGCGGCGGAGTCGAGGACCGCCGTCCCTGAGAGGGAGCCCAGGCCATCGAGGTAGCGTCCTTCGGGATCCACCGGCGGGATAACGGGAAGCCCGTGCCGGCGGCCGAGGTCGAAGTCCTCGAGTCCGCAACCCGGCGCGATGTGGACGATCCCCGTGCCTTCCTCGGCGGACACCTCCTCCCAGGGAATCACGCGATGCTCGATGCCCCGCTGGACGGGCAGGTCGTCGAACGGCCCGACATAGCGCAGCCCAACGAGCTCGGCGCCCTTGACGGTTCGCCTCGGCTGACCGAACGCCGGGTAGCGCCCGGCGAGGCCGGCGGCGACGTAGTAGACCGTGTCCGCCCGCACGCATTCGGCGTAGTCGAGCTGCGGGTGAACGGCCACCGCCACGTTGGCCGGCAGCGTCCACGGTGTCGTCGTCCACACGAGCAGCCGGTGGCCTGGCCGGTCCAGGAGCGGGAGGGCGACGGTCACCGATTCGTGCGTGAGCTCCGCGTAGGCGTCCAGCATCTCGTGCTGCGAGATCGAGGTGCCGCACCGCGTACACCACGGCATCGGGCGATGCCCCATGTACAGCCAGCCCCGCTCGTGGCACCGCCCGAGAAAGCTCCAGTTGTACTCGATGTTGGCATCGGACATCGTGAAGTAGGAGTTCGACCAGTCCATCCACTGGCCCAGCCTCTTGGACTGCTCCGTCTGGATGTCCGCGAAGTGCAGCACCCGTTCGCGGCAGGCGCGGGCGAAGCGCTCGAGGCCGAACGACTCGATCTCCCGCTTCGAGTTGAATCCCAGTGTCTTCTCAACTTCGACTTCCACCCACAGGCCCTGGCAGTCAAAACCGTTCTGGAATCGCTGCTCGTAGCCGCACAGCGCCCGGTAGCGCTGGACCACATCCTTGAACGTGCGTCCCCATGCATGATGGATGCCCATCGGGTTGTTCGCGGTGATCGGACCGTCGAGGAAGGAGAAGGGCGGCCCGCCACGGTTCTTGGCGACGAGACGCGAGAAGACCTGCTCTCGTTCCCAGAACTGCAGCGTTGTGCGGGCAACGGCGACGAAATCAAGCGGCCCCGGCACGGTAAACATGCTCGCCTCCCCTTGTCTGGTGTAGAACGACCCGGGTTCTGGCGATGCCTTTCGAGACTCCACGCCGTTGCTGAGAAACGAAACGGCCGCCAGGAACCCTGACGGCCGTGGGATACATGAAAGTGGGTGTGCCAACCGTCAGCTCAGACAGTTCTCCTCGCCTATGGCTGACGGACTAATTCGAAACATGAACCGACGATAACACAGCTTCTCCATCAGTCAATGGAGTTGCCGCACGATCTTCCGGCCAGTCGTCAGGCCTGCGTTCCTTGGTCGCGCCGGGTTCGTTGGCACCAAACGATGCGCAATACCACGTGAGAATTGGCGAAAACGTAGCGTCGCGTAAACTCGTTAGCTCTTCGGCGCCGGGTTGATCTCTGCGATTACGGCTGGCACCTAGCGGCTTTTGCCCCTGCTGGGAGAGCAGCGGCAGAGAGGACCTCACGGACTCGGATGATCGCCTACCACTTTCGTCACCACGACAGAAACCAGCAAACTTCAGCCGAATGTGAACGCAAAGCCTTGAATGCCCGAATCGATGAACTCGATTTCGAACGTTCGATCTCGTATGGGACCCTTCTGCCGAATGAGTTGATACAGTCGCGGGTCTCCGATCACCCCGACCCCGGCGGCATTCGAATCGAGTCCATGATCGTCGCCCGGAGGGGCACCATCCAATCGCACGTTGAAACGCACGTCGTAAACGCCCTTTGGCGGAGCTAACACCATGTGCAGATCACGGCTGTGGAAGCGGAATGCAATCTTGCCGGGGGCTTCCTGAAGTACGGCGCTCTCCGCGCCGACCTTCCAGGCTCCCCCGAACCCCCACTGATTCAAAGAAAGTTTCACCGGAAGGCTGTAACTCTTTGTTGAGTCTTGGGCCAATCGTTCGGGCGATGCGAAGTGTCTTGCGCGCGCATAGCCTAGGTAGGTTTGGGGAGATCGCACATCGACACTGGGCGGGGCCTCGACTCCATCGGCCGATGGGCGAACCGTGCTCGCATTCAGCCCAGTAGCTCCATTCTCCTTAAGAAGTTCCTGGATGACGTGCTCGGACTTGTCATACTCGCTCTCGCCGAAGTGGTGATGGCGGATTCGCCCCTTCCCGTCGATGAAATAGCTGGCCGGCCAGGTTTTGTTCCTGAACGCCTGCCAAATCCTGTGGTCGTTGTCGATGGGGACTGGGAAGGTAATGTTGAGTTCCCGCACAGGCCGTGCCACCCTCCAACGAACCTTTTCGAACCCGAACTCAGGCGCGTGCACACCGATCACGATCAGGCCCGCGTCTTTGTATTTCGACGCCCAGCTTTTTATGTAAGGCAACTCTCGCAGGCTGTTGATGCAGGTGTACGTCCAGAAATTGACCAGCACGACCTTTCCGCGCAGCGATTCACGGTTCAAGGGGGCGGAGTTCAGCCAGGCGACAGCGCCTCCCAGTTCTGGCATGGGACCCTCGTCGGCCAGGGTGGCATTTGCTGTCGCCACAACGGGCTTTTCTGAATGCAAGAGCATGATGGCCACGACTCCGATGAACCCAGTGACGCTGACGGCGCGACGAATCCAAACCAACGACCACGAAGAACGCGTCATGGCGGAAGCTCCATAGTTGCGAGAACATGAAGACAAAGTCACGATCCTTGAAGCCCTCGTGGCAGGGAAAGCAACTCTTGATGATCGCCCGCCTCGGCAGGTTTGCCGTCGTCAAATAGACCGTATCCCCACAATATCCTACCCGCGGACCTGACCCATAATCGAAACACGGCGATGACGCCACCCATGTGCCGGCCTCTGGCGGCGGCTTGACTTGCCCCGGCGATTGCCATAGAACCGCGCCAGGAGGTCTCCCATGGCCTATTCCAAGGATTCCAAGTCGGCGGCGGTGCGCGCGAAGCTCGGTCACCCGGTGATAGACGGTGACGGACACTGGCTCGAGCCCGTCCCGATCTTCCTCGACTTCCTGCGCGATGTGGGTGGGCCGTCCGTGGTCGACAAGTTCATGAAGAAGGCCAAGGACACGAGCTGGTACGAGATGCCGCCGGCCGAGCGCCTCGAGCGTCGCCCGCATCGGCCGACGTGGTGGGGCGAGCCGGGCAATTCGCTGGACCGGGCCACCGCCATGGTGCCCAAGCTCTTCTACGAGCGGCTCGACGACTTTGGGATCGACTTTGCGATGGTGTACACGTCGCTCGGGCTCTTCTATGTGTCGAACCCCGACGAGGAGCTGCGCCGCGCGGTGGCCCGCGCGGTGAACCGGATGAATGCCGAGATGTTCCGCCCGTACGCCCACCGCATGACGCCGGCGGCGGTGGTGCCGATGTACACGCCCGCGGAAGCCATCGAGGAGGCGACATACGCCGTCCGCGAGCTGGGCCTCAAGGTCATCATGATCGCCAACCACGTGCGCCGTCCCGTGCCCGCCGCCGCGCGGGAGGTGAAGGACGCCGGCGCCCACGCCCGCCACTACATCGATTCCCTCGGCATCGAGAGCCCGCACGACTACGATCCCTTCTGGGCGCGGTGTGCCGAGCTCAAGGTGGCGGTGACGGCGCATTCGGGCAGCATGGGGTGGAACGGCCGCGAGTCCGTCAACAGCTTCACGTACAACCACATCGGCCACTTCGCCAATGCCAGCCATGCCTTCGCGAAGGCGCTGATCCTGGGCGGCGTCACCCATCGCTTTCCGCAGCTCCGCTTCGCCTTTCTCGAGGGCGGTGTGGGCTGGGCGTGCAACCTGGTTGCCGATTTGATCGGCCACTGGGAACGGCGGCGCCGGGACGCCGTCGAGAGCCAGGTGCGCCCCACCAACCTCGACCTCCAGATGCTGAAGGACCTGTTCGCGCGCTACGGGGGCCGCGTCTACGAAGAGAAGATGGACGAGCTGCTCGCCTGCCTCAGCCTGGTGGAGCCCTTCAAGACGGTCGACGAGATGACCGAGCGCGCCTATCGTGAAGGAGTCGACGACTTCGCGGCCGTGCCCGCGGCCTCCGCCGAGGACCTGCGCCGGCACTTCGCCGAACGCTTCTACTTCGGCTGTGAGGCCGACGACGTGATGACCGCCTGGGCCTTCGACAAGCACGGGAACCATCGCCTCCGGCCCATCTTCAGCTCCGACGTGGGCCACTTCGACGTGGTCGACATGACCGAGGTCCTCGAAGAGGCCTACGAGATGGTGGAGCACGGGCTCATCACCGAAGCGGAGCTGCGCGAGTTCGTCTTCGGCAATCCGGCGCGCCTGCACACCGCGATGAATCCGGATTTCTTCAAGGGCACGGTCGTGGAGACTTCGGTGGCCAAGGAGCTGACGGGCTAGACGAGACCGGGACCCTCACCCCGGCCCCGTCGATTCCCTCGCCCCCGGAGGGCGAGAGGGCAGGGTGAGGGGGCGAGCCGTACCCCTTTCAGCCTGGAGATCCCACAATGACCTTCCGCACGCTCACCTACGAAAAGCTCGGCGCGGTCCTGCGCATCACCGCGAATCGCCCCGCAGTGCTCAACGCCCAGAGCCGCGTGATGATCCTCGAGCTGGACGAGGCCTTTCGCGCCGCGTCCGAGGATGCCGGCACGCGCGTCATCATCGTGGCGGGCGCGGGCCAGCATTTTTCCGCCGGGCACGACCTGGGCAGCCCCGAGGAGTTGGAAGACCAGAAGGCGCATCCGGTGGGCCCCGGCATCGCGGAGAATCTCAAGCGCCTCTCCGAGCTCTATCTCGAGACGTGCCTGCGCTGGCGAGACGTGCCGAAGCCCACCATCGCGCAGGTCCAGGGCTACTGCATCATGGGCGGGCTGATGCTCGCCTCCTGCTGCGACCTGATCATCGCCGCGGACGACGCGCTGTTCGCCGACCGGGCGGTGCGTTGGGGCGGCTCGCACGTGCAGTACTTCACCATGCCCTGGGACCTGGGCCCCCGGAAGGCCAAGGAGTATCTGTTCACCGGCGATTACGTCGACGCGCGCACCGCCCTCGATCTGGGCCTCGTCAATCGCGTGGTCGAGCGCGAGAAGCTGGCCGAGGCGACGCTGGAGCTGGCTCAGCGGATCGCGCTGCAAGATCCTTACGCGCTCAAGCTGGCCAAGGCCTCGGTGAACGAGACCATGGACATCCAGGGCCATCGGCGGGCCGCCGAAGCGGCGTTCAAGAACTACATGCTGACCATTCCGCATCGCCAGGCGCTCGGCACCTATGGCGCGGCGGCGCGGGCCAAGGGCGTGAAGGATCGCATCGCGACCCGGGATCAGAAGTTCGGCGACGTCGGCGAGCATTCGCGGCGTCCGCGCTGAACGGAGGATACGACAATGGGTTCACTCGACGGCAGGGTGGCGCTGGTGACGGGAGCGGGACGCCTGCGCGGGATCGGCCGCGCCACCGCGCTGGCCCTGGCCGAGCAGGGGGCCGACGTGGTGGTGACGGGGACGGGCCGCGATCCGTCGACCTACCCGGATGACGAGAAGAAGGCGGGCTGGCGCGACGTCGAGAGCACGGCGGAGCAGATCCGCTCGCATGGCCGGCGCGCCCTCACCTGGACGGGCGACGTGAGTCAGGCCGAAGCCGCCGGCAACCTGGTGGATCTCATCATGAAGACCTTCGGGCGCATCGACGTGCTGGTGAACAACGCGGCCTATCCGCGCGGGAACGACCGGGTGCCGCTGCCCGAGCTGGACGAGAAGATCTGGCGCAGGGTGCTCGACATCAAGCTGACCGGGGCCTTCCTGCTCTGCAAGCGCATCGTGCCCATCATGATCCAGCAGAAGTGGGGGCGCGTGATCAATCTGTCCTCGATCGCGGGCAAGCGGGGCAGCCCGAATACCGCCGCGTACAATGCGGCGAACTTCGGCATCCAGGGCCTGACGCAATCGCTCGCGATGGAAGTGGCGCGCCACGGCGTCACCGTCAATGCCGTCTGCCCCGGCACCATCGACACCGCCCGCATGGACGTCCTCGGCCGCGGCGAGGGCTGGCAGCGTCAGCTCGACCGCATTCCCATGGGCCGCGCGGCCTCGGACGAGGAGGTGGCGGGGCTCATCGCGTTCCTCTGCTCGCCCGCGGCGGCCTTCATGACCGGGCAGTCCATCAATGTCGACGGCGGCGTCGTCATGTGGTGATGGAAGCTCTCCGGGCGGCTCACCGCGAGTACGCGGTTTGACGTAGGCTGGCTGGCCGCTTTCCTGTATAGTACAGACGTCTTTCCTTGCCGCTCCCGGCTGCTCCTCTGACGCGACCAACCTTGGCCCTCGCCTCCGTTCGGCGCGCCGTTTGAGAAGGGACGAATGCGATGGCTACGACTCCAGCGCCTCTACCCGAAGTCCCCGTCACAGACAAGCGATGCCCCAACCGCGTCGAGGTCGATGCGGCCGACGAGGTTGTCACCGCGGTCCGGGTCAAGGAGTGGCTCAACCACCTGCGATCCCACGGCTGGGCCGAAAAAGACCTGAGCGTGGCCTGGCTCGTGCGCGGTAGGCAAGGCGTCCAGCGCTAGCGGCTGCTAGATAAGGTGCAGGGCTCCGCGGCTTAGAACCGGCGCGCCGTCCTCTCCCAGGACGTCGAACAGGAACGCGTTGCCCTCGGTTGCCTCGATCGCGCGAACGGTGAGGCGTGAGGGCAGGGGCACCATGCCGGTGAAGCTCGAGCGCACGCGTCGTACGCCGCGCGGATCGATGTCGGCGTGCCGCAGCACCTGCGAGACGGCGAGAGCGAGCGTGGCCGTGCCGTGCAGGATGATGGTGGGAAGCCCGGCGGCACGGGCGACGGCCACGTCGGTGTGAATCGGATTCCAGATGCGCGCGCACTCCGAGTACACGTGCGCGAGCCACGCGGGCACGTCGACCTGCAGGCGCGCGGCTCCTGACGGCATGTCGAACGTCCCCCCCGCGGTCTTGACTCCCGCGTCCGCTCCCTCGAACCCGACCCCGCGGTAGACGCTGCCGTAGTCCGTGGTGGTGACCGGACGGCCGAGCGCATCCACGGTCTCGTTCCGGACCGTGAGCAGCGTGCCGGCGCGGCGATGCGCGAGCCCGGTCACTCTCGCGGTGGTGCGCAGCGTCTCGCCGGCCCGGACCGGCCGGTGCAACGTGAGGTCGTGGGTCGCGTGCACGCTGCGGATGGCGATCTCGTCGGAGGTGGCGACGGCGCGCACGGCGAGCATCACGGGCCACTCGTAGCAGACGGGAAAGAGCGGATGAGCCGATGGCCCATCGGGCGCCAGCGTGTCGTAGTAGCGGGCGTCGGTCTCGCCGAGGCCGGCCGCGTAGGCCATGAGCCAGCGCGCGTCGATGTCGTGGGCAATGGGGCCCGCGGTGACACCGACGACCCCGCGGGAGAGCGCGAGGGGCGTTAGCGCCATCACGACGCCTGCGCGGTGGCGCCCGAGGCCAGCATGGCGTCGATCTCCGACCGGCTGAAGCCGGCCTCGCCCAGCACCTCGACGCTGTGCTCGCCGAGGCGCGGCTGGAGCCGGCGGATGTCGCCGGGCGTCTTGCTATACATGGCCGGGATGTCCGGCATGCGCAGCGTCCCCTCGCTCGGGTGCTCCACGACCTTCCAGAAGCCGGTCGCCTCGAGCTGGGGGTCGGTGAGCAGCGACTCGAGGGTATTGACGATGGTGGCGGGCACGTTCGCGCGCTCCAGCGCCTCGAGCCACTCGGCCGAGTTGCGGGTGGCCACGATCCTGCCCAACTCCTCGTAGAGCACCTCGATGTTCGCCAGGCGCGATTCGAGCGACTTGAAGCGCGGGTCCGTCAGGAGATCCGGCCTCCCCGCGATCTCGAAGAACGTCCGCCAGTGCGCGTCGGTATACGGCACCACGGCGAGATAGCCGTCCTTGGTCTGGAACGGCCGCCGCCAGCGGGCGAGGATGCGCTTGTAGCCGGCACTCTCGATCGGCGGGATGAAGGTCTCGCCGTAGAGATGCTCCACCATCACGTAGGCGACGACGCTCTCCATCATCGGCACCTCCACGGACTGGCCCTCGCCCGTGCGCTCGCGGTGGAAGAGCGCGGCCAGCAGCGACGAGAGCACCGTGAGCGAGCTGGTCTTGTCGGCGACGATGGTCGGCACATAGCGCGGCTCGCCCACCACCGAGGCCTGCAGCGCGGCAAGCCCGGACGCCGCCTGGATGACGTCGTCGTACGCGGGCTTTTCCCCATACGGCCCGCGCGCGCGGAAGCCGTAGGTCGCGCAGTAGACGAGCCGCGGATTGACGGCGCGGAACGCCTCGTAGTCGAGGCCGAGCCGGGCCGCCGGCGCGGGGCGGAAGTTGTGGAGCATGGCGTCCGCGGTGGAGGCGAGCCTGAGCAGGGCCGCTCGTCCGCTGGCCTGCTTGAGATCGAGAACCACGCTGCGCTTGTTGCGGTTGCAGGCGAGGAAGAACGCGCCCATGCCCGGATGCCGGGCGGGCCCCAGCCGGCGCGTCGTGTCGCCCTCGGGGGGCTCGACCTTGATGATGTCGGCGCCCAGGTCACCGAGGGTCTGGGTCGCCCAGGGACCGAGCACGACCGTGGTGACGTCGATGATCCGCACGCCGTCGAGCGGTCCAGCCATGAGCGCCGAGATTAGACGAAGCGGGGCTCGCGTGTCCACCGGAAACACCATTGACTCGTTGCTCCGGGAAGGCTAACGTTGGCGACCGTGTGACCACACCATTCGTGTCGACAAGGAGGCCGGCATGCTGACGAGACGCTCGTTCCTGCTTCGCACGGCGGCATTGGGGGCTGGAGCGGCGACGGCGACGCTGCCGCGGCTGGCCCACGCCCAGGAGTCCCGCAGCTTCACCTTCGCCTACGACCAGCCCAAGGACACGGCCTACAGCTTCATGGCCGACACCTTCGAGAAGAAGCTCGGCGAGCTGTCCGGCGGCAAGTTCAAGATCCGGCAGTTTCCCAGCGCGGCCCTCGGGTCGGAGCCGGAGACGGCCCAGAAGGTCCGCGTGGGCGACATCGACTTCGTCATCAACGCCACGGCGAATACCGCGACCGTGGTGCCGCAGTCGGGCGTGTTCTCGCTCCACTTCATCTTCCGCGACGAGGCCCACCTCGAGAAGTGCGTGAACGACAAGGCCATCAACGACGCGTTCAAGGCGATGATCGCCGAGAACGTGCAGGGGGCCCGCTCGCTCGGACTGTTCACCCAGGGCTTCCGGAACATGTATTCGAAGTTCGCCGTCTCGAGCGCGGCGGACGTGGTGGGCAAGAAGGTGCGGGTGCAGGCGACCAAGACGGAGGACGCCTTCTTCACCGCGTACAAGGCCATCCCGGTCCACATGCCCTTCGGCCAGGTTTACACGTCGCTCCAGACCGGGCTGATCCAGATCGCCGAGAACGGCAACGACGTCGTGCTGAAGAACAAGCACTACGAGGCCGCGCCCGTCGTCTCCCAGACCGAGCACGAGGCGAACAACTCCCATCTCTGGGTCAGCCAGAAGACGTGGGACAGCCTGACGCTCGAGCAGCAGAAGTGGGTGGTGCAGTCGGCCGACTACGCGCTGCCCGTCGCGAGCAAGAAGGCGCTCGAGCTGAACACGGGCGCGATTGCCGCGCTCCAGAAAGTCGGCGTCAAGTACGTCGACAAGGTGGACAAGAAGACCTTCAGCGTGATCGCGACCCCGCTCCAGGATGCGCAGGCGCAGGAGCTGGGAAAGTTCGCGATCCAGATCCTCGCCCTGGTTCGCGGCGTCAAGTAGCGTGGCGCGGGAAGCCAAGCCGGAGGCCGTACACCAGCCGGAGAAGCGCGTCACCGTCCGGGCGTACCGCCACCTCAAGTGGCCGGCGCTCGATTACCTGGAGCGCGGTCTCATGGTGCTGTGCGCGTTCCTGCTGCTGGGCTTCACCGTGTGCGAGGTCGCCGACGTCGTCTGCCGCAATCTGGGCCGTCCCTGGCTCAATGCCAATGAGTTCGCCGGCGGGCTCTTCGTGTGGGGCGTCTTCATCGGCATGGGCGTCGCCGTGCGTCGCGACCAGCATTTTCGGCTCACCGCGGTCGGCGAGGCGCTCTCCGGCCGCAAGCGCATGATCGTCGAGTCCTTCAACCGGCTGGTCATCCTGGGCGTCGGCCTCTGCATGATCTTCTTCGGGTACCGCAACTACCTGAACGGCTTCGGCAGCTTCCTCATGCCCTCGGTCACGCCCATCGCCGTGCTCTACGCCGCCATTCCCGTGGCGGGCTTCCTCATCTCGCTCTTCATCGTAGAGGAGCTCGTCAACGGCTGGCGGCACGGCTTCCAGGCGCGGGGCAGGGCCGTCGAGCCGGTCCAGCCGCCCGTCACGTAGCGGCCCGCCTCGTGGAGCTCAATTCCGTCGCGATCGTCGTCATGGTGGCGACCTTTCTCTACCTGGGCTACCAGGGCGTGCCGGTGGCCTTTGCGCTGGCCGCCGGCGCCTTCGTGACGACGGCCTTCTTCACCAAGATCTCGCTCGCCTCCATGGTCGGGCAGATGTTCAACGGCATCAATCAGCTCGAATTCCTCGCCATTCCGTTCTTCCTGCTCGCCGGCGACATGATGACCGCCGCCAATATCACGGAGCGATTGATCCGGATGGCGCAGGTCTTCGTGGGCCACTTCCGGAGCGGGCTGGCGCACGTGGTGAGTCTCTCGAGCATGCTCTTTGCCGGCATCTCGGGCTCCATGACGGCCGACGTGGCGGCCATCAGCACGGTGGTGATGCCGTACATGAAGCGCGAGGGATACGACCCCGCGTTCTCGGCCGCCCTCGTCGCCGCCGCCTCGACCATCGCGGCCATGGTGCCGCCGAGCATCATGGCCATCGTGTACGGCGCCGTCGGCAACGTGTCCATCGCCGGGCTGTTCCTCGGTGGCGCCACGCCCGGATTGATGGTCGGGGTCGGCCTCATGCTGTACAGCTACTTCTTCGGGCCGCCCGGCCTCAAGAAGCGGCGCGCCACCTTCGGCGAGATGGCGGTGGCCACGCGCGCCGCGCTGCTGCCGCTGATGATCCCCATCATCATCGTCGGCGGCGTGGTGACCGGCACCGTCACGCCCGCCGAGGCCGGCATGATCGCGGTCGTCTACATCCTCGTGATCCTGCTGCCGCTCATGAATCGTGGGCACATCCGGCACCTGCCCCACGATTTCATGGAGGCCGCCATCCTCTACTCGCTGCCGATGTCGGCGGTAGCGGCCGCGTCGGCCGTGGGCTGGCTGCTCGCCTATCTCGGCGGCCCGGACATCGTGAGGGGCTGGATCGAGGCCGTCGCGGGCGACAACCGCATCATCATCATGTACCTCATGGTAATCGTGCTGACGATCGCGGGGGATTTCCTCGACGGGGTCCCCGCCATCGCCATCTTCATGCCGATCATCGTGGCGCTCACCAACCTGGCGCACATCAACCCCGTGCACATGGGCGTGCTCATCATCGTGAGCCTGGCCTTCGGCCTGATCACGCCGCCCTACGGCCTCATCCTCCTCCTGTCCTCCACGCTGGCCGGCGTGCCGTTCACCCGCGCCCTCCGCCAGTCCGTTCCGCTTTACGGAATCTTCTTCCTCGTCATCTCGCTCATCATCTTCTTTCCCAACGTCGTCCTCTGGCTGCCCCGCCTGGTCATCCCTACCTCGGTGGGCTGCTTCCCGAACCCGAACGGTTCCGGCTTCATCTGCCCGCCCAACTAGCGCTCTGCCGCATCGCTTGACACGGCCCCTGCGCGGGGCCGGCCTGTCGGACACAGGGCGTCAAGTGACAAGCCGGCGTAGCCGGCGCAGGTGGCCGTAGTTCGGGTTGACCTCCGGGCGCGTTGCCACGACAATGGTCGCGGCTCGATTCCCACCGCACGAGGGCGTGCATTCCCCGGAGGAGACTATGGACAGCCTGCTCGAACGTCGGACACTGCTGAAGCTGGGCGCCGCCGCCGCGGCGACCCTCGGCGCGGGACTCGACATCGCGTCGGCCCAGGAGAAGCCCAGGCGTGGCGGCACGCTGACCATCGGCCGCAACCACGACGCGGACACGCTGTACCCCGGCCGCTCCACCGGGCTGTCGGCCATCGCGACGAACCTGCTGATCTACGATGGTCTCGTCCTGCACGACTTCCAGATGAAGATCCGCCCCGCGCTGGCCGAGCGCTGGGAGGTCTCGCCCGACGGGCTCACGTGGACCTTCTATCTGAAGAAGGGCGTCAAGTTCCATTGCGGCGCCCCGCTCACCGCGCAGGACGTCAAGGATCACTTCGACCGGTGGATCGATCCGAAGGAGGCCTTCCCCACGCGGGCCAAGGTGACGAGCCTGGCCGAGACGCGGGTGGTGGACGACAGCACCATCGTGTGCCGGCTCAAGAATCCCACGCTCGTCTTCCTGAACAATATCAGCCAGACCGAATGGTCCTACGCCTCCATCCCGCACGCCAAGCACGTGGCCCAGTACGGGCAGGACTACGGCGTGGTGCCGGCCAGCATCTGCGGCACCGGCCCCTACAAGCTCAAGGAGTGGGCCAAGGACGATCGTATGGAGCTCGTCCGCCACGAGGGCTACTCGTGGGGCTCGCCCGCGTACGACAATACCGGCGCGCCGTGGGTCGACCGCATCGTGTTCCGCACACTGCCCGAGGATGCCGCGCGCGCGGCCGAATTGGAGACGGGCGGCATAGATCTGGACATCGACGTCTCGCCCCAGCACATCGGGCGCCTCGAGGGTAAAGGCGTCAAGGTCACCTCCATCCCGCGCCTCTCCTCCAACCACATCGGCTTCAACATGGAGAAGGAGGTCTTCAAGGACGTGCGCGTGCGCCGAGCGGTGGCGCATGCCGTGAACCGGCAGGAGATCGTCCAGTTCGTGATGAAGGGGCAGGCCGACGTGTCGTACGGCTTCCTGCATCCGCTCGCGGTCGGAGCCTCGTCGAAGGAGCAGATGCGCCCCTTCATGGCGGACTATAGCCTCGACAAGTCGAAGAAGCTCCTGACCGAGGCGGGCTGGGCGCCGGGCGCCGACGGCATGCGGCAGAAGGACGGCAAGCCTCTCCAGGCCTCGCTCTACGTCTTCACGGAGCTGCACGAGCGCATCGTCACACCCGTGCAGGCGCAGCTGCGGCAGGTCGGCTTCGATCTCCAGATCAAGCGGCTCGAGTCGGCGGCCTTCACCACGGCGACGCGGGCAGGCGAGCACGATGCGCGCTTCCTGCCCATGATCTATTCATCGGGCGATTTCCTCTACTTCTTCGTGTCGTCGGCGATCCCGAGCCCGAACACCGTGCGCTGGCGCGACGACCGCACCGATACGCTCTTCCAGCAGTCGCAGACCACGCAGAAGGAGCCGGAGCGCGTGAAGGCTTTCCAGGGCATCGAGCAGCGGCTGGTCGGCGAGGCCGTCGTCGTGCCCATCCAGCACATCCGGTGGATCTTCGGCAGCCGGCCGCGTGCCCACGGCCTCAAGTACCACCCGATTCACGGCATCTACAAGCTCATGGACGTCTGGGTCGGGTAACTTCTGCGAGCTCCACCCTCACCCTCAGAGAGGGAGAAGGATTCGTTCGATACCCTCGCCCCCGAAGGGGGAGAGGGCAGGGTGAGGGGAAATGTCAAGACCGCAAGGAGCCAATACTCATGCCAACGGCGCCGCGAATCGCGATTCACGCAGGCTACGTCATTGCATTCGACGGTAAGGGCCACCGACTCCTGCGCGATGGCGTGGTGGTCATCGAGGGTGACAGCATCCTGCATGTGGGGCCGCGCTTCGAGGGGCGCGTGGACGAGACCGTCGACGCCTCCGACCGCGTGCTCACACCGGGCCTCATCTCCACGCATGCGCATATCAGCGGCTCGCCGCTCGACCGGTCCTTCATCGAGGACTGCGGCAACCCGCAGTTCTGGTTCTCGGGGCTCTTCGAGATGCTGCCGGTGCGGAGCGACTCGCAGGACGAGGAGGCCGGCCGCGCCTGCGTCGACTTCTCCATGGCGGAGCTGCTGCGGGGCGGCGTCACTACAGTGATGGAGATCGGAACCCTCGGCGAGTACGTGGTCGAGCGCGCGCCGCACTACGGACTTCGCGTCTACATGGGGCAGGCCTTTCGCTCCGGGAAGTGGCTCACCCGGGACGGCAAGCGCGTGGTGTGGGAGTGGCACGAGGAGCAGGGCCGGCAGGGGCTCCAGCGGGCCATCGACTTCCAC
>Ga0335084_10003581_pt1 | contig 15157 bp, 16 predicted proteins | sample Lox_Sample_44_FD_206721 | JGI IMG/M metagenome (GOLD analysis project Ga0335084, IMG submission 206721) | Soil microbial communities from Loxahatchee National Wildlife Refuge, Florida, United States - Lox_Sample_4.4 | ecosystem: Environmental > Terrestrial > Soil > Wetlands | place: USA...
GCATACACGATGCAGGGGCGCTGGCGGATCATGTCGTGCAGCAGCAGGCCGAAGTTGGTGTCGGAGATGTGCTCGTAGACGTCCCCGCCCCAGCTCTCCATGCCGGCCTTGAAGTCCTTGGGCAGGAGCGCCACGATCGCGTCCACGTTGGCGCGGTGCTCCTCGTAGGCGTCCACCGTGTACTGGCGCTTGAGCTTGAACTTCGTGCCCTGCAGCAGCCAGCGGAAAATACCTGCGTTGACCGCGTCTTCCTGCGCCTGGGTAGGCTTGGTCGCCACCCGGCCGAGTTGTCCGGTCTCGTGCACCATCTTGAGAAAGAGCCGCGCGGCGTAAGCCATGCGCACGCCCGGCGTGTTCATCTCGGAGTGGATGACGCCGGTCTTGGGGTCGACGTTGAACTTCTTCTTGTCCTGCGAGTACGGCAGGCCCGGCATGAAGCGGATGCTGGTGATGCCTCCGTAGGGGCGCACATTGCAGTAGACGCCCGCGGCCGTGCGCAGCGGCGCATTGGCCGACTTGCCGTTGACGACGACTTTCCTGCCGCCCTCGTTCACCATGAAGTCGCCCGCGGTGGACCACTTGAGCGCGGTGGTGTCGAGCTTGCCGAACCACTCCAGCGAAACCAGCTTCGTGTCGTGGCGGAACTGCGCCATCATCGGCACCCCGAGGAACGGCAGGCCGAGCACATCGAGCGCCATGAGCGTGCCGTTCAGGGCGAACATGTCGGTGAACGCGTGGGCCACGGGCTTGACGCCCCCGGCGGCGTTCCCGCCTTCCCAGATGATCGCGTCGGGGTAGCCGGCCGGCTTGACGGCGGAGCGCTTGTAGATGCCGTCGAGCAGCTTGAACAGATCGCCCTTCTGCTCTTCCTGGGCGATTTTCAGCAAGTCGAGTTGTTGTGCCATGGACGTGAAACCTCGGTAAGTTAAAGAGCGGCCGGAGCCGCCCTTTTTCGATGCTAACCCTCTGCGCGCGCGCGGGTTTGACTCAGATCAAACCATCAGCGGTACGATCAGCAGCGCCACGATGTTGATGATCTTGATGAGCGGATTGACCGCCGGGCCGGCGGTGTCCTTGTAGGGATCGCCCACGGTGTCGCCGGTGACCGCGGCCTTGTGCGCTTCCGAACCCTTGCCGCCGTAATGCCCGTCCTCGATGTACTTCTTGGCGTTGTCCCAGGCGCCGCCGCCGGTGGTCATCGAGATGGCGACGAAGAGGCCGGTGACGATGGTACCCATCAGCACCCCGCCCAGAGCCTGCGGGCCGAGCACCAGGCCGACCACGACCGGCACCAGCACCGGAAGCAGCGACGGGATCATCATCTCCTTGATCGCGGCGCGCGTGAGCATGTCCACGGCGACGCCGTACTCGGGCTTCGCCTTGCCCTCCATGATGCCGGCGATCTCCTTGAATTGGCGCCGCACCTCTATCACCACCGAGCCCGCGGCACGGCCGACCGCCTCCATCGCCATGGCACCGAAGAGATACGGCACCATGCCGCCGATGAACAGGCCGATGATCACCATGTGGTTCGACAGATCGAAGGAAACCGCCTTGCCCGCGCCCTCGAGCGCATGGGTGTAGTCGGCGAACAGCACCAGCGCGGCGAGCCCCGCCGAGCCGATGGCGTATCCCTTGGTCACCGCCTTGGTGGTGTTGCCGACCGCGTCGAGCGGATCGGTGATGGCCCGCACCGAGTCGGGCAGATCGGCCATCTCGGCGATGCCGCCGGCGTTGTCGGTGATCGGTCCGTAGGCGTCGAGCGCGACGATGATGCCGGCCATCGACAGCATGGCGGTCGCGGCGATGGCGATGCCATACAGGCCCGCGAGGGCGTAGGAAACGAAAATCGCGACGCACACCGCGAGCACCGGCCAGGCGGTGGCGCGCATCGACACGCCCAGGCCGGCGATGATGTTGGTGCCGTGCCCGGTGGTCGAGGCTTCCGCGATGTGCCGCACCGGCTTGTACTGCGTGCCGGTGTAGTACTCGGTGATCCACACCAGGAACCCGGTGAGGGCGAGGCCGACCACCGCGGCACCGTACAGGTGCCAGACGGTGATCATCTTGCTGCCGCCGATCACGTCGAAGGGGACGACCTGGAGAATGTCCCCCATCATGATCCGCGTGATCGGATAGAAGGCGACCAGGGCAAGACCCCCGGCCCAGATGAGCCCACGGTAGAGCGCCGGCATGACGTTCTTGTCGCTCGGTTTGGTCTTCACGAACCAGATGCCGATGATCGAGGCGATGATGGCGAAGCCGCCGATCACCAGCGGATAGATCACCGCCGCCGGGCTCGCCGTCTTCACCACCAGCGCGGAAAGAATCATCGTCGCGATGATGGTCACCGCATAGGTCTCGAAGAGGTCCGCCGCCATGCCGGCGCAGTCGCCGACGTTGTCGCCCACGTTGTCGGCGATCACCGCGGGGTTGCGCGGATCGTCCTCGGGAATGCCCGCCTCGACCTTTCCCACCAGGTCGGCGCCGACGTCCGCGCCCTTGGTGAAAATGCCCCCGCCCAGCCGCGCGAAAATCGAGATGAGCGAGCCGCCGAAGCCCAGGCCGATCAAAGGTTTCAGGATGTGCTCGAGCGCGCCCTTGTCCTGCGCGTTCGAATACAGCAGCGCGAAATAGCCGGCCACGCCGAGCAGCCCCAGGCCGACGACCAGCAAGCCGGTGATCGCGCCGCCCTTGAAGGCGACGTTGAGCGCTTCCTGCAGACCGGTGCGCGCGGCCTCGGCGGTGCGCACATTGGCGCGCACCGAGATGTTCATGCCGATGATGCCCGAGAGGCCCGAGAACAGGGCGCCGATGGCGAAGCCCCAGGCCGTCGCCCAGCCCAGCTTCGGAATGAGGCCGATGACGAGGAACAGGATCGCGCCGACGACCGCGATGGTCGTGTACTGGCGTTTGAGGTAGGCGCTGGCGCCTTCGCGCACCGCCGCCGCGATTTCCTGCATCCGCGCGTTGCCCGCGGGCAGCGAAACGATCCACCTCGATTGCAGCAGCCCGTAGACGATCGCGATGACCGCGCACGCGATGGCGAACCAGAGACCTCCGATCATAGAATTCTCCCCTGATATCGGCCCTAGCCCCGGGCCCGTGTAGATGAAAAGCGCGAAATTATAGCAGCAGGAAGCCCGACACTAAACCTTGAAAGGCGGGAGTTTCTTCGGAACCGGCAGGTTTCTCAGCTTGACGTAGTCGGGCAAGCCGTTCCTGTAAGGAGGCGGCGCCTCGCCCTGGATCAGCGGCGAGATATAGGCGCGGCACTTGGGAGTGATGTGGAAGCCGTCCTCGGTGATGAAGTCGCGCGGCATCATTTTCTCCTTGTTGGCGACATCGGCGAGGTTCGCCACGCCGATGCGCCAGCGGTAGGGCCGGTTCGACACGCGCTCGATCACCGGCATCACCGCGTTCCTGCCCTGGATCGCCAGCTTCACCGCCGCCGCGCCGAGCTTGTAGGACTGCTCCACGTCGACCTTCGACGCGATGTGGCGCGCCGCGCGTTGCAGATAGTCGGCGAGCGCCCAGTGATACTTGTACTTGAGGCGATCCTTGACCAGCCTGGCGATGATCTCGCCCGCGCCGCCCAGTTGCGAATGACCGAACGCGTCCTTCAACCCGGTTTCCGAGAGGAACTTCCCTTCCCTGTTTCGCAGGCCCTCGGACACCGCGATGGCGCAGTATCCGTCCCGCTCGACGATCTCCTTGACCCGCGCGAGAAACCGTTCCTCGTCGAACTGGATCTCGGGAAACAGCAGGATCTGCGGCGCGTCGCCCTCCTTTTCGGCGGCGAGGCCGCACGCGGCGGTGATCCATCCGGCGTGCCGCCCCATCACCTCCATGACGAACACGCGCGTCGAGGTCTTGGACATCGAGGCGACGTCGAACCCGGCCTCGCGGATCGAGGTCGCCACGTATTTCGCTACCGAGCCGAACCCCGGGCAGTTGTCGGTGATCGCGAGGTCGTTGTCGACGGTCTTGGGAATGCCGACGCAGACCAGCGGGTAGCCGAGCTTTTCGCCGACCTGGGAAACCTTCCACGCGGTGTCGGCGGAGTCGTTGCCGCCGTTGTAGAAGAAGTAGCCGATGTCGTGCGCGCGGAACACCTCGATGAGGCGCTCGTAGTGCGCGCGATTTTCCTCGATGCCCTTCAGCTTGTAGCGGCACGAGCCGAAGGCGCCGCCGGGCGTCGTCTTCAGCCGGGCAATGGCCGACGCCGGCTCCTTGCCGGTGTCGATCAAATCCTCGCCGAGAGCGCCGATGATGCCGTCGCGGCCGGCGTAGACCTTGCCGATCCGGTGCTTGTGCTTGCGCGCGGTCTCGATCACCCCCGCGGCGCTGGCGTTGATCACCGCGGTCACCCCGCCCGATTGTGCGTAAAAAGCGTTCTTCGGCTTCATCACGTTCCCGTCATTTCAATGCGGCGAGGACGCGCGCGCCGATCTCCTCGACCGAGCCTTTCCCCGGGATCTTCCGGTAGCGGGGCGCGCGCGGATCGCCCTGCGCCGCCCACCTCGAATAGTAGTCGACCAGCGGCCGGGTCTGCTTCTCGTAGACATCCAGCCGCTTTCTCACCGTTTCTTCCTTGTCGTCCTCGCGCTGCACGAGCGGCTCGCCGGTCACGTCGTCCTTCCCGGCGACTTTCGGCGGGTTGAAGCTGACGTGGTAGTTGCGCCCGGACGCGGGGTGCACGCGGCGCCCGCTCAAGCGCCGGATGATCTCCTCGTGGTCGACGTCGATCTCGAGCACGAAATCCAGGCCGACGCCCGAGCCGCGCATCGCTTCGGCCTGGGGAATGGTGCGCGGGAATCCGTCGAAGAGGTAGCCGTCCTTGCAGTCGGCGTCCTTGAGGCGCTCCTTCACCAGTCCGATGATGATCTCGTCGGAGACCAGTTGCCCGGCGTCCATGACCTTCTTCGCGGCGAGGCCCAGCGGCGTGCCGGCTTTTACCGCCGCGCGCAGCATATCGCCGGTCGAGATCTGGGGAATCCCGAAATGTTCCCGGATGAAAGCCGCCTGGGTGCCCTTGCCGGCGCCAGGCGGCCCGAGAAGAATGAGCCTCATTGTTGTCTTTCTGAATTCCCGCGAGGAACGTCTCCTCCGACGCTCCGGAAACGAAGTTACCGTTTATGGCCTGCGCGGTCAAACAGCGCCCGGACGCGCTCCAGGTCTTCGGGCGTGTCCACCCCAGGCAAGGGCGCGTCCTGCCGCACCGCCACCGCGATCGCGTAGCCGTGCCACAGCGCACGCAGCTGCTCAAGCGCCTCGAAGCGCTCGAGCGGCGAGACCGCAAGCCTGGGGAACAGGTGCAGGAACTCGGCGCGGTAGGCGTAGACCCCGATGTGGCGGTGGCAGGGCATCTCTGCGGGAAGCGTTCTCGAGGCCGCGAAGGCGTCCCTCGCCCAAGGGATGGGCGCGCGGCTGAAATAGCGCGCCAGGCCGGCGTGATCGAGCACCACCTTGACGGCGTTGGGATCGAAGAACTCCTCCGAGCTGCGGATCGGATGGCACGCGGTGGCGATCGCAGCCTCAGGCGTATCGGAGAGCAAAGCCGCGACGGCGCGAACCAGCCCCGGCTCGATCAACGGCTCGTCGCCCTGAACGTTCACCACGACGGCCTTGGCCTCGAGGCCGAGACGCTCCGCCACCTCGGCGATCCGGTCGGTCCCGGTGAGATGATCGGCGCGCGTCATCACGGCCTGGAAGCCAGCGCGCTCGACAGCGTCCGCGATGTCGCGGTGATCCGTGGCCACATAGACGCGGTCAGCGCCGCTTTCGCGCGCGCGCTCGGCCACGCGCACGACCATGGGCTTTCCCCCGAGGTCGGCGAGCGCCTTTCCGGGAAAGCGGGTGGACGCGAGGCGCGCCGGAATGATGGCGGTGAAGTGCATGTCGAAGGGCGGACGGGCGAAGTCGAGAGCGCTCACGACCGTCTCGCTCATCCGCCTGTCATTCGCTCACTTCCTCTTCCGGAGCCAGCTTCCGCGCCTCGTCCTCGAGCATCACCGGGATGTCGTCCCGGATGGGAAACGCGAGCCGGTCCGCCTTGCAGACGAGCTCCGGCTGCCCCGGGCGGTAGAGGAGCGGCCCTTTGCAGATGGGACAGACCAGGATGTCAAGCAGGCGCGCGTCCACGAATGCGCTCCAGAATGAGCTCGGTGAGAGCCGGGTCGACTTCCGCCTCCACGCGCACCGCCACCAGGTCGCGCCGGCCGAAGCGCCGGCATTTTACCGCATCCTTCTCGGTCATCAGCACAAAGTCGCAGTCCGCGAACTGAAGATCCGCTGCCGCAAACGCGTGGTGATCGGGGAACGGATGGGCCGAAAACGTCAGTCCCATCCCCGAGAGCGTGGCAAAGAACCGTGCCGGATTGCCGATCCCCGCGACCGCGTGAAGCTTCCTGCCGGAAACCTCCGACAGCGCGAGCGGCGCAGACCCGTTCCCGATCCGATACATTCCGGCGGCGACGAGGCGCATGGCGAACGCCCCGGGCACTCGCTTCGGCCGGTTCATCACCTTCGCGTCCACGCGACGACCGGCGGGCTCGCGCAACGGCCCCGCGGGAAGCAGGAGGCCGTTTCCCGTGCCGCGTTCGTCCTCGACCGCGATCTCGAAATCCCGCTGCAGCCGGTAGTGCTGCAGGCCGTCGTCGCAAAGGATGACGTCGCAAGCTGGGTGCGCGGCGCACAGGGCACGCCCGGCCGCGACGCGGTCGGCGCCCACCCACACCGGGCATCCGGAGCGCTCCGCGAGCAGCAGCGGCTCGTCCCCGACTTGCCCGGCCTCGTCTCCCGCGGCGACGGCCCGGGGCGAAACGCCCGTCCCCCGGTATCCCCGGCAGAGAATGCCCGGGCGCAGCCCCCTCTGCCGCAATGCGCCTGCCAAGGCGAGAACCAGGGGAGTCTTCCCGGTGCCGCCGACGGTGAGGTTGCCGACGACGACCACCGGTATGCGCAGCCGCGCCGAGGGCAGCACCCCGAGCCTGAACAGCAGGCGGCGCAAGCTCACCAGCAGGCGAAAGACCAGGCTCAAGGGATACAGCAGGATCGACACGGCGCTGAGCCGGTACCAGTGGCGCGCGGCAAACTCGGAAGCGGTGGTCCGGACGGCCTTCATGAAGGCGCGCGCGGCGCGCTACTTCGTCGTCTGCTCCACGGCGAACACCACCTGGCCGATGCCCGCCTGGCGCGCCGCGTCCATGACGCGGATCACCGATTGATGGGTGGCGTTGTTGTCGGCGTTGATGACGACGATCGCCTGTTTCATGCCGGACGCAGCGCGACGGAGATCTTCGGCGAGCTCGCCCACGCCCCGGAACTGGACCGGCTTGCGCTGAATCAGGTACTGACCCCCGGCACTGACGACGACGTCGATCTCGTTGGCCCGCTCCAGCTTCTTCTCCGCGTCGGCGCTCGGCAGATTGACCTTGAGCTCGGCGTACTTCGCGTAGGTGGTCGTGAGCATCAGAAAGATGATGATCACGAGCAGCACGTCGATCATAGGAATCAGGTTGATTTCCGGATCGTCTTTGTAGGTGCGGGCGAACCTCATGGCTGGGGACTCTGCTGCCCGAGCCGCTCACCGTGGACCACATCCACCAGCCTCGCCGCCTGCTGCTCCATCTCGACCACGAAGCTCTCGACCTGGCCGCGGAAATGCCGGAAGAAGATCATGGCTGGAATGGCGATGACCAGACCGAACCCGGTGTTGTACAGGGCCACCGAGATGCCGTGGGCGAGCTCGATCGGGTTGGAGCCGCTGGGCGACTGAGAGCCGAATATCTCGATCATCCCCACCACGGTGCCGAACAGGCCCATCAGCGGACTGATGGTGGCGATGGTTCCCAAGGTCGTCAGGAAACGCTCGAGCTCGTGGGTCACGGCGCGCCCGGTTTCCTCGATCGCGTCCTTCATGACCTCGCGCGAGCTCCGGTAGTTGCGCAAGCCCGAGGCAAGCACCTGGCCCAGGGGAGAATCGAGCTGGAGCCGGTCGAGCATGTCATCGCTGATACCCTGCCTCTGGTATGCGGTGAGAACCCTTTCCAGCAGGCCGCTCGGCACGATCTTCTCCTTGCGCAGGATCATGAACCTTTCGATTATCAGGGCCACGGCGACTATCGAAACGGCAAGCAGGAAATAGATCGGCCAGCCCGCGGCCTGGATGATGGCAAACAACAGGGATCTCCAAATCGGAAAAAAAAGCCGCGGACACTTTAGCCTGCGACCATGAATTCGGCAAGGCAAAGAAATTCAACAACATCTTCGCTCGTCCGCACGGTGGCACGCGCGCGAGTCTTTCGCCGGACACAACTCAACGATGCGGCCTTTATCCACAAATACTGTGGATAAGGATGTGCATATGCGCCCGCGAACACGGCTAAGTGAATCGCAACTAAGGGTTTTTGCCGCTTGATCAAATCTTGAACGTCCGGATTTATCCCGGTTCGTCAATGCATTACGGGCGACGCTTCGCCCTGCATCTGAACGCCTCATAGGAGACGGCTGCGGGCGGGCGGTTGCTGTGGATAGGTTAGAATCCGCGCCATGCCCGGAGAACAAGGACTGGCGCCGATTTCCAGGCCCCCTGGTCCTCAGATCCTCACCGTTTCCGCGCTCATCCGCAGCGTCCGGGACCTCCTCGAGCACCGCTATCCGCTGCTCTGGGTCGCCGGCGAAATATCCAATCTCACCTTGGCGAAATCGGGACACGCTTACTTCGTCCTGAAGGACGAGCAGGCGCAGGCCCGCTGCGTCATGTTCCGGTCGCGCTACCAGAGTCTGGACTGGGAACCCCGCGAGGGCACGCAGATCGAGGCGCAGGTGCTGGTGTCGCTGTACGAGGCGCGCGGCGAATTTCAGCTGAACGTCGAGACCATGCGGCGCGCGGGGCTCGGGGCGCGGTTCGAGGCCTTCGTCAAGCTGCGCGACAGGCTCGACAGGGAAGGCCTTTTCGATGCGGCCGCAAAACGTCCCCTGCCTGCCTTTCCGCGCGCCATCGGCGTGATCACCTCGCGGGACGCGGCGGCCCTGCGCGACGTCCTCACCACGCTGAAGCGGCGCAACCCGTCGATCGCGGTGATCCTCTACCCGGTGCCGGTCCAGGGAAGCCGCGCTGCGGAGGAGATCGCCGCGGCGCTGGCCCGCGCCGGGCGGCGCCGGGAATGCGAAGTGGTGCTGCTGGTACGCGGCGGCGGCAGCATCGAGGACCTGTGGACCTTCAACGAGGAAATCGTGGCCCGCGCCGTGCGCGCCTGCCCGATTCCGGTGGTGACCGGGATCGGGCATGAAACCGATTTCACCATCGCCGATTTTGCGGCAGACCGGCGCGCGCCCACGCCCACCGCCGCCGCCGAGCTGGTGAGCCCCGAGCGCGAGCGGCTCCGCGAGACGATCGCGTTGCTCGCGAGGAAGATGCACGCCTGCGCCCGACGCGAGCTCGAGCAGCGCATGCTCCACGTCGACCAGCTCGCACGCAGACTGATTCATCCCGGGACCCGGCTCGCTGCGCAGGGCGAGCTGCTCGCCCAGCTGCGCCTCAGGCTGGCGAGCGCGGCCGCACGCCTGCTGAGCGACAGGCGCTGGCAGATTTCGGAGCTCCTCCAGCGCGGCCGGGCGCACTTGCCGCGCGTCGACGAGCTGACAACGCAATCCGCGCACCTGTTGGCGCGACTTCGGGCGGCGGCGCGCTCCGGCCTCGAGCGCACTGCGGCGCGCTGCGCGAGCCTGGGCGCCAACCTTTCTCACCTCGATCCCGCGAAGGTGCTCGAGCGTGGCTACAGCATCGTCGAGAAATCCGACGGGCGCGTCGTGCGCGACAGTACCGCGCTGGTCCTGGGCGAGGCGGTCGTCCTGCGGCTCGCCAGGGGAAGCGCCGGGGCACGCATCGAGACCACGAACCGGCCCGCCGAGCCCGGCAAGCGGTAGGCCCCGCGCTTGCAATCGAGCTTGCTTGGACAGAGAATTACGGCCGGCGCCGGCTTGCGGCTCCGATCATCGGGAGAACGACTATGAAGAATCCGCTTGATTCGCTATGGGGCACGGTCATCTGCGGCCTCATCCTGACTGTGATCCTGCATAACATCATCGCGCACGCACTCGGAGGCTGACATGGACTGGGTACCCGCAATCTCCCGTTGGATCCATTTCATGGCAGGCGTGATGTGGATCGGCCTGCTCTACTACTTCAACTTCGTCAATGTCGCCGCGGCCAAGGCGGCCGCCGCCGACGGTACCGCCGCGGGCATCTCGAAGCATGTCATGCCGCGCGCGCTGTTCTGGTTCCGCTGGGGAGCGGTGGTGACCTGGCTAGCCGGCGCCGCCCTGCTCTCGCGCCATTTCCTCGACGCCTTCCTGTTTCTCAACAAGGCGTACTACCCGATCGGCATCGGCGCCTGGCTGGGTACGATCATGCTCTTCAACGTGTGGGTGCTGATCTGGCCCAACCAGAAGAAGATCCTCGGCATCGTGTCGGCAAGCGACGAGGAAAAGAACAAGGCGCGCCGTGTCGCCTTCCTTGCGTCGCGCACCAATACGATGTTCTCCATGCCGATGCTGTACTTCATGGCGGCGGGCGGGCACAGCGCGCTGTTCTTCGGCTAGACGCAGCAGGCCCCGAAATAAGCGCGGACGGCACGACTGCCGTCCGCGTTTCTTTTTGTCGTTCCTGCTCGACTAGCGTGCTGGAGGCGCCTTCGATACCCCGGCGAGCGCGGCGCCCGGCTTGAGTCCCTTCGAGGCGAACCAGCCGCCGCTCATTTCCAGGGCGAATTTGGCCGGTGCCGCGGCGCAGTGAGAGGTCTCGGTCTGCGGCTTCATCTCGGCGATGCTCACGATCTTGCCCTGCGCATCCAGGAACGCAACGGAGAGCGGAATCAGGGTGTTCTTCATCCACATACAGTGCGCTTCCGCCTGAGGAAACACGAACAGCATGCCCTCGTTGGGCCCGAGATACTTGCGGAACATGAGACCCTGGGCGCGCGATTCGAAGGTGCTGGCGACCTCGGCGCGGATGACGTGGATGCCCGCATTGAGCTCCACGGTCGGCAACTGCGCGAACGCGGCCGCTGCCGCGACGAGGGCGGACAAGGCGGCGACTTTGCTTGGGAGCGCTTTCAGGCTGAGACTCCTTGACCTCGGAAAAAAAAAGGCAGGGGATTGAGCCCTGCCTTCTCGTTCGCTTTGGGGCGAATTACTTCTTCATCTCGTCCTTCTTGGGCTCCGCCTTCTTCGCGGTCTTCTTGCTGCTCTTCTTCTTTTCCTTGCTCTTGTCGCCCTTCTTCATTTCATCCTTCTTTTCCATCGGCTGGGCGCCGGTGTGCGATGCCGCAAGGGCAAAGCCGCTCGACAGAGCAAACACCGCCGCGACCAGGATGGAGATCAGCTTCCTCATGTTTTTCCTCTCCGTGAAGTTAAGGATCAGGTTGTGACCAGTCCTTGCCTTCTGAACCAGTCCCTGCCACTAACGCCTTTGTCTTTCTGAAGGTTGACAAGGGCATTGCCTTGCGCGCGGAACCAAACTGCTTTTCTTATACGAATCAACAGGATGATGTCCGCTTGTGGTTTGCCGGTCCAAGCCGTCTCTCCCTGCGCGGACTGCGGAAAAACAGCGCCTGGCCCCGGATCACCGGGGCCGGAATCGAAGGGGAGCCTGCAAGACCGAGCGGGTGCGCCGCCCGGTCACACTGCGAGTCGCTCAGCCCGCAGCCTGGATGTTCGAAGCCTGCTTGCCTTTGGGGCCTTGCGTGACTTCGAAGCTGACCTTCTGTCCTTCCTTGAGCGTCTTGAAACCGCTCATCTGGATCGCGGAGAAGTGCGCGAACAAATCCTCGCCACCGTCATCTGGGGTTATAAAGCCATAACCCTTGGCATCGTTGAACCACTTTACCGTACCTGTTGGCATAGAGCCTTCCTGAATTTTTTGAACCGGGGAATTTCTCCCAACTATGCCTGTACTTCAACGCAGCAGAGGGATTTGAACCTGCAGACCGCATGGAGGACAAACACAGGGAAGCCTTTTACGCGTTTTGAGCGGCGTCGTCAAGTGCCGCCGGAACGCGTCAACCCCTTGTTCTGCCGGAACGTTTGAGGTTGCCTGGGGGCGTGACAGCGACTACATTATGAGGCAAGCAACCGCGGAGACTGGGGGGCAATTCCTGTCACCGACGCGCCATGAACCTTGTGAACTTCCACCCGGAAACGACCCGGAAGGTTTGACGGGTGGGTGCTTCTGGAATAAGTTAAAAAGGTATGGCAACGCGCATGCGGGACGGCACCTTACTCGAGGCCAAGAAAGCCAAGCTCAAGCCTCCTCCCCTCTTCAAAGTCATCCTCCTGAACGACGACTACACGCCCATGGAATTCGTGGTTATCGTGCTGCAGCGATTCTTCTCGATGACGCGGGAAAAAGCGACCCAGATCATGCTGAAAGTCCATCGCGAAGGCATGGGCATCTGCGGGATCTACCCCAGGGATGTCGCAACCACCAAGGTCGAGCAGGTGGTCGGTTACGCACGCAAGCACCAGCACCCGCTACAATGCGTCATGGAGGAGACCTGAGCATGGCTCCTCGCGGGACCCGATGAGAAGCGCGGACAAGACATGATTGCACAGGAACTCGAAGTCAGCCTCCACATGGCTTTCGTGGAGGCACGCCAGAAGCGGCACGAGTTCATCACGGTGGAGCACCTGCTGCTCGCTCTGCTGGATAACCCGACCGCCGCGGAGGTGCTGCGCGCGTGCGCGGCCAATATCGAGGAGCTGCGCAAGGCGCTCGGGGACTTCATCACCGCGCACACGCCGACCGTTGCGGGCACCGAGGAGATCGACACCCAGCCGACGCTCGGTTTCCAGCGCGTCATCCAGCGCGCGATCCTGCACGTCCAGTCCTCGGGCAAGAAGGAGGTGACCGGAGCGAACGTGCTCGTCGCCATCTTCGGCGAGAAGGACTCCCACGCCGTGTATTTCCTGCACCAGCAGGGAGTGACGCGGCTGGACGTGGTCAACTACATCTCGCACGGCATCACCAAGGCGCCTGCCTCGAAGGAGGCCAAGGCGAGCGGCGAAGCCGAGCAGGAGACTGCGGGCGAGGAACAGCAGTCGGGCGGGGCGCTCGAGACCTACACGCTCAACCTCAATGCGCAGGCGCTGGTCGGCAAGATCGATCCCCTGATCGGGCGCGACCGCGAAATCGAGCGCGTCATCCAGACCCTGTGCCGGCGCCGCAAGAACAACCCCCTGCTCGTGGGCGAAGCCGGCGTCGGCAAGACCGCCATAGCGGAAGGCCTGGCGCGGCGCATCGTCGAGGGCCAGGTCCCCGAGATTCTCGCGCGCTGTCAGGTGTATGCGCTGGACATGGGTGCGCTCCTTGCGGGAACGAAATACCGCGGGGATTTCGAGCAGCGCCTCAAGGCGGTGCTGAAACAGCTCGTCGACAACCCCAATGCCATCCTGTTCATCGACGAGATTCACACGCTCATCGGGGCCGGGGCCGCGTCGGGCGGAACGCTCGATGCGTCGAACCTGCTCAAGCCCGCGCTTTCGACCGGCGCGCTCAAATGCATCGGCGCGACCACCTACAACGAGTACCGCGGCGTGTTCGAAAAGGACCATGCGCTTTCGCGGCGCTTCCAGAAGATCGACGTGCCGGAGCCTTCGATCGAGGAAGCCGTCGCGATCCTCAGGGGCCTGAAGTCCCGCTTCGAAGCGCACCACGGAGTGAAGTACAGCGGCAACGCGCTCACCAGCGCGGTCGAGCTCTCGGCGCGCTACATCAACGACCGGCACCTCCCCGACAAGGCGATCGACGTGATCGACGAAGCCGGCGCGGCGCAGAAGATCCTCCCCAAGTCCAAGCAGAAGAAGGTCGTGGGCAAGACCGAGATCGAGGAGATCATCGCCAAGATCGCGCGCATACCCCCGGCTTCGGTCTCGCAGGACGACCGCGCCACCCTGAAGAATCTCGACCGGGACCTGAAGGCCGTCGTGTTCGGCCAGGACAAGGCGATCGACGCCCTCGTGTCGGCGATCCGCACCGCGCGCTCGGGACTCGCCAATCCGCAGAAGCCCATCGGATGCTTCCTGTTCTCGGGCCCCACGGGCGTGGGCAAGACTGAAGTTGCCCGCCAGCTCGCCTACTGCATGGGAATCGAGCTGCACCGCTTCGACATGTCCGAATACATGGAGCGCCACGCGGTGTCGCGCCTGATCGGCGCGCCGCCGGGCTATGTCGGATTCGACCAGGGCGGCCTGCTCACCGAGGCGGTCAGCAAGAAGCCGTACGCGGTGCTGCTGCTGGACGAGATCGAAAAGGCGCACCCGGACATCTTCAATATCCTGCTGCAGGTGATGGACCACGGCACCCTCACCGACAACAACGGCAGGAAGGCCGATTTCAGGAACATCATCATCGTCATGACGACCAACGCCGGCGCCGAGGGGCTCAACAAGCCGGTGATGGGCTTCACCGGCAAGAAGGAGCCGGGGGACGAGAGCGCGGAGATCAAGCGCATGTTCTCGCCCGAATTCAGGAACCGGCTGGACGCGACCATCTCGTTCGGCTCGCTCGACCACGACACCATCCTGCGCGTGGTGGACAAGTTCCTCATGCAGCTGGAGGCCCAGCTCCAGGAGAAGAAGGTCGAGGCGATATTCACCGACGCCCTGCGCGAATACCTCGCCAAGCGCGGATTCGACCCGCTCATGGGCGCACGGCCCATGGCGCGCCTCATCCAGGACACGATCCGGCGCGCCCTCGCCGACGAGCTTCTCTTCGGCAAGCTCGCCAACGGCGGCAAGGTCACCGTGGATGTGGACGACAGCGGCAAGATCACGCTGAAGTTTTCGGAAGACAAGGTCCCCGAGCCCGCCCCGGAGAGCTGACCGGGGATCGCCAATGGTCCGCCTGCCGCTTGCCCTCGTGCTGGTTTCGAGTGCAGCGCTCGCCGCGGAGGCACCCGCGCAGCGTATTGATCCGAATCTCGGCCGCAATCTCGCCGCGGCCTGCGCCAACTGCCACGGAACGAACGGGGTCAGCCAGCCGGGCATGCCGCGCCTCGCCGGGCAGCCGCGCGCCTACCTCGAGCAGCAGATGCAGGAATTCAAGGCCGGAAAGCGCCCCGCCACCGTCATGCACCAGATCGCCAAGGGCTAC
>Ga0335084_10003582_pt1 | contig 15157 bp, 14 predicted proteins | sample Lox_Sample_44_FD_206721 | JGI IMG/M metagenome (GOLD analysis project Ga0335084, IMG submission 206721) | Soil microbial communities from Loxahatchee National Wildlife Refuge, Florida, United States - Lox_Sample_4.4 | ecosystem: Environmental > Terrestrial > Soil > Wetlands | place: USA...
ACATAAGAACGGCGCTCCAAAAGGGCGCCGTTTTCTTTTCGAAATGCGGGTATGGCCGGCCATCCATGATGGTGGTATGTGATCGACACTGTCGAGCCGCGAAGCGACGGTCTGGCCACACATGCCCCAGGTCGAATGCATATTGTGCCGTGGTGCCGAAGCCGATGCCGAGCTCGAGCGCATCGAGGTCTGGCAGGATTCGCATTGGCGGCTGACGGTCAGCCTCTCATCCGAGGTTGCCGGCTTCGCCTATCTCGAGCCGAAACGCCACATCGCCTATATCCACGAGCTCGACGGCGACGAGGTCCATAGCTTCGGCCCGGCGATTGCCAAATGCACCAAGGCCCTGAGGAAAGCCACGAACGCCGAGGTGGTCTATATCTATGTCTTCGGCGACGGCGTTCCGCATCTCCATGTCCATCTGGCCCCGCATCGTTCCGGCGACGCGTTGAGCGATCAGATGATCCGCGGCGAGATCGTCGAGGAGAAGCTGCCGAACGGCATGACCCGCTTCTACAGCCGGGAGTTTCCGGGACTGCCGCGCGACCAGCTCGCAAGCGCCGCCGACAGCATTCGGGAGATCCTGCTTCGGGAATAGGTTTGCGGGACGGCGCGGGGGCTGAGCCTCGCGCTCAAATGAAAACGGCGCCCTTTCGGGGCGCCGTTTCCTTCTGGCGACAGATGTCGTGTCGGTCAGGCGCTGGCCGCGGCCGGCCGGCGCGCCATCGCTTCGTTGGCCGGCTCCACGGGATCGCGCAGTACATAGCCGCGGCCCCAGACGGTCTCGATGTAATTGTCGCCCCCGGTCGCCGCTGAGAGCTTCTTGCGCAGCTTGCAGACGAAGACGTCGATGATCTTGAGTTCCGGTTCGTCCATGCCGCCATAGAGATGGTTGAGGAACATCTCCTTGGTGAGAGTCGTCCCCTTGCGCAGGCTCAAGAGCTCGAGGATGCCGTATTCCTTGCCGGTCAGATGCAGCGGCTGGGTTTCGACCTCGACCGTGCGGGTGTCGAGGTTGACCTTGAGCTTGCCCGTGATGATCACAGAATCGCTGTGGCCGCGCGAGCGCCGGACGATCGCCTGGATTCTGGCGATCAGTTCACGTTTGTCGAAGGGCTTGGTGAGATAGTCGTCGGCGCCGAAGCCCAGACCCTTGATCTTGTTGTCGAGCTCGCCGAGGCCCGAGAGAATCAGGATCGGCGTGTTCACACGCGCGGCCCGCAGGCGGCGCAGGACTTCATAGCCCTCGATGTCGGGCAGCATGAGGTCCAGAAGGATAATGTCGTAGTCATAAAGCTTACCGATCTCGAGCCCATCTTCGCCCATGTCGGTTGCGTCCACGACGAACCCCTCGGACTTCAGCATCAGCTGAATCGATTGGGCCACTGTGGTGTCGTCTTCGATGAGGAGTACGCGCATAGGTAGCCTCTGTCGCCGTTGAGACCAGGTTAACCTATTAACCAATGTGGCGCGACTTTGTTAACAATTCCTAAAAAGCGAGCGCCCGGCTGTGATTTTCTGAAATTGGTCGCCGGCTCCCGATTCACCGAAGCTTAGGAATGAATCGGGATAATCCGACTAACCATCGGATTTAGCGAATGAATTCCCGAAATTCCGCGGCCGGGACCGGCGCAGCCGACCTGGGCTACCTCCTTGATGAGATTGCACGTTTGCCCTCGGCCCGGCTCTACGGGCGGGTGGCATCGCTCTTGGGCATGCTGGTTGAGGTGGGCGGAATCGCCCGCCAATTGTCGGTCGGGGCGCGCTGCGACCTTGTGGGCCAGGCCGGAAGACGGGTGGCCTGCGAGGTTGTCGGCTTCCGCAATGACCGGGCCCTCGCCATGGCCTTTGGCGGGCTGGAAGGCATCGGGCTCGGCTGCAAGGTCGAACTGGCCGACGCCGACCCTGCCATCCGCCCGGCACCCAGCTGGCTGGGCCGTGTGGTCAATGCCTTCGGCGAGCCGATCGACGGCAAGGGTCCGCTCATGCCGGGCGCCCGGGGCTACCCGCTGCGGGCCTCGCCGCCGCCGGCCCATGCCCGCAAGCGCGTCGCCGGCAAGGTCGATCTGGGCGTCAAGGCCATTAACACCTTCCTGACCTGCTGCCGTGGACAGCGCATGGGCATCTTTTCGGGTTCGGGCGTCGGCAAGTCGGTCCTGCTCTCCATGATGGCGCGCTATACGACGGCCGACGTCAATGTGATCGGCCTGATCGGCGAACGCGGCCGGGAGGTCCAGGAATTCCTCGAGGACGATCTCGGGCCCGAGGGGCTGGCGCGCTCGCTGGTCGTGGTCGCGACCTCGGACGAATCGCCTTTGATGCGCCGCCAGGCGGCGCACCTGACCTTGTCGATGGCCGAATTCTTCCGCGACCAGGGCAATGACGTGCTCTGCCTCATGGACAGCGTGACGCGTTTCGCCATGGCGATGCGCGAGATCGGTCTCAGCGCCGGCGAGCCGCCGGCCTCCAAGGGCTACACCCCATCCGTCTTCGCCGAACTGCCGCGTCTTCTCGAGCGCGCCGGTCCCGGCACCGGAGAAGGCAGCATCACCGGCCTCTTCACCGTGCTGGTGGAGGGCGACGATCACAACGAACCGATTGCCGATGCGGTGCGCGGCATCCTCGATGGCCATATCGTGCTCGACCGCAATATCGCCGCGCGCAACCGCTATCCGGCGGTCGACATCCTGCGCAGCCTGTCGCGCACCATGCCCGGCTGCAACAGCGATGAGGAGAACGCGCTCGTCAGCAAGGCGCGCCGCCTGATGGCGACCTATGAGAACATGGCCGAGCTGATCCGGCTGGGTGCCTATCGCGCCGGGAGCGATCCCGAGGTGGACGAAGCGATCCGCTATCACGACCCGCTCGAAGCCTTCCTCAGGCAGGGCAAAACCGAGAAGGCGAGCCTCGCCAGCTGCTACCGCGCCCTCGATGAGATCCTGGCGCTGAAGGCGCCGGCCGCAGCACCGGCCGCTCCCGCTGCGCCCGCCGCCGCCAAGCCGGCCTCAAAGGCCGCCGCCAAATCCGCCGGGGCCAGGGCCGCATGAGCGCGATCGAGCAACTGGTGCGGCTCCACCGCTGGCGCCTCGAGGAAGAGCGCCGCAAGATGGCGGAGCTGCAGCGCTTGGCCGAGCGGCTGGCGGACCAGATCAAGACACTGGACGAATCGGTCGAGCGCGAGGCCGCCGCCACCAAGGAACACCAGACTCTGGAGTTGTCCCGGGCCTTCGCCGCCTTCGCCGATCTCGCCCGTCTGCGGCGCGAGAAGCTGGTGCGCTCGCAGGCCGATGTAATCCTCCGCATCGATCAGGCGCGCGAAAGCGTGCTCGAGATCTATCGCGAGCTCGAGAAGTACGAGCAGGCGCATAAGACTCGCGAGGAACGCAAGCAGGCCGAAGTCAGGCGGCGGGATCGCATCCGCGAGGACGAGATCGGCATGGATCAGCATCGCCGCCGCCGATAGGGATACGAGATGCAGCGTCGCGCCTTCTGGAGTGGTGTGATCGAGCTCGTCCGGTGGCTCTGCTCGGGCGCCTTCGCCGGGTGGGGTCTGGGTCTGGTTCTCCTGCCGGGATCCTTTGCGCTCATTCGCGATCCACGTGCGATCATCGCCCTGCCGCTGGGCGCGATCCTCATCGCCGTCGGTATCCTCCTTTTCCTGCAGTTCGGCCGTGCCAAGCAGGCGCTGCTGCGGGCGCGCTAGGGGACAGACGAAGCAGTGCGTCGGTCCTCGCCCGCTGTCCGGCGGGCCTCGCCGATCAGCCCCGCCACGCTATTGGGGCAATCGAGCATCAGAAAATGGCCCGCATCCGGCAGGCGGATGAACTCGCTGCCGGGGACGAGTTGGTGGAAACGCTCGCCTTGCGCGATCGGGATCCAGCGATCCTCCTCGCCCCAGAGGATGCGCGTCGGCACCGTGACCTTGCGATAGAGCGGCTCCAGGGTCTCCGTGTACTCATGGTCGTACTGGGCGACCTGGCGGTAATAGGCTTTCTGGCCTCTCTCGCCCAGCCACGGCGCCAGGAGCGGCGCCAGATCGGCGTCCGACAAATGCCGGCTGGTGGTGCCGCGCAGATGCTGGGCCAGGGCCGCTTCATGGATATGCGGCGGGATTTGCTCGAACACCCTGATGTTCTCCTGCACCAGCAGCGAGTAGGGCGTGCCCCAGGGATTGAGCAGCACGCCGTCGGCGATGACCAGATCGCGAGCCGGGCAGCCCTCGACGAGATGCGCGCCCATGACGGTCGCGGCGCCGAAATCATGGCCGACGATGCGGGGCCGATCGAGACCCCAATGGCGCAGCAGCTCGGCCAGGACCTTGGCTTGTGTGCGTAGCCTCAGATCCTGCCCCTCGAACTGGTCGGACAGGCCGTAACCCGGCAGATCATAGAGGAAGATCCGCCAATCGGCCTGGATCCGCTCGACGACGCGCCGCCACACATGGGAGGAGGCGGGCGTGCCGTGCACCAGGACAAGGGCCGGCCCCGACCCGACCGTCCAATGGGCGACACGGCCTTGACTTGAATTGAAGTATTGGGGCGAACGGTCCATGATCGGCTCCTGCGTGAGAGTGGACGTGCTGGCGGATATTCTGCCGGCATCGGCCGAGCCGACAATTGACAAGTAACGGCGAACACTTGATTTCAACTCAAGTTATGGAGGCTCTTTGGCCGAGGCGGACGAGATACGCCGGCTGCCGCTGAACGCGCTTCGCAGCTTCTATCTGGCGGCCCAGGCCGGGCGCTTCCGGCTCGCCGCGGAGCTGCTCGGCGTCACCGAATCCGCGGTCAGTCACCAGGTAAAGCGTCTGGAGCAGATGCTGGGCGTGGCATTGTTCGAGCGGCGCGGCCGCGAGATGCAGCTGACCCCGACCGGCAACCGTTACTTCGCGGCCGTCAGGCGGTCCTTCGGCGAGCTGCTGCGCGCGACGGCGGAGGCGGCGGGATCGGTCGACCAGGCGCGCGTGACGCTGACGCTGCCGACCTCGCTTGCCGCCTTCTGGCTGATCCCACGGCTGGGCGCGCTGCAGCAGCGCCATCCCGAGGTCAACCTGCAGCTCCTCACCACCAACCGGAAATGCGACTTCGCGCGCGAGAACATCGATCTCGGAATCCGCTACGGCCATGGCGATTGGCCGGGATTTCACGCGACGCGGCTGCTGTCGGAGCAGCTCTTCCCGGTGGCGACGCGCGCCTTCATGGCGAAGCAGCGCAGCGCCGATGCGGCGACGCTGGTCCGCTCGGCGCCGCTGATCGCCAATACGCTGCACCCCGGCGAATGGGAGGAATGGTGCCTCGCGCACGATATCGCCCCGCCGCCTATGGGCCGGGCGCTGGTGCTGGAATCCTCCGAGCTCATCCTTCAGGGGGCGCTCGAAGGGATCGGCATGGCGATGGGGCGCCGGCCGATCGTCGATCGGCTGCTGGCGAGCGGCCAGCTGGTGGCGCCCTTCGGGCGCGAGGCCGACAGTGCGGCCGGCTACTATCTGGTGCGGCTCAGGGGCGAGCCGCCGACCGCGGCCGCGCGCAAGGTCGAGCGCTGGTTGATGGCAGAAGCGGCGCTGGCGCCGGTGGGCCGGCCATCAGGCGATGAGCCCGCCCGCATGCGAAGGCGCGGGCGCGTTGGGGTCAGGTGACGCGAAGACCGCGGCGACCTGGAAAAAAATCTCGCCGGTGATGCCGGTCGCCGACTTGGCCTCGGCGAAGAGCCGCTGGATTTCGCTTTGCATCTGGCTCTCGAGCGGCTTGTGGGTGCGCAGCATCAAGTCGAAGCGCTTGCCGCGCACCAGCCCGTCGAGTTGCATCGCGCCCATCCGGCTCAGCTCTACATCGAGCAGGAAATGGACGCTGGCGGGTTTGCCATCCTTGGGCTGGTTGCCCTTGCCGCCATCGCGGCGGATGGCGAGGCGCGCCTGATGCAAGGCCTGCTCATCCAGGAGCGGCAGCACCATCGTCTTCCATTGCCCGTCCTGGCTGGTCGAGGGCGCCGCCCGCGCCAGCTCGGCGAAGCCCTGCTCGAGCTTGGCGACCAGCTCGGGCCGGCCGGCCGATTGCAGTGCCTGCCGCAATTCGGCGCCGGGCCATGGCGCCGGTTTATCGGAGAGACGCGCGCGGATGAAGCTCGCAAGCCCGGCCGCGAGATGCGAGCCGATTCGAGGCAGGTTCTGCGCCAGAAGATCATTGGTCAGAGCGGCGGCTGACGGCGCAGACGCTGTGGTTGCAGCGCTTCTCGGCGTCGTGGCGCCTGGGCTCGCGACCGATGCCTCAGCGGGGCCCGCCGGCAAGGCCAGTGCCGCCTTTGCCCCGCCGAGCAAAGCCGCCCTTTCGCCGTCGAGAAGGGCGGCCGTTTCCATGAGCGCATTGAAGATCTGGCCGGGGCCGGTATGGCTCTCGGCAGCGACTGCGTGTTGGGGCATCGGGACCAGGAGAAGACGCGTGCCGACCGGTCCCACGATCGGACGGTCCAGCGCCACCAGCCCTTCCGGCGTCGCCAGGATCGCCTGGCCATTGGGCGAGGGTGCTCGCAGGGTCGCGAGCACCGCGGTCTGCGGCGCGGCAGCCAGCTCTTGTGTCGGCGCCCCCGCGCTCGCAGCGTTGCCCGCCGGCGGCAGGACCGAGACCAGCTCCAGCGCCAGCTTCTGACCCTGGCCCGGCAGGGCGTTCGCGGCGGCTTGCGCCGGAGCCGCGGTCGTCACGCTGTTCCGCGCGGCCGTCGGCGCGGCGGGCTGCGGATCGGCTGCGCGCAAGACCGTTGCGATGAGGCGCGGACCCGCGGGAACCGGATCGCTCGAGCCGGGGCGGGACGGTGTCGGCAGGGTCAGGACGAACCGCGTGCCGGCGGGCCAACTCTGCGCGCGATCGGACGAGGCTTCGGCTGGCGCAGTGCTGCGCGCAGATGTCGGCATCGGGGAAGGCGGCACGGGAGCGGTCTTGATGTCGGTCTGCGGCGGCAATGGCGGGGCGGCTTTGACGCCGGCCTGCGGCAGCGCGTTACTCTGCGCCGCCGGCGCGGTCTTGGCTCCGGGCTGTGAAATCGGTGACGTCTCTCCCGGCTTCGCCATCGCGTTGGCGGGAATCGAGACTGTTGCCGGCGGCTTGGGGACGCGCAAAGTGCCGAGCGGGCTCTCCAGCAACAGCTCACCCTCGGGCGTCTGCTGCCGCAGGGTCGCAATGAAGACCTCACGCGGCGCCTCGTCGGCCGCCGCGGCAACGGCCTGGGTCGCCGGCGGGAGGATCGCCGCCAGATGATAAGGCAGGCGCTGACCCGGCAAGGCCGCGCTCGTGGTCCGCGGCGCGTTCGGCAACGGCGGCTGGTTCACCGGCCGGGTCTCGGTCGGTCGCAGCAGGGTCGCGATCACTCGCGCGCCGGCGATACCGGCGGCATCGGCCGTGGGCGGTGTCGGAACGGCGGCCGGCGTCGCAAGGCCGGCTGCGCCCGGGCGCGCCGTCGCCGACAAATCGGCGGTTTGCGTGACCGCACCCTTGCCGTTATCGGGCGCGGTCAGGATCCCGGCCTTGGGCCCGGCGAGCGGCTGGTTGCCGGTGGGCTCGCCATCGACCGAAAGCAGCACGACCTGCATCCGCGTGCCAGTGGTGCGAACCTCGATCATGACCTTGGCTCCGATGGCAGCCTCGAGGCCGCCCGAGAGCGCCAACACGCCGCGATCGGTGCGAATGGTGAGCGTGCCGTCGGAAGAGCGCTCCAGCACGGTTCCGGAGAGGATATCGCCGGCGCTGAGCTGGGCCAGCAGGGCCAGATTGTTCTGGCCGGTTCCCGCCACGGCCAACGCCACCGGCCGGGCCGCACTCGGGCCCGTTGCCGGCGTTGTGGGCGTGACGGGTGGCAGGTTCACGGTCGCGCCTCTTTGAGCTTGCGTGCCAGCGCCATGACGTCCGCGGCGGCCGCGCTGTCGGGATGGCGGATCGCCACCGGGGTCTGGGCACGGATGCTGTCCTTGACGCGTGCATCGCGCCGGATCACGCCGGCGAGCGGCGGCTCGATCTTGAGGAAGGACTGGCAGGCCCGCAGCAGCGTGGCATAGGTCCGCTCACCTTCGGCGATCGAGCCAGCCATGTTGACCGCGATGCGCAGATCGCCGATATCGCCCTGGCTGACGCCGAGCTTGATGAAGGCATAGGCATCGGTCAGCGCGGTCGGCTCGTCGGTGGTGACGACCAACACGCTGCCGGCGCGACGGCAGAGCTGGCGCACGGTACGCTCGACGCCGGCGCCGAGATCGAGCAGCAGCCGGTCATACCGGGCCGCGGTCTGGAACAGCTCGTCGCTCAGCTTGGCCAGGCGCTCGCCGCTCATGGCGGCGAGGGCTGCCGTGCCGGCTCGGCCGGCGACGACGTCGAAATTGCCCGGCCCGTAATTGGTGATCGCGTCGGCGACGGCGCGACCGCGCTCGATCACCGCGCCCAGATCGGAGCGAGGCATCAGACCGAGCTGGATATCGACGTTGGCAAGTCCGAGATCGCCATCGAACAGCAACACGCGCTCCTGGAGCCGCGCCAGCGCATGCGCCAGCGAGATGGCGAGCCAGGTCTTACCAACCCCACCCTTGCCGGAGGCGATGGCGAGAGCGCGCAGGCGCGAGGGATGGCCGAGGGATTGTGGGCCGGAGCCCTGCGGGCTCGAAGCTCGCGATCCGGAGCCTTGCGAAGCGGGGACGGGGCGTGCGGTCGCGGTCATTCGGCGGCTTCCATGGCAGCGGGATTAAGCGACGGCAGCTCGATGCGCTCGCCCATCAGCAGGCGCGCCAGAGAAACCGGGTTCACAGGGACGAGTCCGTCGCCGATTTGAGGCGACAGCCCGAATTCGCAGAAGGCCAGACCGCCCGCGGCCGCGGCGGCGAGGAGACCGCCCAACCGGCGCACGGTGTCGAGCTTGGTGGCGATGAGGCGCTTCGCGCCAAGACGGGCATAAATGGCGGCCTGGTCGGCCATCTCGGCGGCATCGCCGCCTGCGGCCAGGACCAGAACCGGCTCCATGTCGCCGCCCTTGGCCAGCCGCAGGATCTCCGCAAGGTCGCCGTCGCTTAGCGGGTTGCTGCCGGCGCTGTCGACGAGCCGCAAGCCCTCCGCCGGCAAGGAGGCCAGGGCGCGCGCCAAGGTCTGGCCGTCGCGGGCGCGATAAGCGGGGATATCCAAGCGGCGCGTGTAGGTCGCAAGCTGGGCCTCGGCGCCGGCGCGCAGCAAGTCGCAGGAAACGGCACCGGCCGGGACGCCCGCCAGGCGTGCGCGGATCGCAAGCTTGGCGAGGCTCGAGGTCTTGCCGGCGCCGGGCGGTCCGACGAAGAACAAAGGCCGGGCCGGGGCTTCGTCGATCAAGGGCGCGAAAGCGAACTGGGCGTCGAGTGCCGCAGCCAGCGCCATCGCCGGGTTTTCGGTCGCCAGCTCGGCCGCAGCGCCCAGGAGGCGGTCGGCGATTGCCGGCGGCGCGCCGTTGAACTCGAGCCGCGCGGCGATGCGGTCGAGTCCATCCAGAGCGGCGCTGTCGGTTTCGGCCATTCCGCGCGGCTCGGCGGCGGCCGGCCCCGGCACGGCCGCCAGCGGCTCTTCTTCGAGACCGGCGGTCACCAGCACGCCCTGCTTGCCGTCGCGCTTGGTTGCGAGAATGACTGCGCCGTCGCCGAGCTCCTGGCGAACGCGGCGCATCGCCTCGTCCATCGTCGTCGCGCTGAAGGTCTTGAGCCGCATCGCTCAGCGCTCCTCAGATCTGCCCGATCGTCTTGATCCGCGCGCGCGCATAGATCTCGTTCTGCGACATCACGACGGTGACGGGGCGGAATCGCTCGACGATCGAGCGCACGAAGGGCCGGATGCCGGGACTGGTCAGCAACACCGGAGTCTCGCCGCGCATGGCGTGACGCTCGAACTGCTGGCGCACGGCGTTGATGAATTGCTGCAGCTTGGTGGGGGCCATCGCCAGCTGCTTGTCGTCGCCTTCCCCGCGCAGCGATTCGGCGAAGGCCTGCTCCCATTCCGGCGACAGGGCGAGGAGCTGGATCACGCCCTCGGCGTCCGCCACCGAATCGCTGATCTGGCGCGAGAGGCGCGCGCGGACATGCTCGGTGATGTGGTTCACATTGCGGGTATAGCCGCAGGCTTCGGAGACGCCCTCGAGGATCGCCGGCAGGTCGCGGATCGAAACGCGCTCGGCCAGCAGATTCTGCAGCACGCGCTGCACCCCGCTCATCGAGATTTGCGCGGGGATCAGGTCGCTGATCAGCTTTTGATGCTCCTTGCCCAGGTCCTCGACCAGCTTTTGGGTCTCGGCGTAGGACATGAGTTCGGCCATGTTGTCCTTCACCACTTCCGTCAGATGGGTGGTGACGACAGTGGCGGGATCGACCACGGTATAGCCGCGGAACATCGCCTCCTCGCGCATGGCGGGGTCGATCCACATCGCCGGCAGGCCGAAGGTGGGCTCGACCGTCTCCTCGCCGGCGATGGTGATCTTCTCGCCGCGCGGATCCATGACCAGGATCATGTTGGGCCGGAGATCGCCGCGACCCGCCTCGATCTCCTTGACGCGCACGATATAGGTATTGGCCGGGAGCTGCAGATTGTCCTGGATGCGGACCGCCGGCAGGACGAAACCCATCTCGCGGGCGACCTGGCGCCTGAGCGCCTTGATCTGGTCGGTGAGCTTCTGGCCGCGCTCGGTCCCGATCAAGGACAGCAGACCGTAGCCCAGCTCCAGGCGCACGGTGTCGATCTGGAGCGTCTGCTGGATCGTCTCCTCGGCCGGAGCCGCCGCTTCCGCCTTCTGCTTGACGGCGGCCTCGGCCTTGGCCTGAGCATGGCGGCGCGTCAGCATCCAGGCGCTGGTGCCGGCGGCACCGGAAAGCGCCAGGAACGGGATGGTCGGGATGCCCGGCAGCAGCGCCATGGCGCCCATCAGGAAGGAGACCAGTCCCAGCGCCGCCGGGTATCCGCCGAGCTGCGAGAACAAGGCCTTGTCGGTGGTGCCGCTGATGCCGGCCTTGGAGACGAGCAGGCCGGCGCCGGTCGAGATGACGATCGCCGGGATCTGGGTCACGAGGCCGTCGCCGACGGTGAGGATGGTGTAGCTGTGGGCGGCTTCGGAGAAGGTCAGCCCTTCCTGCCCGACGCCGATGATCATGCCGCCGATCACGTTGATGAAGGTGATGATCAGGCCGGCGACTGCGTCGCCGCGCACGAACTTCGCGGCACCGTCCATGGAACCGAAGAAGCTGCTCTCGTCCTCGAGCGCCTTGCGCCGCGCCCTGGCCTCGCCTTCATCGATCAGGCCCGCCGAGAGATCGGCGTCGATCGCCATTTGCTTGCCGGGCATCGCGTCCAAGCTGAAGCGCGCCGACACTTCGGCGATGCGCCCCGAACCCTTGGTGATGACGACGAAGTTCACCAGCACCAGAATCGCGAACACGATCACGCCGATGACGAAGTTGCCGCCCATCACGAAATTGCCGAAGGCCTCGATCACGTGGCCGGCGGCGTCGGTGCCTTCGTGCCCGTGAGCCAGGATCAGGCGCGTCGAGGCCAGGTTCAAGGACAGCCGCAGGATCGTGGCGATCAGCAGCACCGTCGGGAAGGAGCTGAAATCGAGCGGCTTCGAGATGAAGAGCGACGTCATCAGCACGAGGACGGAGACGGTGATCGAGAGCGCCAGCGAGATGTCGAGCAGCCAGGCCGGCATCGGCAGGATCAGCACCACCAGGATGCAGATGACGCCGAGCGCCAGCGCGATCTCGCCGCGCTTCAGCGAGGTCTGGAGCTGGCCCCAGATCCGGCTCAAGCCCGGACCCGACATCGCTTCCTGAAAGGCGTTCGCCATGTCCTACCTGACCTCTAATGAGCGAGAAGGGGGCTCCACCCCCTCCCCAACACTCCCCCCTCAAGGGGGAGGGGATAAGAAAGAGAAGACGCCGGCCACCACCCATTATCCCCTCCGCCCTTGTGGGGGAGGGCTGGGGAGGGGGGTGAGACAAGCGCGAGGTTCATGGTCTCACACCGCCTGGCGCTCGCCTTCGTTGGCGCGGCCGCCCGGCAGCAGGATGCCCTCCTCGCTGTACTGTTTGAGCTTGTTGCGCAGGGTGCGGATCGAGATGCCGAGAATGTTCGCGGCGTGGGTCCGGTTGCCGAGGCAGTGATTGAGGGTCTCGAGGATCAGGTCGCGCTCGACATCGGCGACGGTGCGCCCGACCAGGCCCGCCGTATCGGTGATCTGCGCCTTGGCGGTCTCGATCGCGGCTACGGCGCGGGCCTCCGGCGTGGAGGCGGGGCCGCGCTGGCCGGTCAGCATGATGGCTTCGGGATCGAGCTCCCTGCCCTTGCACAGCAGCACGGCGCGATGCATCGTGTTCTCGAGCTCGCGCACATTGCCGCGCCAGGAGTGCGCCATCAACATGGCTTCGGCGGCGGGCGACAGGTGCGGCGGCTGGACGCCGTTGGCCGTCGCGTATTTCTTGATGAAATGCTCGGCCAGCACCGCGATGTCCGACGGCCGGTTGCGCAGCGCGGGCAATTCCAGGGTCACGACATTGAGGCGGAAATAGAGATCCTCGCGGAAATTGCCGTTGCGGGTCTCGACCTCGAGGTCGCGGTTGGAGGTGGCGATCAGGCGGATATCGACCTTGATCGGCTGGGTGCCGCCGACGCGGTCGATTTCGCGCTCCTGGATGGCGCGCAGCAGCTTGGCTTGCAGGCGCGGATGCATCTCGCTGATCTCGTCGAGGAGGAGGGTGCCGCCATTGGCCTCCTCGAATTTGCCGATGCGCCGGGCGATGGCGCCGGTGAAGGCGCCGCGCTCATGGCCGAACAGCTCGGATTCCAGCAGATGCTCGGGGATCGCCGCGCAATTGACCGTGATGAAGGGCCGGGTGGCGCGCTTGCTGCGGCTGTGCAGATAGCGGGCCATGACCTCCTTGCCGGTGCCGGATTCACCCGTGATCAACACCGAGGCGTCCGACGGCGCGATCTGATCGGCCAGGCGCAGTACCTCGCGCATGATCGGGTCGCGATAGATGAAGGCGCTGCTCTCCTCCGCGACCGCGGCAAGAATGGCGGCGATCAGTTCCGCATCCGGCGGCAGCGGCAGGTAGTCCTTGGCGCCGGCCTTGATCGCCCGCACCGCCACATCGGTCTCGGTGCCGATGCCGCAGGCGACGACCGGCAGGTTGATCCGCTCGGCCTTGAGCTGGGCGATCAGGCGGGCGATGTCCAGCCGGACGTCGCACAGCAGGAGGTCCGCGCCCTGGCCGGCCCGCAAGGCCTCCATGGCGCCATCGATCTCGCCGACCTGCGCCACCTTGGCGCCGCGCGAGAGCGCGATCTTGCCGGCGGTGGCGATGGGCCCGTCGAGGGATCCCACGATCAGAAGGCGCATCTTTCTCTACTCCCGTGACATTGACGGCCGCGGCCCCGGCGGGGCCTCAGCCGAAGAACCGGATTTGCTGCCAAGGCGGCAGCACGCTGTTGAGGAGGATCTCGAGCCGGCGTGGATTCTCCTGCCGCGCCATCGACACCGCCCCGATCATGTAGATCTGGCGCAGCAAGGCCTCGGCTGTGCTGTTGCGCTCGATCTTGGCCGCGAGCGGGCCGAAGACGATGTTCGCGAGAAGCGCGCCGTAGAGGGTCGTGAGCAGGGCCAGCGCCATGGCGGGCCCGATCTTGGAGGGTTCGTCGAGGCTGCCCAGCATCTGCACCAGGCCCACCAGCGTGCCGATCAGCCCCATCGCGGGAGCCACCTCGGCCGCGCGGCGCAGGATGCTGGCGCTGCGTTGCATGCGCTGGGCTGTGGCATCGGCCTCGGCCGTCATCACCGCCTCGATTTCCTCCTGGGGTGCGGCATCGACCACCAGGCTCATGGCGCGGTGAAGGAAAGGGTCGTTCTTGAATTGCGGAAGCTGATCTTGGAGGGACAGAGGCCCATGGCGGCGCACCATGTCGGCGAGAGTCATCATGCCGCGGGCGGCGTCCATCGGCTCCGGCGTCGCGGTCGTCAGGGCGCCGAGCATCGTCGGGTGGGCGCGGATCACTTCGCCCGCGGAGAAGGACACGCAGGTCACCGCGAATGTGCCGCCGACCACCATCAGAAAGGAGGGGAAGTGGAAGAAGGCCAGGGGCGACCCGCCCAGCGAGACGGCCAGCGCCACCAGCGCCACGGCCCCGATCAAGGCGATCAGGCCGAGCGGATCCGGTGCTGCGCCCGAGCGCACGTTGCGGGCGCCGGCGCCGAGGCGACTGCGATGATCTGTCTCGACGGCCATCATTCCCCCTGCTTTCAGGCGCGTTCCGACTTGATGATCTCGGTCATGGTCACGCCCAGCCGGTCTTCGACGATGACGACCTCGCCGCGCGCGACCAGGCGGTTGTTGACATAGATGTCGATCGCTTCGCCGACCTTGCGATCCAGCTCGACGACCGCGCCGCGGCCGAGCTTCAGGAGCTGGGCCACCTGCATGGTGGCTTTGCCGAGCACGGCCGAGACTTGCACGGGAATGTCGTAGACCGCCTCGAGCTCGCGCGCGTTGGTCGGCGTCGGAGGCGGCTGGGGCGGGGGCACCGGCTCGCCGGGTCCCTCGCCGTTCAGCTCGTTCAGATTGAGGTTCTCATCGGCCATCGATCTCTCCTATCGGATCATCGTCGGGGGCAGTCTCAGGCGGTCCGGGCTTGTGGCAATGCGTCAAGGTCGTCCGTGGCAGGAGCCTCTGAGGAAACGGCTCCGGCGGACAAGGCGGCGAGGCTGCGCGCGACGCGCTGCTCGATCTCGGCCCAGATCCGCTGGGCCTGGCGTTCGATGCCGCCATCGGCCCATTCGAGCCGGCAATCGCCGGGACCCAGGGTCTCGTCCGCGATCAGCAGCAAGCGCCCGCCGAAGCCGGCCTGCTTGGAGATCTCCGCAAGCCGCGGCCGCATCTCCTCGATGAGCGTGTCGGGCAGGCGCAGGACCACGCGCGGCTCCTCCTCGAGGTCGCGCAGCGCCGCGACCGTCATCTGCTCGATCTCGATGACGCTCTGGATCTGCTCGAGCGTCGGATAGAGCTTGCGCACCATGCCCAGCGCCGCGGTCAAGGCCCAGGCCAAGGTCTGCTTCTCGATCCGCTCGCACATCGGCGCGAAACCCTGCAGCGCTTGCGCCACGGCCGGCAGGGTCCGCGCGGCCAGCT
>Ga0335084_10003583_pt1 | contig 15157 bp, 13 predicted proteins | sample Lox_Sample_44_FD_206721 | JGI IMG/M metagenome (GOLD analysis project Ga0335084, IMG submission 206721) | Soil microbial communities from Loxahatchee National Wildlife Refuge, Florida, United States - Lox_Sample_4.4 | ecosystem: Environmental > Terrestrial > Soil > Wetlands | place: USA...
TGCCCACGTCGAGTGCCCCGGCGAGAGAGCCAGGGGGAATGACGCGTGGGCTAGGGCGCGGTGAGCAGGGCCAGCACCAGGGGGAGGAGGTGATCCGCCCGGTCGTCGGTTTCCTCCTCACGGAGAATAGCCACGGGGTGGGGCGTCTCCACGAATCGGAAGCCCGGCAGACCCCACGTGGCCGCCATGGCGGTGGCCGTCTGGCGGAAGGGCTCGGTTACGAGAGCTATCCCCGGGATGCCCCGCTCTTCGAACATCAGCGCGTCGAGCACACTGCTCGAGCTGCACGACCCTCAGTCGCCGACGCCCGAGACCACGAAGTCCGAGATGCGGCGCAGCTCGTCGGCCGCCTCCTCGGTGACGGCGTGACTGGGCGAGCGCTTGCGGATCATGCGGCTCACGGTCATGCCGTGCTCCCGCGCGAGCCGCTCGCCGAGCTTGGTCAGGATCACGTCAGAGTTGAACTTGGTGTTCTCGACGAGGCCCACGCGCAGGCCACGAAGATCGCGGATGCGCGGGGCCAGGGTCACCGTGCGCTCCCGCGGTGTCGAGGTCGGATCGAAGAGCTTCATGGCAGTCCTCATGGGATGTCGATAGGGGTGGTAACGCTCCGGGTCCACTTGTTACCCCAGCCGGGCAGACAGGCGGACCAGCTCCCGGCCTGACCGCCAGCGCAGACGATCAGGATGTCCTCCGGCCGCTCGAAGGCGTGCTTCCAGGTGGTCTCGTCGCCGGGCTCGATCTCGCCGGGGCGCCTGCCCGCGCGCTTGAGATCGGCCACCGTGCGCCGCGCGTGTTCGATCAGAAACGTCCGCACGTCCCGCTTGCTCCAGCCGCTCCGGCGCAGGGTATCCGCGTGCTCGCCCGCGAAGACGACGAGCGACTGGTTGAAGCCGCGCAGATTGGGCGTGCCGAGGTTGCAGAGGGTGTCCGCGAAGCAGCGCAGCAGCGGCTCCGGCTCGGCGGCGAGCTGGTTGTAGACGAGGCAGAGGCTGTTGGAGGCGTAGACGGTGACGGCGCTCTGCTGAGGCCCGTAGCCGCGCTCGACGTGCAGCGGCTCCCACGGGTGCGCGGACTCGTTCTCCGCGAAGCAGAAGGAATACTTGCCGGGATTGCCGAGGGTGGCGCGGTCGAGGAAACCCGGCCGCGTGTTCATCACGTTCATCATGACCAGCCGCACCGCGCGCCCGATGGTGGCGTTGGCCCGCGTGCCCTGGCCGAAGGCGTTGTTCCCGGAATTGACCCCGAGGCGGCTCGCGATCGGGCCATTGACGATCAGGACCATGGCCGAGCCGCCCGTGCTGCTGGCCGGCCCGTGGTATGCGAAGTGCGGATGGCAGAGCCCGCGGACGGCGGCCACGACCACCGGCAGGTATTCCGGCCGGCAGCCGGCCATGACGGCGTTGATCGCGAGCTTCTCGGCGCTAACCACCACGCCCCGCTCCGCGATCTCGCCGATCGTCTCGTCGCCCCGGAGCCCCGCGCCGGCCAGCATGGCGGCAATCGATTTCTCGGTGGGCGGCACGACCGGCAGCCCGTCGGTCCACCCGCGCTCGAAGTACGCCTCGATCAGCTGCTCAGGGTCGTAGTCCACGGAGTCCATGACACGCCGAGCATACCTCAGGTGATCGTCTTCTTTCCGAGAGCAGTGGCCCAGAGGATTGCAAGTGAGCATAATACGGCGCATGCGACCTCATGAGGAGACGATCTCGGTCGGCGGCACCCGTGTCCACGCCTGGGTGGGCGGGCAGGGCGCCCCGCTGCTCGTGCTCCACGGCGCCGGCGGCAACCGCGGCTGGCGAAAGTGGATGGAGCGCGTGGCGGAGCGCTATACCGTGTGGGCGCCGACCCACCCGGGCTTCGGCGCCTCCGGCGACGCCGAGTGGATGGAAGGCGTCGACGATCTGGCGCGCTTCTATCTCTGGTGGATTGACGCGGCCCGGCTCGGGCGGCCGCACCTGCTCGGCCAGTCGCTCGGTGGCTGGACGGCGGCGGAGATGGCCACGATGAGCCCGGGGGCGATCGATCGCCTCGTGCTCGCCGCGCCCGTTGGCCTCAAGCCGGAGACGGGCGAGATCCTCGACGTCTTCTATCACTCGCCCCTGCAGCTGCGTGACCTCAACGTGCACGACCCCTCGGCCGTCCCCGAGTGGGAGGAGCTGTTCGGCCGCGCGCCGACGCCGGAGGAGCTGGAGGTCGCCGAGCGCAACCGGGAGATGACAGCGCGCCTGGCATGGAAGCCGTACATGCACAACCCTCGCCTCGAGCGATTCCTGCCGCGCGTCGGCAACCCGACGCTGATCGTGTGGGGACGCGAGGACCGGATCGTGCCGGTGGCGTGTGGCGAGCAGTATCGCCGGCTCCTGCCCGACGCCACGCTCACGGTGCTCGAGCGGTGCGGCCACCTGTTGCCCATCGAGCATCCCGACGCCTTCGCTCGGCTCGTGCTCGACTTCCTCGGTGGAAAGACCCGTCCATGAAGCTCTACTACTTCAGCGAGATGCCGCATCACGAGTATCCGGACGAGGAAGGTGCCCACTATCCGTCGCTGCGCCTGGCGTTTCCGAACCGCTTCTTCGACCGCGCGAAGGCCGCCTCCAACTACCAGCGCTATCTCACCGAGTACGAGCTGGCCGACCGCGTGGGCTTCGACGGGCTCATGATCAACGAGCACCACTCCACCCCGTCGTGCGTGAACGTGGGCGCCAACATGACGGCGGCGGTCCTCGGCCGTACGACAACCCGGGCCAAGCTCCTCATCCTCGGCAACATCCTGCCGATCGAGGACAACCCCGTGCGGATGGCCGAGCAGATCGCCATGGCCGACCTGATCTCGGGCGGCCGCGTGCTCTCCGGCTTCGTCCGCGGCGTGGGCGTGGAGACGTGGTGGGCGAACGCCAACCCCGTCCACAACCGCGAGCGCTTCGAGGAGTGCCACGACCTGATCATGAAGTGCTGGACGGAGCCTGGCCCCTTCCGCTGGGAGGGACGACACTATCACTTCCGTCACGTGAACCCCTGGTGCCTGCCGCTGCAGAAGCCGCACCCGCCGATCTGGATCCCCGGCACCGCGAGCCCGGAGACCGCGGTATGGGCGGGCCAGCGCGGCTACACCTACGTGCCGTTCCTGGTGCCGTTCGACATCGCGCGCGAGCTGTTCGAGTTCTACCGGCAGGGCGCGGCGGAGGCGGGTCGCACGGTGACGCCCGACAACCTCGGCTTCCTGATCTGCGCGGTCACCGCGGACACGCGAGCCAAGGCGCTGGAGGCCGGCCGTCATTTCGTCTGGCGCATGGGCCCCACGCTGCGCGGCCCGCTAGAGTGGTTCTCGCCGGTGGGCATGCGCTCGCGCGCCGGCAAGCAGTTCGCGCTGAAGGCGCGCCCGCGCTCGCTGGCGAGCATGAGCTACGAGGAGCTCGTGGCCGAGCACTTCATCATTGCCGGCACACCCGACGAGGTGGCCGAGGGCTTCGCCCTGGTCCAGCGCGAGCTCGGCATCGGCCACCTGCTGCTGGAGGCGCAGGAATCGCGCATGGACCACGCCACGACGATGCGCTCCATCGAGCTGATGGGCGCCAAGGTCATCCCTGCCATCGCACAGGTCTAGGAGGACTGTCATGCGTATCGGATTCACGAAATGACCGCCTGCCTCGACGGCGTCCGCGTTCTCGAGCTGGCGCGGTTCCAGGCGGGGCCGCGCGGCGGCATGCTGCTGTCCGACCTCGGCGCCGAGGTCATCAAGATCGAGCCGCCGGGCGGCGAGGAGACGCGCCGGCATCCGCCGATGGTCCGTGGGCAGAGCGTCTATTTCTCCGTCTACAACCGCGGTAAGAAAAGCATCTGCCTGGACATGCGAAGCGCCAGGGGCAAGGACGTCTTTGCCGCGCTGGTGGCGAAGGCCGACATCGTGCTGGAGAACTTCCGGCCCGGCGTCATGGCCGCGATGGGATTCGCGTACGGAGAGCTCTGCACGCTGAACCCCGGTATCATCCTCGTCTCGGTTTCGGGCTTTGGCCAGTACGGTCCCTACCGCGATCGCCCGGCCTTCGACTCACTGGGGCAGGCGATGGGCGGCCTCATGTCGCTGACGGGTCAGACCGAGGGCCATCCGGTCGGGACGGCATCCTCGGTCGTCGATCGCTACACCGCACTGCATGCGACGATCGGCACGCTGGCGGCGCTTCGCCACCGCGAGCGCACCGGCGAGGGTCAGCTCGTCGATGTGTGTTTGCTCGATTCCGCGCTCACCATGGTCGAGATCCCGACGTCGTACTACCTGGCGACCGGCGCCGAGGGAGGCGAGGGCGGGCGACCGCCCTACCGGACGAAGGACGGCTGGGTGGTGATCGCCGCCGCCGGCCGCGACATGGCCGCGCGGCTCATGAAGATCGTCGGCGGGCCGGCCGACGACACGCCGCTGGCCGGCAGCTCGCCCGGTGGCGACCGTCGCGCGAAGATCGAGGCGTGGTGTGCCGCGCACACGATGGACGAGGTATGCGCGGCGCTGCACGAGGCCGGCATCCCCGCGGCGCCAGTCCGGACGATCCCCGAGGTCGCGAAGGATCCGCATCTGTGGGAGCGCGAGATGCTGGTGAAGATGGAGGATCCCGTGGCGGGCGAGATGTATGTGCCGGGAGCGACGGTGAAGCTGTCGAAGACGCCGGCGCGCGTGGGGCCCGTGCCCACGCCTGGGCAGCACACGGACGAGGTGCTCGGCCGGCTGCTCGGCTACAATCGCGCCGCGCTCACCGAGCTCAGGACGGCCGGTGTCATCGCCTGATCAGCGAGCGCTCACGCCAAGACCTCAAGAGGAAAGGGATCCGCGATGAACTCGACCCGTAAACCGGTTGCCGTCGTGGTGGGTGCGACCTCCAAGTGGCAGGCCGATGGCCGCAATACCCTACTGGCGCACGGGAAGGCGCTCGACGACAGCGTCCTGCCCGTCGGCGTGCGCTGGGGCGTCGGGGGCGCCATCGCCCAGAAGTTTGCCCAGGAGGGCTTCGTTGTCGTGCTGACGACCCGTCATGCCGCCAATGCCTCGGCGCTGGAGCAGGCCATCCGCGGGCAAGGCGGGACATGCACGATTGTCGAGCTGGACCTGGTGTCGCACGCCTCCGTAGCCAGGGCGTTCGCCACGATTCGCGAGACCGTGGGTGACCCGGAGGTCTTGATCTACAACGCGGGCTACCTGGAGGGGCGTGACCTGCCGCCCGAGAAGGAGTTGCTGGAGCACATCCCCGTCGAGATGTTCGACACCGCGCAGCACATCGCCAGCCGTGGCCCGTTCCTGGTTGCCAAGGAGGTGTTGCCCGCCATGCGCCAGCGCGGTGCCGGCTCGTTCTTCTTCTCGAATAACGCGTCGTCCTTGCGGGGACGCAAGCGCCTGACCGGCCAGTCGCTGTACTATCCGCGCGTGATGATGCGCACGCTGGCGCAGGTGCTGACCGAGGAATATTCCGAGCACGGCGTGCATGTGGCCAATGTCGTGATCGACGGGCTCATCGACTCGCCGGGCACGCGAGCGCTGCCGAGAGCCCAACAGCAGCCTGACGTGGTGATGAATCCCGTGAAGATCGCGGAGGCGTTCTATTACCTGCACACCCAGGACAGATCCTGCTGGACGCACGAGCTGCAATTGACGCCCTTTGTGACCAAGCCGAGCGTCTAAGGGCGCCACGGCGGCTGGACGCCTGCCGCGCTGCTCGCGACCATGGCTGCGGGCTGGGCCTTTTCCGGCTTACCGAGTGTGTCGCGAACCGGCTGCTGCTGTCCCTTCGCGTGAGGAACGCCGCGGTCACTCGACGCTTGGGGAGCGCTGTGAGCAGGGGCAGCCTGCCGTTCGGCGGCTGCCCCTGCCTAGGTCGCCGCGGGGCGGTGGTCGGTCAGCGGCAGACCAGAACTGGGATCTTGCTGTGGGTCAGCACCTTGACGGTTTCACTACCGAGAATGAGGGCCGAGGCGCCCCTGCGCCCGTGCGAGGCCATCACGATCACATCGCACCCCGCCGTCTTCGCGGTGTCGATGATCCCTTCATACGGGTGTTCGGCGGCCACGTTCGCGATCTCGCACGGCACGCCGGCGGCGCTTGCCGCAGTCTTGATGTCGCCCAGGTACTTCACCGCCCGATCCTCGCAGTCCTTCTTGTACGTCTCCTTCGTGTCACTGACCATCATCGGATCGAGGGCAAACGTGTGAAACGGGACCGAAACGGTCATCCCCATCACGGTCGCGCCCATCGATTTGGCGAGCGCGACACCCTGCGCGATCGCCGCGGCGGAAAGCGGAGAGCCGTCGGTCGGTATCAGGATCTTCTTGTACATAGCCTCTCTCCTTCCCTGGTCGAGCAGCGCCAAGCGGACTTTGCCCCGCAGTTTTGCAATCTAGCTGCAGCATCAAGCGTGCCTACGGACGATCGGTCGGAAAACCAGGGCCTTACGATGATCCCGGCTCGGTCAGGAGGGGAACCGGACGCCCAGTTGGGGAAGTCTCACCCCATGGCGGGGTGGCCGGAGCATCAAGGCTAAGCGGGCAGGCCCCTCTTCGCGGAAGTCGGCGGCCCCCTCGACTGGGAACAGGCGGGGAGCTTGGATCATGCGCTGAGCTGGAGGGTTCCCCGTGTGCTTGACCGTCAGTATTGGACATGGAGCCAGCCGGCATCGAGCGCTCTCGAGGTACGATTCGGCTAGGTCTGGCGACGGCGCAGCATTTGCTGAAGGCTCTGACGGGTGAGCCCAAGTCGCTCCGCGGCCCGGGTCTTCGATCCGCACTCGCGCAGCGCGTCCTCGATCATCCGGCGCTTGAGCGCTTCGACGGCCTCGTTGAGCGTCCGCAGCGTGGGCACGGCGCCCACCCCGGTCGCGATGCGCTCGGAGAGATGCGCGGGTGCGAGGGGGTGGCCATCGTCCGCGAGCGCCACCGCGCGCTCGAGCTCGTTTTCCATCTCGCGCACGTTTCCCGGCCAGGGGTAGCCACGCAGCAGCTGGAGCGCCTCCATCCCGACCGCGGGCACTGCCCGCCGCGCCCGCCGGCAGGCCTCGCGCAGGAAGTGATCGGCGAGGGCGGGGATGTCCTCGGCCCGCTCGCGAAGGGGCGGGAGGCGAATCGGGAAGACGTTGAGGCGGTAGTAGAGGTCGCGGCGGAAGCGGCCGGCGGCCACGTCGGCCTCGAGGTCGGCGTTGGTGGCGGCAATCACGCGGACGTCCACGCGGCGAGTCCCCGCACCGCCCACCCGCCGCACTTCACCCTCCTGAAGCACGCGGAGGAGGCGTAGCTGCATCGCGGGAGATGTCTCGCCGACCTCGTCGAGGAAGATGGTGCCGCCGTCGGCCTCCTCGAAGAGGCCCTTCCGTTCGCCGGTGGCGCCGGTGAACGCGCCGCGAGTGTGGCCGAAGAGCTCGGACTCGAGGAGCGAGTCGGGGAGGGCTCCGCAGCTCTGGGCCACGAAGGGCCTGGCGCGGCGGGGCCCGTTGACGTGAATGAGGTGGGCGAAGAGCTCCTTGCCGGTGCCCGTCTCGCCGAGGAGGAGCACGGTCGTCTCTCCGTCGAGGATCTTGCGCGCGAGCTCCACGGCGGGGCGGAGCCCGGTCTCGGCGCCGACGAGGCCGTCGAACGACGTGGGCTTGTCTCGGCCGGCCACCGCCTCACGGCGGAGGGCGTTGTAGGCCAGCTCGAGCTCATCGCGGAGCCGGATGTTCTCCCGGCCCAGGTGCCAGCGCTCGGCGGCCCGCCGCACGATCACCAGCAGCTCGTTGGGATCCCAGGGCTTGGGGATGAAATGGTAGATCCGTCCCGTATTGATCGCCTCCATGAGGTTATCGACGTCGGTGTAGGCAGTCAGCACGATCCGGATCGCATCCGTCTGCTCCTCACTCCGACGGAGCAGCTCGACGCCGGTCATCCCGGGCATGCGGTAATCGGTCACAATGACCGCCACCTCCGGCTCGGCGGCGAGGCGGGCGAGGGCCTCCTCGCCGTGACCGGCGCGCAGCACCCGGAACTCGGCGGCGAGAATCGCCTCGAGCGAGTCGAGCACGCGCGGCTCATCGTCCACGATCAGGATCGTCGTCTCGTCCACGGGGCCTCCACGAGACTATACGCGTCGAACCGGACTCGGGGCGCGGCGATCATCCGGACGTCGCCGACCCGGGCGCGACGGCCCGGGCCACCGGGAGCCGCAGCGTGAACACCGCTCCCCCGGCGGGTGGGCTCTGGGCCCGGATCTCCCCACCATGCTTCGTGACGATCTCATAGCTGATGGAAAGACCGAGCCCGGTGCCCTCGCCCACGGGCTTGGTGGTGAAGAACGGATCGAAGATCCGGCGAAGCGTGTCGGGCGGGATCCCGGGGCCGGTGTCGGCGATGTCGATCACCGCCGTCGATCCCTCCCGTCGCGTCTCGATCGTGATCGTGCCGGGGCCGGTGATCGCCTGGGCGGCATTGGCGAGCACGTTCAGGAAGACCTGGTCGATCTGTGACCGGACACACTCCACCGGGCCGAGCAATCCGTACTTCCGGATCACCGCGATCCGATCCTTCAGCAGGTGGTTCAGCAGGGTCAGGCTCGAGTCGAGCTCCTCGTGCAGGTCGACCGGTTGCCACACGTCGTCCGAGGTCCGGGCGAACACCCGCAGATCACCGACGATCTTGCGGGTGCGGTCGGCGCCCTCGCGGATGCCGGAGATCATCGCGTCGAGGTATTTGAGCGCGTAGTCGACCTTGAGCTCGCCCCGGCGCGCCTCGAGCCGGGACCGGTCGGCCTCGGGAAGGGCGGCCGCCTCGTAGCTCTCGAGCATGCCCCGCAGGCGCTGGACGAAGTCGGCGAGGGTGGCCACGTTGGATGAGATGAATCCGATGGGATTGTTGAGCTCGTGGGCCACGCCGGCCACGAGCTGGCCGACGGAGGCCATCTTCTCGCGCTGGATGAGCTGGAGCTGCGCGGCCTGGAGATCGCGATAGGCGGTGCGCAGCTCCTCGTTGGTGGCCCGGAGCTGCTCGGTGCGGACCCGCACCTTGTCCTCGAGGCTCCGGGAGAGATCCTCGATGGTCTGGAAGCTCTCCGCCTTGTCGATGGCGAGGGCCACGTGGTTCGCGACCGCGGTGAGGAGGTCCGTGTCGCCCTGGTCGAAGCGCCCGGGCTCGTCCGCGGTCACGCTGAGCACGCCGAACACCTGCTCGCGCACGCGAAGCGGCACTGCGACGAAGCTCCGCACCTGATGGGCGCGCAGCAGCGCCAGGTGGACGGGCTCGCTCGTCCGATCCACGTCGTTGACGAGCACGGGCTGGCCGGTCACCGCCACCCGGGCGCTCGCGCTCGCCCCCGCCTCGAGAGGGATCTCGATGCCTTCGAACGGGAAAGCCTCCACGTCGGGGCCGGCCATCCGGTGCCCACGGAGCACGCGACGCCCGCGGTCCACGAGGGACAGATAGGCCTTCTGGTACGCCATCAGGGGGACGAGCCGGCTCAGCGCCTGGTCGTAGATCTTCTCGGGATCGAGCGTCCCGCTCACGGCGGCGCTGAGGTCGGTGAGGAGCGAGAGCTGCTCGATCCGGGTCTCCAGCTCGACGAACTTCTTCTCCAGCTCGCGGTTCGAGTAGAGGATCTCGTCGGACTGGAGATCGAGCAGGCGCTGGGTATGGCGGCGCTGGTAACCCTCATGGAGCGCGTAGCCGAGGGCCACACCGGCAAGCAAGGGAAGGGGAGCGACCGCCGCGAGAGGCCAGCTCCATCCGGCGATGCCGCCTGCCAGCCCGAGGAGGGTGGAGCCGCCACTGCCGACCAAGGTGGGTGTCCAGAAGCGGGACCCCCGCGAAGGATTCTTCCAGCGGACGTCCCAGCGGCAGGCGTCGTCCCCGCGGGCCGCGCACGTGCTCTCGAGGACCCGGGCCCGCGGGAGACCCCAGTTGGTCGGGAAGCGCTCGAACTGCACCTTGCGCCACGCGCAGTTCCAGACGGGGATGGCGTGGCCGGGCAGCGGCGTCCAGCGGAAACGGCCCCGGCGGCGGCCGACCCGGCGAATGTCGAGTTCGAACAAGCCGCGATTCTGCTGGCCATAGATCGTGCCCACCCGCTGATAGGCCGCGCGCGGGCTGCCGATCCCCATCGAGTAGGTGCCGAGGTAGGAGCGCTCCTCGCGCGGCTTCCAGTCCATGAAGGACTCGCCGTAGCGCCGCGCCCAGCGCTCCTCGTCGGGCTCGTGCATCAGCTCCTGACAGACCTTCACCATCTCGCCGGCCAGCGCGACGGGAATCCAGTTGTGGTCGGCCATGAGGTAGTCGCGGGATCGCCCCGCGACGCGGCAGATCGCCGCGACCCCTTCGGGGCCGACCTCCTTCTCCACGAAGGGAATCAGCCCCTTCGTGAAGATGCAGTTGATCTCGCCCGGCATCGAGGCTTCGCTCAGCTCCGCTTGTGCACGAACGTCGAGCTGATGTTCACGGGCTTGGCGAGGGTATCACCCACCGGCGACTTGCGGTCGATCGTCTCCTTGCACCGCCGCACGCGCTCCTCGGGCGCCGGGCTCTGGATGGTGACCGCGTAGCGGATGTCGGTGAAGCCATTGCGCACGGACTTGTCGTGCCCGAGCAGGCCCCGGAAGTCGATGTCGGCCTCCATATCCACGCTGAGGGCTTCGATCGGCACGTCGAACAGCGCGGCGTTGGCGGCGATCCCGGAAGTGATGCAGCCGGCGAAGGCGGCCAGCATCGTCTCCGCGGCAGTCGCCGCTGCGTCCACGCCGCCCAGGCCGGCGGGCGCGTCCATCGTAACGAAGAAGCGCCGCGTGGGGGGCGTCGCCGCCTTCCCCCGGATCTCTTGCGACCCGATCTCGACGAGGGCCTTCACGCCGCGCTGCCAGGTGGAGCGCAGCTTCACCGTGCGCTTCCCGAGCGCGGGGTTCTCGCGAACCTTTCGATCCAGCTCTTTCATCCCCTCCACGTCGACGTCGTTCAGTCCGAGTGCCATGGATGTCCTCCTTGCTGTTCGGATGTCTGGCTCATCACAGCAGCTCGGCGATGAGCCGCGCCGCGCGGTCGGTGCCGTCGAGCGGCATCTGCGCGGAGTGAACCGGCTTGCCCAGGTGCTCGAGCATCGCGGCGGCCAATGCTTCCGGACTGGTGCGATCGTAGTCGAGACGGACCCCGGCGCCGAGCCGATCGAGACGGCGCGCCACGTGCAGCTGCTGCTCGAAGTGGTGGCGGAGCGGGAAGTAGAGGAACGGGGTACGGAGCGCGGCCAGCTCCATGGTGGTGGTGAGCCCGCCCTGGACGATGGCGAGATCGACGGCGGCGTGATGCCTGAAGAGGTCCGGCACGAAGGCGCGCACCTCGACCCGGGGCCCCCACGCCGGCTCCATCTCGGCGAGGCGCGGGCCCCCGACGAGGACCAGGCGCGTCTCCGGGATCTGGGAGGCGATGAGCGAGAAGGCCTCCGCGCACTTGCGAAGCAGACTCCGGCCGACCCGCGTCCCCCCCACGGAGGCCAGGATCACACGCTCGTCGGCCCGGTAGCCGAGCTCCGACCGCAGGGCGGCGCGGTCGCGGAGGGCGCGGGGATCGAAGTGGAAGGTATAGCCGGAGAAGCGGAAGTGCTCCCGGGCCCACTGCCGCATGTTCGGGAGATCGGGACCGAACTCGCGATCGAGCACGTCTTCCTCATCGCCGACCAGGACCGACAGGTCGCGCACGTCGGGATGGAGGCGCAGGTGGTCGATGTTCTCCGCGTTCTTCTCCCAGCACCGGATGAACTCGGTGGACGTCCGGTCCTCCCGCATCGGGAGCATGCCGATGAAGTCGGTGAGGAAGGCGTAGGGCGCTCGCTTGAGCTCGGGATTCTCGTGGAGGAAGTAGTCGAGCTCCCATCCCTCGTCGCCGATCCACAGATCGTACCGCTCGCGCTCGACCACGTCGGCAAGCGTCATGAAGTTCGCGGTCAGGATCTCGTCCATGTCCCAGAGGGCATTGAAGGCGTGGAGCTCGTGATCGGCGGCCCAGCCTTCGAAATGCTTGGTCTCGTTCTGGAGAAGGCGCGTGGCCGGGTGCAGGCGCTCCCCCCAGTGCTGGACGACGCGGTCGGCGGGATCGCCGGCCAGGAAGTCGACGATGACGTCAGGATTCCGCTCGCGGAGCCGTCGGGCGATGGCGAGGTCGCGCTGGATGTGCCCGAGCCCGATCGGGCTCGAGAGCCAGAGCACGCGCCGCTGGCTGCTGCGCGGTGGGCGCGACGCCGCCGCTCGCGCCCCGGCCGCGGGAACCGCGCGGTCCGTGGTGGCGGGAATCGTGGTCTCGGTGATACCGCGGCCGAGCGCGAAGTCGCGGACGAGGTGATTGATCTTCACCGCGTCGCGGCCGAAGAGCCCGTGGCCTCCTCGCTCGAAGGTGACGAGGCGGGCCCCTGGAATCGCCGCGACCATCTTCTGTGCGTGCGAATACGGGACGATTTTGTCATCGGTCCCGTGCAGGGCGAGCGTGGGAACGCGAACCTGGCCGAGCAGATCGTACAGATTGACGCCATCGATGGCGCGCAGGGACTCGATCAGGACCTCGGGGGTGGTCTCGCCAGTCCACGCCACGCAGTCCTCGATGCCCTTGAGCGAGTGAGGCTCCGGGAAGATCCGTTTGAACAGACGGTTCCGCCAGTTGTCGAAATCATCGCGGATCACCCGGGCCACGCGTTCCTCGAACGGTTGCGGCACCGATTCGGCGTATTGACCTGAGAGCAGGATCAAGTGGGAAAGCCGGCCGGGATGGGAGACCGCGTACCGGAAGGCGAGCGGCGCCGCGCACGAAAACGCCACGAGAGCGAAGGGCGGTCGCGCGACCTCGTCGACCACGGCGAGAAGATCGTCGTAGCGGGTGTCCAGGTCGTAGCCGGTGGACGGTCGGTCGGATCGCCCGTTGCCGCGCGGGTCCATGGTGATCACGCGGAAGTAGCGCGACAGGTACGGGATCTGGTGTTTCCACATCCGGCTGTACGTGACCACTTGACACTGGGGTAGCAGGAACAGATCGCGCGCTCCGCTCCCCGTCACCTGGTAGAAGATGCTGGCGCCCGGCCGATGGACGTACATCGTCAGATGTCTCGGCCGCGCCGGGCCATCTCGTAAAGGGCAAGGGCCGCGCCGCCACGCACCGTGGCGCGCTTGTCGGCCGGCACCACGCGCACCATCGTCGCGCCGAGCGCGGGGGCGAGGGCCCGGCGCCGTACCCGATGCTCGATATCATCCTGGAGCGGGGCCAGTGACGCGGCAACGCCGCCTGTGATCACGATGACCTCCGGGTTCAGCAGGTTCACGAGCGCCCCGATGCCCATCGCGAGCGCTTCGCAGGCTTCGTCGACCACGGCGCGGGCGAGGGGATCGCCGCCCGCCGCGGCTTCGAACAGGAGCTCCGCGCTGATCTGCTCGGGATGGCCCCCCGTCCGCGCCAGCACCGCGGAGTTCGGATAGCGGGCGAGACGCTCCCGGGCGCGCTCCGACATCATGCCGCCCGCCACGTAGGTGGCCAGGCACCCGACGCTCCCGCAGACGCAGCGGGGTCCCGTGAGGCTCACCGACAGGTGCCCGATCTCTCCCGCGCTGTGGAGATGCCCGCGAACCGGCCGGCGATCCAGGATGAGCCCGGCGCCGATCCCGGTGCCGATGGCCACCGTAACCAGCGAGGAGGTGCCTCGCCCGAGGCCGAACATCCACTCTCCCAGGGCCAGGGCGTTCACGTCGTTGTCGACGAAGACGGGTTGGCCGGTCCGCTCGTGGATGAGGGTAGCGAGCGGCACGTCGCCCAGGTCGGTGAGCCAAGAGAACGGGATCGATCGCATGAATCCCCTCTCGACGTCGACGAGGCCCGGAAGACCGACGCCGATACCGGCCACGTGAAGGCTCCGCTCGTCGGCCGAGGCCCGGGCGCGATCGATCAGACTGAATATCGTGTCCACCACGGGGCCCCCGCCCCGGGTGGGCGCCTGGGCGGTGGCGATGACGATGCCGTCGGAGCAAACCAGCCCCGCCGAGATCGTCGAAGCCCCCACATCCACCCCGATGACCGGGTCCGCCGGAATCGTCATGCGGGTCCTGGTTCGCAAGCCCTGTGCCATCGTGAAAACCCGCTCGGGATGGTTGCGCTCTCCATCGTAGATGCAAGGCGACCTTGCAGGAAGGGAACCGTCTGGCCGGCAAGAGCTCATCGGGACTGACCGTGAAGAGGGCAAGGTGACATGGCGGATCTCCCGGACACCCGTGCAAGGTCCGGATGCTCCGCCGGTACGATCGCGGCCGAGTCTAGTCCGCATGCCGTCCATTCTTGCGTATCCATGGTTCCGAGCCGCCAGCACAGCTTGCGGGGCCAAACTGCCGAAATCAAGTGCGACTGGTTCACGCGTCTTGCCGCCACGCAAGCTCGTCTTGCCTCCGCCGTCCCCGAGCCGTCTGAAATTCTGCGCTCCTCGCCGCGGGCACGACGCTTGCTCGACGATCGGCGTGCACGCAGCGCCAACATCGTAAACAGGAGGATTGACCCATGCGTCGTCTTCACATCGTGCGAGAGAGGAGCTAGCAAGTGAGCAGCGTGGTGATGCCGGGGGTCATGGCGGAGCCCGTCCGCGCGTTCTACCGTGAGGCGGGCTGTGGGAAGGCGACCGTCTGCATCCATGCGAGCGCGAGCTCCTCGGCGCAGTGGCGGCCGTTGATGGATCGCCTCGCCGGTCGCTTTCGTACGCTCGCGGTCGACTTGTACGGCTCAGGCAAGACTCCGATGTGGCCGGGTCATCGGCCGCTCACCCTCGCTGACGAGGTGGCGCTGCTCGCCCCCCTCTTCGCCAGGGCGGGTGAGCGGTATCATCTCGTCGGGCATTCCTACGGGGGCGCGGTGGCGCTCGGGGCGGCTCTCGCCGAGCCGGGCCGCGTTGATTCCCTCGTCCTGTTCGAGCCCGTGCTGTTCTCGCTGCTGATCGCCGAGGATCCGACCCAGCTCGCGGTCCGGGAGATCGCCGCCGTGCGCGACGACACGGTGGCCGCGCTCGAGCGCGGGGACGTGCACGCGTCGGGGGCTCGGTTCGTCGACTACTGGATGGGGGCCGGCACATGGGCGGCCATGCCGGAGCCGCGCCGCGAGGCGCTCGCGCTCGCGATGGAGAGCGTGAAGGCCGAATGGGACGCCGCGTTCCGGG
>Ga0335084_10003584_pt1 | contig 15157 bp, 12 predicted proteins | sample Lox_Sample_44_FD_206721 | JGI IMG/M metagenome (GOLD analysis project Ga0335084, IMG submission 206721) | Soil microbial communities from Loxahatchee National Wildlife Refuge, Florida, United States - Lox_Sample_4.4 | ecosystem: Environmental > Terrestrial > Soil > Wetlands | place: USA...
CGTGACCCGGTGCCCGCAGTCGCGACACCGGTACACGCGCTCGACGGTGACCGCCTCGCCCGACAGCGGCGCCTCGTCCTGCAGCACCATCACCGACCGGCAGCGCGGGCACGGCAGGGTCGTCCACACCTCGCCGACGCGCGCCAGCAGCGCCGACACCCGCGCCAGCATCGGCTACTTCTGGGCCTTGAGCCGCTTGGCCGTCTCGTTGAGGTCGCGGATCACCTGGTACTTGGCGTCGTCGGTCGCCACGAAGCCCCCGACCCAGGCGCCGATCTCCTTGAAGGTCTCGGGGCTCTTGCTCTTCATCGAGACCAGCGACTCCTGGATGGCCGACTTCAGGCTCGGCGGCAGATCCTTCCGGACCACGATCGGGTCATTGGGAATCAGCTTCGACACCCAGATCACGCGCAGTCCTCCGCGCGGGACCTTGTTCTCGCGGGTCAGCTGCTGGAGGTCCGGGAGATTGGTGGAGGCGACCTCGACCTTCTTGTTCGCGACGGCGAGAATGGAGGCCTCGTGCGAGCCGGAGAAGGTCACCTTGGAGAAGTACTTCTTGGGATCGATGGACATCTCGGTCAGGAAAAAGGTCGATGGCACCAGATAGCCGGAAGTCGAATTGGGATCGTTGAACGCGAAGGTCTTGCCGGCCATGTCCTCCGGGCTGAACATGTCGGATTCCGAGTGCACGATGAGGCACGACCGATAACCGAGCGAGCCATTGCCGAGGCGGAGCTGGGCAATCGGCTCCACATTGGCGTAGTTGTTGTTCGACGCCTCGACGTAGCTCTTGGGGCCGAGATGGCCCACGTCCGCCTTCTTGAACTTGAGCGCCTCGATCGTGCCGCGATAGTCGGTCGCCGTCACCGACTTGATCTTGACGTTGAGGTCCTTCTCCAGCTGGGCGAGGATGGGCGCCCAGCGCCGCGTGATCTCCGCCGCGTTCTCCGTGGAGAGCAGCGCGAAGGTCATCTCCTTGGGCCAGCTCGCGTCCTGGGCGCCGGCGGACAGCGGCCCGAGCAGCACGAGCCCGAGCGACAGGATTGCGGGAATGAGTCGCGCTACGCGCATAGGTCCTCCCTAGATCGTCGCCCGCCGGACGCGGGACGAGACCACATCGATGAGCATCACCATGGCCACGATCAAGAGGATGACCGTGGCCGCCTCGCGGTCCTTGAAGGAGCGGATCGTGTCCCAGAGGTAGAAGCCGATGCCGCCGCCGCCGACCATGCCGATGACGGAGGCCGAGCGGATGTCGGATTCGAAGCGCAGCAGCACGTAGGAGATGAAGTTGGGCAGAATCTGCGGTACCACCCCGAACGAGATGACGTGCAGCCGCCCCGCCCCCGTCGCGGCCACGCCCTCCACCTGTCCCGGCTCGATGGACTCGATGGTCTCGCTCAAGAGCTTGGCGAGCACGCCGCCGGTATGGATGCCGAGGGCCAGCATGCCCGCGAAGGGCCCGAGCCCCACCGCGGTGACGAACATCAGGGCGAAGACGAATTCGTTGACCGCGCGCAGCACGTCCATGATCCGGCGCGTGGCGAAGTGCACCACCGGATGCGGCGAGAGATTGCGGGCGCCGAGCAGACCCAACGGCACCGCGATGAACACCGCGAGCACCGTGCCCCAGAGCGCGATGCAGACCGTGACGATGCACTGCCACGCGTACTCTCCCACATTGACGAAGGAGGGATGGAGGTAGCCCTTGAGGAACACTCCGACATTGCCGATATCTCGAAGCAGCTCGAAGGGCCGGAGCTCGATCACCCTCGCTGCCCAGCCGAGCACGATGGCCATGCCGAAGGCTGCAAGCAGCGACCGGCCCAACTCCGAGCGCCGCGCCGGCAACTGCGGCAGAGGCCCCGAATGAAGCGCGGCGAGCCGGGTGTTCACGACACCGCCCACCCTGGTTCCCTGTTGTCCACCAACCCGGTCGTCGACACGGCCGGCCGCTCGTCGTCGAAGATGTCGGCCACCGCAGCATCGGTCAGATCGATCGGCTTGCCGTCAAAGACCACGCGTCCCGTGCGAAAGCCCACGATCCGATCGGCATAGCGCCGCGCGTGCTCGACATGATGGAGCGTGGTGATGACCGTCACCCCGGCCGTCGAGGCGACCCGACGGAGCGTGTCCATCACCATGGCCCCATTGGCGACGTCGAGGCTGGCCACGGGCTCGTCGCCGAGAATCATGCGGGGCTCCTGAGCCAGGCTCTTGGCGACGGCGACCCGCTGCTGCTCCCCCCCCGAAAGCGTGTCCGTTCGCTGCCACGCGCGGTCGAGCAATCCCACATGCTCGAGGCAGCGGGCGGCGATGTCGCGGTCGGCGCCGGGAAAGATCCAAATGAGCGACGCCCAGCGGGCCAGCCTCGAGAGATGCGGAAGGCGGCCAACCAGCACGTTGTCGATCACGCGAAGCCGCTTCACGAGATTGAATTGCTGGTAGATCATGCCGACCCTGGCACGGTGCTGCCGCAGGCCACGGCGGGATAGCCCGGCCAGGTCCTCGTCCCCGAAGCGGATCACCCCATCGGTTAGCGGCAGTGCCCGCGTGAGACACCGCAGGAAGGTCGTCTTGCCCGCGCCGGAGCGACCAATGACGGCCACGAATTCCCCGGGCTCCACCGTAAGACAGACGCGATCCAGAGCTCGGTGGCCCTTGAAGACCTTTGTCACCTGGTCGAGCCTAAGTAGCGGAGAAACCGACACCCCATCCACACTACCGGGGCCTCGCCGGAACCCCAGGGCGCCGATGTCCTGCACCATGCCCAAGACCCTACACGCGCCTCATTACATCGATGTGTCGATCGCGGGACATGTCGGCAACACCAGGGCTCCTGGCCTACACGGCCACCCCGCGATCCGGAGCGGCTGCTCCCAGGCCGGCATTTCGGCGGAGCCCGTCGGCCGCCACTCGGTCATTGGTCACGCGCGGCACCTTGTGCTGGTCGCCGAGCTTGCCGTGCTCGCGCATCCAGCGATAGAAGGTGCCCAACGGCAGCGTGGTCACCGTGGGGGCGACCATGCCGACACCGCCCGCACGCTTGGAGCGATAGTCGGTGTTGAGCGCGACCAGGGTCTCGTCGAGAACGCGCGCGAAGTCCTGAGGCTCGCGGGGCGGAATCCTGAACTCCACCAGCCACTCGTGGCCGCCCCGAGGCTCTCCGGCCGAGGGGTAGCGGGGTGCCACCGTGAACTCGACGACCTCGGCCTCCGTCCGGCGGCAGGCGGTGGTGAGGGCCCGTTCGACTTCTTCCACGATCACGTTCTCGCCGAATGCGTTGACGTAGTGGCGGGTGCGGCCAGTGATCACGAGCCGCAAGGGCTCGCGGGCGACGAAGCGCACGGTGTCGCCCAGGAGGTACGACCAGAGACCGCCTGGCGTTGACATGACCACCGCATACGGCCGATGCAATTCCACGTTGGCGACGGTATGGCGACGCGGCCGGACGCTTCCCACGTCTTCGACGGGCACGAACTCGTAAAAGATGCCGTAGTCGATCATCAGCGTGAGCCCGCCCGAGGCCTCGGTCTGCACCCCGACAAAGCCTTCCGAAGCCGGATAGACCTCGACGCGCTCCAGCCGTCGCCCTATCCATTCCTCGAACACGCCAGCATACGGCGCAAAGGCCACGCCGCCATGGATCAGCACCCGGAGGTTCGGCCAGCACTCGGAAAGGTCGCGCACGGCACGGCCCGCCGCCTGCCGCTGACGAGCCACGCGCTCGAAGAAAATAACCAGCCACGAGGGCATGCCCGAGAGGAGGCGGAGGTCCTGGGTCGCGGCCAGCGCGGCCACGGCGCCGATGCGGCGCTCCCAGTCCGCTATGGCTCCGATCTCGGGCCCCGGCGAGTAGCGCCCGCGGATGCCGGGAGGCAGACGGCGCATGACCAGGCCCGAGAGATCGCCGACGCGGCAGCCGGCGCCCGCTTCCTTGAGCGCGGTGCTGCCCCCGAGGAACATCATCGGCCCGTCCATGAGATGCCGGGCGCCCACGCGAGAGCACGCGAGCAGGAGGGCGTCCCAGCCGCCTTTCCGGTGCGAGGCGAATGCCTCCCGCGTCACCGGGATCATCTTGTCACCGGAGGTGGTCCCCGAGGTCTTGACCCAATCGCGGCAGTGTCCCGGCCACGTCACGCCGCGGGCGCCCGCAACGGCGCGATCCCAGAGCGGCTTGAAGTCAGCATACTCGCGGATCGGCACGCGCTCCTGGTACTGCGCGACCGTGCGGATGGACCGGAAGCCGTGCTCGAGGCCGAATTCCGTGTCGGCGGCCGCCCAGAGCAGCGAGCGGAGCGCCACTTCCTGCACATCGCCGGGCTGGCGCCACACGGCTTCCCACTGACGACGGCGCCGGCCCGCGTACCAGTCCAGCAAGGGAGCAGCGACCTGCGGGATCACCTCACCCCTCCCACCAGGGCCGCCCCGCGCCTGTCCCGAGTGTCGGCCAGCCACTCCGCCACAGCAACGTTGAAGGCCTCCGGCCTCTCCAGCATCGGCGCATGGCCACAGCTCGAGAGAAACACGAGTCGAGCATCCGGGAGCAGAGCGTGAAAGCGCTCGGCGACGTCGGGAGCGGTAATGCGGTCGTCCTTGCCCCAGACGAGGAGAGCGGGCGCCTCGATGGAATCCAGACGATCCTCGAGATTGTGTCGCTTCGCCGCCCGCGCGAACCGAATCACCCTGAGCGCCGACGCAGGCGTGGTCACCGTACGCCGCACCGACTCGACCCACTCTGGGGTGACGAGGGTCGGGTCGAAGAAGACCTCCTCCATCTTCTGACGGACGTAAGCTTCGGTCGGCCGATGCGGGACGCCTCGCGTGAAGCTCCGCTCGAACAGTCCCGACGACCCTGTGAGAATGAGGCCCGACACCCGCTCGCGGTACGAGAGCGCCATCTCCAGCGCCACGTGACCCCCCAGCGAATTGCCGCCAATCACGGCTCGTGGGATATCGAGGGCATCCAGGAATCGCAGCACGTACCGGCCGATCTCTTCGATCGAGGTTTCGGGCAGGTCCGCCTCGAGGATGGGCAGCGACAGGGCAAGGGGGCGGCACAGACGCTCGAGCGCTTCGAGCGACTGCTCCCAGTGGTCCATGCGGCCCATCAGCCCGTGCAGGAAGACGACGGGCTCGCCCTCGCCGCGCTCAAGCCATCGAAACTCCGGATACGCGCTCTCCGCGTCGCTCATGTGGACACCCCCCCTTTGGCGGTTGTCACTCCGGCTCCGTCCTTCTCTGTCGCTTCTGCGCGAGCAGCGTCTCCATGGGATCCACCATGCATGGGCCGTGTAAATCGCATGCACATTTGCCTGTGAAGATTCCATGACACTTCAGGATGGCCCGTCACGCTGGCGTCATGAGGTTCAGAGGTGGGGACCGCATATCATGGTCGTCGTGAGCGGAGCCCGAATGACATGGATCTGCACGGAGCTCGTCGCGTTGTGGGTGCTGTTGCCGGTACTGCTGTGGACCGACACGCTGCCCGTGATCCACCGGATCGCGGTGCTGGTGGCGGCGGCCGCCTACGCGCTCTGGATCGTGTGGTTCGAACAGGTGCGATGGGATGAGCTGGGCTTCCGCGGGCTGACCGGTCTCCTCCCGTCCGTCGCGCAGGGCGCGGGGTGGATCGCGGCCTCCGTGCCCGTCCTCGCGACGACCACCATCGCGATGCACGGGTTTGCCTCCCTGGGCTCGCTGCCCACGAGCAGCACCGAGAGCCTCTTCGCGCTCCTGCTCTTCTACGCTTCCGTGTCGGTCACGAGTCAGGAGTTTCTCTACTCGTCTTTCTTCTTCTGGCGCTACCGGCCGCTCTTCTCCCCGGGCTTCCTCGTCGGCCTCAACGCGGTGGTCTTCGCCGTGGCCCATCTCGTGTATCACTCGTGGGTGTCCGTGCTCCTCGCGCTGGCGGGCCGCGTGATCATGGCGCGCATCTACAGGCGCTACGGCAGCTTCTGGGGCGTGTGGGCCATCCATCTGCTCTTTGGGGTGGCCGTCTTTCTGGTGGGACTCGGGCACTACTTCTACCGCTCGGCGGGCTAGTGCATCTCCACTGCTTGAGGTATTTCTGGTTTTCTCTTGACGGCCCATCGCGAGCGAGGGCAGGATCACCGGCGACCAGTCCACTGCCTCTCGCGATCCGGGCAGAGTGTCACACGCCCAGGGAGGAGGCAGGTCCCGATCCAGGCTTCTCACGACCCTCGCGCGAGCCCGCTCACAGGAGAAACCGCGCTCATGGCACATCGGATCAACAGTGCGAGACCCATGCTCCGCTCGTTTCTGGCCGCAGCCGTTCTCACCGGATGTTCAAGCTTCGGCCCCTCGGCCCTCCAGCAGAGCCGGCTCCAGTACAACGAGGTCGTCAAGACCACGACGGAGCAGCAGCTCCTCCTCAACATTGTTCGGCTGCGCTATACGGACACTCCCAGCAGCCTGGCCGTGTCGGCCATCGCGGCCCAGTTCGAGGTCAGCAAGAATTTCGGCTTGACCCCCTTCTTCGTCGCCTCCGGAGCGGAGATCGCGAAGAGCTATGCCGCCGTCCTTCCCCAGCTCGGGATCGCGGGGGCCGATCGCCCCACGTTCAGCCTCACACCCCTCGACGATCAGGAATTCACCCGGAAGCTCTTCACCACGCTCCCCTTGGACGGCCTCATCTACCTGGCGAAAACCACCTGGCCGATCTCCACGGTCTTCCGCCTGTACCTGGAGAACCTCAACTGGGTATCCAATGCGCAGACGGCGAGCGGGCCCACACCCAAGAAGCCGCCCGTCTTCCAGGACTTCCTCCGCGGCGTGCAGGCCCTGCAGGCCTTGCAGGATCGTGGACAGATCGTGTTCGGCGTTGAAGAACGCCAGGAAGCGCTGGGGGACTCCCTGCCCTTGGGAAGCGTGGCCGGCCGCGACATCGTGGAAGCCGCCAAGAATGGCTACGAGTATCGGCTCGACGACAAGGGCGCGGGGTGGACGCTCTACAAGAAGACCCAGCAGCCCGTCCTCATGCTGGATCCCCAAGCGGTGGATTCGCCGGACATGCGGGAGGCCGCCCGGGTGTTCAGGCTCCGGGCGGGCGTGACAAAATTCCCCATCACCCAGGAGACGCTCATTCCATTCCCGTCGACCTACGCGAAAGAAGGCGTCTCCAGCCTCGATGTCGAAACCCGGTCCCTCCTGCAAGCGCTGTACTACGTGAGTCACGGGGTCGAGATCCCGCCTGAGCACGTGACCGCCAGCCTCGCGACCATCACCCGTGACGCGTCCGGTCAGCCTTTTGACTGGAACCTTCTGATGAGCGACTTTTTCCGCGTGTATTCGGTGAAGGCGGGGGAGCAGCCGCCGAATGCCCACGTCGCCGTCCCCTACAAGGGGCACTGGTTCTACATCGACCAGGCGGACCAGGACACCAAGGCCACCTTTTCGCTTCTCCTGGAGCTTTCCCGGCTGGAGGTCCTCGGAAAGGCAGGGACGGGCCCGCTCCTCACCCTTCCCCTGAGCGGCAAATAGGGGAGGCCGCGGTTCCATACACTCATGAACGAGGTGAACGATGGCGTGCGACCCGAAGGAACTGACACACGTCCCGCTCTTTGCGCTGCTCGATGATGAGGAAGCGGCCGTCCTCGCCGCGCAGGTCGAGGTCAAGCGGTTCGCCCCAAGGCAACGCATCTACAAGATCGGTGATCCCCCCCGGCACGCCTACGTCATGATGTCGGGGACCGTTCGGGTCACGACCGTGGACGAGGACCAGCAGGAGGTCCTGGTCGACGAGCCGGGCCACGGCGACTTCTTTGGATTTGCCTCGATGCTGGAGGAGACACCTCACCAGACCACCGCCATGGCCATGGAAGCCACCACCTGCCTCGAGGTGAGTCGCGACGACATAGCCACCCTGCTCCAGCGGAAGCCGATGGCGGGCATGGACATGCTGACCGTGCTCGGCCGTCAGTTCCATGCCTCCCAGCAGCTGGTCCGGATCCGGGCCGCCCGCAATGCCAACGACGTCATCGAGGAGGAATCGACCCTGGGCGAGCGCATCGCCGACTCGGTCGCCCGCTTCGGCGGCTCGTGGACATTCATCATCCTGTTCGCGGTTGTCCTCGTGATCTACTCGGGCCTGAACGTCGCCCTCGGCGGCCGGGCGTGGGATCCCTATCCGTTCATCCTGCTGAATCTCTTTCTGTCCATGCTGGCGGCCCTCCAGGCCCCCGTCATCATGATGAGCCAGAACCGCCAGGACACGAAGGACCGCCTGCGCGGCGAGCTGGACTACGCGGTGAATCGTCGCGCTGAAGCCGAGATCCAGGATGTCGCGCACAAGTTGAACCTGCTCACCGACAAGATCGGGGATGTCGATGATCTGATCCGGGAAGCGTTGCGGCAGCGGGGAGACCCGGAGCCTCCGACGCCATGACGGCCGGCGGGCTCAGGTGCGGATTGGCGTCTCCGGCGACACAGACTGGTAACAATTCCGCCCCGGGCTCCCCCATAGACTAGGGGGCGCACTCAGACCTCAACCAGGCTTCCCGGGAGGACGATGGTGAGCGCACCGGTGTGGGCTTCGATCGGCGACCACGGGGCTCTGAATACCCAGCTGTCCCCGGCCCTGGCCGACGTCTGGATCGACCGCGATCTGAGCTGGCTGGATTTCAACCAGCGGGTTCTCGCCGAGGCGCTCGATGAGCGCACCCCTTTGCTCGAGCGGGCGAAGTTCCTCGCGATCTTCACCTCGAACCTCGATGAGTTCTTCATGAAGCGCGTGGCCATGCTCCGGCAGGGCCACACCGAAGCCGAGCGCGCCTTGTTGCGGCGCCTTAGGGACAAGCTACTCTCCCAGATTCGCCAGCAGTCCGACTGCTACCGCCAGCACATCATTCCCGGTCTGGCCATGCAGGGCATCGCACTGCGCCGCTGGGACGAGCTGACCCCGGCGCAGCAGGAAGAGGCGCGCGGCTACTTCGAGGCCAACCTGTCTCCGGCCCTCACCCCTCTCGTCATCGACCCGGCCCATCCGTTCCCGTTCCTCTCGAACCTGTCGACGTCCCTCGTCTGTCGGCTGCTCGAGCCGGGCCGGAGCGAGTCAATGTACGCCCGCGTGAAGGTCCCCGGAGGCCTCACCCAGTGGGTCCCTCTCGCCACGGAGATCGCCCCCGCTCACAGGCTCTACGTACCCCTTTCCGACATCATTCGCGGGAACCTCGACACGCTCTATCGCGGGATGACCATCACGGCGACCACCGTCGTCCGCCTGACTCGCGACGCCGAAGTCGAGATCGATGACGACCCACGGGCGGGTATCCGGGAGCTGGTCCAGGAGCAGGTCCGTCTGCGTCGCTACGAGCCGGTGATCCGTCTCGAATTCGGACCGGGCGCCGATCCCACCATCCGCGACCTCTTGCGTGAACGGTTCCAACTGTCTCCGGCGGACATCTACGACATGCCGGAAGAGATCGACTACACCACGCTCTTCGAGCTGGCTGCCCTGCCGATACCCGCACTGCGCGACCCGGCCTGGACCCCGCTCCCGCATCCCTCCCTGCCGCCGGAGGGAGGGCCCGCGGTCTTTCCTGCCATCCAGGCGGGCGATGTTCTCGTCCATCATCCGTACGACAGCTTCGACGCCAGCGTCGAGCACTTCATCAGCGCCGCGGCCGACGACCCGCAGACGGTCTCCATCAAGATGACCGCCTACCGGATCGGCGACGATACACCGTTCGTCAAATCGCTCATCCGGGCCGCGGAACACGGCAAACAGGTTGCCTGCGTGATGGAGATCAAGGCCCGATTCGACGAGGAGCGCAACCTGCACTGGGCCGCGGAACTGGAGCGGGTGGGAGCGCACGTCACCTTCGGCATGAGCGGGCTCAAGACGCATGCGAAGACGGCGCTCGTAGTTCGCAAGGAGGCCGGCGGCCTGCGCTGCTATGTGCACATCGGCACCGGCAACTACCACGTGAAAACGGCTCGACTGTACGCCGACGTCGGGCTGCTCACCTGCGATCCGTTCCTCACGCGCGACGTCGTCAATCTCTTCCACTATCTCACCGGCCATGCCAATGCGCCCGAGTGTCCCGCGCTCCTCGTGGCGCCCACCACGATGCGCGCGCGGTTGCTCGACCTGATCGGACGCGAGGTGGAGCACCAGCGCCTCGGCCGCCCGGCACGGATCGTCGCCAAGATGAACCAACTGGAGGACCCGGACACGATCGAGGCGTTGTGCGGGGCTTCCGAAGCCGGGGTGCCGATCGACCTGATCATTCGTGGCTTCTGCTGCCTGCGCCCCGGGGTTCCCGGCCGAACCGGAAGCATCCGCATTCGGTCGATCATTGGGCGCTTCCTGGAGCACTCACGCATCTTCCACTTCGCGAACGGCCACGAGAGCCCGGTCGAGGGTGAGTTCTTTATCGGATCGGCGGATTGGATGTCCCGGAATCTCTCCAAGCGTATCGAGGTGGTGGCCCCCGTACTCGCCGACGGACCCCGGAAGAAGCTGTGGGAGATACTCGACATCTGTTTGCGCGACGGGCGCCAAGCCTGGGTGCTCGCGAGCGATGGCACCTATTCGCAGATGCGACCACAGGGAAACCCAGAAGGTCCGGAGACCCTCGGCACCCATCAGACACTGATGAACCTCACGCGCGCTCGCGCGGGCTCATAGAGTCTGCCGCGCACGCGGGTGGTACTTCTACCGAACGGCGACCCTAGACCATCTCGGGTGCTCGGTGCTCCGGATACAGGCTAGGCGGTGCCTGCTGTCCTTCGAGCCTGCCCAACCGGTAGGTGACGCACTCGGCGGCCACAAAGCCCCGCGAGAACAGAAAGCCTCGACGGTTGGACTCTCTCTTGCGGGCCACCACGGTCTCGAGCCGTATCCAACCACGCTCGGCCGCCAGCCCCTTCGCGTACTGGATGAGGCGGTCCCCGATACCGCGGTCTCGCAGACCACGCTTGACCACCAGGTGCTCGATGGTCCCGATCCAACCCTGAAGCCTCAGCACCGGCCTCGCCGAGAGTTCGATCATGGCCACGACCCCATGGTCCGGTTCCTCCGCTACGAGCACCATGTGGCGCTGATCGCCGAGCATTTCCCTGAACACGCTGGACAGCGCGTCCTGGCGAACCGGATAGCCGAGCTGAGAGATGAGATCGGAGATGACAGGCAGGTCAGCGAGCACAGCCGATCGGATGGTCATAGTAGTCAGCATGGTCGGGAGTCTCGCCCTCCTGTGTGTCGAATACATGACGTTTCAATGAATTCTACACGACAGCTGGAAATTCTGCTCGGCCGTGTGACATACATTTGGGGAGTGCTTGCAGGTGGTCGCGTAGGCCGGGTTGAACGAGCTCGCAGCCAAGCGCGCGCTGCGCTCGCTCACGGTCCCGCCTCCGGAGCGCAAAGATGAGGCGGACACGCTCCACGGCCGCGCGCCTTGTCTTCATCGTCCTCTTCCTCGCGGTGGCTTCGTGCGCCCGCGACAGCGGGCCGGGCGACGGCTGGCCCGCGGTGCATGCTCCTCTGCGTGCAAGTCCCGCCCCCTTTGCGGGCTGGCGGCGCGAATCGAGATACCTCGAGATGCGTGACGGCGTCCGCATAGCGGTCGACGTCTATCTGCCAGAGGGCCTCACATCGGGCCTCAGGCTGCCCGCGATTCTCCACCAGACGAGCTATCACCGCTCGCACGCCTTGCGCTGGCCCCTCAGCCTGGTCATGGATAGGCCCGGTCCGCTGGTGGAGCTTTTCGTTACCCGTGGCTACGCCTGGGTCGACGTGGACGCGCGCGGCTCGGGCGCGTCCTTTGGGAGGCGGCCCATGCCCTGGTCACCCGACGAAGTGCGCGACGGCGCTGAGATCGTGGACTGGATCGTCAGCCAGCCCTGGTCGAGTGGGGTCGTCGGAGCCACTGGCATTTCGTATGCCGGCACTGCCGCTGAGATGCTTCTGGTCAATCGGCACCCGGCCGTCAAGGCCATTGTCCCGAGATTCTCCCTCTACGATGTCTACGCCGACATCGCGTTCCCGGGAGGCGTGCAGCTTGCCTGGTTCACCAAGAATTGGGCGCGACTCAACCGCACGCTCGACTCGAACCACCTGCCCGAGGATCTGCCGTGGTACGCGCGATGGGCCATCAAGGGCGTGCGGCCGGTGGACGAGGACCCCGACGGCGTCCTCCTCGCCGCCGCAGTTCGCGAGCACGCGGATAACTACGATCCGCATGCCTGGGCACTCGACGTCACCTACCGCGACGACATCCCGCGCGGCGCGCCGGGCCCGGGGGATGCCTTCAGCCCTCACGCCTTCGCCCGGGACATCAGGTCGTCCGGTGCCGCCATTTACGGATACAGCGGATGGCTCGACGGTGCCTACCAGCTCGCGGCGATCAAGCGTCATCTGGCGCTCGCCATCCCGTCACACCGTCTCATCCTCGGTCCTTGGGATCATGGCGGCCGCCGCCAGGTGAGCCCGGCGGCGCCGTCACCGACCGTGCAGTTTGACCAGGCGGCCGAGCTGCTGCGCTTCTTCGATCATCACCTTCGCGGTCAGGCCAATGGAATCGAGTCGGAGCCGCCCATCCACTACTTCACCATGGTGGCCGAGCGCTGGAGAACGGCCGAGCGCTGGCCGCCTCCCGCGCGTGTGTGGCCGCTCTATCTGGACGCAGGCGGCCGGCTCTCCCCTGCTCCCGCGGGCACAAGCGGGATCGATGCGTATCGCGGGGATCCCACGACGGGCACCGGCACCGCCACCCGCTGGCGCGCGCTGCTCGGAGGCATCGGCGCCGCGCCATATCCGGACAGGGTCGCGCGCGACGCACGGCTCCTCGTCTACACCTCGTCGCCGCTTACGGACGGAATCGAGGTGACGGGGCACCCGGTGGTGCGCCTGACCATGGCCGCCAGCACCGTCGATGCCGCCATCTTCGCCTACCTCGAGGATGTCGACGAGCGCGGCCGCGTGTCCTACGTCACCGAGGGAATGCTCCGGGCTCTCCACCGACGAACCGTCTCCGTCGCCGGAGGCATGGTGCCCCCGGTTCCGCAGCGGACTTTCGTCCGGACCCATGGAAAGCCCCTCAGCCCGGGAGCGCCCGTCGAGCTTGCCTTCGATCTCCTCCCCACCTCCTACCTCTTTGCCAAGGGTCATTCGGTGCGCCTCGCCATAGCCGCTGCCGACGCGGATTCTTTCGCTCAGGTTCCCCCTGCAGAGCTCCCTGCTCTCAGCGTCCATCGCGGCGACGTCGGCGGCTCGCGCATCGATCTCCCCCGCGCCTCGCACTAGGTGCGAGGCATCGCGCCGCCACGCTCGCGTCACAATCGCCACTCCATGGTCGCCCGCGACGAGTTCGACGGGATCCCCGGGATCCCGCGCTGCCACCGGTGGTTGGCTCTGTCAGGTGAGCGTCTGCAACTTCGTCACGGACTTCGGGTGGTCACGCGGGGCGGTCCGCCCCTGCCGCTCAGCCCGTGCTGGCCTGATCGTGCGAGCGACGCGACCTTACACCGATGCCGGAACAACCGCCGCCTGCAAGACGGCGCGGGCCGTGTCGGCCAGAGGTCGCTGGGTGTCCATCGCCGAGCGACGGAGACGTCGAAAGGCCTCGTCCTCGGTCAGCCCCTGCCGGGCCATGAGCAGTCCCTTGGCCCGCTCGATGACCTTCCGATCGGCCAGCGCCTGACGCAGACCCTGCATCTCCCGGAATCGCGCGACGGCGAGATCGAGGGTGGATGCAAGCTGTGCCGCGCGCACCGGCTCGATCAGGCAGGCCATCACCCCTCCCTCGACAGCCTCGTCGAGGAGGCGACGGCTCGGGCCCTGCGCCAGCAGAACCACGGGACAGCAGGCCTCGTCCCGGAGGCGGAGGAGCCGCGCGCCGCCGTGCCACGCGGCCTCAAGAGCGATGATGGCGATGTCGGGGCGCACGCGGTTGATGGCGCCCAGCCCTTCCGCCACCGTGGACTGCGCCAGGACGACGAGGCCGCCGCCGCGGCGTATCCCCTCGGCAAGGCTGGCGCGTGCCTGCAGTGTTTCCCCTAAAAGAGCTACCCGCCAGCGCGGCGAGCTGGATCGCAAGATCGAGTTGTGAGTTCGCATGGGACCAAGCCTCCGACCGAAGAGCGCCGGGGTCAAATCACAAGATCGCAACACCCGGATGAGGCCTAATGGCTTGATTTTCCATCGACCCGGTCGATGCTGCCTCTGGCTTCTCATCGCCAAATCCGATTTGACTCCCATGGCTCTGCCGATACCATTCACTGATGTCCGCCGATGGTCGGCGAGTCAACAAAAGGAGAACAACCTCATGGAGAGACGATCGTTCCTCAGGACAGGCGCCGCGACTCTCGTCGCGGCAGGGCTCGCGCGGCCGCTGGCGGTACGAAGCGCCGAGACCGTCGGCGGAACCAAATGGCGCACGTTCGAGGTGACCACGCGCCTCGAGATCATCAAGCCCTCCGGTGCGACGAGAGGGTGGGTGCCCATGCCCCTCATGCCCGACACCGACTATCAGAAGAGCCTCAGTCAGAGCTGGACGGGCAACGCCGTCACCACGCGCGTGTTCCGCGACGAGAAGTACGGCGCGGGGATTTTCTACGCTGAGTGGGCGGAAGGTGAAGCGGCGCCCGTGGTCGAAGTGACCACGCGCTTCGCCACGCGCGATCGCGCTGTGGACCTGAGCGCACCGGGCACCCCCGCCCCCGAGGACAAGGCAGTGCTCAAGAGGTACCTCGCGGGCACGAAGTTCATCACGACCGATGGGATTGTCCGCAAGCAGGCGCTCGAAGTGACCAAGGGCGCCGCGACCGACGTCGACAAGGCCCGGGCCGTTTACGAATGGATCGTGGAGAACACCTTTCGTGACCCCAAGGTTCGCGGCTGCGGGCTGGGCGACATCAAGGTGCTGCTCGAGACGGGCTACCTCGGCGGCAAATGCGCGGACCTCAACGCACTCTTCGTGGGCATGGTCCGCTCGGTGGGCATCCCGGCGCGGGACGTCTACGGCGTGCGGGTCATCGAGTCGGCTGAGTACAAGAGCCTGGGCAAGGGCGGCGACATCAGCAAGGGGCAGCACTGCCGCGCTGAATTCTACTCGGCCGCCTACGGCTGGGTGCCGGTCGATCCGGCCGACGTGCGCAAGCTGGTGCTCGAGGAGAACGGCGGCACGCCGCT
>Ga0335084_10003587_pt1 | contig 15152 bp, 10 predicted proteins | sample Lox_Sample_44_FD_206721 | JGI IMG/M metagenome (GOLD analysis project Ga0335084, IMG submission 206721) | Soil microbial communities from Loxahatchee National Wildlife Refuge, Florida, United States - Lox_Sample_4.4 | ecosystem: Environmental > Terrestrial > Soil > Wetlands | place: USA...
CCTGGATGCGGTCAAAGGGACATCTGTCGATGCTCTTTTCGGCAAACTCCCGTTTGACATCGTCGGCGGGGCAAGGCCCGGTTTCGTTCTTCCACAAATTAAGCGAGCGGATGTGGAAGCTTACATCAAAGCCTGCCACGATCGAGGGATGGAGTTCAGCTATCTTCTCAACGCTCCCTGTCTTGGAAACCTCCAGTATTCCAAAAAAGGTTACGGACAGCTGATCGAACTTCTTGACTGGATCGACCGATCCGGGGCCGATGCTGTGACTGTGGGCATTCCCTATCTGATCGACCTTGTGAGAAAACGTTTTCCGCGCCTCAAGATAAAAGTCTCCACGACTGCACGGGTCAACACCGTAAGAAAAGCTCTCCAATATGAAGACATGGGGGTCGAGGAAATCATCATTGATGAGCATATCAACCGGGAGTTTAAGACCTTGGAGGCGATCCGGAAAGCAGTGAAGTGTCATCTGGAATTGATCGTCAACAATATCTGCCTCTGGCAATGTCCCTACAATTATGAACACGTCAATCACGATGGCCATGCATCAAGGGAGGGAGAGGAAGAGCAATACTGTTACCTTCAATATCCGGGATACCTCTGCCTTTACAGAAAATTGACTGATCCTGTAGAGCTTTTGAAATCTCCCTGGATCAGGCCCGAGGATATCCGCCATTATGAAGCTATCGGCTACGAGCGTTTCAAAATCACGGAGCGGTTTAAGCGGACTCCTCTTCTCCTTGAAAATGTCAGGGTCTATGAAAACCGCCGGTATGATGGAAACCTGTTGGACCTGTTTACTCTTCCCCGAAAGGGTGCATTCACCCCGATCCATCTGGAATACTTTATCCAGCCCGAGCATGTCAATATTATGAAGGTCTCCGAATTGGAAAAGGTTTTTGATTTAGAGGTCAGGGAATTGGTTCAACTGGATAATCAAAAATTGGAGGGGTTCATCGAACATTTTAAGAATGGGGATTGCAATCAGACCTCTTGTTCGCAGTGCAACTATTGTGAAGACTTCTTTGAAAGGGTGGCCGTTGTCAAGAAGAAGGAAGTAGAGCAGGCAGCCCAAAAGGTTAGAGAGTTTTCTGAGAAACTTGTGTCCGGAGAAATATTTGAAATCCCCCGTTCCCATTTCATCTTTCGCATTCCTCCTTTCAAATTCCTGCTGAAACGCCATGTCAAATCACGTCTCAGAAGAGAGTAGCGCATCACTTCACCAGGAGGTGTTGTATTCGATTCTTATTGGTCGATCCGCCCCATAAAATCTGGACCATTCTTCGGGCCTGGACGCCTTCGCCGGGATGCCTTCAGTTATTAGGCTACCTGGAAAGGGAGCAATTCGACATCGATTACATGGATTGCACCCTGAACGAGGATCCCTGGAGGGACCTCGAAGAGAAGATTCGGAGAGAGAAGCCCGATGTCGTGGGCATCTCCGTGATCTGCACAGCCTTCGTCTACGATGGGATGAATGCGGCCAGCCTGATTAAAGCGGCCAATCCTCAAACAATTATCATCATGGGAGGTGAACACCCCTCCTTCATGGCCGAGGAGACCCTCCGAAATTGTCCTGCCGTTGATTATATCTGTGTGGGGGAGGGAGAAATCACGCTGGCTGAATTTCTCCGTGCTGTTGAGAAGAAGGAAGATCTCTCCAAAGTTCTGGGGCTTGCCTATCTCGATGAAAAAGGGGGATTCGTCTATACCGGTGACCGTCCCTTCATCGAAAACCTCGATACACTTCCTCTGCCTGCTTACCACCTCGCCAGGATGGATCACCCTTACGTGGAACTCCCTTCGGAGGGAAGGGGTGGTCTCGTGGTTAATTTCTCAAGGGGATGTCTGTGGGATTGCACGTTTTGCTCGGAATCGGCCTTTTATAAAAAGACCTGGAGGAGAAGGAGTCCGAAACTGATTGCGGATGAGCTTGAACTCCTGAAAGAAAAATATAATCGGTCCATCTTTTATGTCGGCGACAATACCTTCAACGTCACGCGGGAGCAAGGAATTGGTTTTATCGAGGAGATGCTCAAACGCAAGACGAATCAGCATTTTTGGCTACAATCGAGGGCGGATCTCGTCATCCGGGACGAAGATCTCCTGGATGGTTTTCGTGAGGCCGGAGTTTATCAGTTCATGATGGGACTCGAATACCATTCCGATTCCGTGCTCAAGGATATCAAAAAACACCAAACCACCGAGCAGGCCGTCAAGGCCATGGAGCTTCTGAAAAAACATAAACTGATGGTCATGGCTACCCTTTTAATCGGCCACTGGGACGAAACCGAAAAGGACCGGAACGAGTTTTTTAAATTCTTTGGAAAGTATGTGGATCATTTCGGCCTGAACCTCATCACCCCTCTTCCGGGGACCCCGCTCTTTTACGAAATGAAGAAATTGCGAAGGATCAAGGATTGGGATTATCGAAACTTTGACTATCTTCATGCGGTCATGTCGGCCAAAGAGGTGGACGACCTGGAACAGCTCAACCTCATCTACCGGGACATCATGAGGCGCTACTACTGGCGGCCAGGGGAAATGTTCAAGATATTTTCACCCAATCCCATCTTAAGACACCATCACCGGTACTATATCACCAAAGTCGCTTTCAATATTATGATGCACGAGATTTTCGGAACACCAATCTGGGTGCAGCCGAACTACGAGGAGTATAAAGATTATTTGGTGGGGAGAGGAGAAGGACTCCCGAAGGAGTTGATGGCATTGGCCAAATAGTCGAACCACTGCTTCTGGAGCGCGATCCGTCTTCTGGGAATGAGGGTAATGGGGGCAAATCTCAAGGTGAACGATTGGTCCGGTTGATCGCGAAAGGTAAGGTTGAACAGGACAGTATCTACTCCGTAATAATTATCGCGGGTGAGAAAGATCTTCGACATTTCGGAGAAGGGAATTTTCAGCTGGATCCTTTCGCCGCCCTTGCCTTCTGGAATCTCAAAGTAAAACTGGTTTGTGTCAACCCACATCCGGCCCTTCCGTCTTGACCCTTTCGTCGGAAGGCCTCCATAATAGTAAGCACGGCAACGTTTGGGTGTCATCATGACGGAAATATAGCACGGGGGTTATTCTTCAGCAATAGAAAGCAATGCCAAGAAATAGATCCTGAAAAAGACAAACCCTAAACTTGTTCCTCCTGGTGGGAAGGAGGTTGTGAAGAAATCGCATGTATTCGTCTCCCCGGTGAAAACCGGGGTCTAGATTATTTGTAACCCCTATGAAACACTGGATTCCGGCTGGAGTTTACCCCGTACTTGATACGGGGCCGGAATGACGTGAGACAACCCAAAAGGCTATTTAGATATCTTATTGGAGAGAGGAAGGGATGAGGGATGAAAAAAGAGACTCAGTCTGGTCTTTCGCTGAAATTGATAAGAAAGAGGAAAGAATTGGATCTCATCAATCAAGAGTTGTTGACCCTTCTCAATCAGCGGCTCCGCATCAGCCTGGACATAGGAAAGGTCAAAAGAGAGATGGGGAAAAAAATTTATGACGCGGAGAGAGAAAGGGAAATCTTAGATAGATTGAAACGAAAAAATAGGGGTCCTCTAAAGGAAGAGGATTTAGGAAGAATATTTAAGACGATCATGAAGGTCTGTCGGCAGTCCCAAATTCAAGCCTGTCCACCATCAAAACCAAGGAACTGCATGTAAAGAAAGTTTCTCCCTCACCCTGCCGATAAGATCATCAATTTTTCCATCGGTCCAGCGCCCGTCAACACGGCCTGAGCCGCTCGCTTGCCGCTCTCCATGGCCGTGGGAATGCCACCCATGAAGATCGTCGAGAAAGCCTGATAGCCCGCCATATAGAGCCCCTGGATGGGCGTCCTCACCAACTCCCGGGGCCGGTCATCCGGACAATCTTCATAATTCCATGACCAACCTGCCACGGCTCCTCCGCTCCTGCCCCCCTGCTCCTCAAACGTAAGAGGCGTAGCGACATCCATCACCAAAATCGCTTTCTCCAACCCCGGAATGATCGTTTCGGCTTCCCGGACCAGAGCCTTTCCCAGTCGGGTTTTGACATCCCGGTACTCGGGAAGCCTTTTTTTCCACTCCAATCTGTATTTTGTAAAATCAGAATGTTCAGCTTCGGTTCGAATCACGATCACTCCGGCGCCCTCCGGTCCAAGAGCTCTGTCATTCTTGCTCAAAAAACTGATTTCCAATTCCTGACCCGCAAGGATTTCAGGATGAATGGGCTCTTTGTTTCCATCGAACGCCCCCGAGGAATTTCCCCAGCTTCGCTTGTAGATCAGCCTGTCGGCTTCATTGAAAGAAGAAAGATCAATTTTGCTCGTATCCACACCCAAACATACCTGCAAGACAGACTTCGTTTGCTTGGCGTTGAGCACAGCCCGATGCCACTCCGCAGGAACCGATCCAGAGTCCATCAGTTTGATGAAGGTGGTTTTGTAGTCTGCATTGGAAATGACCGCAGGGGACTCGATGTTCGTGCCATCCTGAAGGATGACCCCCAGAACCTTTCCCCTCTCCGCTCGAATCTCTGAAACCTCCGTTCCTAATTTCATCTCTGCGACACCCCGATGATTTCCTCGACGCCCCAATACTGCCCGGGCCAACCTTTCGCAGAATGCACTCATTCCTCCCATGGGATACCATATCTTTTCATTGGACATCAAGTTCCACATGGCAGCCATCAAGGGAAGGCTGCTGTAAGGTTCCTGGGTGCCAATGCTTCCCAGGACTCGCCGAAGTTTCTCATCCTTGACCAAACCCGAGAGATATTCAAGACCGGATTTCTGAGAAGTCTCCTGAAAGAGGGAGCGTTTGAGATCGCTGTCGGGGAGTTGCATCGCAGAGACGATCTTTTCCATGTCTTCGAAAAATCGTCTGATCGATTGACCCTCTTCCGCGAAAAGTTTTGTCAGCGCTTCAACCATCCCCGGGAACGTGAGCGAGACGGGGATTTCCAGGCCAAAAGCCTTGATTCGGTACTGGACGTGCAAAAGTTTAAGATCCTCTCCATCCAACGATTCGAGAGTCTCTCTGATTAGCCGAGGAGTGCTGAATCCGAGAGGCCCCATCGGAAAAGTAAATCCCCGGCGATGATACACATAGGCTGTGCCGCCGGGATGGGAATTTCTCTCCAGAATCAAAACACGAACCCCCGCATTCACCAGCATGGATGCGGCGGTGAGCCCTCCCACTCCCGCCCCTACAATGATCACATCCCAACGGTCAGACATGACTAAAAACATAGCACGGGTTAGAAGGTTGGACAAGAACCTTCGGAAACTTTGTTGGGAGATTTTCGAGCGATCTTTGAGAGGTTTGCGAGAGAATCCCGGAGCTATTTTCTCTCTCGCGTTCTCCGTCTGGCCAAGCCATACAGGAGGCGAGGGATGTTTAAGAATAGATTGGTCAAGTCGCGGCCGCCGATGAGTCCAATCCGCCGCGCTTTTGCGATGATACGGAAGACCTGCGGCAGATCGTAAAACTCAGACCGGATCTGGTTCCGGATGTGCTTCAGCTCTTTGCGCCCGTATTGGTCCGAATAGACCGAGCCGCCGACACGGTTGTAATAGTACCCCGGCGTTTGTTCAACCACTTCTTTCAGGGGCGAAAACTTCTCAACGCGGAGTTTCTGGAAGCTGATGGAATCCAGCTTGATCTCCTTGGCGAACTTCGGAATGTAAAGCATCTCTTCGAGCGTCTCGCCGATGTTGCCGTAGATGAAATATCCATGGAGATAGAAGTCGTACTGTGTCAGGATCGAAAGTGCATCCCGGACCTCCTGCTGGGTAATGCCCTTCTGAAGCTGGTTCAAGATCCTGTCGTGGGGGGACTCGACCCCAATCAAAAATACCTTGAATCCGGCTTTTTGGGCCTTGTCAAGGACGCGGCGGTGTTTCGCGACATCAATCCGGGCCTGGACCACAAAGATCTTCTTGATCTGGTTCTGGATGATTAGATCGCAAAGCTGCTCGCTCCTCTTCGGGTTCGTAAAGAAGTTGTCGTCGCTGAAGAGGACAACATCCGCCGTCACCGTTTTCAATTCTTCAATGACAGATTCGACGGTTCGTTCCGTGTAGTTCCTTTTCTGGCCGAGAGGGTTTAGACTGAACGTGCAGAATTTGCATTTGAACGGACATCCCCTCGTGGTTAGTACCGTGTCGAAGGTATGACTGCTGATTTGAACACCGTACTTAACCATGTGATAATCGTGCTTTCTCAGGGACCGGTCCGGGAACGGAATCTTCGTGATGTCGGGCAGGGGATGGATCTCGTTGTGAACAATTCCTCCATTCTCCCGATAGGAAAGCCCACGGATCTCCTTGGACGGGACTCCCGTTACGATCTGTTTGACGATATCTTCGCCCTCACCTCGTACGAGCATATTGATATTCGGACACCGATCAAATAGGTATTCAACTTCCTCCGTCGCCTTATACCCTCCGACGACGGTGCAGACCTCAGAAGGCAGCTGGGAGATGAAATCACAGATTTCCTCGAACCGGGATTCCCATCGAATGCTTACGCAGAGCAGATCGATCTCGTCTCTGATGAACTTGCTGAGTACCTTCGGGTCCTGGTAAATCTTCTCATACCGAAGGTCGAGAAGCGTGACCTCGCCGACCAGGTTTTTCATGCTCGCGACGATGTACTCCAGTCCGGTCGGAGGAAAAACCCCGATCAGTGCGGTAGAATCCCCAAAATAAGGGTTGAGCGCAAGAACATGTTTGTATTTCATCACGTCCGAATTATAGCGGCAACGAATCGAAGATGCAAGAAAATGGAAAGAAACCAACTGAGCGCTTCGGGGTAGACTTCCAGCCGGCCTCTCTGCCTTAAGAATGGCAATATCTCCGTCACATCCGTCGTGGGACAAAAGATGCTGACTGGGCTACAATTCCCCTTGAGTCCGGCAGGAGAATGGCCTATAGTGGATAGCATGAGATACCGGAGGAACGCCGTAACAATGGAATTCCACATCTCCCGGAAGGCACGGGACCTCTACCAGTTTGATCAATCTCTTTTTTCCTTAAGCGGGAATGTCATCTTCTTCAACTTCCATGCGGCAAGATTATTTGCCGAAAGGATGAATCAAAATAGAGATCTGATCAAGTTTCCCGAACGCACGGTCCAAGCCGGCCAGATCAATGCCATGGGGTTGATAGACGAGATTCTCCACTATGTCGTTGGGGTGTACCGGGTTGAAAAGAATCCGCAAGTGATGCAGCAGGCTCTGGATTGGCTTTATGAAAAGTTGGGTAAACAAGAGGTGGATCAGGGTCTGAAGAAGTTCTCCGATGAATTCCCAGCCCTCGCCGTCTACCGGGGTGAAGTCGAAAGCGATCGCTACTTGGAGGGGAAGAGTGAAGGTGTTTCACATCGCCTCATCGCGCTGGAAGAGATGCTCTTGCTTTGGCTGGCCAACAGGAATCCCGCTTTCTCGCCCTATCTCGAACTCTTCGATGACTCCGCCCTTGAAAAGAATACGTCTTACCCTCAAATCATTGAAACCCTCCATTCGTTCTTTGAGGGTCAGCCGTTTTTTGGTCCGGACCATCAGAACCTGGTGGACATGCTTCGTAGTCCTGCCCTGGCCGTTCCCCACTCCCTTTCGGGACAGCTGGAATACATCCGAGAAAAATGGGGTTACTTACTGGGTCGTTATCTGTTGCGACTTCTCAGTAGTCTCGACTTGATCCAGGAGGAGAAAATTGCCGAGATGCGGAGGATGGCGGGCTGGGGCCGTGCCCCTGCGGAGGTTTATGAATTTCTAGGCATGGAGGAAGAACCGGAACACTTTAGTTTCGATCTCGAATGGATGCCTAAGCTGGTCCTGATGGCGAAAAATGTCTATGTGTGGCTCCATCAACTCTCCAGGAAATATCGGCGCTCCATCTATCGACTCGATCAAATTCCTGATGAAGAACTGAGCCTTTTGGCCCGATGGGGCTTCACCGGGTTGTGGCTCATCGGCGTGTGGGAGAGGAGCCTCGCCTCAAAAAGGATCAAAGAGCTCCTGGGCGATCCTGACGCTGTGGCTTCGGCTTATTCCCTGTTCGATTATCAGATTGCAAGCGACATCGGGGGGGAAGAAGCCTTTGAGAATTTGAAAGATCGGGCATGGCGGCGAGGCATCCGCATGGCGAGCGATATGGTGCCCAACCACGTGGGAATTGATTCCAAATGGGTGATCGAACATCCGGATTGGTTCATTTCGTCGGACGAAAGCCCCTTTCCCGCCTATCGTTTCAACGGACCAGACCTCTCTTGGCATGGAGAGGTAGGGATTTATCTTGAGGATCATTATTTCGACCGGAGTGATGCCGCCGTGGTCTTCAAAAGGGTAGATCGGAGGAGGGGCAACACAAAGTTCGTCTACCACGGCAACGACGGGACGCGGATGCCCTGGAATGATACGGCCCAGTTGAACTATCTGAATCCTGAGGTCAGGGAGGGAGTGATTCAGACGATCCTCCACGTTGCTCGAAAATTTCCCGTCATCCGTTTCGACGCCGCCATGACGTTAGCGAAGCGGCATTATCAACGCTTGTGGTTTCCGGAACCGGGCACGGGGGGAGCCATTCCTTCGCGGGCCGAGCATGGACTGTCCAAGAAACAGTTCAACGATCTCTTTCCCGAAGAATTCTGGCGGCAGGTGGTGGACCGCGTCGCTCAAGAAGCCCCGGATACCTTATTACTTGCCGAGGCCTTTTGGTTGCTGGAGGGGTACTTCGTCCGAACCCTGGGGATGCATCGGGTCTACAACAGCGCGTTTATGAATATGCTGAAAGATGAAGAGAATTCCAAATACCGTTCCGTCATAAAGAATACGCTCGAGTTCAACCCGGAGGTGCTCAAGCGATTTGTCAATTTTATGAGCAACCCGGACGAGGAGACGGCGGTCACCCAATTTGGCAAGGGGGATAAGTACTTCGGCGTCTGTACGATGATGGTGACCCTGCCCGGGCTTCCCATGTTTGCTCACGGTCAAGTCGAAGGATTCAACGAAAAATATGGAATGGAATACCGGTATGCCAAGTGGGATGAGCCACCGGACGAGGAGTTGATCGAGCGGCATGAGCGAGAGATTTTCCCACTGATGAAGCGCCGTCATCTTTTCGCTGAGGCAAAAAACTTTCTGCTCTACGACTTTTTCACCCCAGAGGGCTACGTCAATGAGGATGTCTTCGCCTACTCCAATCGCGTTGGCGATGAGCGGGCGCTCATCATTTATCAGAACAAGTATGGGTCCACCCGGGGGTGGGTCCGTTCTTCCGTGGCCTATTCGATCAAGACGGGCGAGGGGGATGACCGCACGTTGGTCCAAAAAGACTTAGGAGAGGGTCTCGGATTACAGGGTGATCAAGACCGGTTCTGCATTTTCAGGGACAATCGGGCTGGACTGGAATATATCCGTAACAGCCGGGAATTGACTGAAAAGGGGCTGTATGTGGAGCTGGGTGCTTATCAGTATCATGTCTTTATCGATTTTAGAGAAGTTCGAGATGACCCAGGGCGCCCCTATGCGCAGATTGCCAAAGATTTAAACGGCCGTGGCGTCCCCAGTATCGAAGAGGTATTGAAAGAAATGCTGTTGCAACCTCTGCAGAATGCCTTTCAGGAGCTGGTGAACGCGGGCATGTTCCGTCATTTCATGGAAGCGCGCATCACCCGGCCGCAGGCAGAACCCGATCAGAAATTCATGGGGGAGATAGAAAAGAAAATCATTCACCTTCTCCAGGAAACGAAACAGCTCAGCGGGGGAGGAGAAGATGGGATGAACATTGCAAGGGAGATCAGGCGCAAACTGGAAGCCATCCTCTACTTACCCATCCTCACCAGCCGCTCCCCACGGTTCCAACCAAAGGGAGTTCAAGCGGCGGCAGAATATCTGCACAAGCGATTGAACGATTCGACAGCCCCCTGGGCGACCCTGTTCCTTTGGTTAATCGTCCATGCTCTCGGGAAAGTGGCCGGCCAGAAGGACTTTCCGGGCCAGAGTCGAACCTGGATTGACGAGTGGAGGCTCGGTAAAACGATTCTGGGTATGTTGAAGGACTTAGGGCTTGAAGAGGAAGAGGCATGGAGTTCATTGGCAGTCATCAAATGGCTCACGACTCATCAGAGATGGTTTGAGACGAAACCTTCGGAGCAGAATTCGGCCCATGCAACCATCGAATTATTACTCAAGGATGAAGATCTCCGAAAGTTCTTGCAAATAAACCAGTACCAGGAGACCTGGTGGTTTAACAAAGAAGCCTTTGATGAGATGCTGTGGTGGCTGATGATGGCGGCCGCGCTCACGGTCGGTTCGGATCCGCTACGCCCTATCCATGCAGTGGTTGAAGAGTTGGAACAATGCTATTCAATGATTCAGGAATGGCACCAGGCCGAAGAGAGATCCGAGTATCAAGTGGAAAAATTGCTCTCTGCCCTCCAAGAATAGGGGGGAGCCCGGTTCGGTGGTTCCCCGGCCCTGCGCGGGGTGGATGTCAGGAATTTGACAAGGGAGGTTATAGCCTTTATGGTGATGAGTAAGAACCCAATGCCTGTTCAGGCTATAGGGGACCTCAGGTCGTCCGTATCCCTATTTCAACAAACCGTGCCCCGGCTGTTCCTCGTTGTTTTTTCATTACTCCTTCTTTGCCTGAGCTGCCGCCCCCTGCATTCAGATCGCCCGGTCTTCAAAGAGGGAGATCTATCGGGTGCGGTCACCGCGCTCGACACCCTCATCAAGAATAATCTGAAGCAGCATGGGATCCCCGGCTCCGCCGTAGCCCTGGTGCACGAGGGCCGGGTCATCTTCTCGCGATGCTATGGGTACGGGGATACCCAAAAAAAGGTTGCTATTACGGAAGATACTTATTTCATGACCGGCTCCCTGACAAAATCGTTTACGGCATTGGCCGTACTAAAACTCATCGAACGGGGGAAGGTCGATCTCCATGCCGATATAAAGAATTATATCCCCAGTTTTTCCATCAGAAACTTTTATGAGGGTGAGGCCCCCATCACCGTGAACCATCTTCTCACGCATACGTCGGGGCTCATGATTGATTATTATGTCCATTCAACGGGTGAAAAAAAGTATTCCAACGCCGATTATCTCTCACAATTGCAGAAGGAATATCTCTGCTTTAAACCGGGGTCGGCCTGCAAGTATTCTAATATCGGATACCGGCTGCTGGGCATGATTATCGAACAGGTCACGGGTGAGCAATTTGAAAGCTATCTCGAGAAAGAGGTATTCAAACCCCTCGGCATGGACAACTCGTCCTTCGATTATACGGCTGAGATGGCTCCTCACATGTCCAAGGGCCATAATGGGAATACGGAAAGCTCTCGGGTCGACAATGATGACAAAGCTGCCAGCGGCCTGTTCAGCACACTGAAGGATATGACCCTGTTCTTGAAATTTCTTTCCTCCGGGGCGACTCTGCCAAGCGGTGGAATCAATCATAACCCAATCGTCGACTCCATCCTAAAGAACGCGAATCCCGCCGTCGATACATTTTATGATAGCAAGAACATATACTCTTCCGGCTGGTATTTGAATTCCTATCAGTTCAAGGGCATCCATACGGTACTGTCCAGCAGTGGAAATATCAACGGCTTCTCCACGGCCATGACGTACATTCCCGAGGAAAGGCTCGGAATCGTCATCCTGACGAATTCATCTCTTGGATGGAAAGCCGACATGGATATCATCGCCAGGGGGCTTCGCTGCATCCTCGACGGTTTCAGGGGTCCTGGAGCCCCGACGCTTGAAGGAGAACATCAAGCCAATATCGAATCAACGGCCGAATACGAGTTGTTGTGCGGGCGGTACGTAGGTTTCGGTCCCATTGTCGATATTTTTCAGAAAAAAAATAAATTGTACGCAAAGTTTAAAGGCCCTGCGGCTCTGCTGATCCCTGAAGGAGATGGCGTTTTCAGACCGGTGATCCGAATCCTCTTTATGGATATCGATGTGGCGCGGTTTACCGATTATGAAAGAATACGTTTCAGATTCAGCAACAATCAGCAAGGGGACAAATTCCTCTTTATGGAAGCCCATGTAGGCGAGTCTACGCTTTCATTACCCCTTCATCATACCCAGAAAAGCAATATCCCGGAGACCTACAGCCGCTATTATGGCACGTGGGTCTTGGATGAAAAGGAGACTTATCCTGATATTTTGAAGCTCTATCTGCCGTCGAATCAATTAACTTTTTTCGAAAAAGAGGGATGGCCCACGATTAAGATCAATACCTGGTTGGGTGAAGGACAGCTGCTGCTCGTCCCGCTGTCAGAGGGGCTGGCGCGTGTCGCGGGGTCAGGGGAGATTGTGTCATTGAATGGAGATACGGTAAGTTATATCGGTCTGTCCTTTAAGAAAGTCCGGTGAAGCAGCCTGGAATACTTTGTCCCCAGGGGCCCGCGTCAGTAGAGTCCGGCCCAGGTTAAGGTCCAGTCTCCAAATCGTTCGTTCACTCGATCCATGGCCTTGAGCAGATTATCCTTTTTATCCCTTTTCTCAAAGAGATCGAGCTGGAACCCTTTTTTTACCAAAAGAGACATCCCGACTCCCAGGAGGCGAATGGGTTTTGGATGGGAAATCGATTCAAAAATCTCTGAAGCATCTTTGAATATTTCGTTGCCGCTGTTCATCCCTTTGGAAAGGGTCTTTTGTTTTGAGAAGGTAAAAAAATCCGAATAGCGGACCGTGACTGCAATTCTCTTTCCGTAAAGTCCCTCCCTCCTCATCCTCCTAGAGACCCTTTCCGAGAGTTGAAGCAGAACCCGTCTCAGCATATTCGGGTCCGACGTGTCTTCTTCCAGGGTGACACTGTGGCTGATGGATTTGGCATCCCCCTCCTCGTCAAAGGGAACGACCGGGCTGTCATCTATCCCCAAACCCATCTCGTGAAGTCCTTGGCCGATGGCACCAAACCTTTTAGTCAAAACTGAAATCGGTACCCTTCCCATTTGACTGCAGGTAAAGATGCCTATCGAATGAAGCGCCTCTGTCAGTTTTGGACCGATTCCATAGAGCTTGGACACCGGGAGATCCTTCAGGGCCTCTTCAACCTCCTCTTTCTGAATGAGGACCAAGCCATCCGGCTTTTTGAGACCACTTCCCAGCTTGGCAAGGAGTTTATTTGGGGCGACTCCGATGGAACAGGTTAATTGTTCGCTTTCGCGAATTTGATCCTTGACCGATTGAGCAATGTGGAGGGGAGATTGGAAGAGAAGGAGAGATTGAGTCACGTCGAGATAGGCCTCATCAATGGAGGCAACCTCCACCACAGGGGTATATTTTTTTAGTAGGGTAAAAACTCGAGCCGACGTTTTGGTATATTTTGAATGGTCCCCTGCGACAAGAATCAACTGTGGACAACGCCTTTTTGCTTCTTGAGTGGACATTCCTGCCCGTATTCCATAAGGCCTTGCTTCGTAGGTGGCCGAAGTAACGACGCTTCGAGAAAGAGAGCCGCAAACCGCTGCTGGTTTTCCCAAGAGCGCCGGATTATCCCTCTGCTCAACCGAGATAAAAAAAGCATCCATATCAATGTGAAGAATAAGGCGATCCATCTTCTATTTGGGATTTCGGATTGCGGATTGCGGATTTAATACCAGATTCTTGCTTTTTCTTGCGGTTTTGATGGAGGCAACCGTAATGGCTAGAAACTCCTCAGCCTCCCTCATCAATGCTTCCATTTTTATGTCTACTGCTACCCCAGCTTCAATTAATAATTCCATCCAATACAATGATTCATCGGATTCTTCTTCAACAATACCCATCTTGGAAATAAAGTCTGCGATAGATCTAGATCGACAAGCACTCCGATAGTTTGATCCAATTGAAGTCCCTGATCGCAACAATTGTCTACCAAGCACCTCACTTGTTCGCCCTTTAGGAAGTGATTCCACGAGTTGAATAATTCCTAGGGCAAACAACTTTGTCCTTTGTTTCATCTCAGATGGGTTCATATTCTTCCTCCCTTTAGGCATTTTTATTTTAATCCACTCAAATGATAATCACTCTTCACTTTTCTTTTTTAATCCGCAATCCGCTTTCTGCAATCCGCAATGGATGCTACAGCTTTCTAAATATTCCCACAACCTTGCCCACAATAGTGACTTTTTTCTCTCCCTTTTTAACCACAATCGGTTCCATCTTCGGATTGGCTGGCTCAAGTTGAATCAAATCCCTCTTTTGAAAGATTCTCTTGATCGTGGCCTCATCTTCGATTAAGGCGACGACGATTTCACCATTCTCAGCATGGGGCTGGGGCTTGACCAGGGCAAAATCTCCGTCCTGGATGTGAGCATCGATCATACTATCCCCTTGGACCCGAAGGAGAAAGACATCCCCTGAAGAGACGAGATTTCGGTCGAAGTGGATATACCCCTCAATATTTTCGACGGCGAGAATAGGCTCCCCTGCTTGCACTCTTCCAATGATTGGAATTGAAAGTATTTGGGCAGAAAGAGTCGGTGGGTAACCTTTGATTTCAATTGCCCTCGAACCACCGGGGATTTTCCGGATATATCCCTTTCTTTCAAGAATGTTTAAGGTTTTTTGTGGAGCCTTGGGCCCTTTCAACCCAAAATGAGAAGCGATCTCACGAAGAGTAGGTGGAAATCCTTTTTCTCCGAGGTAATTTTTCAGAAAAGCAAAAACCCTTTCCTGGGTGGGGGAAAGATCTTTTTTATTTTCCATTTTCGTCCTCAAGTTTGATTCTTAAGTTTTGTGAATAGGTCTACATTTGTAGACTTTAGCGTTATTATCTATGATTGTCAATAAACTTGACAATAATTTTATTTTTTTCTATATTGCTGCCCTAGGGGGGTATGGTTATGTATTTTTTATTTAATATTTCTTGAATATTACATGATAATGCTCTTGTGATGAAATTGAAAGGAGGAGTGACTAATGAATGAGCTTATGACGGCAAGGGGAGAAGAGGCGAGAAGAGGGGCAGTGACGGTAGACGATTTGGCGAGGCAGTTGGCAGATCTAAAGAGGCAGGTTGAAAACATCAAGCCAGGGGTGGATGACCGGGTGTCGATCATTGTTTTTAGCGGGGATCTGGACAAGGTGCTGGCTTCTTTCGTGATCGCAACGGGCGCCGTGGCCATGGGGATGGAAGCGGTGATGTTCTTTAC
>Ga0335084_10003588_pt1 | contig 15151 bp, 15 predicted proteins | sample Lox_Sample_44_FD_206721 | JGI IMG/M metagenome (GOLD analysis project Ga0335084, IMG submission 206721) | Soil microbial communities from Loxahatchee National Wildlife Refuge, Florida, United States - Lox_Sample_4.4 | ecosystem: Environmental > Terrestrial > Soil > Wetlands | place: USA...
AGGCAAAGCGCCGCCAGCTGCCCGATCTCCACGCCGACGTTGAAGGCGAACAGCGAGGTGACGAGGTGCGAGCCGGCGAACTGCAGCAGCTCGGTCAGCCCGTAGGCGAAGCCGAAGCCGTGCACCAGGCCGAACGCGCCGGCGAGGACCCATCGTCGCGTGACTGAAACGCCGAGCACGTTCTCCAGCGCCATATAGAGGATCGAGGCGGCGATCAGCACTTCGATCAGCACCGGGAACCAGAGCGCGTCGGGCCCGAGGCCGAGCGCCGCGCAGGCGAGCGTGACCGAGTGCGCCACGGTGAAGGCGGTGACGATCGCGGCGAGCGGCAGCAAGCGCCGGAACGGCGCGACCAGCAGCAGCAGGAACAGCAGGTGGTCCGGGCCGCTCAGGATGTGCAGGAATCCCGAGCGCACGAACGTCGCCGCGGCCTGATACCAGCGCGGATCGAGCTGCACCAGCCCGGGGTCTCCATGCAGGTCGAACGCGCGAATCGATCCATCGGGAAGAATCAATTTCAATACCGTTTGAACCCGGATGCCCAATCGCTCCAGCCGCGGGCGGATCGCGAACTGCGAGCCGGCGGACGCGATCGGGTACTCGAGGATCACATCCATCAGCCCCTGGCTCCAGTAGAGCTCGGTCGAGTTCTTCAGCCGCGGCGCGGAGAAGTTGGCGAGCGCGCTCTCGTACGATTCGAACGAGCGGTCGGACTCGAGCGACACGCGCACGTCGACGATGCGCGGCGCGGCGAGGCGCGCGCCGTTCTCGTAGAGCTCCATCTCCTGCGCGAACCAGATGAGCGCGGCGTCCCGCAGCGCCCGCTCGGCGCGCGACAAGTCGAGGAAACCGCCGTTGCGCTGCGGCACGTCGACGTCGCGCATGGCCTTGAGCGGCACGCGGGCGACGAAGCGAAGCACTCGACCCTCAGGTTTAACAAAGGCTTGGACGCGCACCTGATCGGGGATGTCGTGGGCGCGCGCAGCCGTCCCGCCCGCCAGGAGCGCTGCAGCAATCAAAAGGATGCGAACCATCGGATGGAAGTATTGCAGACGATGCCTATACTCGCCGCAGCTTCATCTTTCCTGGAGGGGACGGATGGTAAAGCGCAAGTACATCATCGCGGGCTTCCTCGGCATCCTCGCGGTCCTCGGGTGCACTCAGGCCATGCTCGACAAGTCGGGCGCTCAGGGTCCAATGAGCAGCGAGACGGTGCAGGCGCCGGTCTTCGAGGTCGATCCGCTCTGGCCGAAGCCCCTCCCCAACCAGTGGCTGCTCGGCATGACGATCGGCGTGCACGTCGACGAGCAGGACAACGTCTGGATCATCCATCGCAGCTCGGCCACGCTCAACAACAACGAGCGCGGCGCGGAGCTCAACCCGCCGACCGGCGAATGCTGCCGCGGCGCGCCGCCGGTGCTGGTGTTCGATCCGGCCGGCAACCTGATCCGCCACTGGGGCGGCCCGGGGCCGGGCTACGAGTGGCCGATGTCGAACCACGGCATCTTCGTCGACCACAAGGGCAACGTCTGGATCGGCGGCAACGGCGAGAAGGACGCGCATGTCCTCAAGTTCACCAAAGAGGGCAAGTTCCTCGCGCAGTACGGGCGCATGGGCGGCAACAAGGGCTCGAACGACCTGGAGAACTTCGGCCGCGTGGCGAAGATTTTCGTCGACGCGAAGACCAACGAGGCCTATCTCGCCGACGGCTACCTCAACCGCCGCGTCGCGGTGCTGGACGGCGACACCGGCAAGATGAAGCGCTACTGGGGCGCCTACGGCAACCGGCCCGAGGACGGCCCGCTGCAGCCCTTCAACCCCGACGCGCCGCCGTCGCAGCAGTTCAGGAACCCGGTGCACTGCTCCGACCTGTCCAACGACGGCTTTCTCTACGTGTGCGACCGGCAGGGCAACCGCCTGCAGGTGTTCACCCCGCAGGGCAAGTTCGTGAAGGAGCAGTGGTACGCGCGGCGCAGCCTGTCGGAAGGGGCGGTCTGGGACATCGCGTTCTCGCGCGATGCGCAGCAGCGCTTCATCTTCATGGCCGACGGCCGCAACCAGAAGGTGCGCATCATCGACCGGCAGACGCTGGAGGAGCTCAGCGCGTTCGGCGACGGCGGCCGCCAGCCCGGCCAGTTCTTCGGCGTGCACTCGATCGCCACCGACTCGAAGGGCAACCTCTACACGACCGAGACCTACGAGGGCAAGCGGCTGCAGAAGTTCGTCTACAAGGGCATGGGCACGGTGCGCAAAGGCAACCAGGGGGTCGTATGGCCAGCGAAATGAAATACGCTGTTCTTCTGCTCGCGTTTTTCTGCGGAGAAGTCTTTTCGCAAACCTCCGCTGACGCCATCCGCGGTACCGTCACCGGGCCGAAGGGTCCCGAGGCCGGCGTGTGGGTGATCGCCGAGACCACCGACCTGCCCACCAGGTTCGCGCGCATCGTCGTCACCGACGACAAGGGCCGCTATCTGGTGCCGGCGCTGCCGCAGGCGAACTACAGCGTCTGGGTGCGCGGCTACGGCCTGGTGGACTCGCCCAGGCTGCGCGCGAAGCCGGGGCAGACGCTCAATCACACGGCTGTGCCGGCGCCGAGCGCCGCGGCAGCGGCGCACTACTATCCGGCGATCTACTGGTACTCGATGCTGAGGATTCCTCCGGCGACCGACTTCGGCGGCAAGACGGCCATCCCGGAAAAGCTCACGCGCAACGACTGGCTGCGGCAGATGAACAATGTGGATTGCATCGGCTGCCACCAGCTCGGCCAGGAATCGACGCGCACCATCCCGGCGCAGTTCGGCCACTTCGACTCGGGCAAGGACGCCTGGGTGCGGCGCCTGCAGTCCGGCCAGGCCGGCGAGATGATGACCAACCGCATCGCCGGGCAGTGGGGCGGCGTGCCGTACCGGTACTTCGGCGACTGGACCGATCGCGTCGCCAAGGGCGAGCTGCCGAAGGCGAAGCCGCCGCGGCCGCAGGGCGTCGAGCGCAACATCGTCATCACCTCGTGGGAATGGTCCACGCCGGACAAGTACCTGCACGACCTGATCGCCTCCGACCGGCGCAATCCGACGGTCAATGCGTACGGGCCGGTGTACGGCTCGCCCGAGTACGCCACCGACAACATGCCGATCCTGGATCCGAAGACCAACCAGGTGAGCTTCTTCAAGATGCCGGTGCAGGATCCGGCCATGCCCGAGTCGCTCGGACCCGGCCACGCCGCCGCGATCAAGCCGATCCAGCCTTCCGCCTACTGGGGCGAGGAGAAGCTCTGGGACACGCGCGCCAACAACCACAACTCCATGTTCGACAAGAAGGGCAGGGTATGGCTCGCCGCGACCGTGCGCGGCATGGACAACCCCGCCTTCTGCAAGAAGGGCTCGGAGCATCCGTCGGCGAAGGTGTTCCCGCTCGAGCGCTCGCCGCGCCAGGTGGCGATGCTCGATCCGAAGACCATGAAGTACAGCTTCGTCGACACCTGCTTCGGCACGCATCATCCGCAGTTCGGCTATGACGCGGACGACACGCTCTGGCTCTCCGGCACCGGCCCGGTCGCGGGATGGATCAACACGCGCGTGTTCGAGGAGACCGGCGACGCGGCGAAGGCCCAGGGCTGGTCGCCGTTCGTGCTCGACACCAACGGCAACGGCAAGCGCGACGACTACGTGGAGCCGAACCAGCCGGTCGACCCGGCGAAGGACAAGCGCATCACCGGCGGCTCGGGCCCGTACGCGGTGATGCCGAATCCGAAGGACGGCTCGATCTGGTACACGGTCGGCGTGTTCGGCGGCAACGCGGCGTTCCTGCGCTTCGATCCGAAGACGCAGCTCTCGGAGATCTACCACCTGCCGAAGGAAGGCTACGGCATCCGCGGCGGCGACATCGACCAGGACGGCGTCGCCTGGGGATCGGCGTCGAACGGCAGCCTGGTCAGCTTCGACCGGCGCAAGTGCAAGGCGCCGCTCAACGGCCCGGCCGCGACCGGGGACCATTGCCCCGAGGGCTTCGCGTTCTACCGCTATCCCGGCCCGGGCTTCGAGGGCGAGAAGACCAGCGCCGAGGCGAGCTACTACACCTGGGTCGACCAGCACAACACCCTCGGGCTGGGCGAGAACGTGCCGATGTCGACCGCCAACCTGAACGACGGCTTCGTCGCGCTGAAGGACGGCAAGATGGTCATGATCCGCATCCCGTACCCCATGGGCTTCTACGCCAAGGGATTCGACGGGCGGATCGACGATCCGAACGCCGGCTGGAAGGGCCGCGGGCTGTGGAGCACGAGCGGCGACCGCACCCCCTGGCTGATGGAAGGGGGCAAGGGCAGCCGGCCGCGGGCGGTGCATATCCAGCTTCGCCCGGATCCGCTCGCAAACTGAACCCAACCGACAGGAATATCCGGGTGGCGGGGGCCGTTAGCCTTCGGCTTCCCCACCTGGAGACCCACATGATCCGCACTCTTTGCTTTCTTCTTGTAGCCGTAATTTCTTCCGCGGCATTCGCTCAGACGCCGACCCGCGTGCGCGGCACGGTCCAGAAGCTCGACGGCAACGTGCTCACCGTGAAGACCCGCGGCGGCGACACGGTCAACATCAGGATGGCCGACAACTTCGGCGTGATGGGCCTCGCCAAGGCGAGCGTGAACGACATCACCACCAACAAGTACATCGGCACCACCACCGTGGGCGAGCGCAACGGCGCGCTGGTCGCCGACGAGATCCACATCTTCACCGAGCAGATGCGCGGCACCGCCGAAGGGCACTACGACTGGGACCTGCGGCCCGACAGCAAGATGACCAACGCCAACGTCGCCAGCATCTCGAGCATGGGCAAGGACCGCGTGATGACGGTGCAATACAAGGGCGGCGAGAAGAAGATCCTGGTACCGCCGACCGCCGTGGTGGTGGCGTTCACGCCGAGCGACAAGAGCGAGCTCAAGCCGGGCGCGCAGATCTTCTGCGTGGCGCAGAAGCAGCCCGACGGCTCCCTTACCGCCGCGCGCGTCAACGTCGGCCTGCAGGGGCAAATCCCGCCGATGTGAGGACCGAAATCAAAGTGATGTCTTCCCTGGCGACGAGGGAGGCGTGGCTCGAGCTGGTGCCGCAGTTCGAGAAGTCGAGCGGCCAGCGCGTGAAGATCGACTGGGTGGGCTCGCAGGACATGATGAAGCGCCTGCGCGGCGGCGAGACGGTGGACCTGGTCGTGATGTCGGCGGGCGCGATCGATGACCTCATCAAGGAAGGGCGCCTCGCCGCGGGAAGCCGCGTCGACCTCGCGAGCTCGGTGATCGGCGTCGCGGTGCGCGCCGGCGCGCGCAAGCCCGACCTGAGCTCGAGCGAGGCGCTCAAGCGCGATCTGCTCGCCGCGAAGTCGGTCGGCTACTCGAGCGGGCCGAGCGGCCTGTATCTCGCCGGTCTCTTCAGGAAATGGGGCATCCCGGAGGCGAAGATCACGCAGACGCCGCCCGGCTCGCCGGTCGGCGACATCATCGCGAGCGGCAAGGTCGAGATCGGTTTCCAGCAGGTGAGCGAGCTGCTGCCGGTCAGGGGCATCGACTACGCGGGCCCGCTGCCCGCGGACATCCAGCTGCGCACCGTGTTCTCGGCCGGCACGCACGTCGGCGCGACCCAGGCGGGTGCGGCGAAGGAGCTGACCGCGTTCATGACCGCGGCCGCCGCCGAGCCGGTGCTGAAGTCGAAGGGGCTCGAGCCCGCGCGCGCTTCCGGCGCGCGCTTCAAGCCGCTCGCGCCGGCGGAAATGAGCGCCGAGCAGCGCAAGGTGTACGAGTCGATCGCCGGCGGTCCGCGCGGCGGCGTGCGCGGGCCGTTCAACCCGCTGCTGCGCAGCCCGGAGCTCGCCGACCGGGCGCAGAAGCTCGGCGAGTACCTTCGTTTCAACAGCTCGATGCCGCCGCGCCTGAACGAGCTCGCGATCCTGATCACGGCGCGCTACTGGACCTCGCAGTACGAGTGGCATGCCCACTCGGCCCTGGCCTTGAAGGCCGGGCTCTCCCCTTCCGTTGTCGAAGATGTTTCCAAAGGCAAAAAACCCTCCGGCCTGACCGAGGACGAGGCGGCGGTGTACGAGTTCTGCACCGAGCTGCACCGCGACAAGGCGGTGAGCGACGCGAGCTACGCGACGGCTGTCAAGCGCTTCGGCGAACGCGGGGTGGTGGACCTGATCGGCGTGTCGGGCTACTACACCATGGTGTCGATGGTGCTCAACGTCGATCGTCACCCGCTTCCCGGCGGCGCAACGCCGCCGCTGAAGTGAGGTGCAAAAAAGTGTTAACCTCGCGCTCACCATGAGGCGGGAGGCCAGCATGAACGCGAGCAACGTAGCGAACATCGTCGCGCTCATTCCGGAGCGCGTCACGCGCATGCCGAGCGGTACGCCGTTCGCGGCGAGCGCGCCCGGCGCCTGCCGCTACCCGGAGCGGCTCGCGCACCTCGCGCGCTTCCTCAAGTGGATGAGCGCGCTCGACCCGATCAGCAAGGAAGACCAGACCGTGCTCGGGCTGCTCAGCCCGACCGGCCGCCCGTCGCATCCCGAGGACGACGAGGTCGGGGTCGAGGATGCGGGGCACGCCGACGACGGGATGGGCCCGGCCGTCTAGGCCATGACCTGAAGCGGGAAGGAGGTCGCGATGATTCCGATGTCCGCCGAGGAGATCAAGGATTTCTGGAAAGGCTTCTGCGAGCGCCAGGGCGTCAGCGCCACCGTGCGCGCCGCGGGCGACAAGCGCATCGAGCAGGACCCCGAGCGCTGGGCCGATCAGACGATGTGGGACCTGCTCGACGAGCTGTCGAAAGACAAGAAGTAGAAATGCAGACGTAGCCAGGTAGCTTCCCGGACAATCCGCAAAGCGGCGCACGCCGGGCGCGGGATTTCTCACGAACGCCGTGAACGTTGGTTCGAATCCAACCTTCGCCTCCAACCCCCAAATCGGGGTCAGGCCCCGATAACGGCCTTTTTCTCCTCGTACTCTTGCTTCTGGATCTCGCCCTTGGCGAAGCGCTCGTTCAGGATCTGCAGCGCGGAATAGGTCGGATCGCCCCATGAGCGGCCTCGGTCCATCATCTGCCACGGGCTCCAATGATGGTGGCCGCCGCCTGATCTGTGTCCGAGAAAGAAAATGGCGAGACAGATGATGATCATGAACAACATGCACAGCGGGAAGATCCACCAGAATCCCCAGACGCCGCTCCACATGTGCCAAGGACCGGGCCAATCCCACGTCGGTTGCTGCAGAGTAGTCGCCTGCTGTGTTTGCTGCGCAAGTGCCAGCAATAGGGTACGCGGAGCTTCGCGGGCCAGCTAAGAGGAGCGGAATTCTTATGCCTTCTTGACGCAGCGGTCGGTACCGTCTCAAGAGCATTGGAGAACAACAGTCACGGCGATGCTTGAAGCGGTGTTCCTAGTTGCAGTGCTCGCGACCGTCGGAAGGGTGGCAATCGGCTGGCCGTTCGCCAGGGCATTGCACCAGGAGGCGCCGGGACTCCTTGCCGAATTGGCGCTCCCCAAGGAAACGACTCTGGCTTGGCGAAGGGATGCGAACAGACGCTATTGGCGTCTGATCTTATTCCGCGAGTACCGCTCGGCGCTCGCGGCTTGTCCACAGTCCAAGGCCTGGGCGAGCTGGCTTTTTCTCATGCACTGGATCCAGCTCGTCGCGATCGCGGTCTTCCTGGCAGTGCTTTTCCTAAGGTCGTCGCCTTCTTGACTTGCCGACTTAGCACCCGATCGACGAAGTCATCAGTCTGGCGCATGTCCGCTTCGGGTCGATTGCAGACACTTCCCTAACCTTTCACGAACAGAGTCACCAGCGGGTCCTTGCCGCGCTGAGCGCTCCAGTGGCCGTGGAGGTTCGCATCGAATGTCGCGCCGGCGGGCAGGGTGTCGGTGGAGTAGAAGTGCTGGCCGGGCTTGAAGAGGCGGGAGCCGTCGCGCAGGCCGATCTCCATTTCGCCGGACAGGATGAAGACCCATTGCGGCGTCGGCGTGCAATGCCACTGGCTGCGGAAGCCGACCGGGCTGTGGCGCAGCTGGTAGCCCGAGGACGGGAACACTTTGGACAGCATGGACTGCGGCGTGCCTTCGGGCAGCGCGATCGGCTCGTCTCGCCAGCGGGCGCGGCCGTCGCGGTCGGTGAACAGGGTAACTTTTATAAAGTCCATTTGGCGGGCACGGTACCTGCTGAAGGTGGGGAGCAATCCTAACTTACCCACTGTGAGAGGAGCGGGGAGGTTTTACATCCCTAGTGGGCGACGTAGAGCCCTGCCAGGCGCTCGGGGTCGTCCAGCAGCACGCCGCTGCGTCCCGAGAAAGCGACGCGGCCGCGATCGAGGACGACCACGTTCTCGGTCATCTCGAGCGCGAGGCGCGCGGACTGCTCGACCAGCACCATGGCGAGCGCGTCCTCCGCGATCAGCCGCGCCATCGCCTTGCGCAGCATCTCCACGATGATCGGCGCGAGGCCCTCCAGCGGCTCGTCCATCAGCAAGAGCGACGGGTTGCCCATCAGCGCTCGCCCGATGGCGAGCATCTGCTGCTCGCCGCCGGAGATCTGGTTGCCCATGTGCGACTTGCGCTCCGCCAGGCGCGGGAACAGATCGTAGACGCGCCCGAGCGTCCAGCGGCCCTTGCGTCCGGCGACGGTCAGGTTCTCTTCGACCGTCAGCGACGGGAAGATCTCGCGCTCCTGCGGCACGTAGCCGATGCCAAGGCGTGCGCGCTGGTGCGCGGGCCGCTGTTGAATTTCCGCTCCGGAAAAAACAATTCTTCCGGTATGAAGGCTCGTATGCCCCATCAGCGTGGCGAGCAGCGTGGTCTTGCCCACGCCGTTGCGGCCGAGCAGCGACAGGGTGCCGCGCTCGGGCAGGGCGAGCGCCACGTCCTCGAGCACCACGGTCTCGCCGTAGCCGGCGCGCAGCCCGTCGATGCGCAGCAGGTCAGCCATGCTTCGCCTCGCCGAGGTAGACCTCGCGCACGCGGCGGTCGGCCGCGACTTCCTGCGGCGTGCCGTGCATCAGCACCGCGCCGGCGGCGAGCACCGTGATGCGCTGCGCGAAGCGGAACACCAGGTCCATGTCGTGCTCGATGATGAGGATGGCGATCTCGGGAGGCAGCGCGGCCAGCACGTCGAGGATGCGGTGCGACTCGAGCGACGGCACGCCCGCCGCCGGCTCGTCGAGCAGCAGCACGCGCGGGCGCATGCCGAGCGCGATCGCGATCTCGACCAGGCGCTGCTTGCCGTAGGGCAGGTCCTTGATCGGCCGCAGCGCGTCGTCCTGCAGGCCGAGCGTCTTCAAGAGCTCGTGGCACTCGGCGATCAGCGCGGCGTAGCGCGACGCGGGCTTCCACATGCGGTTGGCGATGCCCTCGCGCTCGGCGACCGCCAGCGCCACGTTGTCGAGCACCGACAGGCTGCGGAACAGCGAGTTGATCTGGAAGGTGCGGCCGATGCCGCGCTTCACGCGGTTCGACTGCGACACGCGCGTCACGTCCTGGCCGCCGAGCAGGATCGCGCCCGAGGTCGGCGCGAGCGCGCCGGTCAGCATGTTGACGAAGGTCGTCTTGCCCGCGCCGTTCGGCCCGATCAGCGCGTGGCGCGCGCCGGCCTCCAGCCGGAAGTCGATCCGGTCGGCGACCGTCAGCGCGCCGAAGGACTTGCACAGGGTCCTGGTCTCCAATGCGCTCATGCTTTTCTTCTCAAGTACTTTTTCGCAAAAGCATCGGCCAGCCCGAGCATGCCGCCGCGGGCGAACAGCACGATGAGCACGAGCAGCACGCCGATGCCCATGGTCCAGTACTCGGGCGTCTGCTTCGCGAGATAGTCGCGCGCCACGATATAGACGGCCGGGCCGAGGAACGCGCCGTACAGGCGGCCGACGCCGCCGAGGACGAGCATCACCAGCACTTCGCCGGAGATCTCGAAGCCGAGCGTCGACAGCCCCGCGAACGCCGTGGCGTGGGTGAGCATCGCGCCCGCCACGCCGGCGAGCCCGCACGACAGCGTGTAGGCGACGAGGCGGCGCCAGTACACCGGCGCGCCGATCGCCTCCATGCGCGCCGGGTTCTCGCGCGAGCCGACCAGCGCCGCGCCGAACGGCGAATGGACCACGGTCCGCACGATCCACCAGCACACCGCCAGCACCGCCAGGCAGTAGAGGTAGCCGGTCTTGCCGAACATGTCGAACCTGAACAGCCCGAGCACCGGCTGCACCGGCACGCTGTGCAGGCCGTCGGAGCCGCCGGTGAGCGGGCTCGCCCATACCGAGCTCGCCACCTCGTACACGATCGAGGTGATGGCGAGCGTCAGCATGAGCAGCGTCAGCGCCTTGGTGCGCAGGATCACCGCGCCGGTGAGCGCGCCGAACAGCGCCGCGGCCAGGGCCGCGCCGGCGAGGCCGAGCAGCGGGTCGCCGTGCACGCGCACCGCGAGAATGCCGGCGGTGTAGGCGCCGATGCCGAAGTACGCCGAATGGCCGAGCGTGACGATGCCGCCGTAGCCGACGATCAGGTCGAGCGACAGCGCGAACAGGATCATGATCATCACGTACGTGCCGAGCGGCAGATACGTAGGCGCAAGGAAGTAAACCGCGATCGCTACGGCCCAGGGAAGTACTTCCAGAATTCTCAATTTGGAAGTCGTGCTATACACGGCCAAACAGTCCTGCCGGCTTCCACAGCAGCAAGCCGATGGTCGCCACGTAGACGAAGAACGAGCCGAGCTCCGGCACCCAGTATTTGCACGCGGTGTCGCCGATGCCGATGATCAGCGCGCCGACGAACGGCCCGCGCAGGTTACCCAGGCCGCCGATCGCCACCACGATCAGGAAGTAGACCAGCTGCTCGAACGGGTAGGTCGGCGTCATCGGCATGATGTCGGCGCCGAGCGCGCCGCCGAGCGCGGCGAGGCCGCTGCCGAGCGCGAAGGTGAGGGTGAAGAGCTTGCCGGTGTCGATGCCGATCGATTGGGCCATGGCGCGGTTGTCGACCGCCGCGCGCACCATCGCGCCCCAGCGCGTGCGCTCCAGGCCGATCCACAGCGCGGCGATCAGCACGCCGCTCGCCGCGATGATCGCCAGGCGGTAGCTCGGGAAGGAGCGCGTGCCGATCACGGTCTGCCCCTGCAGGAACTGCGGCGGCTTGATGAAGATCGGGTTCGGGTCGTAGATCAGGCGGGCGACGGCGACCGCGACGAAGATCAGGCCGATGGTGAACAGCACCTGCTCGAGCTCGCCCGCGCCGTAGAGGCGCCGGTACAGCAGCCGCTCGAGGACCGCGCTGCCCGCGGCCACCAGCACGCAGGCGAGCGCGAGCGCCGCGAGCCAGGGCAGGCCGAGGCGCTGCATGCCCGAGATCATGAGGTAGCCGCCCGCCATCGCGAACACGCCGTGCGCGAGGTTGACGAACCCCATCAGGCCCATCGTCACCGACAGGCCGACCGAGATCACGTACAGCACCGCGCCGAACGCGAGCCCGAGGAACAGGGTGCTGATGAGGCCGGACAGGAATTCCATGGTCTTATAAACAAAACCCCCGCCGGCCGCGGCGGGGGTTTTGTGGGTTCAGTGCCGCGGAGCTACTTCTTCTTGTTGATCTCTTTCCAGGGATCCTTGACCGCGGTGATCGTCTCGAGCTCGACGTTGGCGAGGTGGCCGCCGACCTTCCTCACTTCGCGCACATACTCGTTCTGGATGATGTCGCGCGTCTCGGGGTCGATCGAGATCGGGCCGCGCGGGCTGTTCGGGTTCTTCCAGGTCTTCCAGAACGCCATGGTCTTGTCCGCGTCCATGTTGCCCTTCTGCGCGGCCACCGCGTCGAAGATCGCCTGCATCGCGTCCCACGCGCCGACCGAGATGAAGTTGGGCCAGGCCTTCGGGCCGTACTCCTTCTGGTAGGCGGCGACGAACGCCTTGTTGGCGGGGCGGTCGGCCGCCGCGGAGTAATGGAACATGGTCAGCACGCCGAGCGGGATGTCGCCCATGTTCGGCAGCTCCTCGTCGGTGGTAATGTCGCCCGGGCCGATCAGCTTGATGCCGTCCTTGGCGAGGCCGAGGTCGCCGAACGCCTTCATCAGCGCGGTGGCGGACTTGCCGGCCGGCACGAACACGAACAGCGCCTCGGGCTTCGCGTCCTTCACGCGCTGCAGGAACGGCGCGAAGTCGGAGGTGGGCGGCGGCATGCGCACTTCGCCGACGATCTTGCCGCCGCCGTCGGTGAAGGCCTTGTTGAACGCGGCCTGCGCGTCGTGGCCCGGGCCGAAGTCGGACACCGCGATGTAGGCGGTCTTGAATTTCTTCGCCGACCAGCTGCCCATCGGGTAGCTCGACTGCCAGAGGGTGAACGAAGTGCGGGCGATGTAGGGTGAAAGCGTCGTGAGAAATGCCGTTCCCGCATTCATGATGATGAACGGCACCTTGGCCTCGGCGGTGAGCGGCGCGATCGCGGCCGCGTTCGGCGTCCACACCACGCCGGTGAGGATGTTCACCTTGTCGCGCACGATCAGCTCCTGCGCCAGGCGCTTCGCGGTCTCCGGGTTGATGCCGGTGTCGTCGCGCTTGATGATCTCGAGCTTCACGCCTTTCGGCAGCTTGGACTCGTTCAGCTTCATGAACAGGTCGACCGCCTTCTGGATCTGGTCGCCGTTCGACGCCATCGGCCCCGAATAGGTGTTGATCAGGCCGATCTTCACGGTCTGGGCGGCGGCACCGCCGGCCCACAAGCCACAACTTATGGCCGCGAGAAAGGCCGCGGCGATTCGCGCTACGCGCATGTGTTCCTCCTCCGAGAGAAATACGCCGGGGAATTCTAATGGAATCGGGATGGCGCAGGGCGCGCGCGCCAATGCAATTGGCGCGCCGTCCGATACCGCTTTTGGGATCGCGCGTCCGGGTACCGCCGGCGCATACAATGCCGGCGATGCGCATCTGCATCTATGGCGCCGGGGCGGTCGGCAGCCACCTCGCTGCAAGGTTCGCGGCGGCGGGCGAGGAAGTCTCGGTCGTCGCCCGCGGCGCGCAGCTTGCGGCGGTGCGGGAAAAAGGAATTATCCTGCTGCATGGCGGCGAGCGGATCACCGGAACGGTGCGCGCCGCCGGGGATCCGGCGTCGCTCGGGCCGCAGGACCTGGTGATCGTGACGTTGAAGGCCAACGCGCTGTCCTCCATAGCAGAAAAAATAAAGGTCCTGCTGGAAAGGGATACCCCGGTCGTTTTCGCCCAGAACGGCATTCCATGGTGGTACGGCCTCGGCCTGGCGGCGAGCCGGCCGCGGCCGCCTGATCTGTCGCGGCTCGACCCGGGCGGCGCGCTGCGCGCCGCGCTGCCCGCGCAGCAGATCGTGGGTGCGGTGGTGCATTCCGCGAACGAGCTGGTCGAGCCCGGGGTGGTCGAGAACCGCACGCCGGGCAACAACATGATCGTGGTGGGCGAGGTGGACGACCGCGCCTCGGAGCGCATTAAACGGCTGCGGCTGCTCCTGGAGCGCTCCGGAATAGCGTCGCCGCCCGCCGCCGACATCCGCCAGGCGGTGTGGAACAAGCTGGTGCTCAACATGGGCACCGGCACGCTGTGCCTGCTGACCGGCGCGACGGTGGCGGAAGTGCGCGGCGACCCGGGCGTGCTGCAGGTGCACGACCGCATCCTCGCCGAAGCGCGCTCGATCGCCGCGGCGCACGGCGTCGACCCCGACGGGGCGCCGCGCCGGCCGAGCGGCGCACCGAGCTCCGGCCGCATCGTGCACAAGCCCTCGATCCTGCAGGACTACGAGCGCGGCCGGCCGATGGAGATCGAGGCCCAGATGGTCGCGCCGCTCGCCTTCGCGCGCGCTGCAAATCTCGCCACGCCGACGCTGGATTCGCTGGTCCCGCTCGCCGTGCACAAAGCCGCATCCAAGGGGCTGTACACGACATAGAATCGTGGCCAGGGAGCGAGGAGCCAAGAACAGGCCAATGGCCAAGCCGCGACAAGTGAGGAAGACGGAGCCCGCACCGCCCTCAGAAGCCGCGGCCGCCGGGCTGCGCGAGAGCGAGGCGCTGTTCCGCCAGCTGGTCGAGCACGTCAAGGAATACGCCATCATCATGCTCGACCCGATGGGGGTGGTGAAGAGCTGGAACGCCGGCGCCGAGCGCATCAAGGGCTACCGCGCCGAGGAGATCATCGGCCAGCATTTCTCCGTGTTCTATCCCGAGGAGTCGCGGCTCTCCGGCTGGCCGCAGCAGGCGCTCGCCGAGGCTCGGGAAGAGGGGCATTTCGAAGAAGAAGCGCAGCGAGTGCGCAAAGACGGCAGCCTGTTCTGGGCGCACATCGTGATCAGCCCGGTGTTCGACGAGCAGGGCGGGCTCGCCGGCTTCGCCAAGGTCACGCGCGACCTCACCGCGCGCAAGGCGGAAGAAGACGCGCAGCGCGAGACCGAGGAGCGCTTCCGCGCGGTGGTGAACTCGGCAAACGAGGGCATCCTGGTCTACGACCGGAGCCTTCGCATCACCGCCGGCAACATCGCCGCCGAGCGCATCATCGGCCTGCCGCTCGCCGAGCTGATCGGCAAGCCGGGCTTCGTGTCGATGCTGCCGTGCCTGCGCGAGGACGGCACGCCGATGCCGCCCGAGGAGCGGCCGACGCGCATGACCATCCGCGCCGGCCAGTCGCTGTCCGGCTACGTGGTCGGCATCGTGCGCCCCGACAAGACGGTGTCGTGGCTGTCGGTCAACACCGCGTTCCTGCGGCGCGCCGGCGAGGTGGACTACTACGGCGTGGTCTCGACCATCAGCGACATCACCGCCCGCCGCGCCGCCGAGGAGGCGCTGCGGGAGAGCGAGGACCGCTTCCGCCGCACCTTCGAGCTCGCCACCATCGGCATCGCCCACATCGGCCTCGATCGCAAGTTCATCCGCGTCAATCCGCGCCTGTGCGAGATCCTCGGCTACCCGGAGCACGAGCTGATCGGCAAGACCGGGCGCGAGATCTCGCATCCCGACGACCTCGACCAGATCAACTCGCAGCGGCCGAAGCTGTACGCGGGGGAGCTCGACCGGGTGCGGGTGCAGAAGCGCTACCTGCGCAAGGACGGCGCGATCGTGTGGGTCGACTTCAGCATGGTAGTGGAGCGCGACGCCGCCGGCCGGCCGGCGCATGAAATCGCGGTGTAC
>Ga0335084_10003589_pt1 | contig 15149 bp, 10 predicted proteins | sample Lox_Sample_44_FD_206721 | JGI IMG/M metagenome (GOLD analysis project Ga0335084, IMG submission 206721) | Soil microbial communities from Loxahatchee National Wildlife Refuge, Florida, United States - Lox_Sample_4.4 | ecosystem: Environmental > Terrestrial > Soil > Wetlands | place: USA...
CGCACCGGCATCACTCGGCCGCGCGCTTCGCGCGCAGGCCCGCCAGCAGGCTTGCGATCGCGACTCCATAGAAGAAACCCGAAACGGCGTCGGCTTGATTGGCGGAGATGCCGGGTATTCGGGCCGCGAAGCGCAGCGAGAGCATCCCCAGAATCAGCGACGACATCCCGGCACGCAGCCAGAAGCTCCTCGAAACATGTCGAACCCACATGGTCGTTCCTCCTCAGTTGTGGAAGCGGAGCCAGAGCATCAGGCCCTGCTTCACCGCCACCATGGTGATGCCGATCGCCAGCAGCTCCCAGTTCCAGACGTGTTGAACCCAGTCGTGGTAGATGAACAGCCCCATGGTCACGAGAATGCCGGCGAGACTGGCGGCGCTCGTGGCCCGCAGCCGGTGCGCGAGAATGCGTTCGTCCGCCTTGCCGCCGAAGAGATTCATCGCTTCTTCTCCAGTTCGAAGATCGAGTCCGTCGAGCGATCGAAGACACGCGCGAAGACCAGGGCAAGCTCGAGGCTCGGCACGTAGCGGTCACACTCGATCGAGTTGATGCTCTGGCGTGATACGCCGGCAGCGTTGGCGAGTTCCTGCTGCGTCCAGCCCCGTTCGAGACGCAGCTCGCGCACCCGGTTTCGCACCGTCCCCATGACAAGCAGACTTTGCATCGTACCGCGCGGCTGTGTCAAGCATGCTTGTCACAGGAGCCACAGCCGAGGCCTGCGCGCCGCGCGCGGCCTCTGACGCGGCGACACTTCGCGAGTTATGTACGGGAGAGTCCCACCCCTCGTCCGGAGGCCTCCCATGCCCGCGCTCCGCCGTCTCGCCCTGCTGCTCCTCGTCACCCTCGGGATCCCCGCGGCCGGACTGGCCGCGCCATTCGACCTGGTGTCCCGTGTGGGCGCCTCCGCGCTCGCGCAGCGGAGCCGCGTCGCGACCTCCCGGCCGGCGGCCGCGCGGCCCGGAGAGATCCAATCCCTGTCCGCCCCCGTCATGCTCTACCCCAACACGCCGGGCTGGTACGGGTGGGGCTACTCGGTGGCGGCGGTCGGCGACGTGAACGGAGACGGTTACGCCGACTTCGCCGTGAGCACCGGGACGGCGAGCCCGTGGGGCACGTACGCTGCCGCGATCTATTACGGGTCGGCGAACGGGCCGGTCTCGCCGCCGGGGTGGATCCTCAACACGTTCACCGCAGCCGTGCACGTGGCGCCGGCCGGCGATGTGAACGGCGACGGCTACGACGACGTGGTCTTCGGCGCCGCCGACACGACGGGCACCGGCACGGGCAGCGTTACCGTCTGGTACGGAAGCGCGACCGGGCTCGGCTCGTCGCCCAACGTCACGCTGAGCGGCGACTCCGGGTTCGGCTGGTCGGTGTGCACCGCCGGCGACGTCAATGGCGACGGCTACGACGACCTGATTGTCGGCGATCCGGGGGCCGGCGCGATGGTGGGCAGCGCATGGCTCTACTACGGATCGGGGGCGGGCCTTTCCTCCACGCCGGCGTGGAGCACCTCGGGAACCTACGCCTTCGAGCGCGTCGGAATTTCGGCGGCCGGGCTCGGCGACGTGAACGGCGATGGCTTCGCCGACTTCGGCATCGGCTCGATGGCGGAGCAGATCGGATCGGCTTCGAGCCCCGGAGAGGTCTTCTACGGATCGCACCTGGGGCCGCTCGACGGACTGATGATCTCGGGAACGGGCTCCCTCTTTCTGAATCCTGCCGGCGACGTGAACGCCGACGGTTACGCCGACTTCTTCGAGACCGATCCCTACTACAGCTATGGCGGGGATGCGGATCTGGGAGTCGACGTCATCGAGCTGGGTGGCGGCGCCGGCGCGGCCTACGCCACTGTCGGCGGCCCCGGAAGCTATCTGGGCATCGTCAGCTTCACCGCCGGCGACGTGAACGGCGACGGCGTCGCCGACGCGCTCGTGATGAGCTTCAGCCTCGGCACTCTGGAGCTCGATCTGATCTTCGGCCGCCGCGGCGGCGTCGCGCAGCCGGTTCAGGCGATCTACCTGCCGTCGGTCTCCGATCTCGGCGAATTCAGTGCTTGCGCCGCCGGCGACGTGAACGGCGACGGCTTCGGCGACATCCTCGTGGGACTTCCCGCGAGCTCCGACTTCGGCGCGCACGCCGGCGAGATCCTGCTCTACTACGGTCACGCCGACCCGCCGTTGCTGTCGGCCGAACGCTTCGGCGGACAGGGCAGCGGCGTCGCGGGCTGGTCGGTGGCAATCGGCGACGCGAATGGCGACGGCTTCGACGACGTGCTGGTCGGCGAGCCGCTCTTCGACAGCAACGGGCTGACCGACAACGGCCGCGTCGAGCTCTACCTCGGCGGCGAGGCCGGGCTCGCGAGCACGCCGGTATGGAGTGGTGTCGGCCAGCTCGGCGACGCGGGCGCCGGGGTCTCGGTGGCGATGGGTCAGGACATCAACGGCGACGGCCTGGGCGACATCGTCGTGGGCGTGAACCACGACGACCAGGTCTACGTGTGGTACGGGCGCGCCGACTGGAGCACCGCGAGCAGCGTGCCCGATCAGATCGTCCAGGGCCCGACGATCGGCGAGCAGTTCGGCTCGAGCGTCGCGTTCGCCGGCGACGTGAACGGCGACGGCTTCGCCGACGTCGTCGTCGGCTCGCCGAACACCACGACGCTCACGCCACCCGGCTTCACGCCGCATCCCGGCGCGGGCCGCTCGAGCCTCTGCTACGGCAGCCGCAGCGGGCTCGGCGCTCCGTCGTGGTTCTTCGCCGAGACGCAGGACAACGCGCACGAAGGCGTGTGCGTGGCGAGCGCCGGCGACGTGAACGGGGACGGCTACTCCGACGTGATCACCGGCGCGGGATCGTGGGACAGCACGGCGACCGACCAGGGCCGAGCGCACGTCTTCCTCGGGGGCCCCGGTGGACTCGCGACCACGCCGCAGGCGGAGCTGGTGGGCAGCGGCGCGAGCTGGTTCTTCGGCAACGCCGTCGCCGGCATCGGCGACTTCGACGGCGACGGCTACGGCGACGTCGCGATCGGCGCGTATGGCGCGAATGGGACCGGGAAGGTCTTCCTCTACAAGGGCGGGCCTTCGGGAGTCAGCGCCGGGCCTGGTTTTTCGGCGACCGGCCCCTCGGCGAATGGCGCCTTCGCCGCCGCGGTGGCGCCCGCGGGCGACGTGAACGGCGACGGCTACAGCGATCTCGTGGTCGGCGAGGTGTTCGGCGACGGCCCCGGCGGCCCCGACTGCGGCCACGTCTACGTCTACCTCGGCGGCCCCGGCGCGAGCAGCACGCCCTACGCGACGTTCGAGGGCACGGGCAACTACGACAACCTCGGCGCTTCGGTCGCGGGCGGCGGCGACCTGAACGGCGACGGCTTCCCCGACGTGGTCTCCGGCGAACCGCGCCGCCTCTCTTCGATCGTCGACGAGGGCGGTTTCCAGCTCTTCCAGGGCAACTGGCGCAAGCCCTACGGCGGCGGGACCGGCACCGGCCGCGGCCGGCCGACGCGCGCCATGCAGCCGGGGCCGCCAGTGGTGGCGGTCGGCCTCTATGGGCGCAGCCGCAGCCCTTCGATGTTCGGCATCGCGTCGGAGGCCGCGAGTCCTGCGGGCCGCGAGCGCGTGGCGCTCGACTGGCGGGTCGCGGCGCAGGGCGGCGGCGGCGCGCAGCAGGGCCGCACGCCATGGCAGCCAATGGGCGCGCCAGGCGATCCGCTCGAAGGTGCGGCGCTGGTGTCGAAGACCGTCACCGGGCTCGCGGCGGGAACGCCGTACGCGTGGAAGGCGCGCGTGCTGTCACACTCGCCGTGGTTCCGCTACGGCGCCTGGTTCACGCCGCAGTCGAACGGCCGCGCGCAGTGGGACCTGCGCACCGCGCCCGGCACCACCGAGGTGAGCGCCGCGGCGGCGACCTCCGCGATCCTCGAGCTGTCGGCGGCGTGGCCCAATCCCGCGCGCGGCGACGTGCGCTTCGAGCTCGCGCTGCCGAGCGCCACCGCCGCGCAGGTGGTGGTGCGCGACGTCGAGGGCCGCACCATCCGCACGCTCGCCCACGGCGACATGACCGCGGGGCGGCACACGCTGCTCTGGAACGGCGCCGACGACGCCGGCGTCGCGTGCGCGCCGGGCCTCTACTTCGTCGAGGCGACGGCCGGCGGAGAGCACGCGGCGCGGCGCGTGGTGCGAGTCCGGTGAGCGCGCCGAAATGCCGGCCGGCACCTTGGTTCCTACCCTCCGGGTGACGTCCATGGTGACGAGCGGATAGAGTTAGACGTACGCTTCGACACCGATCGCGTAGGCATCCTCGGGACTGACCGAGGTCTCGGCCTGCACCCGAGGGGCGAGGAGGAACGTCGCGACGATCGCAAGCAGCGCCGTCCTGCGCATGGGCGGGTACTCCTTCGAACGGGCGGGCGAGCGAGAGGCGCGCGCGATGACGCGTCGTCCTTCCTGGACTTGACGCGATCGTAGCGCGCGACGTCTCGATGAGGCGAGTGGAGCGGGAGACTCGGCTTCAGCGCACCACGGCGGCTTTGGCGCGCGCTTCCCGACCCTCCGCGGAGACGCGAAGGAAATACAGGCCCGGGCCGGGCAATGCCGGATCCCACTTCACCGAGGCGCGGCCCGCGCTCAACGACCGCGGCGGCTCGAACGCGACCCGGCGGCCTGAAACATCGAACGCCTCGAGAGAGACCCGGGCCGCTCGGGGCAGATCGAGCGAGAACGAGATCGGCCGGCCCGCGCGCACCGGATTCGGATTCACATCGATCAACGCGAACGCGGACGGATTAGCGCCCCGTTCCACGCCCGCCACCGCGGAGCCGAACGCGGCGAGCATGATCCCCGAACCCGCCGCCCTCTGGTAGGTCACCACCGGGCGCGAGGACGCGTCCACCGCGAGCGATGCGTAGTAACCGGTGTTGCCGAACGCGTCCACGATTCCGCTGGTCCAGACGCCATGCTTGCGGATGGCGACTTTGAGATCGAGGCCGTCCTGATCATTGTAGGCGATGACGGGATCGCCGAGCACGTCGACGGCGATGCTCGATCCTCCCTTGTCGGAGGTGGAGCTGTCGGCCACTTCCACCCGCCAGCTCCCGTCGGGCTGGCGCTCGAAGTAGCGAAGCGCCTTTTGATCGGCGGGCGCCAGTGGGCTGCTGGTGACCGACAGGCACTCGCCCCCGCCCGGTCCGAGCGCCAGCGCGTAACCCCCGACCGCGGAGGGAACGGGAACGGTGGTGGTGTCCCAGGCGCCGGGCCCGGAGCGCACCGCGACCACCAGCGCTCCGCGCGAGCCGTCCCAGTAGGCGACGTGCGGCACGCCCTGGGCGTCGACGCCAAGCGAAGGTCCCGCTCCGTGCACGTCCACCGTGTCGTACGACCAGACCCCGGCGTCGCGCACGGCGTACCGCAGAACGTGAGAGCTGGGAAGTCCGCCATCGAAGCACACGTGGAGCCGTCCGAGACCATCGAACGCCGCCGCCGGGTAGCCCACGCCCGGCTCGAGACTCTCCGTCGACCACGTCGTTCCCACTCGATGAGCCACCTGAACGGGCCTGGGAGGCGGGTAGAGATTCAGCTCGTCGGTGGTGGCGGAAACGATCCAGGGAGTGTCGGACGAATCGAGCGCGAGCGCCGTGGCGGAAGTGATCAGCAACTGGATGCTGGCGGGCAACGGTCCCCGCCGGGCGCCGTGATCCCGCCGGTCGAACACGCCCACGTCGGCTGCGGGCGGAAACCCCACGGTCTCGCCGCTCCAGTTCGAGCCATCGAAGGTGGCGTAGCGGATTCCGGTGCCGGCGGCCCATTCGGCGACGCACGGGAGCCCCGCGGAATTGAGCCGCAGCGAGGTGGTCCAGCCGGCGCCGTACGCCGCGTCAGCGGTCTGAAGCGTCCAGGCGACGTCGGCGTGCAGGGGGCGCGCGGAGCCGAGGCCGACGAACAGCGCGGCGAACGAGAGCATGGCGATCCGGTCCGGGAACCGAATCCAAGCCGCGGCGAAGCGTGGAAGCATCTGGGGTCTCCGGCGGACGCCGTTCACTTCTTCGGCAGCTTCGACAGCATCACGTCGACCGCCTTCTCGAGCTGCTGGTCGCGCCCGGCGGCTTCGAGCGCGGGATCCGGGATGACCTCGTAGTTGGGGTCGAGTTGCTTGTTCTCCATGATGTCGCCGGCGATGTCGTAGATCGCGACCTCGGGAATGCCGAACACCAGGTCGCGGTTCTGGAGCCGCTCCCACCACACCGAGCTGCACGTGCCGGGCACCGGCATGCCGACGGTCTCGCCGATGCCGAGCTCGGTGTACGCCATCGGGAAACAGTGAGCGTCGGAGTAATTGCCTTCGTTCATCACCACGATCGAGGGCTTGTTCCAGCGCATCTCCGGCTCGTCGCCCAGGTATTGCCCGCGCGGCACGTTGCGCATGAACACGCGACCGCTCAGGAACACCGTAAGCGCTTCGTCGAGATTGCCGCCACCGTTGAAGCGCGTGTCGAGAATGATAGCTTCTTTCTCGGTGTCCTTGCCGAAGATTTCCTGGAAGATCTCGCGATAGGGGCCGTCGCTCATGCCGCGGATGTGGGCGTACCCGAGCCGGCCGCCCGAGAGTTTCGCGACCTCCTCGTGATTGCCGCGCATCCAGCGCAGGTAGAGCAGCTGCGATTGCGCCCCCCACGAGATCGGCTTCACGGTTTCGTCCCAGCGCGTGTGGCTTCGGGGATCGAGCAGCGACAGGCGGACCGGCGTGTCGGCCTTGCGATTCAGCAGCCGGTACCAGTTGTCGCCCGCCGCGATGGTGGTGCCGTCGATCGCGGTGATCACGGTTCCGGCCTTGATCTTCGTTCCCGCCTTCTGCAGCGGCCCGCCGTCGAGGACCTCGAGGATGCCGACCCCCGGTCCGGCGTGCTTCGGATCCGGGAAGAAGCCGAGCGCGGCGGTGTTGTCGCCGTCGGTACGCGTCGGCCGGTAGCGGCAGCCGGTGTGCGAGGCGTTCAGCTCGCCCTGCATCTCCGAGCACAGCTCGGCGAAGTCGCGATCGTTACCGATGTACGGAAGGAAGCGCCCGTACTCGGTCTTCATCGCCTGCCAGTCGACGCCGTGCATCTTCACATCGAGGAATTTCTTGAGCGTCTGGCGCCAGATGTGCTCGAACATGTAAGCGCGCTCCTGCGCGGGATCGAGGTCCATCTTCGCGGAGAGCGCGACCGGCGTCGACTTCTCGGACTCGAGGTCCACCACCGACAGCTTGCCGTCGTGGAGCACGTAGGCCTTCTTGCCCTTGGCCCCCAGTTTGAGGTCGGCGTTGTCGGCGTCGAACTTGGAGACCAGCTTGATCTCCTTCTTGCGCGGCACGTACTTCCACAGGTCGTAGCCCTTGTCGTACTTGGCCAGGAAGTAGAGGTTCTCGCCGTCGCTCGACAGCGCTGCGGCGGCCAGATCCGAGGAGCTGAAGGACAGGCGCGCGACGCGGTCCTCGATGCGCTCGAAGTCCATCGCGACCGGCTCGGCGAGCTTCGGCTTCTCCTTCTCGGGCTTCGCGGGCTTTTCCTTCGCCGCCTCGTTGCCCTTGTCCTTCTGCTTGTCCCTGTCGTTGTCCCCTTCCTTCGCCGTGAGCTGGTCGTAGGCGGCTTCGTCGAGCCTGAAGCGATCCCACGCGGCGTGAGTCAGGAAGGCCGCGTAGATGTCGGTCTGGCGGCCGGAATTGGCCTGCGAGCGCAGGCCCTGCCGATCGCTCCGCCAGTAGAGCACCTCGCCCTTGCGCGACCAGTGCGGCGCTTCGTCCTCATAGCCGCTCTGCGAGACGTTGATCACCTTCTGGTCACCCGCGGCGGAAACCAGCCCGACCTCGCTCGACCAGCGGCCGGGGCTCAGGAACTGCACCGCGAGCCACTTGCCGTCGGGTGACCATTCGTAGGCCTGATCGCCATCCGAGTACGAGTAGTTGCGATCGCCTGGGAGCACGACCCGCGATTTGCCGGACTTGAGGTCCAGGATCTTCAGAATGGTGCGCTCCTCGAGATAGGCGATCTCGCTGCCGTCCGGCGAGAAGCTGGGCTGAAACTCCTCGGCCGTGCCCTCGACCACCGGCGTCTCCTTGAAGCCGGTGGCGTTGAAGAAATTGGGCTCGTCCTTGTCGGTGAGATCGGTGCGGTAGATCTTCCAGCTCTGACCGCGCTCCGCGGCGTACAGCAGGCTCCGGCCGTCGGGCGAGAAGCTCACCGAGCGCTCCTGCTCGGGCGTGTTGGTGATGCGCCGCGTGTCGCCATGCTCCGTCGAAGCCACGAAGACTTCGCCGCGCGATACGAACGCGATCTCGCTGCCGTCCGGCGAAACGTCGAACTCGGTGATCTGGGACGAGACGTCGATTGGCCTCACCGCGCGGCCCATGTCGTCGGTCGAGGTGCTGATCGCGAGCCGCCGGCTTTCGCTCGCCCCGGCCGGGCGCACCCACAGCTCGCCATCGTAGGCGTAGCAGAGGTCGCCGGCGCGCGAGGCCGACAGGAAGCGCACCGGGCTCCCGGCGTGCGTCGTCACCTGCGTCGGATGCTCGGGATCGGAGAGCTGCATCGTCCACACGTTGAACGACCCGCTCTTCTCGGACAGGTAGAAGATCGATTGCTCGTCCGGCCCCCACACCGGCTGCCGGTCGTCGTAGCCGTAGCCGGTGAGGCGCGTGAATTTCCTGGCTGCGACGTCTTCGATCCAGACGTCGCGAGCGAACGACGAATGATCGTGCTTGCGCCACTCCATCTCATAGCCACGCTGGTCCGAGTAGATCAGGCGCTTCATCGCGCGGTCGTAGGTCGCGTAGAGCGCCGTGGTGGTGAGCACCTGCTCGGGCATGTGGCCGTCGAGATCGACGCGGTAGAGCTCCGGACGCGCGCCGGTCGGGAATTCGGCGTTGGTCGGGGAGTCGAGGATCGCCGCCGAGAACAACACCGACTTGCCGTCGGGGGTGAAGCTGCACGGCGTTTCGTCGGCCGAGTGATAGGTGAGCCGCGTAGCGCGCCCGCCCTCGGCCGGCATGACGTACACGTCGAGGTTGCCGTTTCGATCCGACGCGAAGGCGATCTTGCTGCCGTCCGGTGACCAGACCGGCATCGAGTTGTAGGACTCACCCACGGTGAGCGGCGTCGCCACGCCGCCGCCGGCCGACACCCTCCACAGATTGCCGCGGTATTCGAAGGCGATGGTCTTGCCGTCCGGCGAGATCGCCGGGTAGCGCAGCCACAGCGCGCGATCGGCGGTGCGCGCGAGATCGGCGGGAACGACCAGCAGCGCAAGCAGCGCGGCAGAGCCGAACCATGAAGCGAATCGGCGAGCAGTGTTCATGGAGCTGTCTCCCGAAGGTGTGGCAAATGCGGACAGGAGCGGCGGGTCAGTTCGCGGGCCGCAGGGAAAAGTAGGGCATTCGCCGCGCCCTGTCAGTTCGGGAGGATGGGTCGGCTGGGGCCGAATTGGAGAGCCGCGCTCAGCGATAGCGGGCCTTCACCTCTCCCCACGTCATGCGGTTCGCGGGCGTCGGCTGGAATCCCCAGATCCGAATTCGGTTGTTGCCGTAGTCGGTGATGAAGATTTGTCCGGAGGAGTCGAAGGCGCCATCGGTCGGGACGTCGAGATTCTCGGGCCCGCTGCCGGTTGATCCGAACGCGCAGACGAAGTTCATGCTCGGATCGAACATGCACACCCGATCGTTCCCGGTGTCCATCACGTAGACGTTCCCCGATGCATCGAACGACACCTGTTCGGGCGCGTGGAAGTTCTGGCCCGGCGTGCCGAAGAACGCGGCGAGGAGTGTGCCGCCTGAAGAGAACTTGAGCACGCGGTTGCCATCGATGTATTCGCCAACCCAGATGCTGCCGTCGGGAGCCACGCGCACCCCGTAAGGCCCATTGAGCAGGTACGAGCCCAGATCCCCAACGTAGGTTCCATCGAGCCTGAATACGTCAATCCGATTGTTCCCGTAGTCGGCCACGTACAGATCGCCCGCGGGGCTGAAGCTCACTGCGACGGGAAAGTAGAGTTGGCCGGGCCCGGCCCCCTCCGAGCCGATCGTATGGGTGAAATTGCCGGCCAGGTCGAAAACCGAGACACGATGCGCCTGGTTCTCCGAGACGTAGATCCTGTGATCCGGGCCGATTGCGATTCCGCACGGGTAGGCGAGCTGACCGGGCCCGTAGCCGAAGCTTCCGATCTGGCCGAGGAAATTCCCGACCGGATCGAAGATGTCGACGCGGCCATTGCCCTCGTCGGCCACCAGCCAGCGGCCATTGGGATCCTGAACGATGGCCTCGGGCGTGTGGAACTGCCCGGGGCCGCTGCCGGCCATGCCCCATCCACCCACCGGGTCGGGACAGGCGGCGTGCGCGCCAACGGGTGAAAGCACGAGAAGCGCAAGGAGCGGAAGAACGGCGAGGGAACGATGCATGGGAGGCTCCTCTTCCGATCGGTGAGTCGCGGCACGGCGAGCGCGGCGGGAGCGACGCGGCCAACTCCATTGTGATCCCGAGCCGGTCACGCGTCGAGGCCGTTCTTCGCCGCCCACCGGCCCTTTCGAACCCGGGAGGGGTACGCCGCGAGCCGGTGCGCGAACACGAGCCTGAGCTATTCTCGCCGGAGGGGAGGTCCGATTGAGCGCATTTCATTTCGATTTCAAGGAAGCACCCAAGAACGTGCGGCTGCGCCGCGGCGACATGCGGCGCATCTGGGGCTATCTGCTGCCGTCCTGGAAGCCCACCGCGCTGATCCTGTTCTGCATCATCGCCAGCGCGCTGCTCGGGCTTATCCCGCCGCTCCTGATTCGCGAGCTGATCGATCACGCAATCCCGCGGCGCGATGGGCGCCTGCTCGATCTGCTGATCGCCGGCATGATCGGCGCGCCGGTGCTGGCCAGCTTGCTCGGCGTCTGGCAGAGCTACCTGGCCACGCTGATGGGCCAGGACGTCATGCACGAGATCCGCGTCGACATGTTCGATCGGCTGCTGCGCCAGTCGCTGCGCTTCTTCACCAACACCAAGTCGGGCGAGATCGTCTCGCGGCTGCAGAACGACGTGGGCAGCGTTCAGGGCGTGGTGACCGGCACCATGGTCAACCTGGTCTCCAACGTTCTGGTGGTGGCGAGCACGCTGTTCGTGATCTTCCGGATCGACTGGCGACTGTCGCTGGTCGCGGTGGCGGTCCTGCCGTTCTTCATCCTGCCCACCCGTCGCGTCGGTCAGTTGCGCGGCAAGATCGCCTCCGCCACCCAGGAGAAGATGTCCGAGATCGCGAACGTGATCCAGGAGGCGCTGTCGGTGAGCGGCTTCCTGCTGGTACGGCTGTTCGGAGCGCAAGACTACGAGCGCCGGCGCTTCAGCGAGAAATCGCAAGCGGTGCGCGACCTGCAGGTGCGGCAGGGCACGGTCGGGCGCTGGTTCCTCGCCTTCATCATGCTGTTCGCCTCGGTCGGGCCGGCGCTCATTTACTGGATCGGCGGCCACGAGGCGATTGGCGGAGCGATCTCGATCGGTACGATCGTCGCGTTCGTGAGCTACCTCGGCCGGCTCTACATGCCGTGCACCGCACTGGTCAATGCCCAGGTCGACGTGCTGAGCGCCGGTGCCGTGTTCCGCCGCATCTTCGACTACCTCGATCTGCCGATCGAGATCACCGATCCCGAGCAGCCGAAGCGCATCGCCGAGCCTCGCGGTGCGCTCGCGTTCGAGCACGTGAGCATGAGCTATTCGGGCCAGGGTCCGCCCTGGACGGTCGAGGATCTATCGTTCGAGATCGCGCCCGGGCAGATGGTGGCGCTGGTGGGACCGAGCGGCTCGGGCAAGACCACCGTCACCTATCTGGCGACGCGTCTCTACGATCCGACGCAGGGCATGGTGCGCTTCGATGGCGTCGATCTGCGCGACCTGGCGCTCGCCGATCTCTCGCGCTGGACCGCCAAGGTCACTCAGGAGACCACGCTGTTCCACGCCACGATCGCCGAGAACCTGCGCTACGCCAAGGCCGACGCGAAGCGTGAAGAGCTCGAGCGCGCCTGCCGGATCGCGCAGGTGCTCGACGTGGTCACCGCGCTTCCCCAGGGTTTCGACACGCTGGTCGGCGAGCGCGGCTACAAACTCTCCGGCGGCGAACGCCAGCGACTGGCGCTCGCGCGCGTGGTGCTGCGCGATCCCCGGCTGCTGATCCTCGACGAAGCCACCTCGGCGCTCGACTCCCGTTCCGAGGCCCTGATTCGCGACGCGCTCGAAGCGGTGCTGGCCGGTCGCAGCAGCCTGGTGATCGCGCATCGGCTGAGCACCGTGCTGCGTGCCGGACTGATCCTGGTGATGGACAAGGGGCGCATCATCGAGCGCGGAACTCACGCGCAGCTCCTGGAGCGCGGCGGGCTCTATACCCGGCTCTACGAGGAGCAGTTCCTCGCCGGGGAATCGGCGCCCGAGGCCACCGTGAGCTGACGATGGCGGGGCCGCGGAAGTCGATTCGCTCACGGCCATGGTGTGCCGTGGCGTCCGTCACGGGAGCGCTCGCGAGCTTCGTGCTCGCGTCACCCGTGCGCGCGGCGAACATCTTCGAGAACGCGGGCCTCACGGTCGTCGGGTTTGCGGTCGACCCCTCGGTGCGCTCGCAGGCAATGGGCGGCGCGTCAGGCGCCGTCTTTTGGGGACAGAACCCGAACTACTGGGCGAACCCGGCGCTACTGGGATTCGTCGAGGGCATCGCGTACGAGGACGCGGCTCGCGGGACCTTCGCCTCGGACAGCAAAGCGCGCCGCTTGACCCTTGGGTACGGCGGCGTCGGACTCGCCACCGCCGGACCGCCGTTCTCGGGGCTGGCCCAGTTCGAGTCTTCGCTCTTTCTTTCGGTGTCCGGTCTGGGCGATTTCGACGTCTCGGAAGAGACCCAGTCGTGGGGCATGGGCTTGAGCGTTTCACGTATCCTGAGCACTGTCGCGGGGCTCCGAGGGCAAGAGCCGCCCGCGATCTCCCGGTACGCGGACGTCGTCGTCGGGTACAACCACAAGACCGACGAGTTCAGTACCGACCCGTCCCTTGTCGTTCACACGACGGGCGAGGACTGGGGCGTGCTCGCGCGCGGCACGCTACCGATGCAGCTGGGCTCGGGCGGCATTCCGGCGCGAATCGAGGCCGCCTACGCCTACTCGGTCCAGAACGCGAATGATGCAAGCTTCAACCAGTCCTCACCGGTCAATCGCCCCCACCGCCACAGCCTCGCGGCGCGCTTCGCGCTCGATCACCCCGCGTCGTGGCGCAAGCGAATGCCGGTCTGGGTCGCTCCGGGGCTCGATCCTCTGGTGTCCATCGGCGGCGCGTGGGATCGGGAGTTCATCACGGCGGGCGACGGCCCCACGTTCGATGACGCGAGCCACCTCGGCGGCGAGCTGGGTTTCGCCAACGTCGCCTTCCTGCGACTCGGCCAGGACGACAACGGCCACGACTGGGGCTATGCCCTTGCGCTGCCACTCGGCGCAATGGGCGGCTTCCAGTACAGCGAATCGCAGCGAAGATTCGAGGATGACAGCGTGCAGAAGAGCCACGCCTGGCTGTTCTGGGTGAGTCCGGTGGAGATCGCTCGAACCCTGCGCGGCGCCCGCGACCACTGAGCACTGTTGCACGCACCGAATCCACGGCGCAGGATCGGCGGATGCTGGCTTGCACCCGCATCGTCCGGGTTCCAATGCTTATCGCCGCGGCGATGGCGCTGTCGGCATCGGCCGCATGGGCGCAGGCTTCGCGGCCCGACTCCAGCTCGTCAGCGAAACTCGCGCTCCCGCCGACTCAGCCGCCGCATCCGCAATGGGCGCTGGTGCTGTCGGGCGGCGCGGCGCGCGGCCTCGCCCACATCGGCGTGCTGCGGGCGCTCGAGGAAGAGGGCATCCGGCCCGGCCTGGTCTGCGGCACCAGCATGGGCGCCTTGATCGGCGCGCTCTACGCCACCGGCTACTCCAGCAGCCAGATCGGCGAAATGGTGCGGCACACCGACTGGGACGCAGTGTTCGGAAACCAGCGCGAGCGCTTCGAGTGGCGCGACACGATCGTGCCGCAGCCGTGGCTGGCCCTGATCGGCGAGGGGCTGCAGCTCCATCTGCCCTCGGGCGTGGTCGACGACACCTATCTCAATTTCATGCTGGCTGAATATTTCCTGCGCGCCGAAGGAATCGCGCGGGGTGACTTCGATCGGTTGCCGATTCCGTTCCGGTGTGTGGGCACCGACGCCGAGACCACCAATCCGATCGTGTTTGGCGCCGGCAGCGTCGCCCGGGCGGTGCGCGCCTCGATCAGCATCCCGCCGCTGTTCCCGGCGGTGCCCGACAGCAACACCCTGCTGGTGGACGGCGGGCTCGCCAGCAATCTGCCGGTCAGCACCGCGCGAACGCTTTCGCCCGACCACATTCTCGCGGTGGATGTGTCGTTGCCGCCGGTCAATCTCAGCGATCGCAGCTCGCTGGTCGAGGTGTCGTTCTCGATCTTCGACCGACTCAACAAGCGCAGCCAGCAGGACACGCTGTCGAAGCAGGATCGCCTGGTGTGGCTCAGGCTGCCCGGCTACGGGCCGATGGACTTCACCGCCTGCGACAGCCTGATCGAGCGCGGCTACCGCGAGGCCCGCGAGGAGATCCGCGAGTTCGCGAAGCTGGTCCGAAGCGCACCCGACGCAACGCCGGGTGACAGCGTCGCGGTGATCCTGCCACCGGCGAGGCCCGGCGTGCGGTGGCTGGACCGCCACGGAAACGAGTCCCCGCGCGCCGACGTGGCGGCGCGTCTGTTCGGGGAGGCACCCCGGGCTCCGTTCGAGCCCGGGGCGCTGCGGTCCGCCGTCGAGGACGTTTACCGCGGCGACATGTTCGTGAGCGCCTGGCCATCGTTTTCGGTCGTCAACGACTCCACGACGATCTCCATGCACGTCGAATCGCGGCCGGCCAGCGAGCTGACCCTCGCCTTCGGCTACGACAACGACGTCCGCGGCCGCATGAATGGCACGCTGGTGCTGCGGCCGTTGAATCGCCGACTGCCGGACAAGATCCTGCTCGGCGCCACCCTCGATCCGCTGCGGAAGAACGCGTTCTTCGCCTTCGAGCCCCATTCGCTCGCGCGCGCCAGCGATGGCTGGTTCCTGCGCGGCGGCTGGCGAGAGACCGATG
>Ga0335084_10003593_pt1 | contig 15137 bp, 11 predicted proteins | sample Lox_Sample_44_FD_206721 | JGI IMG/M metagenome (GOLD analysis project Ga0335084, IMG submission 206721) | Soil microbial communities from Loxahatchee National Wildlife Refuge, Florida, United States - Lox_Sample_4.4 | ecosystem: Environmental > Terrestrial > Soil > Wetlands | place: USA...
CAGACGGGGGCGGTCCTGGCACCCGCCCACGTCGCGGTCCTCGCACTCGCGGGCCCGGGCGCCGTCACGGCCATGCAGGGACTCCTGACGAACGACGTCGACAAGCCGGGCGACGGCGCCTTCGTATTCGGCGCTCTGCTCACACCGAAGGGAATGATCGTGGTGGATGGATGGGCGGCGCGCCCCACAGCGGGGGCGATCACGCTCACCGTGCCCGCCGAGGGCCGGGAGTCCGCGCTCGCGATCTTCACACGCTCGATCCCGCCGCGGCTGGCGCGCACGAGCGAGCGCACGAGCGACGTTCGCGTGCTCCGGCTCGCCGGGCCTCAGTCCCTTGGGCAGGCGCAGGTCGCGGGGTTGCCGCTACCCGACCCCGGGCACGTCGTGTCGGCCGAGGTGGGCGGAGCCGCCTGCGAAATCGCGCGCACCGCCGACGGTGCTCCCTTCGCGCTGCAGATCACGGTTCCGGTCGCGGCGGCCGACGCGGTGCAACAACGCTGCCTCGCCGCCGGCGCGCTGGCTGCTGATGACGCCGCGCTGGAATGCGCCCGCGTACTCGCGGGCTGGCCGCGGCTCGGTGCCGAGGTCGATGACAAGACGATTCCCCAGGAAGTGCGCTTCGATGAGCTGGCGGGGCTGTCCTACACCAAGGGGTGCTACACGGGCCAGGAAACGGTCGCGCGCCTGCATTTCCGCGGGCACGTGAACCGCCAGCTGCGCGGCCTGTTGTTCGACGCCGACCCCGTACCCGAGCTGAACGACGTGATGCAACAGGATCGCGACGTGGGCCGGGTGACGAGTGTGGCGTGGGTGCCCGAGCCCCGGGTCGCGGGGGGAGGGCGGTGGATCGGCCTCGCGATGCTGCGGCGCGAGGTGACGCCGGGGGCGGTGGTCCGCGCGGCAGGGCGCGACGCCCGCGTCGTCGCATTGCCCTTCGCGGTGCCGTTCACCGCGCCCGCCTGAGCGGCCCGACCGGCTCTACTTCGGCTTCGTGGTATCGCCCATCATGTGATGCGTCGAGTCGCTCATCATCATCATCGAGCTGGACGATTCGGCTGCCGGGGTGGAAGCCGCCGGGGTAGAAGCCGCCTTCTCCCCTTTCGAACACGCGCCGATGGCCAGGACGGCGACGACGAATGCGATGCGCTTCATACATGCTCCTCGTGGAAGTGTGAACGGCACAGCGGAGGTGTCGCGGCGCGAAACCTAGCCGGCACGCCGAGCGAGTCAAGGATCGACCAGGGCGGGCTATATTCCCGCGGAGCCGAGAGACGCCACGCGCAAGGACGACCGCACGGCAACGCACGACCGGACACGACGGCAGTTTGTCGGGCAGCTCGCCGCGGCGGGAGGTTTCGCTCTGCACCGCCTGCCGCGTGGCGTTCCCACCATTGACGCGCGCACCACGCCACTGTTTCAGCAACCCGGGGGCCGCAACAACCTCGTCCGCGTCGCCGTCATCGGGCTCAACGCGCCCGCTGCCCGCGCGCGCGTGCTCGATCGCCACGGCACGCTGGTAGGCTCGGCCGGACTGTTGCCCGCGGGTGGGGGCGCGGCCTTGATGGGCGAACTCTGGGTGCCGCTCCCCGAGGCGGCGGCGTTCGACTTCGAGATCGAGGTCGGCAAACAGCGCGTCGCCAAACAACGCATCCGCCTCACGCCCCCCCGCCGCTGGACGCTGTATTGGCTCGCCTCGAGCGCCACCGATGTCGGCGGGTCGGACCTCCAGGAGCGGGCCCTCGAGATCCACCGCGAGAACCTGGACGCCGCCCTCGCGCGCCTCGGCGCGCATCCCGCCGCGCGCTGGAACGCTGAGTGCGCCTATCAGATCATCTCCTACCTGGAAAACCGCTCCGGCCCGGCCGATGACGCGCTCGTGCAAGCCATCCGAGCGGGCAATCTCGGGTTCCAGGCGACATTCGCGAACCTGCTCACCGGCTTGCTGGATCACGAGACCGGCGCGCGCATGATCTGGCCCGCGGGGCTGCTCGCGCGCGAGCGCGGACTCGCGTTCACGACGGCCCAGGTGACCGGCGTGCCCGGACAACCTCTGACGTTCCCCATGATTCTCGCGGCCAGCGGCGTGCGGTACCTCGCCACGGCCGTTGACCCGGAGCGCGCCGTGCCGCTCCTCGCCGCTGGAGACGGGTCCCGCTACGGCCTCACAGGCGAGTGGACGAGCTATCCGCAGCTCTACTGGTGGGAGGGACCCGATGGCAGCCGGGTGCTCCACTGGCGGAGTTACCGCGGGGCGGACGCGCTGCGTCTCGGGTTCGATCGCGACACCGACGCCATGGCCAGGCGCCTGTCCGACTGGCTGATGAGTCCTGTGTTCCTCTCGCCGGCCTATCCCTGGGACATGGCCCTGCTCTACGGCGCCGTGGGCTCGAACACGCTCATGGACCAGCGGCTGGTGGACAACGCGGAGGAATTCAGCCGCCGCTACGCGTACCCCGTGATCGTGCAGGCGCGCGCGGAGGATTTCTTTCGAGAGGTCGAGCGGCGTCACGGTCGCACGCTGCCGGTGCGCCGGGGTGACACCGGACTCTATTGGGAGGACGGCGCCGCGTCGCGCGCGGCGGAGCTCGCGTGGTTCCGCTCGACTCAGCTGGCCGCGCGGGCGGCCGAGCTGCTCGCGCTGTGGGACGACCGCACCGGGGCGCGCGATGGTGGCGCGCGGGCGGCCGAGCGGCGCGCGGCGTGGCGCGACCTGCTCTTGTTCGCCGAGCACACGTGGGGGGCGGACTCGAGCGTCACCGACCCCGATGGGCGCGACACCGTGCTCCAGTGGCAATACAAGCGGCGGTACCTGGACGGTGCGGCCGCCGCCGTCGATCAGCAGCTGATGGACGGCATGGTGCGCATTGGGAGGAGTACGGACGTGGGCACGGCGCGGATCGTGTTCAACGCTTCGACCTGGTCGCGCAGCGACGTAGCGATCGTCCCCGCGGGCGCGGGGAAGCGCTTCACGGCGCCCAATGGCGACCTGCCCGCCGTGGATATGCCCGACGGGTCCGCCCTGGTGGTCGCGCGAGACGTGCCCGGACTCGGCTACCTGCGCCTCACAGAGGCGGAGCGCCCGCCCGCCCCGCCCGCCAATGAAGGTGAGACGTTGGAGGCCACGGCGGGTGGCTTTCGGGTCGCGCTCGATCCTGAGAGTGGGGCGATTCGCTCACTCATGGGACCCGACGGGAAAGAGCGCGTGAATCCGAAGCGGTGGGGGGGACTGAACCGACTGCTGTACGTCAGCGGCGGCGCGAATTCGGGCCTCTGGACCGACCCGGCGGGCACGGACCTCGCAAAGGCGCCCGACCTGACGATCACCCCGAGCAAGCTCGCGTCCGCGCGGCGCCTGAGGCTGCCCGGGATCGGTGTGCGACTCATCGCCACACATACGCTGGCTGGATTCCCCGGGCTCACCTCCACCGTGACGCTGTACGACGAACTGCCGTGGATCGATATCGAGACCCACCTGGCCAAGACTCCCACGCGCGAGAAGGAAGCGCTGTACATCGCGTTTCCCTTCGCCCTGACCAAACCCGCCGTCGAAGTCGAAGTCCCGCTCGGCCGCATGACGGTGGAGAAGGACCAGCAACCCGGCAGCTGTCGCGACTGGTATTGTCACACGCATTGGGTGTGGTTGCGCGAGGCGGGCAGTGGCGTGGTGTGGAGCGGGCCCGACACGCCGCTCTTCACTCTCGGCGACGTGTGCCGCGGGACGTGGCGCCGGAAGACCGAGCCGGACGGGACGCTGTTCGCCTACGTGATGAACAACTACTGGTCGAAGAACTTCGCAGCCGATCAGGGCGGGGAGTACCGCTGTCGCTTTCGGATCTCTTTGCTGGCCCTGGGGGAAGTTGACGTGGCGGAGCCGGTGCGGCGGGGGTCGGCGGCGGCCGACCCGCTACGTGTAAGCGCCGCGTTCTCGAACGCGACGCCGGGCCCGCTCATCAGCAAGGACAGCGCGCTCAAATTGACCGACGCTGGTGCGCTCGTGGTCGCCGCCAAGCGGGCGGATGACGGGGACGGGGCGATCGTGAAGCTGCTCGACGTGATGGGGACCGCACGTTCGGTGAGCCTGTGGCCGGCCGCCTATGCCTTCACCCAGGCGCGCCGCACGGACCTGGTGGAGCGGAATAGCGACACACTGCCGGTGGCGGCCGACCGGCATGTGGACATCGATCTTTCGGCGTGGGGGCTGCGGGCGACGCGGTTATTCACCTCGTCGGGATCCTAGCGACCCGTTCTCGCGGATATCGCGATGGAAACGGCCAGATCGTGTCGCGAGTTGTCGCCCCCGGCGAAGCGCAAATAGTCCGACTCCAGGTCCAAACTGTAGAGGTATTCGACCGCGTCTGCTCGCAGGACAAACACCCGTCCGAGGTGGACGTCAATTCCACCACCGACGGCCCCTCCAACTGAGGTTGAGTGCGTCAAGTCGCTGTGGATCAAGGCGGGACCACCCATCAGGAGACCGGACACGGCGGGTGACCCGAGAGCCATACGCACGGCAACCCGCAAGTCGGCCACGAGGATCGTGCCGTCAATAGGCTCGAAACCCGGCAGACTTTCCGAGCTGACATACTGGCTCGGCACGTACGAGAACGAGCCCTGGAACGCCAGCCGGCCGGCGGTGGCGCCCCGATCCCAGGGCGACACGGTGATGCGGGCGCCAACGGCGGCGGCGCCTGTCTGCGTGTAGGAGGAGGCGGATGACGCGCCACATCGCCACGAGGCGCTGCTCTTCAGGCTGCAACCCTCGATCGCCGGTCCACCGGGCCTGTATGCACCGATGGCCGGACCAATCTCGAGTCTGACTTGCGCGCTGCCCCGGCGCGGCGAAGCGACCACGAGTGCCGCGGATAAGGCGACAGCAATTCTGAAGAGCATCCTTACCTCGAGCGCTCGACCACCGAAAACTGGTCGCCTCCGCGCCCCAAGCGCAACTCTCGAGGCTCTTTACACCACGCGACCCGGCCAGTTAATCTCGATCCCATGAGCAAAGCCACGACCCTGGGCGAGTTGAAACAGACCGAGTGGGCGAGCCCGGCCCGCCGCCAGCGCACGGTGAAGGATGAGCTGCGCGAGAACCTGATCTGTCTGCTGGAGAACGGATCCCCGCTGTTTCCGGGCGTAGTCGGCTACGAAGACACGGTCATTCCGCAGCTCGTCAACGCCGTGCTGTCGCGCCACAACTTCATCCTGCTCGGCCTCCGCGGCCAGGCCAAGAGCCGCATCCTGCGCCAGCTGGTGGAGCTGCTCGACGAGGAGATACCGATCCTCGCCGGCAGCGAGGTGAACGACGACCCGTTTCACCCGATCTCGAAGTACGGGCGCGAGCTCGTGGCCGAGCGGGGCGACCAGACGCCGATCGCCTGGCTGCCGCGCGAGTCGCGTTACGTGGAGAAGCTCGCCACACCCGACGTCACCATCGCGGACATCATCGGCGACGTGGATCCCATCAAGGCGGCGCGCGGGGGGCACGTCCTGTCGGACGAGCTGACGATGCACTTCGGTCTCCTGCCGCGCGCCAACCGCGGCATCTTCGCGATCAACGAGCTGCCGGACCTCGCGGGGAAGATCCAGGTCGGCCTGTTCAACATCATGCAGGAAGGCGACGTCCAGATCAAAGGCTACCCGGTGCGGCTCAACCTGGACGTGGCGCTGCTCTTCACCGCGAATCCCGAGGACTACACGGCGCGCGGCAAGATCATCACGCCGCTCAAGGACCGGATCGGCTCGGAGATCGTGACGCACTACCCGCATACCGTCGAGCTGGGCGCGCAGATCACCCGGCAGGAGTCCTGGACGGAGCGGGGCAACCGCCCGGTGCGCGTCCCCGACTTCATGGCGGAGCTGATCGAGCGGGTCGCATTCGAGGCGCGCGAGGACAAGCGGGTGGACCGCCGCAGCGGCGTGTCGCAGCGGCTGCCGATCTCGCTGCTCGAGAACGTCGTGTCGAACGCGGAGCGCCGGGCGATCGAGACGAAGGACAAGGCTGCCGTGCCGCGCGTGTCGGACGTCTACGCGGCCCTCACCGCCATCACCGGAAAGCTCGAGCTCGAGTACGAGGGCGAGCTCCAGGGCCCCGAGCTGATCGCGAAGGACCTGATCAAGCGGGCGGCGGGCAAGACGTTCGAGGCGCGGGTCGGCGGCGCGAACGTGGACGACATCGTCCATTGGTTCGACGAAGGCGGGGCACTCAAGATTTCCGTGGACGAGCGCGCGGAGGCGTGCCTCAAGGGCTTCAGCGTGGTCCCCGGCCTGCTCGACCTCGTGGAACAGGTGGGCCTGGCCGCAAAGAAGGACCCGCTCACCATGGTCGCGGCATGCGAGCTGGTGCTCGAGGGGCTGGTCGCCGCGAAGCGGATCTCGCGCTCCGAAGAGCTGGGCTACGTGCGTGCCCGCGCGGAGCCGAAGGGACCGGGATACGGGAAGCCGGGAGGGGGGCCGGGGGGGGGAGCCGGACCGAATCTCTTCTCGTAGCGGCGGCAAGAGGCGGTAAGGGGCGGTAGGGGGCGGTAGGCATACCGCCACTTGCCGCCCCTTACCGTCCCCTACCGCCGGCCACATTTTCACCTTCCCCCGCCTCGGAGCTCCGTGTGGCCAAGCTCGTCGCCGGCGCCATTCTGCTGTTCGTCGCGTTCGCCCTGCTCATCGCGGCTGCGGGGGCGAAGACGCGCCCCGGACCAGTCGGCTCCCTGCTCCGGATCATCGGGTACGCGGCCAGCACACTCGGCGCGCTGATCATGCTGAGCTCCGCTCTGGTGGTGATTGATCCCGGCGAAGTGGGCGTCCGCCACGCCTTTGGCTACGTCGACCCCGCGCCCCTCCTCGCCGGCATCCGGTTCGTGCCCCCGTGGTCGTCGATCGAGCGGTTTTCGACCCGCGAGGAGCAGTGGCCCACGCGCGGCGAGCAGATCGAGGCGATCGAAGCCCTCTCGAGCGAGCAGATGGGGATGCACGTCGAGGTGTCGATCCGCTGGCAGATCGACCCGATGCAGTCGCCCAAGATCTTCACCGAGATCGGCAACGAAGATCAGATCCGTGGCGCGGTGCTGAACGCGATCCGCAAGGGCGTGCGCGACGGCATGGTGCAGTACTCGATCAACGACATCTCCAAGCGCACCAAAATCGCGAGCACCATGGAAGGGCTGGTGGATTCGGCGCTCGTGACCACGCCGCGCGCGGGCGGCGGCAACTTCCGCATCGCCACCGTCACCGCCTTCTTCCTCCGGGATCTCCAGCCGCCCGCGCAGGTGGTGCAGGCGATCAACAACAAGATCGCCCAGGAGCAGCAGATCGAGACCGAGCGGCACCGCGTGGAAGTCGCCCGGCTGCAGATGGAGCAGCAGCGCCTCCTCAACCAGACGCTCTCGCCCGAGGCGCTCACCAAGCAGTGGATCGAGGCGCTCCACGATATGAAGGGTTCGAACAACCTCATCATCTTCGTGCCCACCGAGGGCGGCATGCCGCTACTCAACATCAGCGACCTGCGCAAGAACCTGAGGCCCTAGTGCCTATCGCCGTTCCCGTCGTCACGATTACGCGCCTGTTCGCCTCGGGCGGCTCCGAGATCGCGCGGCGCGTTGCCCGCGAGCTGGGCTGGGAGGTGATCGACAACGAGTTCGTGGACGAGGTGGCGCGGCGCGCCGACCTGCCGGCGGCCGAGGTGGCCGAGCGCGAGGAGCGCGCGCCCGGGCTGCTCGAGCGAGTGGCGCGCGCGCTGGCCGCGGGATCTCCCGAGCTGACCGTGGGCGTCGCGGTGGCGCCGATGGACGCGAGCGATGAGGCGGCCATTGTCAAGCTCACCGAGCGCGTGATCGCCGAAGCGGCGGCGCACGGCCGGGCCGTGATCGTGGGCCGGGGCGCGCAGGCGGTGCTCGCGCGCCATCCCGACGCCCTGCACGTCTACGTCGTCGCCTCCAAGCCGTGGCGGCTGCGGCTCGCCGTGGAGCGGCTGGGCGTGGACCCCGCGCACGCCGCGAAAGTGGTGGACGAGACCGACCGCCGGCGCGACGACTACGTGAAGAGCTACTACGGCCGCGCGCGCGGCGATCTCACGAGCTACGATCTGGTGGTCAACACGGAGCGGTTGGGGTTCGAGGGAGCGGCGGCGGCGATCGTAGGAGAGGTCAGGCGGAGGGGATGGAAATGAACGCGGAAGGCAGAGCGCGGAACAGTCGCGTTCAGCTTTCCCTCAGCTCCCTCCCCCTCCACGCCGCCAGCAGCACCGTGACCAGACACCCCGCCCCGCCGAGCCCGATGGCCGTGGGGGCGCCCAGGTGCTCGCCCAGCAAACCCGCCTGGAAGGCGCCGAGCGGCGCCATGCCCACGAACACGAACGCATAGAAGGCCATCACGCGGCCCCGCATCTCGTCGGGGACGATCGTCTGAATGAGCGTGTTGGCAAGGGCGGTCGTGACGATCATCGCCCAGCCCGCGAGGGCGAGAAGGAAGAGCGCGGGCAGGAAGGCGCGCGTCGCGGCGAACGCCATGAGGAGCACCGCGTACGCGGCGCCGCCGATCAGCAAGGCGGGCCCCTTGCGCGTCCGTTGGCCCGTGAGCGCGAGCGCCAGCGCGCCGAGCATCGCCCCCACGCCGACCGCGGCCATCAGCAACCCGTAGCCGCGGGCGTCCGTGTGCAGGACGTCTCTCGCGATTACCGGCATCAGTACGAGCACGGGAAAGCCAAGCACGCTCATGACCGCCACCAGGATCATGAGCGCGCGCATACGGCGCTCCTGCCAGATGAATCGTATACCCGCTTGAAACCCCTCCCATCCCGAAGCCCGAGCGGGGTGCGGGGCTCGCGGGGGCAAGCGGATCGCGAGGAGGCCCGCGATGACGGCGATGTAGCTCAGGCCGTTGATGAGGAAGCAGGCGCCGATGCCGGCAGCGCCGATCAGGAGCCCGCCCACCGCGGGGCCCACGATGCGCGCGGCGTTGAACATGGAAGAATTGAGCGCGATCGCGTTCATGAGATCCTGCTTCCCGACCAGCTCGACGAGGAATGCCTGGCGGCCCGGAATATCGAACGCGTTCACGATCCCGAATCCGACGGCGAGCGCCATCACCTGCCACGTGGCGATCGTCTTCGTCCACACGAGCGCCGCGAGCGCCAGGGCCTCGACCATCTGCAGGAGCTGGGTGAGCACGATGAGGCGACGCTTGTCGACGCGGTCCACCACGACGCCGGCGTACAGCGTGAAGGCCAGCACGCCGAACGAGCGCAGCGCCTGGTTCAGCCCGACGGCGAACGCGGAATTCGTGAGGTCGAGCACGAGCCAGCCGAGCGCAACCGACTGCATCCACGTGCCGATGAGCGAGATGCCCTGGCCAAAGAAGAAGAAGCGGAAATTGCGGTGGGCAAGCGCCCCGAGGCGTGGACGCGCGGCGCCGGCCGGTTCGGACATTGCGGGAAAGCTCGCGAGGGCCCGATATTTCGGGTAGGGCGCCGATGAAATACACGACGTACTCGAAGTACCTGCCCGAGCTGGCCGACACGATCAATCTCCAGGGCCTGCTCGACCAGCTCGCCGACTTTCTCCTCCAATCGGGCTTTGCCGGAGGCTCGTACTCGCACCCCTTCTGGGGCGAGTTCGGCGAGGACGAAGCCGACCGCTCGCTCGACGCGCTGCGCCAGGCGATCCTCCAGGCCCTGATGGAGTCGGGACAGCTCACGCCCGAGATGCTCAAGCTGCTGCGTGGCGACTCGACCGGGGACGCCGAGCGCGACGCCGATCTCCAGCGCCAGCTGGGAGAGCTGCTCGACAAGATCGTGCAGAAGCTCATGGAGGAGGGGTACCTCAACGTCACCGAGGCGCCCAAGATGCCCGCCGGCCAGCAGCCGCTGCTCGGCCCCGGCGGCATGGCGAAAGAGGCCGCCCAGCAGGTGCAGTTCAATCTCACCGAGAAGGGTATCGACTTCCTCGGCTACCGCACGCTGAAGCATTTGCTCGGCAGCATCGGGAAGTCGAGCTTCGGCGCGCACGACACCGAGCACCTCGCCACCGGCATCGAGGCTGACGCGGCGAGCAAGCCCTACGAGTACGGCGACACGTTGAACCTCGACGTCAACGCGACCCTGTCGAGCGCGCTCGAGCGCGAGGGCCTGGGCGTCCCGATCAACCTCGAGTACGAAGACCTGCGCGTACACCAGGCGGAGTACCGCTCGTCATCGGCAACCGTGCTGATGCTCGACTGCTCGCACTCGATGATCCTGTACGGTGAGGACCGGTTCACGCCCGCGAAGAAGGTGGCGCTGGCGCTCACCCACCTGATCCGGACCCAATTCCCCGGTGACACCCTGCGCGTGGTGCTGTTCCACGACACAGCCGAGGAGATCCCGCTCGCGCAGCTCGCGCGCGCGCAGGTCGGGCCATATCACACGAACACCGCCGAAGGGCTGAAGCTGTCGCGCCGCATGCTGATGTCGCAGCGCAAGGATATGCGGCAGATCGTGATGATCACGGACGGCAAGCCGTCCGCGCTCACGCTGCCCGACGGCCGGATCTACGTGAATTCGATGGGCCTGGATCCGCAGATTCTCCAGGAGACTTATCGGGAGGTCGCGCTGTGCCGGCGCAGCGGGATCCTGATCAACACGTTCATGCTGGCGCGCGACCGCTCGCTCGTCGAATTCGTGAAGAAGGTGAGCGCCATCTGCCGTGGGAAGGCGTACTTCACGAACACGATGACGCTCGGCCAGTTCATCCTGATGGACTTCATGCGGCGAAAGACCCGCCGCGTCAACTAGTCGCTCGCCTATGATTTGTCGTCGTCTTGCCGCGACGCTCGTGTGCGGCGTTGTGCTCACCGCCTGCCGTCCCTCGTCCACCGCCGCCAGCAAAGCCCTCGCCGACGCGGACCGGGCGTTCAATCGCGCCACCGCCGAGCGGCGCGCCGACGGCTGGAGCGAGTTCTTCGCGGAGGACGGAGCGATGATCCGCTCCACCGGCACGGTGACCGGCAAGGCCGCGATCCACGACGTCATGGCGAAGACCTTCGCCGACACCTCGTTCACACTCACCTGGGACCCGGACCACGGCGACGTCTCAGGCGACGTCGGGTACACGGACGGCCGCTTCGAGGTGCGCTTCCGCGACGACAAGGGAAACCCGGTGTCGCGCACGGGCCGCTATCTCACGGTGTGGAAGAAGCAGGCGGATGGGACGTGGAAGGTGGTGCGTGACATCGGCGTGCAGGACGTGCGACCGCAACCGTGACACAGCCCGGCAACTCTCCAGGCAACTTCTTCACCTACCGGGCCTACCGCGCGCTGGCCCTGGGAACGTTCGCGATGGTCGGCGCGGCATGGCTCGTGTCCGTTCCGGCCGTGCTCGGCGCGCTCGCCGGGGGGATCGTGCCTGCCACCCTTGCACCCCGCGCGCGGCGGCTCCGCACGCCGCTTTTCGCCACGCTCGCCGCCGCCGCGGTGGGCGCCTTGGCGGCGGCGCTCTGGTTCGGACATGGGACCATGGGAAGGCGCCTGCTCGCCGCCCTCATCGGCACATTGGCCGCGGGCCCGTGGCTCGTCGTAGTGGGGTTCATCCGGTGGGTGCGGGCGCGTTCCGTCGAGTGACGCGGAGCCAGCGGTAGCGGTCTCAAGCGCGTACTCTTGGCGATATCCACCCGGAGACCTTCGATGCGCACCATACTGACCGTTCTCGCGACAGCCTTTGCGCTCGTCGCCACCACCCCACCCACCTCACGCGCCCAGGGCCCGTCCGGACGAGGCCCAGGCGCCGGTCTCGACACCACCGGTCTCGGCCTCACCGCCGACCAGCAGGCCAAATGGAAGGTGATCCGCGACGACCTGATGAAGAAGAACGCGCCCCTCCGCGAACAGGCGCGGCAGGTAATGGGCGGCAAGTCGTTCCGGGACCTGACGCCCGAGGAGCGTGAGACCCTACGCCCCAAGCTCCAGCCGATCATGGACCAGATGCGGGAAAACGCCCGGAAAGCGCGCGAGCAAGCCGGCGCCATCCTCACGCCCGAGCAGAAGCAGAAGTTCGAGGCGCGGATTCGCGAGCGGATGGAGATGGGTGGGGAGCCGCCCCACTAGCCGCTCATTAGATTGGGGGATGTGAGCGAGCTCGTCTTCGGTACCCACAACGCAGCCTTCGTGCAGGTGATGTACGAGCAGTACCTGCGCGATCCGCAGTCGGTGGGAGAAGAATGGCGGAAGCTCTTCGACAACGGCCGGACCGCGGATCTGCCGGTGATCCCCGCGGACCGGCCGTTGGCGCAGGCACCCCCGGCCCCCGCCTTCGCCGCAGCGCCGGCGCCCGCTCCTCCACCGCCTGCTCCGCCACCGCCGGTGCCCGCGCCGGAGTCGCCCCGAGCAGCGCCGCCCGCCCCGCCCGCCCCGTCCGCCCCAGCTCCCCCACGCCCCCGGGGCGGGATCCAGCCACCCGTGCTCACGCCGATCACGGGTCCCGCGTCCCGACTCGCGCGCAACATGAACGACAGCCTGTCGGTGCCGACCGCCACGTCGTTCCGCGACGTGGCGGTGGACGTACTGGACGCCCGGCGGCGCGCCCTGAACGGAGCGCTCGCGAACTCGGGGACCAAGGTCTCCTACACGCACATCATCGGGTTCGCGTTGGTGCAGGCGGCGCGGCGCTTTCCCGTCATGACCCACGCGTTCCGGGACGTTGACGGCAGCCCGTTCCGCATCGACCCACAGGCGATTCATCTCGGGCTGGCAGTGGACGTCGAGAAGAAGGACGGCAGCCGCGCACTCGTCGTGCCCGTGATCAAGCACGCCGAAGAGATGGACTTCGGCACGTTCCGCGCGACGTACGAAGGCTTGGTGGAGCGCTCACGCACCGGCAAACTCACACCCGACGACTTCATGGGCGCGACCATCACGCTCACCAATCCCGGCACGCTGGGCACCTCGGCGTCGGTGCCCCGCCTGATGCAGGGCCAGGGCTCGATAATCGCGACCGGCGCGATCCGCGAGACGGGCCCGACCAAGGTGATGACGCTGACCAGCACGTACGACCATCGCGTGATCCAGGGCGCGGAGTCGGGGATGTTCCTGCGGCTGGTGGACGGACTGCTGCAGGGCGAGCAGGCGTTCTACGAGCGCGTGTTCGAGAGCCTGAACGTCACCCGCAAGGTGCGGTCGGAGGCCGTGGGATTCCCGGTGGTCGAGCCGCCGGCTCCCGCGCGAGCGGTGCTCAGCGATCTCCGGCACGTCGCGGCGGCGATGGCGCTCGTGAAGGCCTTCCGCAACTTCGGGCATCTCGCGGCGCGGCTCGACCCGCTCGGCTCCGAGCCGCGCGGCGATCCCTCGCTCGACCCCGCGCCGCTCGGGCTCACGCCCGAGGTGATGGAGCAGATCCCCACGGAGGTCCTGCGCATTTACACGTCGGGACGCACGCTCGCCGAGGCATACCCGGAGCTCGAGCATACGTACTGCGGCACCATCGCGTACGAGGTCGAACACATCGGCAGCCACGAGCAGCGCGTGTGGCTGCGCCAGGTGATCGAATCGGGCGAGCACCGCAAGCGCCTGCCCGCCGACGAGCAGCGGAAGCTGCTCTCCCGGCTCACCGCAGTGGAAACGCTCGAGCGGTTCCTGCACCGGACCTACCTCGGGCAGAAGCGGTTCTCCATCGAGGGGCTCGACGCGCTCGTGCCCATGCTGGACCTGACGGTCGAGCTGGCCGGCGCCGCCGGGGCGAGGCGCGTGGTCCTGGGGATGGCGCACCGCGGCCGTCTCAACGTGCTCGCGCACGTCGTCGGCCTGCCGTACGAGACCATCTTCGCCGAGTTCGAGGGCGGCCGTCACGTCGAAGAGACCCTCACGCCCGAGGGCGGGACGGGCGACGTGAAATACCACCACGGGGCCGACGGCGTGTATCAAACGGCCGGCGGGAGGCCGGTGAACGTGACGCTGTCGCCGAACCCGAGCCACCTCGAAGCGGTCAACCCCGTCGTCGAGGGCCGGGCGCGCGCGAGCCAGACCAACCGCCGCGGCAAGGACGCCCTCCCGGATCCGAGCGTCGCGCTTCCGGTTCTGATCCATGGCGATGCGTCGTTCGCCGCGCAGGGCATCGTGGCGGAGACCTTCAACCTCGCGGGTCTGAAGGGCTATGCGACGGGCGGCACGATCCACCTCATCGCCAACAACCAGCTCGGCTTCACGACCGATCCGAAAGAGGCGCGCTCGACCGACTACGCCAGCGATCTCGCCAAGGGATTCGACGTCCCGATCGTGCACGTGAACGCGGACGATCCCGAGGCGTGCCTCGCCGCCGCGCGGCTCGCCATGATGTACCGGGAGAAATTCCACAACGACGCGGTGATCGACATCGTGGGCTACCGGCGCTACGGCCACAACGAGGCCGACGAGCCGGCCTACACGCAGCCGCTCATGTACGAGCGGATCAAGAACACGCCCACGGTGCGGCAGCGCTACGTCGAGCGGCTCGTCGCCGAAGGCGTCGCCGGCCCCGATCAGGCGGAGGCCGACGCGCAGCGGCTCTACCAGCGTCTGAGCGAGATCCAGCAGTCGCTCAAGGCACACCTCTCGGAAGGGGCGCCGGGCGAGGAGCCGCAGCGGATCTCGGGTGCTCAGCCCGCGATCGCGGAGCCCGACACCCGGACGTCGCCGCAGCTGTTGACCAGTCTGAACGAGCAGCTGCTGCAGGTGCCGCAGGGGTTCACCGTCCAGCCCAAGCTCATGAAACAGCTCGAACGCCGGCGGCCCGCGCTCACCCAGGGCGAGATCGACTGGGCGCACGCGGAGGCGCTGGCTTTCGCCTCGCTGCTGCACGAGGGGGTGTCGATCCGCCTCACGGGACAGGACACCGAGCGCGGCACGTTCAGCCAGCGCCACCTCGTGCTGCACGACGCGACGAACGACGAGCGCTACGCGCCGATCCAGAACCTCGCGGGCGCGCGGGCCCCGTTCGAGCTGCACAACAGCCCGCTGTCGGAATTCGCCTGCCTGGGATTCGAGTATGGGTACGCGGTCGCGGCGCCCGATGCGCTAGTGCTGTGGGAGGCGCAATACGGCGATTTCACCAACGCTGGCGAAGTCGTCATCGACCAGTTCCTGATCGCGGGGCTCGCGAAGTGGGGTCAGACGTCCCGCCTCACGCTGCTCCTGCCGCACGGCT
>Ga0335084_10003594_pt1 | contig 15136 bp, 18 predicted proteins | sample Lox_Sample_44_FD_206721 | JGI IMG/M metagenome (GOLD analysis project Ga0335084, IMG submission 206721) | Soil microbial communities from Loxahatchee National Wildlife Refuge, Florida, United States - Lox_Sample_4.4 | ecosystem: Environmental > Terrestrial > Soil > Wetlands | place: USA...
CTGCCCTCGATCAGCGAGCGGCCGCTGCCGCTCCGGCGCATGGAGGACATCAGGTCCTCCTACTACCTTCGCGTCATGGCGATGGACCGTCCGGGCGTCCTCGCGCAGGTGGCCGGAATCCTCGGGCAGCACGACATCTCCCTCGCCTCGGTGCTCCAGAAAGAGCGCGCCCACGGCGAGGCGGTGCCGGTGGTGATGATGAGCCACGACGCGCGGGAGCGGGACATGCGCGCGGCGCTCCAGGCCATCGACAAGCTTCCGGTGGTGGCGGCGCGCACCACCATGATCCGGGTCGAGCCGGCATGAACGCGTGGCCGGGCGTCATCGAGCGCTACAGGGCATTTTTGCCGGTGTCGCCGAGCACTCCCGTGGTCACGCTTCACGAAGGCAACACGCCGCTCGTCCCCGCCCCGCGGCTTGCCGAAGCCACCGACCCCTCCCTGCGGATCTTCCTCAAGTGCGAGGGCTTCAACCCGACAGGCTCCTTCAAGGACCGCGGGATGACGATGGCCATCTCGAAGGCCGTGGAAGCGGGTTCACGGGCGGTCATCTGCGCGTCGACAGGTAACACCTCGGCCTCGGCGGCCGCCTATGCCGCTCGGGCCGGCATTCGCGCCTTCGTCATGGTGCCGAAAGGCGCGGTCGCGATCGGCAAGCTCTCGCAGGCAGCCATCCACGGCGCGACGGTGCTCGTCGTGGACGGCAACTTCGACCAGGCGCTGTCGATCGTCACCCAGATAGCGGAGCGCCACCCCGTGACGCTCGTCAACAGCCTGAATCCCTTCCGCCTCGAGGGGCAGAAGACGGGCGCCTTCGAAGTCGTGGACCAGCTCGGCCGCGCGCCCGACTACCACCTGATTCCCGTGGGCAACGCGGGCAACATCTCGGCCTACTGGCGCGGCTACCGGGAGTACCACCGGGCGGGCATGATGAAGGAGCTGCCGAAGATGGTCGGCTTTCAGGCCGCAGGCGCGGCGCCCATCGTGGAAGACCGCGTCATCCTCGAGCCCAAGACGCTCGCCACCGCCATCCGCATCGGCAATCCCGCCTCGTGGGGGCTCGCCAAGGAGGCGCTGCAGGACTCGCAGGGCTGGATCGACGCCGTCACCGATGAGGAAATCGTCCGCGGGTATCGCCTGCTGGCGCGGGAAGAAGGCATCTTCATGGAGCCCGCCTCGTGCGCGACGGTCGCCGGCCTGGCCAAGATGGTCAAGGCTGGGCGCTTCGAGCCCGGCTCCACGATCGTGCTCACCCTCACCGGACACGGGCTCAAGGACCCGGACACGGCGCTGGAGTCCGCGAGCCGGCCGGTGAGCGTACCCGCGCGGCTCGACGCGGTCCTCGCCCAGCTCGGGCTCTAGCCGCACGTGCCCTCCGCCGGGCGGCTGGTCAAGATCCTCCTCGGGATCGCGATCAGCGCGGCGCTCCTGGTCTGGCTCTTCTGGAACGTGGACCTGCGCGCCGTCACTGCGCGCCTCGCCGATACCCGGTGGAGCTGGCTGACGATCAGCATGGCCCTCAATCTGGTTTCACTCTGGGCTCGCGCCGTGCGCTGGCGCTACCTCTTCCCGCAGAGCGCCAGGCCGACTCATCTCTTCAATGCCGTGATGATCGGCTACATGGGCAACAACCTCCTGCCGCTGCGAGCCGGCGAAGTCCTGCGCGTCTACGTCGTCACGCGGCGGGGCCAGCGCTTCTGGACGACGGTCACGACGCTCGTCGTGGAGCGCGTGCTGGACGGTCTCGCGGTCGGCATCGTGCTGGCTGCCGTCTTCTTCCAGATCCCGACGCCCCGGGAGGTGGCCTGGGCGTCGGAAGTCTTCGTTGGGCTGGTCTTGTCGATGATGGTCGTGTTGGTCGCAATGGCGGCGGCGCCCCTGCCCTGCCGCATCGTGATCCACTCGCTCGCCTACCGTTGGCCCAGCTTCGAACGCCGGCTGCTCGTGATTTTCGACACCATGAGCGACGGCCTGCAGGGGATGCGCCGGCCCAGTCAGCTGCTCCCGACGGCCATCTGGTCGCTCGTGATCTGGGTGGCCATCGTGGCGTCGGTGTGGACGTGCTTTGAGGCGGCCCGTCTCGACCTGCCCGTGACGGCCGCCCTGAGCGTCATCGCCTTCATCGGCCTGGGCGTGAGCCTGCCGTCCAGCCCGGGCTTCATCGGCGTGATCCAGGCGGCAACCGTCCTGGCGCTGTCCTTTTTCAGCGTTGGGAAAGCGGATGCCCTCGGGTTCTCGCTCCTGCTGCACGCCTCGCAGTTCGCGCCCGTTACGCTGTGGGGCCTCCTGCTCCTGGTGGTGGAGCACGTGAGCCTGGCGGAGGCCGGCAGGGGCGCCGGGCTGTCCGTAAACCTGCCCCAGGACTGACCCTTCCCGACCGTAAACCTACCCCTCCCGTGAGCCGTCGGAGGTGGTAACGCTCTATCGGGCTTGAAGCCCGGACGGAACAAAGGAGAGACTGGGCACTTCCGGGAATTACCCGTGTAAACGCCATGGTCCGCCCGCGCGTCAAAACCGACGGATGGGTTTCGGGCAGGTCCGGGCGCCGGGAGATGGCCATGGGTGGAAGGCGAGCGGCAGGGCGGAACACACACACCGAGGCACATAGCATGCGTGGCGTTTGGCCGGCCCCACGAGCGTATGCGAAGATCGCCTGTAGTGAACACGCTCGAGCCGTCCGACGAGGATCTATGCCGGAGAATCGCCCGACGGGACGAGGGAGCCTTTGACCTGCTGGTCGAGCGCTTCCAGGAGCGGGCGTACCGCCTCGCGTGGTCCGTGGTGCGGGACCGGGAAGATGCCAAGGACTGCTCCCAAGAAGCCTTCATCCGACTCCACGAGTCGGCCGGGTCCTTCGCCGGCCAGGCCAAGTTCTCGACCTGGTTCTACCGGATCCTGGTCAACTGTTGCCTCGACCACCAGCGGAAGCGGCGGGGCTGGCGGCGGCTGGTTGGATGGGGCGGCCGGGACGAGGGGAGCGACGCGGGGGACCCGGTGGAGCGCCTCCCCGCTCCCTTTGTCGACCCGACGGACGCGATCGTGACGGGCCACCGCATGAGCATCCTGTGGGAGGCCGTGGACAGGCTCTCGCCGCAGCAAAGGGCAGCGGTGTTGCTTCAATGCCGCGAGGAGCTGTCCACCAAGGAGATCGCAGCGGTCCTGCAGCTGTCGGAGGCGACCGTGCGGGTGCACCTGCACCGCGCGTATTCGGCGCTCAAGCGGCGCGTGGGAGAAACCAGCGGGGGAAACGAAAAATGAACAGGCTGCCGGAAGACGAGTTCAAGGACGTCATCGAGGCGCTTCGCCGCGCTGCGCCCGAGCCGCCCCCTGTGCACTGGGGCGCCTACCGTGCCGAGCTGCGGGAGAAGCTCGAGCGTAGCAGGGGCCGCAGCTGGACCGGGTGGAGCCGGCAGCTCCGCCCGTTCCAGATGGCTGTCGCGGCGAGTTTCGTCGCTGTGCTGATCTACATGGGCCTGCCGGGACACGGCCAGTCCCCGAGCGACCCGGCGGTGATGGACAACGCCATCCTGGCGAGTCGCCTCGACGTGATCGCCCACCTCGACGTGGTCCAGAAGCTCGACGTCCTCGAGGACTTCGACGTCATCGAGCGGCTCGACACCCTGCCGGCTCCCCGCGAGGGATGAGCGGCGACGATGCCCCTCGATCGGTCCGGGCGGCGCGAGCTGGCCACGTTCGCTCTCACAGCGTTGCTGGGACTGGTGCCGGCGGCCCCGCGCGCGGCCGAGGCGCCCGCGGTGCCACGCACCGCCCAGCCCAAGGGTGACGAGATCGACGCCGAGATGCTCCGCGACCTGGATGTCCTGAACAACCCGAACTACGCCCAGGACCGCGAGATCGCGAAGCGCCTGAGCTTGTTCGAGCGCATGCGCATGTTGGACCTGATGACGGGCAACCGGCAGGCTCCGGATGGGGTCACGACCCCTGCCGCGCCGGCCAAAGGGAGGTGAGCTGACATGCTGACGGATCGTTCGCGCGGTTGGCTCCCTGCCCTGGCGCTCGCAGCTTGCATGGCCATCCCGACCGTCGCGTGGGCTCAGGAGCCCGCTCCACCTCCCCCGGCGGCATCCGGCCAGCCCGGGGATTCTCCCGTCCGCGGGCTCGATCGCCTCTCGCCCGAAGAGCGTGCCCAGGCCGAGCGAAATCTCCAGAAGTGGAGGGAGATGACCCCCGAGCAGCGGCAGGGAGCGATTGAGAACTACCGCCACTGGCAGAGTCTCTCGCCGGAGGAGCGGCAGACCGCGCGACAGAACCAGCAGCGGCTCCGCGCCATGTCGCCTGCCGACCGAGCCCGCGTCACGGAGAACTTCCGGCGGTGGCAATCGCTTCCGGAGGAGCGGAAGCGACAACTCGAGACCGCGCACGAGCGCTTTCAGAGGCTCCCGCCACAGCAGCAGCAGCAGGTCCTCCAGAGGTTTCGCCAGTACCAGACCATGCCGCCCGAGCAGCGCCAGCGCATCGAGCAGAACGCGGAACGCTGGCGCCAGATGACGCCCGATCAGCGTCAGCAGGCCCGCGAACAGTATCGTCAGCGCCAGCCGGGCCCAGGCCAGATACGTCCGGACGGCCAAGAACGGCCCGGAGGCGACGGACGGCCCGGCGGCTACGGAGGACCCGGCGGTCCGCGCAGCCGCTAGCGGCCTCGAAGAAGACGGGAGCCGGGCTTGAAGCCTCGCGAGGCCAAACGGCATGGCGCCTTTACACCTCCGGAGGCTTTGCACCCGGTGACGGGGTCGTGTAGCATGGCCCCCTCATGGGCCAGTTGATCGTCCAAAAATACGGCGGCTCGTCCGTCGCCGACCCCGAGAAGATCAAGAACGTCGCCCGCCGCGTCGCCGAATCGGCGTCGAAGGGCCACCGGATGGTAGTGGTGGTTTCCGCCATGGGCAAGACGACTGATGCGCTCGTCGCCCTGGCGCACGCCATCACGCCCGCCCCCGATCCGCGCGAGATCGACATGGTCCTGGCCACGGGCGAGCAGGTCACGATCGGTCTCCTGGCCATGGCGCTCCAATCGATGGGCCGGCCCGCCTGCTCGTTCACCGGCGCGCAGGTCGGCATGGTCACCGACGGCGTTCACACGCGGGCACGCATCCGGCGCATCACGGCCGAGCGCATCCACGCCGCCCTCGACGCCGGCAAGATCGTCGTGGTGGCGGGCTTCCAGGGCATGACCGAATCGGGGGACATCACGACGCTCGGGCGCGGCGGCTCGGACCTGACGGGCGTCGCGCTGGCGGCGGCGCTCAAGGCCGACGTCTGCGAGATCTTCACCGACGTCGACGGCGTCTATACCGCCGATCCCAACGTCGTGCCCGAGGCGCGAAAGCTCGCGCGCATCTCCTACGACGAGATGCTCGAGATGGCCGCCCTCGGCGCCAAGGTGCTCCAGGCCCGCTCCGTCGAGTTCGCCAAGAAGTTCGCGGTCCCGGTGCACGTCCGCTCCACTTTCAAGCCGGACCCGGGCACGCTCGTGACCAGGGAGGATCACAGCATGGAAGACGTGGTGGTCACGGGAATCACCCACGACCGGAGTCAGGCAAAGCTCTCCATTCTGCGCGTGCCCGACCGTCCGGGCATCGCCAGCCAGGTCTTCGGAGGGCTCGCCAGGCAGAACATCGTCGTGGACATGATCGTCCAGAACATCGGGCGCGACGGCTCCACGGACATCTCCTTCACCCTGCCCCGGGGCGATCGCCAGCGGGCCGAGACCGTGCTGGCCGCCGTGGCCAAGGAGATTGGCGCCGACGGCGTGGCGGCCGACGACCGCATCGCCAAGGTCTCCATCGTCGGCGTCGGCATGCGCAGCCACTCGGGTGTGGCGGCGCGCGTGTTCTCGACGCTGTCGAAGGAGAACATCAACATCCAGATGATCTCGACGTCCGAGATCGCCGTCTCCTGCGTCATCGAGGACAAGTACGCCGAGCTCGCCGTGCGCGCGCTCCACGACGCCTTCGAGCTGGGAAGAGAACCCGCGGCATAGTGGGCCGTCGATGCCAGCGCCTCGGGCCCTGGTCCACCTCAGGAGGGAGGGCTCGTCGGCTTGAGGCGCGCGGCCGATATGAACCTGAACCCGGTGCGCCGGGCGCCCGGCGAGCGGAACGTGAGCGGTCGGCCGAACACCCGACAGTAGCCGGCAATACCCGCGCGCGGAATGCCGACCTTGTCCTGCACGCGCAAGTTGGCCACGTTGTGGATCGCCACGTAGTACACGGCGTGCAGGACACCCTTGCGCATGAACGTCTCCCCGCAGGACATGACCAGGGGTTCATAGATTCCACGGCCTCGGTGGTCGGGCAGAACGAATCCGTGGTAGCCGAGGTTGTCGCCGGCGGCGAAGCTCACCCAGACATCGCCCTGGTCGCGTATCGGAGTCGACGACCACCACGTGTAGCCGAGCAGGGCACCGTTCTCGAGCGCGCCCACGCAGACTTCGCCGCGGGCAAGGCCATGTTCGATGATTCCAGGCGTCAAACCGTAGCGCGGGTCCTGCGCCCAGCGAATGAGTTCGTCGGCACAGAGCACCCGGAACTCCAGGCCCGATAGCTCTTGCAGGTGGCGATACGCGGCCACGTGCGCGCGCCGAAACACGTAGTGAAGGTGCAGTCCCATGCGCTGCAGCACGCGGAATGCCATCTGCCGCAGGGCTTGCAGCCAGCCCCAGCGCCGCGCATTCTCGCGAAGCGCCTGGGCACGGTCCATCAAACGCATAGGCCAGGTTAACACCGCTCGCGGGGGCAATACGAGCGTTCATGGACCGTTGGCCCGTGAGGCGGCGAAGCAACTCCGGATCGGGTTCGTGGAGCGATGTTTACGCTCGATGGACGAGCTTCGCGCGGGTTTGGGTAGGGTCAAAGCCGGAGAGGTGGACGCTCTTTTGATCTTGCCGGATGCAATGGTGAAGAGCCAGACAGGGCTCATCGTCGACACGGCGAGAGCCAGGAAGCTGCCGACACTGTTCCCCGCGCGGACCAGTGTGGTCGGAGGGAACCTCGCCGGTAACGGCGTGAGCGACTACGCAGCTGGCAGGCTGGAAGCGAGGCACCTCCGCAGATTACTTCCAGGCACGAGCCCTTCAGAACTGCCGGTCGAGAGAATTGACCGGCTCGAGCTGGTCATCTACCTCAAGACCGCGAGGGCGCCGAGCCTGACGATTCCGCCGTCGCTGCTCCGCCGGGCGGACGAAGTAGCGCAACGGTCCCTGCGCCTTCCCGCCACCGTGGACCCGCCGGCCTGACCCCGACCTCGCGCTCTGCTGAAACTCACCACCAGAAGTGATGGCGGGCTCCGAAAGCGCGAGCGAAGAGCTCCACACAACCAACGATCACGACCGCCAATGCAAAACCCACGATGACCCATCCGAACCCATTCGCGGCGCTCTGGCTGAGGAGTCTGCTGGGATCCAATCCTTGAGACCCGATCGGAATGCCCATGCTGCACCTCCCTCTGCGCCCATACAGTGCAATCGGGGTGCCGTGGGCGCCACCGCCGCGAAACGTGACGATTCAAGGGGTTAGTCGATCAGGCGGAGCGGGGGCGCCGGCCCCGTCGGTGCGATGGCGCCGCAGTTGTGGAGAGGACGCCTCAGGGGGCGAGCCCTATTACCCTCTCCAAATCGAGTGCACCTTTTGCACCCCACCCGCGCGTGCCCGTTGGGACCGCTGGCCTGAACTGCTCGTAGAGACTGCAGGCTCGCGCCGCCAGCTCCTTCGGCGGCAATGCCCGGGCCAAGGTCGCCATGGCCGTCCGCACCTCCGGTAACGCATCGCCGAACTTGCCGTCGAGATACCGGGTCACGGCGACGGGATCATGCGGCTTGTCCTTGGTCAGCGCCCGCAACCCGTCCGGCGTCTGTACGACCGGGACAGCGCGACCCAGCAAGGCGACCGTTAGAGTCTTGCCCTTCCGGAGCTTCTTCCGCTGTTCCCGCACCGCCTCCGGCGCCGGGTGGATCAGGCCGAGCGAGACACCCTTGGAATAGGCGTTGAGCCCGGCGACCGCCCGTCCGAGGGTCAGGGCCTCGTCGCGCGTGAACCCCAGGCGCTCCGCCACGACTGTTGAAGGAGACCCTTCCGCGACTCTCCCGCATCGCCGTGCTGTGGAATCCCGAGAGTCGGACGGAATTGCTTTCATTGCGGGACACGGATGCCGCGGCCAGGTCGCTGCACTTGCAAGTTCGGCCTGCGGCAGTGCGTCGCTCCGAGGATCTTGAGAAGGTCTTTGCAAGCATGGCCCAGGATCACCCGGAGGCGCTGTCCCTTGTACCGGGTAACATGTTCCGGGTGCACCGAGCCAGGATCGTGGAGCTGCCGGCCCGGCACCGCCTGCCGGCGACCTTCTCGGAGAGGAGCTTTGTGGAAGCTGGTGGTCTGATGAGTTACGGGCCGGACCTGAAGGCCATGTTCCGTGGACTTGCCACGTACGTGGACAAGATTCTGAAGGGCGCCAAGCCGCGCGATCTCCCCATCGCGCAACCGACGAAGTTCGAGTTCGTCATCAACCTCAAGACCGCCAAGGCGCTCGGCCTGACGATCCCGCCGTCGATGCTGGGAAGGGCGGACGAGATCATTTAATGATCGACCGCCGCGCGTTCCTCAGCTCTCTGACCGTTGGAACGCTGTTCTTGCCGCGCGCCGCCGCCGCGACCGAGGCGGATGTGCCGCCGGTTTCCCTCGCGGAAGGCGGAAGTCTGATGATTCCCGGCAGCGCGGAGGTCCCCCGCTATGCCGAGGGTGGCCGGTGGACGGAGACCACGGGCCGCTCGTCCGCGCGGCACGTGACTCGGCACTTCATGTTCATGCCCGCGAGCGGGGCACCGGCGATGGAACTCTATGTGACTCGTGACCTGTCGGACGAGCCACCGGATGGAGTTTTCGAGATCGCGCTGGTGAGCGGCTTCCTCCGGGGCTTCGGCTCCGGGACCGGTTTCAGTTACGAGGAGCCGGCCTTCGAGGACGTGGTGATCGGGGGCGCTCGCCTGAAGCGTAGCCGCGTCGAGCTAGCGAAGGACGACCGGCGCGTGTGGCTGTACGCCTACGTCCTCCCGAGGCGGCCCTCGCTCACGTTCCTGACGGTGCGGCCCCGCCCTGATGCGGCCGCCGCCATCGAAAGCTACCTCGCGAAGGTCCGGCTGAGATGAGGCACGGAAGGCCCAATCGTGGCCGGCTCGAAGCTTGAAAGCATTCGCGGCGGGCAGTGCGGTCCGGTGCCGGAGTTCATGAAAAGCTACCCAAGGCACATCGCGGGCCTCACGCGGCCTCCCCAACATCGTGGACCCGCGTGAGCCCAGTGGGGAAGTTAGCGGAGCGACGGAAGGAGGGGGTCCTCGCTCATAGCAGGCCAGGAGGAATGAGCACGGCGACCAGACTCTCGATACCGTCGGCGGTATGGGCGGCGCCAGATGAAGGCCCCACGGTGTCAGACCGGGGCAGCGGGGCAGGGCGCATCCGGCCCACCCAGCATTGCCGAGCACGCACTCAGTCTGGGTCCCGGGAGCCGAACTCTTGTAGACGCACCTGGGATGTGTATCCTGGTACTGTTCAGCCCTTTGAAATGTTCCCGAGGAGGACAAGCCATGTCCAGCAACGACTCAGAGATTGCGCGACGTATCGAGAGGCTCGAACGCGACAACAGGCGGCTGAAGCTGGCAGTCGGATTCGCGGCGCTTGTTGGCGGCGCATTTCTTACGATGGGGCAAGTATCGCCCCGCCCATACGACCAAGACGTCCTGCGCGTCAAGGGCCTCGTCGCAGAAAAGGTGGCGATTCTCAACAACAAAGGGCAACCGGTCGCCGGCTTGGAGGGCACCAGCGACGGGACGCCTCTCCTCTTCATGAACGCCGGGGACGACAAGCATGGATTCTTTGTGGCCGCAAAGGATGGCCTGATGAGCCTGAATGTCGTAGACCCGAAGTCGAAATCGCAGCTGGCCCTCAAGCATGACGGGCTCTTTATGCGTGACGATGGCGGAAAGGACAAAGTGATCTTGACCGTTCGAAAGAGTCAATCCGACTTGATCTTTCATGACGAAGCCAATGCTCGCCGCCTCGTGCTGGGTGTGTCGGAGGGGAGCAAATCGTTCCTGGATCTTTTCGACCCGAGCGGCCGGTTGCGCTGGTCGTTCTCCGGGACCGACACCCGTTCCCGATGAGCTGCCGGAGCGGCTCCGCCCATCCCTTCTTGACCGGCGAGGCGACGCCATTGCGCCGCCCGCCACGAGCTACGCCGCCTCGCTCCACGCGGGCACGAGCCGCCGGTAGCCATCTCCTTTCGGCCACGCCACAACGTCCTGTGAGCAACTGCACGAGTTCACGACGAGTATCGGCTTCATCGGTTCGAACCCGCCATGATCAGATGCCGGAGACGATGGCGGCACACGGGCCTTTCCCGGTCGCACTTGACCCACCGGCGCGTCGGGATGCGCTGACCGAGGTCATCGTGCCAGGTGGGTGTCACTCAACGCTCTCGTAGTCTCTGCGTTCCCTCGGCGATCCACGTCTCTCGCGTTTCTCCTCCCGAGCCTATTTCCCGCGCGCGAGACTGACGCCGAACGGATTCTGGATCGTCTTGTTAAAGCCGGTCCCGCCCAATACCTTGCCGTCCTGCTCCAGCGTCCACGCCACCTCAGAGCTTCCTTGACTGGAGCGAGCAGTGTACTCGACAAGGATGACCGTGCCTTCCGTCTTCCAGCGACCTGCGTAGGACACAGGACCAAATCGTGCGGTGCGTGATTGCCCCTCGAAGGCCCCATCTGGCTTGAACTCGACCTCGACGGGGGAGGGAGGAAGACCGACCGCCTGAATGGTTCCCACCCACTTGCCAACGATCTGCTTTGCGTCAAAGGTCTCTTGGGCCGATGTCGTTGGCGCTACTGCGAACAACGCACACAGGATCCATCCGGCGCGAAACAATCGTAGACCGGTGATAACGCCCTTCATGGCGTCTCTTCTCCTGGCCTTGCAGGCCCGGTTGGAATCGCTCTCCAAAGCGAGATCGAGAACGGCTATCTCGCTTGAGAACGGCCCGCCACGGCTGGCGGAAACGTACCAACATGACCGGGATCCGTCAACGGGAGGCGCAACGGGGTCTCGATGACCCCGCCCACCGCATTCTTGGAGCCAGATGCGTGGAGTCGCCATGCACTCGCGCCGATGCTTGACACCCTGCAGTGAAGGACGTAGTGCTTCGGCGTGCCGCGGCCCGGAGCATCACCCCGGAAATGCCGCGGGGGGCTTCACGCAACGCGGCTCGCGCACCACGTCGTTATGGATCACCGCCACCGAGAAGAAGCCCGAAGGGGTAGCACCAATATTTGGGGGGCTAACAAAACTCGCCATGCTCAGGTAGACGTCACCGGGGCCTACGTTGGAGGGAATAGAGCCGGCCGCGGTGAACAGATCTCCCGTCGGCATGTGCTGTCGCTCGTTGGCAGCGAGAGCCACAAAAGTACTCGCCAGCCGCGAACCACTGTTCAGGAAGAACACGACATGGATATACCGCGTGGCGCCGTCGAGATTCATGAAGTTGAGGACATCGTCAACACTTTGAACGAAGATCTTGAATGAATGGCATTGCTCGGCGACGGCAGCGACGGGCAGCGCGAGCGCGACGGAGCGCAGCAGAGCCAGCATGACGATCCGAGCGTACATGCCGATCCTCCTTGACGTTGACCAGGGTTTCCGATCTGGACGGGTCGCCGTCCCCATGACGACGTCGGCCGAGGCGCCCGTCCGATCGGACCCCTCGTTCACCCGTTTCCGATACGTCGACGGCAGGCGTTCTTGCGACACATGGGGGTCCACGATCCTGGCGGCCACCTCCAGGGTCACGGAGGGCATCGAAGAGTCGTCCAGGGCCAGGTATCAGGGGCATCGCTGCCTCTCCACGACGGCCGGACAGTCGGCGCGGTGACGCGACACTGCGCTTGCGCCTGGAGACCTGTCAAGGGGGCGAAGGGGTCGGGCGCGGCATGCGTTCCTTGCGTCAGCGCGCTGGCAAGACAGCTTTCCGCTCTTGTAGCCGCCCGAAGCCGCATGGGTGACGGTGGACGTGGGGCCATGCACTGGGGATGTATGGCCCAACGGCGCCAAAGGGTCCGGCCCCTCTATGTATCTGATCTGCCACTCTAGAAGCCCGCGAGCGGAAATGCCAAGCTGGGCGCGAGATGAGTTACTCGCGTCCTCAACTGAAGCTCCTGCTCGTGCTGGCCGCCGTGCTTCTTGCGGGCCTGGGCGTCCGCGAGTGGCGCGCGGGCTTTCCCAACGCGGCCGAGCGGCTCGAGCGTTTCGACCGCGAGGATCCGCCGCCGCCCATCCCACCCGCCCCCCGTGTCCGGGTCGCGCCGCGCTGGGCGGCCCCCCGCCCGGAACCAACCGCATCGGCCCGCCTGGTCCAGCCTCAGCGGCCACGTGCGAGCGCCGCCCCGCCCATTCCATCCGCAGACCCGCGCCCCCTCGATCTCAACCGCGCCAGCGCGGATGAAATCTCCAGGCTCCCGGGCGTCGGCCCAAGCCTGGCGCGCCGGATCATCGAGGAGCGCGACCGGCGGGGCCGATTCGAGTCACCCGATGGGCTCCGCGGCATCCTGGGCATGGGCCCGAAGAAGCTTGCCGCGCTCCGCGAGTATGTGACGGTCGGCGAATAGCATGACAGGGCACGAGGCGCCGCTCCTGCCGCTCTCTGGCGCGTTCGCGCTGGGCATCTTCGCGGGCGCGTGGTCGGGGGCGGCGCCCGCCCGGCTTCTGCTCGCAGGCATTCTTCTCCTCGCCGTGGGGGTTTGCGCGCTTGCGCTGCGACGTGATGGCGCCGCGGTGGCCGTCCTCCTGGCCCTCGCGGTGGTGCTAGGAGCGCTCCGCGCCGCCACGGACCCGCTGCCCGCCGACCACATCGCCCGCGCAGCGCTCGCACCCGTCGTCAACGTCGAAGGACGGCTCGCCGAGGAGCCGGTGCGCTGGGCGCCGGACCGGACGCGACTGATCCTCGACGTGGACGGCCTCGTAGACGGCGAGGACCGCCGGCCGGCATCCGGGCGCCTCCAGGTGACCCTCTACGGTGAGACGCCGGCGGTGGGTGAAGGCCAGCGCGTCGCGGTCGGTCTCAAGCTGTCCCGCCCGCGCGGCTTCAGGAACCCGGACGCCTTCGACTACCCCGCCTTCTTGCGGCGCGAGGGCATACTCCTCGTCGGCACGGGACGGGCCGAGTCCCTCCTGCCGCTCACTGCCGACGAGCCACCCTGGCCCGTGCGCGTCAAACGCTGGGCCGTGACAACCATCGGCGCTCATCTGCCCGAGATCTCCGCGGCGCTCCTGGCGGGGCTCATCCTCGGCGAGAAGACCGGACTGCCGCGCGAGACCGAGGAGGCGTTCCGCCGCGCCGGCGTCTACCACATCCTCGCCGTCTCGGGTTTCAACGTGGCGCTCCTGGCCTCTTCCGTGTTCTTTGTCTTGGCCGCGCTCAGCGTCCCGCGGCGCACCACCGCGGTCGCGGCGGGCGCGGCGCTGGTGGGCTTCGCGCTCGTCGTCGGCGGCCAGGCCTCCGTGCTGCGCGCCACCGTCATGGGGCTCGTCCTGCTGGCGGCCACGCTCCTGGACCGCGAGTCCCAGCTCATGAACGCTCTCGCGCTGGGCGCTCTGCTGCTCCTTGCCTGGCGTCCGGCCGATCTCTGGGACCCCGGCTTCCAGCTCTCTTTCGCCGCTACCGCCGGCATCATCTACCTGACGCCCGCGATCACGAGCTGGCTTGAAGGACGGCGCTGGCCGCGATGGCTCGCGACGGCGGTGGCGGTGAGCGTGGGAGCGCAGGCGGCCGTGGCACCCGTCATGCTCGCCCACTTCAACCAGCTCTCGCTCATCAGCGTCGTCGCAAACCTGGTCGTCGTGCCGCTCGCGGCGGCGGGCACGACCCTCGGCATGCTGGCGCTCGTTGTCGCTCTGGCCAACGCGGTCGCGGCCGACGTGCTCTTCCAGGCGCTATGGCTGGTGCTGCTGGCTCTGCGCGCGGCCGTCTGGGCCGCGGCGGCGGTGCCGGCGGCAATGGTCCACCTGCCGGCGCCCGTCTGGGCTGCCACCGTCGCCTGGTTCGGAGCGTTGATGCTCGTGCCGGTCCTCGGCACACGGCGGTGGGCTCGGGTCACGGTTACGGCCTGTCTCGTGGCGGCGCTCGCGCTGTTCATTTGGCCCTGGGTGCGCCCGGGCGACGGCCGGCTTCGCGTCACCTTCCTCGACGTGGGCCAGGGCGACGCGGTGCTCGTGGAACTGCCCGAGGGCCCACGGCTTCTCGTGGACGGGGGCCCAGGCGGAGCCCGGCGCCTCGACGTGGGCGAGCGGGTGCTGGCGCCGTTCCTCTGGAACCGCCCCGCTGGCCGCGTCGACGTCGTGGCCGTGACCCATTCCGACTCCGACCACTCGGGCGGGCTTCGGGCGGTGCTCACGCGCTTCCGCGTCGGCGAGGTCTGGGAAAACGGGCGCTGGGGCCCGGGCAGCGAGGACACGCTGCGCGCCGTGGAGCGCTCGGGCGCCTGCCGCCGCACGCTCGTCTCCGGGCAACGGATCTGGCTCGGCTCTGCGCTCCTGACCGTGCTGAGCCCTGACGGGACCCTGCCGATCGACGAGCCGGCGCCCATGGGAGAGAACGAGGAGTCGCTGGTGTTCAGGCTCGACTGGCGGGGGTTCTCGCTGCTCCTGACGGGCGATCTCGGCCGGCCAGGCGAGGAGCGCCTCCTGGCCTCCCGAGCCCCCGTGCGCGCCCTTGCCCTCAAGGTCGGCCATCACGGCAGCCGGTTCTCATCCGGCGAAGAGTTTCTCGCCGCGACCCGGGCGGCCATAGCCGTGATCTCCGTCGGAGCGCGGAGCCCGTTCGGCCATCCGACAGCCGAGGCGCTCGCACGGCTCGAGGCCGCCGGGGCGCGTATCTACCGCACGGACAGGGACGGCGCCGTCATTTTCGAGACCGACGGCGCCACGCTGTCGATCACCCGCTGGGCCTCGGGCGTGGTCGAGCGCTTCGATCTGGACCCGGAGCGGGAGACCTGAACGCACCGCGGCCCCCGACAAACCTCTCGGGGGCCGCGGCGAGACGCGCGGAGAGCGGGAGGAGGCTCAGCTCTCGAAGCTGCGCTCGTA
>Ga0335084_10003595_pt1 | contig 15135 bp, 5 predicted proteins | sample Lox_Sample_44_FD_206721 | JGI IMG/M metagenome (GOLD analysis project Ga0335084, IMG submission 206721) | Soil microbial communities from Loxahatchee National Wildlife Refuge, Florida, United States - Lox_Sample_4.4 | ecosystem: Environmental > Terrestrial > Soil > Wetlands | place: USA: Florida...
GATCGCGTCCAGCAACCGGTCCGGGGTTCTCGCGAGGATGGCGCCCAGATTATTCTGGATCTCCGCCGAACGGGGATTGAGCTGCGCCGCCGCCTCAAAATGGGCGATCGCTTCCGCCGACCGTCCCGGCGTATCCGCCAAGACCACCGCCAGATGGTTGTGCAGGTCCGCCGAGCCGGGGTTGGTTCGCACCGCCGACTCGAAATGGGCGATGGCTTCCGCCGCTCGCCCCGGAATCCTGCTGAGGGCGACTCCGAGGTTGTCCTGCAGGTCCGCCGATCCAGGATCGATCTGGACCGCGGCCTTGAGATGGGCGATCGCCTCCGGCAACCGCCCGGGAATCCTTTCCAGGATAACACCCAGATTGCCGTGCGCCCACGCCGCTCCCGGGAGGATGCGCAGCGCGGCTTCAAACTCGCCGACCGCCTCCGGCAGGCGGGCGGGATCGTTGGCGAGGGCGTTGCCCAGATTGTTGCGCGCGAGCGCGTCCCGGGGATTGAGCCGCACCGCCGCCTCAAGGTGGGCGATCGCCTCCGGCAGGCGCCCGGGCACTTTCACCAGGATCTCACCCAGGCCGTGGTGCGCCAATGCGCAGGCGGGATTCCGCGCGAGGGTCTCTTGATAGAGGGTCCGGGCGTCACGATAGATCCCGCACTGCCGCCAGGTCAGCGCACCCAAAGCCACGAGCAGCAGCCCGCCCGCGACGGCCACTGACCATCGTCCGGCCGCCGCGGTGCCCGACCACAGCGGCCTGGCGGCGAGCGCCAATCCGACTGCCATCGGCACGAGAATTCCCAGGCTGGCCAGATATTGAAAGTGGTCCGCCACATAGGAGAATACGAACGGGTAGACATTGATGAATCCCAAGGCCGGAAACAGTGTCCCGGCGAAAATCAGGAATCCGGCGAGCCCCGCCGCGGCGGCGCGGGCGAGGGGCCCGCGGTGGTGCCGCGCCAGGCGCCACAGCCCGGCGGCCAGGGCCAGGACCCCGGCCGGGAACAGGTATTGCCACCACACTGTCGCGTCGATGGTCCACCGCGGATAGATGAAGATCAGGTCCGCGGGCCACACCAGCTTGCCCAGGTAAAACCATACGGCCCGGCCCGCCAACAGACAGCGATCAAGCAGGGTCAGGTTGAAATCCGCACCCTCCGCCCCGATCAGGAACCGCTCCACCCCCGCCGTGAACAACCCCCCGCTCACGCCGAGGGCGAACCAGGGCAGCAGCGGGAGCACGTCGCGCCGCCAGGTCAGGCGGCCGCGCTGCCACCAGCAGATCACCAGCAGAGCCGCGGGCAGCGTGGCCGTGACCGTCTTGGTCAGCAGCGCCAGGACAAACAATCCCAAGGCCAGGTAATATTGTGATCGCCGGCCATCGCGCTGGAAACGCAGGTAGACCAGCGCCGCGCCCAGATAAAAGACGGCCGAGAGCGTATTTTTCTGTTCCGCGATCCACGCCACCGATTCGACGCATACCGGGTGCAGGGCGAAAAGCAGCGCTGCCAGCCATGCGACCCCGGCGGGAATCCCCTGCGAGAACGGGCGGGTCGAGGCGGACTGCGGTGCTGTCCGGTCATCCCGGCGCGCCCAGGCGTCTTCGCCGGAGGTTGGCCCCCGCTCCGCAGCAAACAGGTGGCGCAACGTCAGACCGAGTAGGCAGGCCGCGGTGGCGTGCAGCACGACATTGAGCAGGTGGTAGCCCAAGGGCGAGTCGCCCCACAGGCGGTGCTCGATCCAGAATGCGGTGTGCAGGACCGGGTAGTATTGCTGGGTGGCCCCCACCTCGAACCAGATGCGCCCCAACCCTTGCAGCGTTTGCAGATCCCGGCCGGTGACGTGCGCGTCGTCGTCCCAGACGAAACCGCCCCGCAAGGCGGGGAAATACGCGAGCAGGGTGGCACCGAAGACCAGCGCGCACGCCCACCGCCCCGGCCAGGACGCCACGCGGGCCGGGAGGGGCGGGCCGGGCGCTGGCAGACCGGGGAGAGGCGCAGGCATGGCGGATCTTTAAGGATCTCGAGAGAAGTTGGGCGACATTAATCGGCACGCTCGATGAGGAGCGGTGCAGCCCCGACGTTCTGGCGGAGATGTTTCGGGGCTCCAAGAAAACACCGCCACCCAAGCGGGTGGCGGTGTTGGTCAATCGCTTGAATGGGTGGGCCGCTACAGGTCAAAGGTCGCGCTCAGGATGAACTGGCGTGGATCGACGATGCGGTAGGTATTTATCGAGCCGTCCGGATAGGCAGAAATGGGCTGGAGGCGTCCGTGTTCCGTGAGGTTGCGCACGTTCAACTGGAACGTGGCCGGCACCCTGCCGTTGAACAGCTTCATCTTGTAGGCAACAACCACGTCAAAATAGGTGTGCTGCTTGTCATAGATCGGCTTCGTGACATCCAGGTCGGTGATCGAATCCGGTAGCTGCTGCCTGCCATAGAACCCGATCGCACCCTTGTCCTCCCAGCGCACGGCGCCGCCGACCGTGAAGTTGCTTAGAATCTTATTGTCGGTGAGGCCGGCCAGCCGGTAGGTGGTGGACACCCGGAAGTTGTAGCGCCGGAGCTGGGGATCCGCCTGACCTTCAAGCTGTTTGATGACGGAATACGGCGTCTGGACGAACGAGATGAAGTTTTGATGCGCCGTCTGCGTCCCGCCGTAGTTGTGAATCCACCAGAGGTGATTGGGATTGCCCAATTGGGTGATTCCATGCTGCGGATCCGTATCGTTATCCAGAGCGGCGGAGGCATTCGTGATCGTCGGATCGACGAGTGTGGTCCAGATGGCCATGCGTTGATCGATCCACGTCTGCAGGGTGCTGGACACGTTCTTGATGTAGGACTGCGTGTCCGAGAAGTTGGCGGATATGGTCCAATTCTTGGTCGGGTTCAGATAGATCTCCACTTCCGTGCCCTTGGCGGCGACATCGTTGGTCGCGGCGATGGGTGGCTGGGGATTCTTCAGGGCGTTGATCGTGGCTTCGGGCAGTTGCATCAAGGCAGCGAATGCCGTGAAGACCTGCGCATCGGTGAACGTCGGATTCGTCGCCTTGATCCAGCCGTACTGGTTGTTGGCGGGGCCGAAGTTTTGCGTGGTACCGCCCGCGACATTCTCGAGCACAAACCGCGCCGGGGTCGCGCCCTGCAGCAGGAAGTCGGTGCGGATGACGCGCTGGGCGGTCGTGTTGGCGTCGCCGTTGCGAATATCCTTTTGCAGCGTCTGGTAGTGGGTCACGCGGACAACGACCTTTCCGTCGAACATATCAAGCCCGAGGCCCCAGCTCCGGTCGGCGCCGCGGGGATTCGGCAGGATATGCGCGTAGAGATCCTGGCCGGGCACCGCCGCGATGAAGCTGTTCGCCTGGTTGTAATTCAGGGACAGGCCGTGCAGCACATCGGCGAGGAGGTGGCCGCCAGGGCCCTTCGCATCGAGTGTCTTGATGAACGAGAACTCGCGGAAGGGCCGAAGGACATACTGGACGTTGGTGGTCTTGCCACCGTTGAACCCATAGTCTCCCGACTGCCATGAGTTGGTGAAAGCGTAATCAATGTTGATGCCATCGGCGAGGAGCGGAACGCCTCCGGCCGTGGTTTGATTGCCGAACTTCGTATAAACCCGATCCTCCCGCGTACCCAGCGTCACGACGAGTGAGTCTTGGAGGAGATGGCTTTGGAGCACGGCTCCGACCGTCTTGATGATCTGCTTGATGTTGAAGGAACCGCCGGTCTTGTCGGCCCCCGCCATGCCCAGCGTGGTGGGTTCGCTGTTCCATACGGCCGGCAGCGTGCCCGCGGCGGCGCGTCCCCACACGAAGTTGTAAACGCCGTGGTTGACGAAATCGGGCGGAGCGTAGTCGACGTTGGAGCCCTGGTTGTCGCCGACATAATAGCGGAACAGTCCGTTGGTGATGGGCTGAAGCACCGGCAGTCCCGCAACGCCCGCGGGCAGGGCCTGATAGCTAAGATAGGTGCCGGGCGAGAGCCACGCCTTCTGGTCGATCATCGCCTCGCGGAACCGATATTGCCGGTTGATCCGATACTTATATTCGTCGTACCCGCTCAACATTTGGCGCCCCAGCCATTTGACCCAACCCTTCTCGTTGGTGAGATCGAGCTGGTAGGCGAGCTGGGCGCGGTAAGTGTCCCACTTGGCCGGCAGCAATAAGGTGGCAGGCTTGTCCGAGGCGATAAACGGGCGCAGGAAATACGGGTTGGGCGAGCCGTCGAGCAGCCGCTCGTTGGGATCGATCTCGAGCTGGCCCGACTGGCCTTCGGTGTTGGCGATGCCGAGCAGATTGCGCTGATAGCGCTGCGAGTCTTCCCGCATGACGGCAACCTGGCCCACGAGCAGATGGACCGGCGTGTTCAAGAACTCCTGTTCGAGCTGGACATTGGTGGTGATCGTCCGGTCCATATCCCGATTGGGCGCAGACAGGTTGATCGTCGACCAGTCGTACATGCTCTTGTCGCTGATCGTTGGCGTGGTGATGAACAGCGGTTGGAGGGTGGGCTTGGCGGCGGTGCCGGTCGCGCCGGGGCTGCCGGTGGTCAGCAGAAAGCGGTCCGCCTGCGCCCCGGAAGTGGGACCGCGCACGGTGGTGCCGGCCAGGAGCGCCGCCGTGTTGTTGAAGGCCTGGGGAGCCGACCAATAGCTGAGGCCGTTCTGGTCGATGAACATCTGGCTATGGTTGCCGCCCAGCTGCGAGGCGGTGAAGAAATCGGTGTTCCGGCCGCCAAACGACGACGGGAAGGTGGTGGAAGTGATCGGTCCGATGTTGGTGCCGTTCACGTGAATGGTCATGGTGACCGGATCCCAGGTCGGGCGGCCGCTGCTGATCCAGTAGGAGATGTTGTCGCGCGCGGGGATGTAGTTTGGCCGATTGCCGTTCATCCGGTAGTAATTCACGGACGCACTGATCGACGTTCCCTTGAACGGCCGGTACTTGACCATGCCGTTGTATATCACCGTGTTCACGCCGGACGGTTTGCGGACAAAGCCGTCGTGCTGGAACACCCCACTGGCCCGGATCGCCAGTTTGTTCTGCAGGAAGACACGGTTCAGATCGAGGCTCGTGCGATAGCCGCCGTAGCTGTCGGTCCGTGCGACCACCTCGGTGAAATTACGGGTGACGTTGGCGGCCGCCGGCACCATGTTGACCGTGCCGGAGGGATTGCCGAGGCCGAACACGTTGGCGTTGGGTCCGCGGCTGATCTCGATCGAATCGATGTTGATCGGGTCGACCGGCACGCGTCCCATCGTCTCGATGTTGCCAAGGGTGATATTGGCGGGGGCGATGCCGCGGACGCGGTTGGAGTTGACGGGATCGATCTGCACGTTGTCCTGCACGCTGCCGTTGCGGTCCGCGGCGCTGATGCCCGCGCTCCCGGAGGCCGCCCCGCCCGGGACGCCCACCGCCGTGTAGGTGCCGGTGCCTTCCGTGTTGCCGGTGTAGAGGAAGACGTCGTTGATATCGAGCATGCCGAAGTCCTGCATCTGCGACTTCGTCACGACCGAAATGGAGGACGCCAAATCCTGGATGTTGGAGTTGATGCGCGTGCCCGACATCGTGTTCGGGGAGTAGTAGCCGTTGGCCTCCGCCTTGACCTCGAACGGCGACAGCCGGATGGTCTCCTCGGAACCCGCCGAGGCGGTTCCAGTTGAAGTCGTCGGAGTGGGGGCCGGCGTGGGCGCCTGCTGCGCCCACGCGAACGAGACGGCGATGACCGCGCACGCGGGTGCAAGGATCAGCCGACGCAACGGTGAGGGTAATGCTTGGCTCGAATTCATCGGTATGTTCTTTCCTTTACCGGGGGTGAAGGGGTAGGAACGCAAACTAAGACACGTGTCCTTTTGCACCTAAGTTTGGCGTCGATCAATCAAAAAGTGCGACTTCGACCGGTCGGGAGTCGGCGCTCATCGGAGCCTGCCAATAAGCCGATCGTGTCGCGGCGATCCGGTCGATGCCGCCGGCACCTCGGGAGCCGGCAAGCGCACCTCCGCCGCGGGCGGCGGGGGGCCTCCGCGGGGGCTGTGCGCAGTCGGCCGGAGCCGCAGTAGGGCGCGGTCAGCGGCGGGCGACGTCGGGCGAAGATCGGCGCCGGCCGGGCGCATTGCCCGCCGGCCGCGTGCACCGGAGCCGCCGGATCGATGGTCGCGATTCAGTCCCGGGGCGGCGCCGCCCGCAGCTGCTCCTGCGCCCGGGCGAGATTGTCGCGCGCCTCCTGATAGTCGGGGGCCAGCCGCAGCGCCTCGGCGAATTGCGCCGCCGCCTCGGGCAGACGGCCGAGCCGGGCGAGCGCGAGGCCCAGGTTGTTGTGGGCGGACGGATGGCTGGGATTCAGCCGCAGGGCCGCTTCGTAGTGCGGCAGGGCTTCCGCTTCGCGGCCGAGCAGGGTGAGCGCATTGCCCAGATTGTTGTGGGCCTCGAGATAGTCGGGCTGCAGGCGCAGCGCCGTCTCGAACTGGCGCACCGCTTCGTCGAGCCGGCCGATCGCCGCCAGCACGCTGCCGCAGTTGTAGGAGTACAATGCGGAATCGGGCTGCAGCCGGAGCGCGGATTCGAATTGCGCCAGGGCCTCCGCGGGATGGCCGATCGCGAGCAGCACACCGCCCCAGTGGGCGTAGGCCTCGGCGTCGGCGGGCGTATGCCGGAGCCCGGCCGCGAACTGCGTCTGCGCCTCCTCCAGGCGGCCGGCCCGGGCCAGCGCCGTGGCGAGGCTGTAATGGACGGCAACGTAGCCCGGTTTCAGTCGCAGCGCCTCCCGCAGGTGGGCGATCGCCTCCGCGTTGCGACCGGAGCGGGACAACGCGTCGCCCAGATTGGCATGCGCTTGGGCGGAGTTCGGATCGCGCCGCAAGGCCGCCTCATAGTGGGCCATCGCCTCCGGCGTGCGCTTGAGGAGGGCCAGCGCCGCACCGAGATTCAGGTGGGCCTGGGCGCTGTCCGGATCTTGGCGCAGCGACTCCTCCAATTGCTGGATCGCCTCGTCGATGCGTCCCACGGCGATGAGCGCGGCGCCGAGGTTGTTGCGGGTGGTGAGGTGGGTCGGATTCAGCCGCAGCGTGGTTTCGTCCTCCCGAATGGCGTCGGCGATACGGCCGGCGTCGGCCAGGGCCGCGCCCAGACCGGAGTGCGCGCTGGCGTTGGCCGGCTGCTTCGCCACCGTGTCGGACCACAGGGCGATCTCGCTGCGATAGCAGGCATTGCGCTGGTGGGTGAGAAAACCCAGCCCGGCCGCGAGCGCCAGGAGCGCCGCGAGGCCGCGGCGCCCGCTGGCTAGGTGGACCGCCGTCACGATCAGCACCACCACGGGCGCGAGCGGCAAATACATCCGGTGCTCGACGATCTGCTGCGTCGTCCCGGGAATGAGCGAGGTCGGCGCGAGAACCGCGAAAAACCACGCGCCGAGAAACCCGACTGCCGGCCGCCGCCACCACGCTGACAGCGTTCCCGCGACGAGCGCGAGGACGAGGCCGGCCTGCAGCCACACGTCCGCCAGGTGTCCGATCCAGTAGGTATCGTAGGCGAAGATCAGCGGCGTCGGCCAGCACGACAGCCGCAGGTAATGCACGAGTGCGGGAAACTGGGTCAGCGCGTAGGTCCACCAGGAGACGCCGAGGCCGAAGCCGGCCGACCCGCCACGGTTGCCGCCTGTGCTGACGAGCAGCCACCCGAGCAGAATCCAGGTCGATGCCAGCGCCGCATGGAATCCGCGCCGCCGCCGCCACGCCTCCGCGAAGCCGCCGGCCACGAACGCGCGATCGAACAGCAGCACCAGCACCGGGGCGGAAACCATGTTCTCCTTCGTCGCCATGCCCGCGAGGCACGCGGCCACCGACAGGATCCGCCAGCGGCCCGGCGCAGGCGCGTCGAGGCTGCGCACGAAACCATAGAGGGTGAGCAGGTAGAACAGGCCCATGAGCGACTCGGCGCGCTGCACGATGTAGGTCACCCCCTCGGATTGCAGCGGATGCAACGCCCACAGCGCCGCCACCGTGAACGCGACCGGCACCGCGGCCCTGCCGAAGCGCGCGCGGAGCGAGGGGAGGGCCAGCGTACGCCGCGCCAGCCCGAACAACGTCAAGCAGGCGAGCGCGTGGATGAGGATGTTGACAGCATGATAGCCGCGAACATCGAGGCCGCCGGCCGCAAAGTTGAGCGCCAACGAGAGGTTCAAGGCGGGCCGGCCGCTGACCGTGAGATCCCCGCCGGGCGGAGCCAGCGCCTCCGAGAGCGGCCAGAGACGCCGCAGGGTGAGGTTGTCGACGATCGAATCCTTGTCGTCGTAGACAAACGGTCCGGACCAGCTGTTCGCATAGGCGGCGAAGACGGCGAGAACGAGGACGGCGCCGGCGAGGGCAACGGACCGGCGCGCCGACGAGGCGGCGCCCGGCTCGGGCGGGCGGGGCGGGTCGTGACGCGAGCCCATCATGATGCCGGCGGATCTGAGGTGGCTGCTCACCAGGGGCTGACGCTAGGGCGGCGCCGCGCGCAGCTGCTCCTGCGCCCGGGCGAGGTTGTCGCGCGCCTCCTGATAGTCGGGGGCCAGCCGCAGCGCCTCGGCGAATTGCGCCGCCGCCTCGGGCAGACGGCCGAGCCGGGCGAGCGCAAGACCCAGGTTGTTGTGGGCGGACGGATGGCCGGGGTTCAGCCGCAGCGCCGCTTCGTAGTGCGGCAGGGCTTCCGCTTCGCGGCCCAGCAAGGTGAGCGCATTGCCCAGGTTGTTGTGGGCCTCGACGTAGTCGGGCTGCAGCCGCAGCGCCGCTTCGAACTGGAGCACGGCCTCGTCGAGCCGGCCCGCCGCCGCCAGCACGCTGCCGTAGTTGTAGTGATACGAAGCGGATTCGGGCTGCAGCCGGAGCGCGGACTCGAATTGCGCCATGGCTTCCGCGGGGTGACCCGTCGCGAGCAGAACGCCACCCCAATTGGCGTGCGCCTCCGCGTCGGCGGGCCTGAGCCGGAGTCCGGCCGCGAACTGCGCCTGCGCCTCCTCCAGGCGGCCGGCCCGGGCCAGCGCCGCGGCAAGATTGTAGTGGGCGGCGACGAAATCGGGTTGCAGGCGCAGCGCCTCCTCCAGGTGGGCGATCCCCTCCGCGTTGCGCCCGGAGCGGGACAACGCGTCGCCCAGATTGGCGTGCGCCGCCGCGGAGTTCGGCTTGCCCCGCAAGGACGCCTCATAGTGGGGAATCGCCTCCGGCGTGCGCTTCAGCATGTCGAGGGCCACGCCGAGATTCAGGTGGGCCTGGGCGTCATCCGGCTCCTGGCGCAGCGACTCCTGCAGCTCCTCGACCGCCTCGCGCACCCGTCCGACGGCGACGAGCGCCGTGCCGAGGTTGTTGCGGGTGGCGACGGGGTTGGGGCCGAGCCGGAGCGCCGTGGCGTCTTCCCGCACGGCCTCCCGCATGCGGGCGGCGTCGGCGAGGGCCGCGCCGAGGTTGGCGTGCGCGCCCGCGTTGGCGGGCCGCTTGGCCACCGTGTCCTCCCACAGCGCTATCTCCGAGCGGTAATCGGTGTTGCGGCGGAAGGAGAGGAGCCCGAAACCGGCGGCCAGCGCGAGGAGCGCGGCCAGGCCGCGGCTTCCGCAGCGGCGCTGGCACAATCCCGCGACCAGCACGAACAACGGCGCGAGCGGCAAATACATCCGGTGTTCGACGATTCGCTGCGTCATTCCGGGCACAAGCGAGGTCGGGGCCAGGATGGCGAGGTACCACGCGCCGAGGACTCCGACCGCTCGATTCCGCCACAGCGCGACCAGGGTCCCGGCGATCACGGCGGCCACGACGCAGGCCTGGGGCCACACGTAGACCAGGCCATGGATCCAAAACGTGCCGTAATCAAAGATCAGCGGCGCGGGCCAGAACGACAGTCGTAGATAGTGCACCAGGGCGAGGAACTGCGTCAGCGCGTAGTCCCACCACGAAATCGCCAGCCCGAAGCCGGCCGAGCCCCCGCGGTTGCCGCCCGTAGTGGCGAGCACGAGGCCGAGGAGGATCCACGTCGCTGCCAGCGCCGCATAAAACCCGCGCCGCCGGCGCCACGCCCCGGCGAAACTCCCCGCCACGAACGCGCGATCGAGCAGCAGCACCAGCACTGGCGCGGATACCAGGTTCTCCTTCGTCCCCATGCCCAGCAGGCAGGCGCCGAACGCCAGCAGCCGCCAGCGGCCCGGGGCCGGGGCGTCCACGCTGCGCACGAAGCCGTAGAGCGTGAGCAGGTAGAAGAGGCCCATGAGCGACTCGGCGCGCTGCACGATGTAGGTCACCGCCTCGGTCTGCAGCGGGTGCAACGCCCACAGCGCCGCCGCCGTGAACGCGACGGGCACCGCGGCGGCGCCGAGGCGCTCGCGCAGCGCGGGCAGGAGCAGCGTGCGCCGCACCAGGCCGAACAGCGTCAGGCACGCCAGCACGTGGATGAGGAGGTTGACGGCATGATAGCCGCGGACGTCGAGGCCTCCCGCCGCGAAGTTGAGCGCCAGCGAGAGATTCAACACCGGCCGGCCGCTGACGGTGACGCCCGCGCCCGGCGGCGCCAGCACGTCCGAGATCGGCCAGAGATGGCGCAGGGTGGGGTTCTCGATGATCGCGTCCCGGTCGTCGTAGACAAACGGCCCGCGCAGGCTGTTCGCATAGGCCGCGAGGACCGCGACGACGAGCGCGGCGCAGGCGAGAGCGACGGCTCCGCGTGACACCGTGGCGGCAGCCGGCTCAAGCGGGCGGGGCGGAAGGTGCGGCGATGCCGTCATTGCTGGCGAGGCGGAGAGGCGGCGCCGGCGACCACCCGCGACCCGATCCATGGCTCCGGCCTCGGGCAGGCGCGACGTCGCCCGGCTCGAACAGTTCAGGTCTTCTTCTTTTCCGCCAGAGCCCGGGTCTGGACTTCGAGGCGCAGCTTCTCGAGAAACGCGTCGAGCGGCATCACGCCTTCGTCGCCCTTGGCCCGCGAGCGCACGGCGACGGCTTTCGCCTCGGCCTCTTTGGGACCGATCACGAGCGCGTAGGGCACCTTCTCGACCTCGGCGCGGCGGATTTTGGCGCCAAGCTTGTCGGAGTGCTCGTCGAGCCCGACGCGGAAGCCGGCGGCCTTGAGGCGGTCGGTCGCGGACCGGGCGTAGTCGCCGACCTTTTCGCTGATCGGCAGCACGCGGGCCTGCTCCGGGGCGAGCCAGGCCGGAAAATCGCCCGCGAAATGCTCGATCAGCACGCCCACGAACCGCTCCATCGAGCCGAAGGGCGCCCGGTGGATCATCACCGGCCGGTGTGCCTGGTTGTCGGCGCCGATGTAGGCGAGGTCGAAGCGCTGCGGCAGATTGTAGTCCACCTGCACCGTGCCGAGCTGCCACTCGCGGCCGATCACGTCCTTGACGATGAAGTCGATCTTCGGGCCGTAGAATGCGGCCTCGCCCGGCTCCTCGGTGAAGGGCATGCCGAGCGTCTTGGCCGCCTCGCGGCACGCGGCCTCGGCCTTGTCCCAGTTGGCCGGATCGCCGATGTACTTGGCCGAGTCGGGATCGCGCAACCCGACCCGCACGCGATAGTCGGCCATGCCGAGTGTGGAGAGGATGATTTTGACGAGCGAAAGGCAGCCGATGATCTCCCTTGGCACCTGCTCCTCCGTGCAGAAGAGATGCGCATCGTCTTGGGTCATGCCGCGGACGCGGGTCATGCCGTTGAGTTCGCCCGACTGCTCCCAGCGGTAGACGGTGCCGAACTCGGCCAGGCGCACCGGCAGGTCGCGGTACGAGCGCGGCTGGGACGCATAGATCTTGATGTGGTGCGGGCAATTCATCGGTTTGAGCAGGTAGCCATCGACCTCGCCTTTCCCCAATAGGTTGGCCAATTGCGCGCAGGAGCAGTTCTCCTTCGCGAGCCCGTCCATCGCCTCACGTTCAATGATTGGCGGGTACTGCGAATCGCGGTAATAAGGGAAGTGGCCCGAGGTGCGGTAGAGTTCGAGCCGGCCAATATGGGGGGTGAAGACCTGGTGGTAGCCCTGCTTGCGCAGCTCGGCCGAGATAAAGGTCTGCAATTCCTGTCGGATGACTGCGCCGGCGGGCGTCCAAAGGACGAGGCCCTGCCCCACCGTGTCGTCCATGACGAATAGCTTGAGATCCTTGCCGAGCTTGCGGTGGTCGCGCAGCTTCGCCTGCTCGAGCTGGTGCAGGTAGGCGTCGAGCTCGGCCTGGCTCGGGAAAGCCGTGCCGTACACGCGCTGCAACTGCTTGTTGCGCTCGTCGCCGCGATGGTAGGAACCCGCGATCGAGAGCAGCTTGAATGCGCCGTTTTGGATGTCGCCGGTCCTTCGGACATGAGTTCCGGCACACAGGTCGATGAACTCGCCGTTCTGGTAAAACGAGATGGCTTCCCCCTCGGGAATGTCGGCGAGCCGGCCGATCTTGTAGCGTTCCTGGCCGATCTTCTTGATGATGCCCACGGCTTCGTCGCGGCTGACCTCCTTGCGCGTGAACAGCTGGTTCTCGGCGACGATTTTCTGCATCTCGGCCTCGATCTTGGCGAGATCCTCGGCGGTCAGCTTCCGGTCGAGATCGACGTCGTAGTAGAAGCCGGTCTCCGTCGGCGGGCCGATGTCGAGCTTGGTCTCGGGCCAGAGACGCAGCACCGCCGTGGCGAGCACATGCGAACACGAATGACGGAGTTCTTCGAGTGGAGTCATAGCCATGGTGAAGAGAGTGGGCCGTAAAAAGGCACAAAAAGAGTCAACGGCTTCGGCAAGAGGTCACCGCGCGCCTATGGGCGCGACAACAAACGTTGCCGGCAACAAAGGATTTTTGCGCCTTTTCGTGGCAATTCATTTTTTCAGTGGTTCGAGCCTGTACCCGTCCTTGCCGTCGAGCATGGCCCAGCCGGCCGCGGCGAGTTCAGCGCGCAGGGCATCAGCGGTTTTGAAATCCTTGGCCTGCCGCGCCGCCCAGCGCTTCGTGGCAAGGGCAGCGATTTCCGGAGGGGCTTCAATAACAGGAAATCTTGGTGTCGACATTCCTCGGTTCTGCGCGGCCTGTAGATTGAATCCAAAGGAATAAAGTACTCGCTCATATGCGGCGAAATCAGATCGTGTTGTCCCTGGCGATTTTGGTTCGAATCCTCTTAGGGCGCTGAACAAGGCACCCAGCGCAGACGGTGTATTCAGATCGTCACGCAAAGCGCCGAGCACCGCATCGAAACGGGTGCTGGGATCGGCATCGGCGATCGGACCAAATCTGTTCACGAAGTCGCCGCGAACCCTGTCGAGCGTGCCAATGGCTTTATTTGCGGCTCCGAGTGATTGGAAACTGAAATTGAGTTGCTTGCGAGGATGCCCTGCAAGAAGGGCATATCGCATCGCACCCTCTTCGGGATGGAATCGGTTCACAAGGTCGCCGAGCGTGTAGAGGTTGCCGAGGCTCTTGCTCATCTTCCTGCCGTCGACGAGCAGGAATTCGCTGTGGTACCAGTGGTGAGAGAAGAGGTGGCCGGTGCAGCCTTCACTCTGGGCGATTTCGTTTTCGTGGTGGGGGAAAAGCAGATCGACCCCGCCGGCGTGCAGGTCGAGCGTATCGCCGAGGTATTTCTTGCTCATCGCGCTGCACTCGACGTGCCAGCCGGGGCGGCCCGCGGCCGCGCCGCGCGGCCCCGGCCATTTCACGTCGCCGTCCTCGTCGGGTTTGTGGGCTTTCCAGAGCGCGAAGTCGCCGATGGCGTCCTTGTGGTCGTCATCGGCGGCCGTGATCGTGGCTTTGAGCTCGCGCTCCCTGATGCGGGAGAGCGCGCCGTACTTGGGAAACGCGGCGATCCGGTAGTATACGGAACCGTCGGGCGCGACGTAGGCGAGGCCCTTGGCGAGGAGCTCATTGATCATCGCCACCTGTTCGGGAATGTGCTCCGTGGCCTTCGGCTCCACGTGCGGCGCATCCATCGGCAGGATGTTGAGCGCACGGCAGTCGTCGTGGAATTGGTCGGTCCACTTCTTCGTGATCTCGGCCAGCGGCTTTTTCTCGCGCTTTGCTTGGGAGATGGTGCGGTCGTCGACGTCGGTCAAGTTGCGGACGTGCTTCACCTTGTCCGCGCCGAACTCGAGTTCCAGCAAACGGCGCAGCACGTCTTGGATGAGGAACGTGCGGAAATTACCGATGTGCGCCGGCGCGTAGACGGTCGGCCCGCAGCAATACATCCGGAACACGCCGTCGGGTTGCGAGGGCTGGAGTTCGCGAAGCTCCCGCCTCAGGGAGTCGAAAAGTCGGATGGCCATGTCAGTGAGGGAATTCGGAGGTTGGGGCGGAAAGAACCGTTTGGCAAACGTCCTCGTTCGCGCCGGCGCTCTCGAGGACGGGCGCGGCGCCGCCACAGGGCAACTCGTGCGCCAGTCAACAGGTGCAAGCGCCCGTCGTTCGGGTGGTGACCCGACACTCGACAGCATTGCCAAACCTGAAAGCGACCAACAACATGGCGGAAACCGGAGAGTTACGCCGATATGCCCGAACACTTCAAGTTGGATTTGACGCATCGCCCGCGGCGCCTGCGCCGCACGGCTGGCTTGCGCGCCATGACGGAGGAGACCGTGCTACGCCCGCAGGATTTCATCGCACCCTTGTTTGTGGTCGACGGCGACGGCGACCCGGAACCGGTCCCGTCGATGCCGGGCGTGTATCGCCTCAACCTGGCCGACCTCGCGAAGGAGTGCCGCGCGCTGTACAAGCTCGGGGTGCCCGCCGTGGCGCTGTTTCCCTCGCTCAATCCGAAGCTCAAGGATCCCGAGGGCTCGGCGGCCCTGCGGCCGGACGCCCTTGTGCTCCGCGCCGTCCGGGCGGTGAAGAAGGCCCTGCCGGAGATGACCGTGATGACCGACATCGCCCTCGATCCATACACCACCCACGGTCACGATGGCGTATTGACGCCCGACGGCCGTGACGTGGACAACGACCGCACGGTCGGCATCCTCTGCCAGATGGCGGTGCTGCATGCGCGCGCGGGGGTCGATCTGGTGGCGCCGTCGGACATGATGGACGGCCGCATCGGCGCGATCCGCCGGGCGCTCGACGCCGCGGGCTTCACCCGCACCGGCATCATGGCCTATTCGGCCAAGTTCGCCTCGGCCTATTACGGGCCGTTCCGCGACGCGGTGGGCAGCGCTCAGGCCGCCGGCACGCA
>Ga0335084_10003597_pt1 | contig 15133 bp, 11 predicted proteins | sample Lox_Sample_44_FD_206721 | JGI IMG/M metagenome (GOLD analysis project Ga0335084, IMG submission 206721) | Soil microbial communities from Loxahatchee National Wildlife Refuge, Florida, United States - Lox_Sample_4.4 | ecosystem: Environmental > Terrestrial > Soil > Wetlands | place: USA...
CCGCGCCTCTAAGATGCTGGGCACGAAGGTCTGCGGGTTCCGGTCGTAGAGCGGGAACCAGGTGCTCTGCACCTGCACCATGATCCGGTGGCCCTTGGCGAAGACGTGGCTGCGGGTGAGCAGGTCCACCGAGACCTCCTCGACCTTGCCGGGCGTGAACGGCTCGGGCTTCTCGAAGCCGCGCCGGAAGCGCCCGCGCAGGATCTCGGCGGCGACCATGAGCTGGTAACCGCCCAGGGTCGGATCGCCGTCCACCTTCTCCGGGTAGACGTCGATGAGCTTGGCGGCGAAGTCGGCGTCGGAGCCGGTGGTCGAGACGAAGAGGTGCGCGGCGATGGGGCCGGCCACGGCGACGTCCTCGGCGAGCGGCTCGCTCACCCAGGAGAGCACGTCGGGACGGCCGGCGAGGAAGCGCTGATCGGCGACCATCCAGGTCGCCCACGTCTCGTCCCAGGCGTCCTGGCCGACGTGCGGCGACACGATGGGCGTCGCCTGGTACGGCACGGGGTGGGCCGGGTCCGAGACCCACGCGTCCTCGCCCTCCTCGCGCGGTGGCCCGTCGAGGGCGAGCCGCCCCCCGGGCGCGAGCCACACGCTGCGCTCCTTCGTGCCCCTGGGCGGCCAGGCGTCCAGCCGCTGCCAGACGTTGGTCCCGGTCTGGAAGACCAGCGCCTCGGGCAGCGGCGGGCCGCAGCGATCCTTCAGCGCGCAGGCGAAGAACGGCGCCTGGACCTCCTCCCGGAACCAGCGCGCGGTGGGGCTGCCGAACGAGATGCGGCCCAGGCGATCGCCCTCGGCCATGCGCCAGGTGCGGTGGGCCCACGGCCCCACCACGAGCACGGACCGGTTGGCCGGGTCCGCCCTCTCCAGGGCCTCGTACAGCGCTACCGGGCCGCGCCGGTCCTCCTGATCGTAGGCGCCGCCCACGTTGAGGACGGGGGCCGGGACCTTGCCCACCAGGGCCGGGAGCGAGCGGCGCTTCCAGAAGTCGTCGTAGCGCGGGTGGGCGATGAACTCCTTCCAGGTGGGGAACCTCCCGCGGAAGAGCCGGGCCTCCAGGTTCGCCACCGGCCCCTGCGAGAGGAACCAGTCGTAGAGATCGACGCGGTCGAACGGCGGATCGGCAAACGTCTTCCCGGCCTCCATCTCCGGGATGAACTGCGCCATGGGCATGAGCCGGAAGGCGCCCTGGTGGAAGGCGTCGTCGCCGATGAAGTTGTCGGCCGGCACCGCCTGCGGCGAGTAGGCCCGGACCGCCGGGTGCGGCTCCAGCATGGCGAAGGCGACCAGGCCGCCGGGGTTGGAGACGCCCAGCATCCCCACGCGGCCGTTGTTCGACGGCACGCTCGCGAGGAGCCAGTCCACCGTGTCCCAGGCGTCGGTCGACTCGTCGGTCGCCTTCGGGTCGGAGCGGTCGCGCGGCGCCGGCGCCAGGGAGAAGACGCCCTCGGAGCCGAAGCGGCCGCGGACGTTCTGGAGGGCGAGGACGTAGCCGTCGCGCAGGGTGGGGACGAGCCAGGGGCGCGTGAGCCAGAGCGAGAAGCCCTTCGCGTCCGGCGAGAAGCCGTAGGGCGTCCGCATGAAGAGGATGGGGAGCTTCTCCCGAGCCGCCTTCGGGACGTAGATATCGGTCTCGAGCCGCACCCCGTCGCGCATCGGCACCATCGCCTGGATGCGGTCGTAGACGATGGAGGGGTCGGTCGCGACCTGGGCGGCGGCGGTGAGGGGCAGCAACACCGCGGCGGCGAGGAGCGCGCGGTTCATGGTGGCCTCCGTCGACCGCGCTGGGGCCTGCGGCCGAGGGACCCATCCCACCTCGCGGCGCGCCGCGCAAGGCGCACAAAAAGGCGCGGGGCCAGGCCTCTCGACCTGGCCCCGCTGACGACGACCTCCGGGTTCCGCCCTTCCGAGCGCGTAGTAGCGGTTGCCCTCGTCATCGAAGGCGGTCACCAACGCGGCCGCCCACGTGTCCAAGTTCTAGCCCGGCAGGCGAACCCGGGCAATGCCGCGACGCGTCATCCAGGAAAGACGGGGACTTAGTAGTCCATGTCCTCCATGCCGCCGCCGCCCGCCCCGGGCGCCGCCGGCGCCTTCTTCTTCGGCTTCTCGGCGACCATCGCCTCGGTGGTGAGGAGCAGGCTCGCCACCGATGCGGCGTTTTGTAGCGCCGTCCGAGCCACCTTGGTGGGGTCGATCACGCCGGCCTTCTCCAGGTCCTCGAAGACCTCGGTCGCGGCGTTGAAACCGAAGGCGCCCTTCCCGTCCCGGATCTTCGAGACGACCACCGCGCCCTCCCACCCGGCATTGGAGGCGATGCGCCTCGCCGGGTGCTCGAGCGACTTGCGGACGATGTCCACGCCGAAGGACTCGTCCGACCCCTCCACCGCCTTGATGCTCGCGAGCGCGGGGACCGCGCGCAGGTACGCGACGCCACCGCCCGGCACGATGCCCTCCTCCACGGCGGCGCGGGTGGCGTGGAGCGCATCCTCGACGCGGGCCTTCTTCTCCTTCATCTCGGTCTCGGTGGCCGCGCCGACCTGTACCACGGCGACGCCGCCCACCAGCTTGGCGAGCCTCTCCTGGAGCTTCTCCCGGTCGTAGTCGCTGGTCGTCTCCTCGATCTGGGCCCGCATCTGCTTGATGCGCCCCTCGATGTCCGACTTCTTGCCGGCGCCGTCCACGATGGTGGTGTTGTCCTTGTCGATGGTGACGCGCTTGGCGCGGCCGAGGTCCTTGAGCGTGAGCTGCTCCAGCTTGAGTCCCAGCTCCTCGGACACGACCCGAGCGCCGGTGAGGACCGCGATGTCCTGGAGCATCTCCTTGCGGCGGTCGCCGAAGCCGGGCGCCTTCACCGCGCAGACGTGGAGCGTGCCGCGCAGCTTGTTCACCACCAGGGTGGCGAGCGCCTCGCCCTCGACCTCCTCGGCGATGATGAGGAGCGGCTTTCCGGAGCGCGCCACCTGCTCCAGCACCGGGATGAGGTCCGCCATCGCCGAGATCTTCTTCTCGGTGACGAGGAGGTACGGGTCCTCGAGCACCGCCTCCATCCGGTCCGGGTTGGTGACGAAGTAGGGCGACGTGTAACCGCGGTCGAACTGCATGCCCTCGACCACGTCCAGCTCGGTCTGGAGCCCCTTCGCCTCCTCGACCGTGATGACGCCCTCCTTGCCCACCTTCTCCATGGCCTCGGCGATGATGTTGCCGATGGTCTCGTCGCCGTTGGCGGAGATGGTGCCCACCTGGGCGATGTCCTTCTTGCCCTGCGTCGGCTTGGACTGCTTCTTCAGCTCGGCGACCACCACCTCGACGGCCTTGTCGATGCCGCGCTTCAGGTCCATCGGGTTGTGGCCGGCGGCCACGAGCTTCAGGCCCTCCTCGTAAAGGGCGCGCGCCAGCACCGTGGCGGTGGTGGTGCCGTCGCCGGCCTTGTCCGAGGTCTTGGAGGCGACCTCGCGGACCATCTGCGCGCCCATGTTCTCGAAGCGCGAGTCGAGCTCGATCTCCTTGGCCACCGTGACGCCGTCCTTGGTCACGGTGGGCGAGCCCCAGCTCTTCTCGATGACCACGTTGCGGCCCCGGGGGCCGAGCGTCACCGCGACGGCCTCCGCGAGCGTCTGGACCCCGCGCAGGATGGCCTCGCGCGCGGGCTGGTGGAATGCGATCTCCTTCGCCGGCATGTCTTCGCTCCCTTCGGTGGAAAGTCCCTGACTTCCGGATGCTTGGGCGGGAGACGGCGCCTGGCAGTCCCCCGCGGCGGCTGCCAACATAAGCGCGGGATCGATCCGGTCAAGTGGACCGGCGCACGGCCGATCCGGGTACTCCGCCCGCCGAGCCCGCCCCGCGGTCGTCGGTTGACAGGGCGCGCGCTCGGCCGTTACCTCGGGCGGGTGCGCTGGGACCGCCGCCGCGAGGACGGGGACGTCGAGGGCCTCGTCGCGGAGGTCGCCGCGGCGTTCGAGGCGGAGGACTACGAGGGGGCGCTGGCGCGCGCCCAGGCGGCGCTGGCGCGCTCGCCTCGATCGCTGCCGGCACTCCACTACCGCGCCGCCGCGCTCGCGGAGATGGGGCGCCTGGAGGAGGCCCGCGAGGGATACGAGCGGGCGCTCGTCCAGGGGAAGGACGACCTGGACCTCCTCTACGGAGCGGCCGACTTCCAGCTCAACGTGCTCGCCGAGGACGACTCGGATCGCGAGGCGCTGGAGCGCGGCCTCGACCTGGCGGCGCGGGGGGCGAAGCTGGCGCGGCGCTCGGGCGACCGCGAGCTCGCCGGCGAGTTCGCCTGGCTGGAGGGTGTCGCCTTCAACCAGCTCGGCCGCTCGACCGAGGCGCTGGCTCGGCTCGACGAGGCGGTGGCCGCGCACCCGGAGTCCGTGGACGTGCGCCTGGAGCGGGGCTTCGCGCTCTACGAGCTGTGCCGCTTCGACGAGGCGCGGGAGGAGCTGCTCCGCGCCGAGCGGCTCGACCGCGACGACGCCTGGACGCAGCACACGCTCGGCCTCGTCCTGGAGCGGCGCGGCGGCGCCAAGGAGGCGGAGCGGCGCTTCGCCCGCGCCCGCAAGCTCGCGCCGGACGAGTTCCCGAAGCCGATCGCGCTCTCGCCCCAGGCCTTCGACCACGCAGTGGAGGATGCGCTCGCGAAGCTGCCGGAGACGGTCCGGCGCTACCTGTCCAACGTCGCCATCACCGTGGAGGAGCTGCCGTCGGACGAGGACCTGCTCGCCTCCGACCCGCCGCTCTCGCCCGCGATCCTCGGCCTCTTCCGCGGCGTGCCGCACGGCGCGGGGGCGGTGGACCCCTGGACGCACCTGCCCTCCGCGATCGTGCTCTACCAGAAGAACCTGGAGCGGTTCGCGAAGTCGAAGAAGGAGCTGGTCGAGCAGATCGGGATCACGCTCATCCACGAGGTGGGCCACTTCCTCGGGCTCGACGAGGAGGAGCTCTGGGCGCGGGGGCTGGAGTGAAAGGCCTCCCCTCTCCCGCACCATCGGGAGGGGCTCGTTCCTTCGCCCGGGAGCGCTCTAGCCCCTCCCCTGCCCCGCCACCGCGTGCCTCGCCTTCCACGCCTCGATCGCCGCCCGGATCTGCGGGACGGCCTTCCGCGCCGCGTCCATCCCGGCCTGCATGGCGCGCTTCTTCTGGGAGAAGTCGAGCGTCCCGATGTCGCCGACCGCCGGCGAGACGAGCACGTCCGCGTCGCGGCGGGCGCGCGCCGTCCCCTCGCTCCAGAGGATGTTGGTCGCCTGCAGCATCACGTCCAGCACGTTCTTGATGCTGGTGTTCCCCACGTTCTCGCTGATGTCCACCGCGATCACGAGGTCGGCGCCCTTGGCGCGCGCCACGTCGATGGGGACGTTGTCGACGAGCCCGCCGTCCACCAGCATCTTCCCCTGGTGCACCACTGGCTCGAACACGCCCGGGATGGCCGACGACGCGCGCACCGCCCGGGCGATCGGACCGCGGTCGAGGACCACGCGCGTGCCCCAGTTCAGGTCGGTGGCGACGGCGGCGTAGGGCACCGGGAGCTGCTCGATCGACTCCTGCTTCACCTTGGACCGGACGAACGCCTCGAGCTTCTCGCCCTTGGCGTAGCCCATTCCCATCAGCGCGTTCATGATGCCGAAGTCGAAGAGATCGTCGCGCTCGAGCTGGAACGCCGTCCACTCCAGCTCGAACGAGTCGCGGTCGCCCGCGTAGATGGCGCCGATGAGGCTGCCCACGCTGGTGCCGACCACGAGGTCGATGGGAATGCGCTCCTGCTCCAGGACGCGGATCACCCCGACGTGGGCGAACCCTCGGGCGGCGCCGCCGCCCAGCGCCAGCGCGATCTTCGGCTCGGGGGCGGGGGCGGCCGGCTGCGCGACGCCCTCGGCCCCCGGAGGGGCAGGTGGGGCGGCGGTGCGAGGCGTGGCGCAGGCGGCGAGCGCGGCGAGCGCGGCCGCGAGGACGGGGCGGGGGGTCGTCACCCGCCGAGTGTAGCGGATGGCCAGGCGGACGGGGGTGGGGAGGGTCGCGCGCCAGGGCGCGCGCTCACCGTCCGCCCGGCTCCCCGCCGCCGGTGCGCCGCGCCGCCAGGGCCCGCGCCACGCGCTCGGCCACGGCGGCGCGGGTGAAGGGCTTCTCGAGCACGATCGCCCCCGCCGCCAGCTGGTGCGCGCGCCGATCCATGTAGCCCGTCGCGAACACGACCGGGATGCCCGGGCGCAGCGCCTCCAGGCGCCGCGCCAGCTCGGCGCCCGTCATCCCCGGCATCACCACGTCGGTGAGCACCGCGTCCACCGCGCCGTCCTCGACCTGGCGGAGCGCGTCCTCGGGCCGCTCGACCTCCACCGCCTCGAAGCCGCACTCGCGCAGCATGCGCGCGGTGCTGCGACGCACGGTCGGCTCGTCCTCGACCACCAGCACCCGCTGCCCTGCGCCGACGGTCTCGGGCCCCGGCGCCTCCGCCTCCGCCTCCGGGACGTGCAGCGCCCCCTCCACCGCCGGGAAGAGCAGGGTGAAGGTGGTGCCACGCCCCGGCTCGGAGTCCACCTCGATGCGACCGCCGGCCTGCTGCACGATCCCGAAGACCGTGGCGAGGCCGAGGCCTGTGCCGCGAGGGCCCTTGGTCGTGAAGAACGGCTCGAAGAGGTGCGCGCGCACCTCCGGGGACATCCCCTTGCCGGTGTCGGAGACCGCGAGGCTGGCCCAGCGCCCGCCACCCCCAGCGGCTGCGCCCGGCCCCACGTTGGCGGTGGCGATCCGGAGCGTGCCGCCCTCCGGCATGGCGTCGCGCGCGTTCACGGCGAGGTTCAGGATCACCTGCTCGATCTGCTGGGGGTCCAGCCGCACGGTCCAGGGCCGCTCGGCCAGCGTCATCTCGATGGCGATCTGCTCGCCGATGGTGCGGCGCAGCAGCTTCTCGAATCCGTCCACGACGCCGTTGAGCGTGCAGGCCCGGGGCTCGGCGCGGCTCTTGCGCCCAAAGGCCAGCAGCTGGCGGACCAGCGTGGCGGCGCGCTGCCCGGCCTCGGCGATCTCGCCGGCGGTCGAGCGGACGTCGGGGTCCGCGCCGGGGTGCGCCCGCAGGTGCTCGGAGCCGCCCAGGATGACGACCAGCAGGTTGTTGAAGTCGTGCGCGATGCCGCTCGCCAGGCGGCCCACCGCCTCCATCTTCTGGGCCTGGAGCAGCTGCCCCTCGGCCTTGCGCCGGTCGCTGACGTCGAGCGCGATGCCCGTCACGCCGACCACTGCGCCGGCGTCGTCGAGCATGGGGCCCCAGTGGCTCTCGAAGACCACCGGGCCGAGGTCGTTCAGGGTGACGAAGCTCTCGCCCGCCCGGGCGCGCCGGTAGTCGGCGAGCACGCCAGGCTGGTTGCCGTACACGTCGAAGACGGAGCGCCCGACGACCTCGCCGGGAGCGAGCCCGAGCGCGGCGAGCCCCTGCCCCTCCGAGAGCGTGAACCGGTCGTCGAGCCCGATGGCCCATTGCACGACCGGCACGCTCCGCAGCACGGAGCGGTAGCGCGCCTCGCTCTCGCGCAGCGCCGCCGCCAGCCGGTCGCGCGCCGCCGCCGCCGCCCGCTCCTCGGTCACGTCGCGGCCCAGCGCCAGCATGTAGCGCTGGCCGGCCATGGTCACCACGCTGGCCGAGAAGGCGAGGACCCGCACGTCCCCGGCGCCGCCTCGAACGCGGACGTCGCGCGCCCTGACCACGCCGCTCCGGTTCACCTCTCGGGCGATCGCATCCCGCTCGGCGGGGTCGACCCAGAGCCCGAGATCGACCGTGCGCCGGCCGACGGCCTGCGCCTCGGTGAGCCCGTGCAGCTGGAGGAAGCCGTCGTTGCACGCCACCAGCTCGCCGGTGTCGAGCCGGCTCAGGGTCAGCGGCTCCGGGCTGGTCTTGAAGGCCAGCCGAAACCGCTCCTCGCTGGAGTCGAGCGCCTCCCGGCTGCGCTCGAGCGTCCGATGCAGGTGCCGGATCTCGGCCCAGGCGACCCCCGCCAGCAGGACCAGGCCCCCGACCGTCGCTCCCAGGTACCAGGCGAGCCGCGGCCCCGCCGAGGCGAGGACCGCGCCCGTGAGCTGGAGCGCCAGCCCCGTCACGGCGGCCAGGTACGCCACGAGCGCGAGCCCGACCACCAGGACCGGGCGGGTCGCGACCCCGGACGCGCGTTGGGCCGGCACGGAGCGACTCTAGCGCAACTGGCGCACTGGTCTACGCTGGGTCCGCGCCGCCCCCCTCCGCGTGACACGCGCGCGGAGGATCTCGAAAAGAGTCCGAAAAATTGACCCGTTGGGGGCGATATCGGAACCTCGACCGGAATGCCCCTCGCGATCGACTCGCTGGAGCTCGCGCAGGTCCTCTCCGAGGCGGAGGACATCGCGCGCAGCGTGAACCAGAAGCTGACGAGCGCCCATCAGCTCCTCGCGTTCTTCACGGTCCCCAACCGCGCCGAGATCCTCCTCAAGGAGCGCGGGGTGGACGAGGACCGGATCCTCGCGGCCATGAACGGAGCGCCCAAGGAGCCGGAGGGGATCGCGCGCGACCTCCACGATCGCGCGAAGGACATCGCCGAGGGCGTCGGCGCCGAGGAGATCGACTGCCTCCACCTGTTCATCGCCATGACCCGGGTCCGGGCCAGCGCGGCGCACCAGCTGCTCGGCGCCTGCGGGTTGCCGCTCGCGTCGCTGCGGAACGTGGCGCTCTCGTATTTCACCGCGCGCATGCCGCGGCGCTACCGGGAGCTGCAGCCGGTCCGCGTCCCCGCCGCTGCGCCGGCGCGAGCGGCGCCGCGCTCCCCTGCCGGCGAGCAGGCGCTCGAGCGCACGCTCGAGGAGCTGGAGGATGCTGCGGCGGAAGCGGGCGAAGCCATCGCGGATGCGACTCCGACTCCGACCCCGACCTCGACCCCGACCCCGACCGCGACCCCAGCCGCGACCCCGACCGCGACCCGCGTCGCTCGCCGCTCCCCCCACGCCCTCGACCCCAAGGACTTCCCCTGGCTCGCGCAGCTCGGCCGGAACCTCACCGACCTCGCCGCGCACGGGAAGCTCGACCCGCTCGTCGGCCGCGAGCGCGAGGTGGAGGAGGCGATCGACGTCCTCGGCAAGCGCCGCACCAACAACCCGCTGCTGGTGGGCGAGCCGGGCGTCGGCAAGACCGCCATCGTGGAGGGGATCGCGCAGCGGCTCCTCGCGGACGGCGGCCCGGGCCGCGACCGGGTGGTGGTCGAGATCGACATGGCCGGCGTGGTCGCCGGGACGCAGCTGCGCGGCTCCTTCTCCGAGAAGCTCCTCGGCATCAAGGACGAGGTCCGCCGCGCGGCGGGGCGCGTCGTGGTCTTCATCGACGAGGTCCACACCATCGTCGGCGCCGGCGCCACCGGCGAGGGCCCGCAGGACGCGGCGAACGAGCTCAAGGCGGCGCTCTCCCGCGGCGAGTTCCCCTGCATCGGCGCCACCACCCACGACGAGTACCGCCGGCACATCGAGAAGGACCCCGCGCTGGAGCGGCGGTTCACGCCGGTGCTGGTCCGGGAGCCGTCGGTGCCTGACACCGTCCGCATCCTGGCGGGGCTCGCCCCCCGGTACGAGAAGCACCACGGCGTCCGCTACGCGGCGCAGGCCATCGAGGCCGCTGCCGCCCTCTCGGCGCGCCACGTCACCGACCGCTTCCTCCCCGACAAGGCGATCGCCGCCCTCGACCTGGCCGGCTCCCGGGCGCGGCGCGAGCGGCGCGCCGAGGTGGGCGTGGACGAGGTGGCGCAGGTCGTCGCCCAGATGGCCGGCATCCCTTCGTCGCGCCTGGTCGCGAGCGATCGCGAGCGCGTGATCGGCCTGGAGGCCGCGCTCGCCGGGCGGGTGGTCGGCCACCGCGAGGCGCTGGCGCGCGTCGCGGCGGTGCTGAAGCGCAACTTCGCCGGGTTCGCCTCCCGCAGGCCCATGGGCTCGTTCCTCTTCCTCGGCCCGACCGGCGTGGGGAAGACCGAGCTGGCCCGCGCGCTGGCGGAGGCGCTCCACGGGAACGGCGACGCGCTCGTGCAGCTCGACATGAGCGAGTGCTCCGAGCAGACCGGCGTGGCGCGCCTGGTGGGGGCCGCGCCCGGCTACGTCGGTTACGGCGAGGGCGGGCAGCTCACCGACGCCGTCCGGCGGCGGCCGGCCTGCGTCGTGGTCCTCGACGAGATCGAGAAGGCGCACCGCGACGTGCAGATGCTCCTCCTCCAGGTGCTCGAGGAGGGGCGCCTCACCGACGGCCGGGGGCGCCAGGTGGACTTCGCGAACACGGTGGTGATCCTCACCTCCAACCTCGGCGGCGCCGAGGCAGCCCGGCCCTCCGGCGGCGCCATGGGCTTCGGGGCCGCGGAGCGCGCGGCGCCGCGGGAGGACCGCGCCGTCCAGGCGGCCCGCGCGGCGGTCCCGCCGGAGCTGTGGAACCGGCTGGACGAGCGGATCTTCTTCGCTCCCCTGTCGCGCGAGGAGGTGGCGCGGGTCGCGACCAAGCTGCTGGCCGAGTCGGCGGCGCGCCTGGCGGCGGAGCGGCAGATCCGGTTCTCCGCGGACGACGCCGTCGTGGCGTGGCTCCTCGACCGCGGCGGGTTCGATCCGGCCCTGGGAGCCCGCCCCATGCGCGGGGCCGTGCAGCGGCTCGTCGAGGCGCCGCTCGCGGAGCGCATCCTGTCGGGCGAGCTCGGGCCGGGCGACGAGGTCCGGGTGGGCGTCTCGGACGGCGGCTTGACCTTCTCGCGCTGAGCGGCGGACGGCGACCGCCGCCCCTCGCCGCCGCGCCCCCGCAGCGGCCTCGACCTCCGTGACGCGCGCCGCTACGCTGCGTCCGTGCCCACCGCGTACGTCGTCGGCGCCGGCCGGCTCGCCTCCGCCCTCGTCCCCGGGCTCCGGGCCGCGCGGTGGCGCGTCGCCGGCCTGGCGCGCAGCCCGAAGGGCCGGAGCAGGCTCGAGCGGCTCGGGGCCGCACCGATGCCGCGCGAGGAGGCGCGGGAGTTCGACCTCGTCTTCCTCGCCGTGCCGGACTCGGTCGTGCCCGACGCGCTCCGCGGCATCGAGCCGTACCTGCGGCGCGGCCAGGTGGTCGCCCACGGCGCGGGCGCCCTCGGCCTCGACGTGCTCGCCCCGGCGGGCCGGCGCGGTGCCCATGCCGGATCCCTCCACCCGGTGCAGGCCCTGGTGGGCGGGACCTTCCTGCCGGGCGTCGTCGCCGCCGTGGACGGGGACGCCGTCGCGTTGCGGCTGCTGTCTCGCGCGGCGCGCGACCTTCGCCTGCGGCCCATCAGGGTCCCGGCCGAGGGGCGAGTCCTCTACCACGCCGCGGCGGTGATCGCCTCGAACCTCACGCTGGCGCTCGCCGACGTCGCCAGCGAGACCTGGATCCGCTCCGGCGCGCCGCGTTCGCTCGCGCTGGAGGCCCTGGTGCCGCTGCTGCGCGCGTCCGTCGACAACCTCGCGCTGCGCGGCCTCCCCGGCGCGCTGACCGGCCCCGTGGCGCGCGGCGACGCCGACGTGGTCGCGCGGCAACTCCGCGCGCTCCGCGGCGAGGCAGCGGCCTCGTACCGGCTCCTCTCGCGGCGGCTGGTGGACATCGCGCTCCGCGGCGGCCTCGATCGGGCGCGGGCGCGGGCCGTGCTCGCCGCGATCGACCCGGCCCCGCCGCGCCGCCGCAAGCCCCGTCCCCCGTAGCGCCCGGGGGACGCAACCCCTCGCCATTCGCCGCATCCCTGCCCGAACGAAGCCGAGCAGGCCGGGCGGTCGCGAGCTGCACTTGACGAAGCGTACCACGCTACAGCCGCGGACCGCGGCCGCGGTAGGCGCTCCAGACGGCGACCACGTACACCCTCGCCGACTCCTCGATGACGTACAGGTGGTGATGCGTGCGCCTGAGGAGCAGGCGGCGGACGCTCGGCTTCGGCCCGTACCGCACGGCCACCGCCGGCGTCTCGGCGAGCGTGCGAAGCGCCTGCTCCATCTCCTCCGCGAAGAGGTCCGCCGCAGCCTGGCGGTTCTCCCGCCACCAGGCGTCGATCCGGTCGACCTGCGCCTGTGCCTCTGCCGAGAGTTCGACCTTCACCGACCGGCGGTCCTCGCTCGCAGCTTCGCGATCACCTGCTCGGCGTCGACGGTGCGCCCGGCGCGCACGTCCTCGAGCCCGCGCTCGATGGACTCGTGCAGCCTCCGGCGCTCCTCGTCGTCGAGGTAGTCGCCGCCGCTGGCGAGCACGTCATCGAGCGGCACGAGCTCGACGTCCTCGCCCTCAGGGAGGTCGGTGGGCTCGTCCAGCACGAGCCGTCCGCCCCTCACGCGTGCCTTGAGCGCCCGCATCGCGATCGCAATTCTAGCGCCCCTCCGTCACCCCGGCCACTGCTCGCCCAGGACCTCGTTCACCCCTCTCCGCCGACGAGGTCCTTCAGCTTCCCGGGTACGCCCTGCTGGCTCTTCCGGTGGGCCTCCTGCTGCTCGCGACTGCGCGCGCCGGCCTGAGCGTGACCCGAGATCGAGGCAGAGCAAACAGCGATGCGGATGAGCCCCCTCAGCAAGCTCGATACAACCCCCGCTCCGCGATGTACTCGAGCACCGGCCGCGGCAGGAGCCGGGACACGTCGGCGCCCCGCGCGATCCGCGCCCTGATCTCGGTGGACGACACCAGCGGGAAGGCGGGCTCCCCGCCGCCCTCGTAGCCCTGCCGCCCGACCACGACGATCCTGGCCAGCTCCTGCACGCGATCCCACCGGTACCAGCCGGCCGTCTCGGGCAGGATGTCCGCCCCCACCACCAGCGCGAAGCGGTGGGCCGGATGCTTCCGCCGCAGGTGCTCGAGCGTCCGCGCCGTCTTGCCGACGAGCGGATCGTCCGCCAGCTCCGCCTCGGCGCTGCAGACGTGCACCCCGCGCAGCCCCCGCGCCGCCAGCTCGCACATCCGGACGCGGTCCTCGAACGGGGCGAGCGCCTTGCCGAAGGGGTGGCGGAACGACGGCAGGAGCCACACCTCGGAGACGCCCTGCGTCTCCCTCACCCACCAGGCCGCCATGAGGTGCGCGACGTGCGGCGGGTTGAAGGAGCCGCCGAGGAGCGCGACCTCCCGCCCAGGCGCGGCCGCCTTCCCCCTCCGCGCCGTCCCTCGCCCGGCCGCGCGCCCCGCGCCCTTCCTCGCCCGGCCCCCGGCCAACGGTCACCTCACCGACATCTTCCCGCGCGCGCCGAACGACGCCTGCTGCCGCCCCACCTCGGCCGCGTCGGCGGAGAAGACGACCAGCTCGAGCTCGCGCTCGCTCACCTCGAGCATCGCGAAGGTCGCGGGCTTCCCGTCGGGCGCCGGATCGCGCAGGTGCCCGGGCGTCACGAAGTAGCGCGGCCCGATCTGCACCAGCGCGGCGTGGCCGCTGTTCCCGTGGAAGAGCACCGTCGCGTTGGCGATGTCCTCGCGCGTGAGCTCCGCCTTGTCGTGGACGAGGCAGCAGATGTGCCCGGCGACCAGGTCCATCTGCTTGCGGGGAACGGCGCCGGTCTCGTACTCGGGGCAGGCGCGGCTCGCCACCGAGACCACCTTCCCGGGGAGCTTCACGGCGTCGGGGTCGATGCCCGCCTGGCGCTCCAGCGCGCCCCGGATGGCGGCCAGGAACTCGCCGTCGGTCTGCGGCACCGGCGCATCGCGCGATCCGCCCCGCCGCCGCGCCAGCGCCACCTCGAGGTCCGCCAGGCGCCCGCCCAGGAAGAAGATCCGCTCGGTCTGGGCGCGCGCGAACAGGTCGATCGCCCGCTCGAGCGCGCCGACGTTCCCGTAGGTGTCGCTGACGAGGCCGATCTTCACCCGCGTCCCTGCCCTCCTCGCTCCCCGAGCGTAGCGCACTACTCGTAGCGGAGGTAGGGCTCCCTGCGGCGCGCGAAGGCGCGCTCCTCCGGGGCGAAGGCCCGCGCCAGCTCCGCCCAGGTCGCCCCCCCGTCGATCGCGCGGCGCTCCCGATCCGAGCCGCAGAGCAGGTCGAAGGCGGGGACGCCGTCCACGAACTCGTAGGTGTCGGTTCGCCAGGCGAAGCGCGAGGGGGCCTGCCGCCGCGCGTGGACGACGCAGGCGAGCCCCGTCCTGAAGGGCCTGAAGGCGGCCGCGTCGTGGACGTGCAGCTCGACCCCGTGGCAGCGGACCCCGGCGTGCTTGTCCCAGGTCGGCACGAAGCTCGCCGGCCGGAACCGCACGCCGGGGAGCCGCTCGCGCGCGAGATCCGCGGCGAGCCTCCCCGCGTCGATCCAGGGCGCGCCGAACAGCTCGAACGGCCGCGTGGTGCCGCGTCCCTCGGAGAGGTTGGTCCCCTCGAGCAGGCACATCCCGGGGTAGACGAGCGCCGTCTCCGGCGTCGGCATGTTGGGCGACGGGAAGACCCACGGCAGCCCCGTCTCCCGGAACCGCATCGCGCGCTTCCAGCCGTGGCACGGCACCACCTCGAGGTCGAGCGCGAGCCCCCGCTCGGCGCGGAAGAGGCGCGCCAGCTCTCCCACGGTCATGCCGTGGCGCACCGCGAGGTCGTGGAGGCCGCAGAAGCTCTCGAACCCGGGCCGGAGCCGCGGCCCCTCCACCGCGGCGCCGCCGATGGGGTTGGGACGGTCCAGCACCAGGAACGGGAGGCGCGCCTCCGCGGCCGCCTCCATGCACAGCATCATCGTCGCCTGGTAGGTGTAGAAGCGCGTCCCGACGTCCTGGACGTCGAAGGCGAGGACGTCGAGGCCGGCGAGCTGCTCGCGCGTCGGGCGGAGGGAGGCGGTGGTCCGGCCGTACAGCGAGTGGACCGGGACGCGGGTGCGCGGATCGAGCTCGCCGCCGACCGCGGCCATGTACTGCGCGTCGCCCCGGACGCCGTGCTCCGGACCGAAGAGCGCCGCCAGGCGGACGCCCGGGGCGGCGTTCAGGAGGTCGGCCGCGTGCGCCAGCCGGGCGTCCACCGCGGTGGGGTTGCACACCAGCCCGACCGCCTTCCCGCGCAGGGGGCGGAAGCCGCCGGCCGCGAGGACGTCGAGCCCGCTCCTCACCAGGCCGGCCGCCGCGCTAGCGGGGCGGCCGGAGCCTGAACGAGAACGAGTAGCGGCCCGGCTTGTTCGGCGGGTAGGCGGCATCGTGCAGGTTCCAGTAGGCGCAGGCGCGCACGTCGGGGTC
>Ga0335084_10003598_pt1 | contig 15133 bp, 11 predicted proteins | sample Lox_Sample_44_FD_206721 | JGI IMG/M metagenome (GOLD analysis project Ga0335084, IMG submission 206721) | Soil microbial communities from Loxahatchee National Wildlife Refuge, Florida, United States - Lox_Sample_4.4 | ecosystem: Environmental > Terrestrial > Soil > Wetlands | place: USA...
CCTCCTCCCGGGGATTGGACGCATGACTCGCGATTTGGTCCGCGCTCGATGCAGATTATAGCGACAAGAGGTGGCGGCACGCCTTAACCGCGGCCACCGCGTGGACAGTGGTGCTAGAATCTGAGATCGATGATTGCGAGCTGCGCGCTAGCAGCCAGCAGCCGAAAGATTACTGAACCCATGACCGTGGTCCGACAGGAGGACGTCGTTGCCAGCGTAGCCGACGCTCTCCAGTTCATCTCCTACTACCACCCTCTCGACTACATCCGAGCCCTTGGCGAAGCGTACCGACGAGAACAGTCTGCCGCCGCCCGCGATGCTATCGCGCAGATCCTCACCAACTCGCGCATGTGCGCGCAGGGCCATCGACCGATCTGTCAGGACACGGGCATCGTAGTGGCGTTCGTGAAGATCGGCATGGGCGTGCGCTGGGATGGGGCCGGCATCAGCGTGGCCGATATGATCAACGAAGGTGTGCGCAGCGCGTATAGCCATCCGGACAATGTGCTGCGCGCTTCCATCGTGTCCGATCCAGCGGGCGTGCGCAGGAATACCCGAGATAACACGCCGGCCGTGATCCACATGGACGTTGTGCCGGGTAACACCGTCGAGGTCAGCGTCTCGGCGAAAGGCGGCGGCTCCGAGAACAAATCCAAGTTCGCCATGCTCAATCCCTCAGACAGCATCGTCGACTGGGTGGTGGAAACGGTGCCTACCATGGGGGCCGGCTGGTGCCCGCCCGGCATGCTCGGCATCGGCATCGGCGGAAGCGCAGAGAAGGCGATGGTGCTGGCCAAGGAAGCCTTGATGGAACCCATCGACATGCACGAGCTGAAGCAACGGGGACCATCCAACCGTCTCGAGGAACTGCGGCTGGAGATCTGCGATAAGGTCAATGCACTGGGCATCGGCGCACAGGGTCTGGGCGGGCTGACCACGGTGCTGGACGTAAAGATTCGGGACTTCCCGACGCACGCAGCGTCGCTTCCGGTGGCCATCATCCCCAACTGCGCGGCCACGCGCCATATCCATTTCGTGCTCGACGGCAGCGGACCTGCCCGCTTTGAGGCGCCACGGCTGGAGGATTGGCCAGACGTGCACTGGGCCCCCGCCGCGAGCGCCCGGCGCGTCGATCTCGCCAGTGTTACAAAACAGGAGGTGGCCGGTTGGAAGACGGGTGAGACTCTGCTCCTGTCGGGCGTCCTGCTCACCGGCCGCGATGCGGCCCACAAGCGCATTGCCGATCTCCTGGCTAAGGGGCAGACGCTGCCCGCGGGAGTCGACTTCCGCAACCGTTTCATCTATTACGTGGGCCCGGTAGACGCAGTGCGCGGAGAGGCGGTCGGTCCCGCAGGACCGACCACAGCCACGCGCATGGACAAATTCACCAGCATGATGCTGGAGCATACGGGTCTGCTCGGAATGATCGGTAAAGCAGAACGGGGGCCCGATGCGGTTGACGCAATCAAGCGGCACGGCGCCGTCTACTTGATCGCAGTGGGAGGGGCAGCGTATTTGGTGTCGAAAGCGATCAAGTCGTCCCGCGTTGTGGCCTTTGCCGAGCTGGGCATGGAAGCGATCTACGAGTTCGAGGTGAAAGATATGCCGGTGACCGTTGCTGTCGACGCCGCCGGCAACTCTGTCCACAGCACGGGCCCTGCCCAGTGGCGGGCCAAGATCGCGAACATCCCCGTGACGCTCGCCTAGTGGCCGTCACGTGCGCGGAGCGAGGAGACAGGAGTGAAGAGCATTGCCGGTCTCGGCGGCGCCTCGCGGCCGTCGCTCGTCGACGGTTGCGAGTGGCTCCGGCCGCTGCGCTTAACGTGGACGGACGTTAGCGTGCGCCGCAAGAAGCTACGCGTCTTGTCACGGATCACGAGTCACGAATCACGTTTTCTATGGCGGGCCTCCCCGCATTGCACGGTAGTGAATCTGGTCAGGTCCGGAAGGAAGCAGCCACAGCTATTTCTTGCAAGTGCCGGGGGTAAGGCTCGCCTCCCGTTTCAGGGTAGGCGCCGCTGTGTGCCTGCAGCCGAGTGGCAGGCATGATGCCAGAGCCTCCCGAGGACCCCCGCCAGGTTGTGCGCCAGGACGCAGCGCAAACGCTGCGTCGCGGCTCAGGACAGGCACTCGCCCGCAAGTGGCGCCCGCGCACGTTTGCGGAGCTGGTGGGTCAGGACCATGTGGTTCGCGCGCTGACTAACGCCCTGCGGCAGAACCGCTTGCACCATGCCTGGCTCTTGACCGGAACGCGTGGCGTTGGCAAGACCACGCTCGCCCGCATCATGGCCAAGGCGCTCAACTGCGAGACGGGGGTGACCGCTACACCGTGCGGAATATGCAGCGCTTGCACCGAGATCGACAGCGGACGCTTCGTCGATTTGCTGGAGCTGGACGCGGCCTCCAACACCCAGGTCGACAACATGCGCGAGCTGCTGGAGAACGCACTGTATGCCCCCACCAGCGGCCGCTTCAAGGTATACATCATCGACGAAGTGCACATGCTCTCGCGCTCGGCCTTCAACGCGATGCTCAAGACCCTCGAGGAGCCTCCGGAGCACGTGAAATTCGTTCTGGCGACAACCGAACCGCAGAAGGTGCCGGTAACGGTGCTCTCGCGCTGCCTGCAGTTCAACCTGAAGCAGATCCCAGCGCCCGAGATTCGCACACGACTGGAGGCGATCCTAGCCCAAGAGGGTGTCGCGTTCGAGCCGTCGGCTTTGAACCTGATTGCGCGCGCAGCCCAGGGTAGTTTGCGCGATGCGTTGAGCCTTCTGGATCAGGCCATCGCCCACGGAGCCGGCACGGTGGAGGAGCAGTCGGTTCGCGCCATGCTTGGGACGGTAGATCAATCCCACCTGTTTTCTATTCTGCAGGCGCTGGCGCAGCGAGACGGCTCTCGCATGCTCGCCGTCGCGGACGAGATGCAGGCACGTAGCTTCGATTTCGAATCGGCGCTGCAGGAACTCGCCACGCTGCTGCATCGGATCGCACTGTTGCAGACCTTACCCAGCGCGGTTGTGGCGGACGATCCCGACCGCGAGGGGGTAAGCTCCCTGGCCGCGAGCCTGGCCCCCGAGGACGTTCAGCTCTACTACCAGATCGCCCTGCAGGGGAGAGCGGATCTCGCGCTAGCGCCCGACCAGTATGCCGGGTTCACCATGCCGCTGCTGCGGATGCTCGCGTTCGCGCCACAGGGGCCAGCGCCACACGGCGCTTCGATCGCGGATTCGGCCCGCGCCACCGAAGCCGCTCCCCGGTTGCGCGATGATGCCGCATTCAAGCAACTGCCCGAACCGCTCCCCGCCGTGTCGCGGACTGGGCCAGCACCTAGCGCCTGGCACGAACTTGTCGCCAACCTGAAGCTCGGCGGTATGGCACGCATGCTGGCTCAGCATAGCGAGTTGGTCCGCGACGACGGAGAGCGGCTGGAGCTGATGGTTCCCGAAGCGCACCGGCACTTGCTGGACCAGGCGTATCGCGACAAGCTGCAGGCCGCCCTGGAAGAGCGGTACGGGCGCAAGCTGCGACTACAGTTCGCGCTGGGTGGAAGCACCGGTAACACCCCCGCCGAGCGGGATGACCAAGAGCGGCTGTCGCGCCAAAGGCGCGCCATCGAAGCGATCGAGGGCGACCCGTTCGTGCGCGAAGTGGTGGAGAATTTCGATGCGCGCGTGGCCGATGATTCGATCCGACCGATCGACCCGGGCGAGAAGCTGGAGGTCGGCTTAAGGTCTGCGGACCGACAAAGGGAGCAAGGGCAATGATGAAAGGCCAGTTGGCCGGGCTGATGAAGCAGGCCCAGCAGATGCAGGAAAACATGAAGCGGTTGCAGGAGGAGCTTGCAACGCTGGAAGTCGAGGGGCAATCGGGTGCTGGCCTCGTGAGCGTGGTGATGACCTGCCGCCACGATGTCAAGCGCGTGACAATCGACCCGAGTCTGCTTTCGGATGACAAGGACATGCTGGAGGACCTGGTGGCCGCGGCCTTCAACGATGCGGTGCGCAAGGCCGAGGCGACCACCCAGGAAAGGATGAGCAGCATCACCTCCGGGCTGCCGCTGCCGCCCGGCATGAAGCTGCCGTTCTGAAGAGCCGTGAATCGTGACTCGTGACACGTGACGAACGACCCCACCGCAGCAATGCGCTGGTTCTGGAACGCGATGGATTTGTGCGGGGCGTGTGGGCTGCGACGCAAGACCTGCAAGCGCGCCGCGTGTTGCGAGTCACGAGTTGCGAATCACGAACCGCGAGACACGTGAACCCGCCTTCCTCGCTCCAGGAGCTGATCGACTCGCTGCGCTGCCTCCCGGGCGTCGGGCCCAAGTCGGCACAGCGCATGGCCTTCCATCTCCTGCAGCGGGATCGGCCAGGCGCAGCACGGCTGGCCCGGGCGCTGGGCGAGGCACTTGCCGTGGTGCGCCACTGCGAGAAGTGCAACACATTTACCGAAGAGCAGGTGTGCGAACTGTGCCGCTCGCCGCGGCGGGACAACGCGCTGCTCTGCGTGGTTGAGACGCCGGCCGACCTGTTGATGATGGAGCAGGCCCAGTGCTACCGTGGTCAATACTTCGTGTTGATGGGCAGATTGTCCCCCTTGGATGGTATCGGCCCGCGCGAAATTCATCTCGACCAGCTCGTGCGGCGCGCCAGCGACGGACTGGTTCAGGAAGTGATCCTGGCCACAAATTTCACCGTCGAGGGCGAGGCAACTGCCCATTACATCGGTGATGTGTTACGGGCGAAAAAGATCAAAGTGAGCCGCATCGCTCGCGGCCTGCCGGTGGGAGGAGAGCTTGAGCACGTGGATAGCGGCACATTGGCCCAGGCGGTGATCGAACGCCGGGAGGTGTGATGTCGCGCGCGCCGGCCGATTTGCGGTATCGATCCGAGCCGCCCCGCCGGATGAGGCTGCAGCCAGTGGCCATCGTGCCGGGCGACCCGGAAGCGGCGCTCGGCCTCGACGGCAGCCATGGGCCGCAGAAGATCCACAAGGTTTTGGCCGCCGCCGGCCTGGGCTCGAGGCGGGAAATGGAGGAGCTGATACGCGCTGGCAAGGTCAAGGTCAATGGCGGCGTGGCGCACTTGGGGATGCGGGTACGGCCGGGGGACGTGATTCGAGTCGGCAAGCGCCAGGTGACCGTGCGCGACAGCGCGAAGCTGCCGCGAATCATCGCTTACCACAAGCCTGAGGGCGAGATCGTGAGCCACGACGACCCCCAGGGCCGCCCCAGCGTGTTCGAGAAGTTGCCGCCGATGCGCCGAGGCAAGTGGCTCGCGGTGGGGCGTCTCGACTACAACACCTCCGGCCTGCTCATCTTCACCACATCAGGAGAGTTATGCAACCGGCTGATGCATCCGCGTTACGAGGTGGAACGCGAGTACGCGGTGCGCATCATCGGCAAGCTGAGCGAGGAGCAGTTCCGCCAGCTCAAGAAAGGCGTGCGGCTGGAGGACGGGATGGCGCGCTTCGACCTGATCGAGGAGCGTGGCGGGCGCGGACTCAACAACTGGTATCGGGTGGTGCTGCGCGAAGGCCGCAACCGGATCGTCAGGCGTATGTTCGATGCCATCGGCTATCGGGTCAGTCGCCTCATGCGCGTGCGCTTTGGCATCGTGTCGCTGCCGTTCGGGTTGCGGCGCGGCACCTGGCGCGAGATGGACGAGAGGCAGACAGGAGGGGTTCTCGAATGGTCTGCAACGCTGGTCAATCCGGCCGGGCCGGGGAGCATGCCGATGCAACGTCAGGTGTTTCAACGCGGCGCGCAGCAGCGTGAGACCGCACAGCGGCCAAAGTCCGGGCGCCGATCCGCGGTTCGCGCAGGTGGGCTCAGTCCGACAGCTGGTCGTGTTCGAGCAGGAAAACCGAAGCGTCCTCGGCGCCCGCTTCGAGCCAGGTGAACTCGACGTCGGGATAGGCCGCCTCGAGCGCCGCGCGCCCGTCGCCGACCTCTACCACCAGGATCCCTCGGCGCGTGAGATGGCGCTTGGTCTGTTCCAGGATCCGGCGCACCACGCCCAATCCATCATCTCCGCCGATTAAGGCCAGTGCCGGCTCGTGACGGTACTCGGGCGGCAGCGCTCGCATGGAGGCGTCGGAAACGTACGGCGGGTTGCTCACGATCACGTCGTAGCGTTCGGCGCCGAGCGCGGCAAACAGATCGGATTCGACAGGCCGCACGCGTTCGCTCAGCTGATAGTCGTGGATGTTGCGGCGAGCCACTTCGAGGGCCGGGCCGGAGATGTCGCTGGCATCGACGCTGGCGCGCCGAAAGGCAAGCGCGAGAAGGATGGCAAGGCAGCCCGAGCCGGTGCATAGGTCCAGCGCGCGGCGAATTGAGGCCGCGTCCGGGATCCACGCGGCCAGGCCTTGTTCGAGTGCCGCGGCGATGTGCGAGCGCGGCACGATGACGCGTTCGTCCACATAGAAGCGGAAATCGCCGAGCCATGCCTCCTGGGTCAGATAGGCTGCCGGCACTCTGTCACGCACGCGCCGCTCGAGGATGTCGAGCACGCCGTTCACCTCCGAGGGCAGCAGGCGTGCGTCGAGAAACGGCTCTAGCCGCTCCAGCGGCAGATGCAGGGTATGTAGGATGAGGTAGGCCGCTTCGTCGTAAGCGTTGGTCGTGCCGTGACCATAGACCAGGCCCGCCTCCTCGAATCGGCTGACCGAAAAACGCATCAGGTCGCGGACTGTGCGCAGATTCGCGCGGGCGTCAGCGAACATCAAGCAGTTCTTCGAGCGTCCGTTGGTAGATCCGGCTCAGAGCCTCCACGTCGCCCAGTGCGATGCGCTCGTCCACTTTGTGGATGGAGGCGTTGACCGGCCCCAGCTCAGCCACCTGCGGGCAGATGGTCACGATGAAGCGGCCATCTGAGGTGCCGCCCGACGTCGATAGCTCAGGATGGATGCCCGTTACCTCGTGGATGGCGACGTTCAATGCATCGACCAACCGTCCGCGCGGCGTCAGAAATGGCATCGCGGACAGGGACCAGGTCACGCGGTAGTCCAGCCCGTGCTCGTCCAGGGCAGCCTCGAGCCGGCTCTGCAGGCTTTCCACCGTGCTCGCAGTCCCGAAGCGGAAGTTGAACAGCACGGTGAGTTCGCCGGGAATCACATTGCCGGCCCCGGTGCCGGCATGGATGTTGGAAATTTGCCAGGTGGTGGCGGGAAAGTACTCGTTGCCCTCGTCCCAGCGAGTGGCGGCCAGCTGCGCCAGGGCAGGCGCTGCAAGATGGACCGGATTGCTCGCCAGCTGCGGGTACGCGACGTGTCCTTGTACGCCGCGGACCACCAGGGTACCGGAGAGAGAGCCGCGGCGGCCATTCTTGATCGTGTCCCCCAAGCGTTCTACGCTCGTGGGCTCCCCCACGATGCAATAGTCGAGACGCTCCCCGCGTGCTTGCAGCGTCTCCACGACTCGCACTGTGCCGTCCACGGCCGCACCTTCTTCGTCGGACGTGAGCAATAAAGCGATCGATCCCTTATGCGCGGGATACGCAGCAACGAATCGCTCGGCCGCGGTCACGAATGCCGCCAGGGAGGTCTTCATGTCGGCGGCGCCGCGGCCGTACACAAAGCCGTCGCGTGGTGTAGGGGTGAAGGGATCGCTACGCCACTGCTCGACCGGGCCAGTGGGGACCACGTCGGTATGCCCGGCGAGGCACACCACGGGCGAACTCGTTCCGCGCCGCGCCCACAGGTTATCGACCTGTCCGAAGCCCAGCCTTTCGATGCGGAATCCGAGTGGCGCCAGGCGCGCGGCCAGGATTTCCTGGCAGCCGTCGTCATTGGGCGTGACCGAACGCCGCGCGATGAGCTGACGCATCAGCTCGACGGTTGCGGAGTCGCTGCTCAGGTATTGAGGCGCCGGCTTGGCGTTCACGTTCGCGGGCAATCGCATGAGCCCGCCGCGGCGGGCTACGAGCCGCGATTATACGTGCGACTAGTTCCCCGCGTTGACGTCAATTTTGAAGTGATCGAACGAGGTGGCGTTGATGTCTGCCCCTCGAGTAACCTTGCTGAGGTCGCCTTTCGCCGCCTGTGCTTTCTGCTCAGCGTTGTTCATCAGCCACGCAAGGTTGGTGGCGGAGTCGGAGTTGCGCAATGCCTCGTCCTTGGTGATCTTGCCTTCCGTGTACAGCCTGAACAAGGCCTGCTCGAAGCTGACCGACCCGGGCGACAAACTCTTCTCGATGGCCTCCTTGATCTGGTCCATCTCGCCTTTGACGATCAGTTCGGCTATGTGCTTGCTGTTGAGCAAGACCTCGACCGCCGCCACCAGACTGCCGTCGACCGCCTTTACCAGGCGCTGTGAGATGACCGCCTTCAGGCAGACCGCGAGGTCATGCAGCAGCGCCGGCCGCGCGTCATAAGGGAAGAAGTTGATGATGCGATTGAGCGCGTGGTAGCTGTTGTTGGCATGCAGCGTGGACAAACAGAGGTGACCGGTCTGGGCGTACAGCAGTGCCTGCTGCAACGTGTCTCGGTCGCGCACCTCACCGATCATCAAAATATCAGGGGCCTCGCGCATCGCGTTGACCAGCGCGTTGTGATAGGACTTGGTGTCCAGCCCCACTTCACGCTGATTGATCACGCAGCGCTGGTGCCGGAAGACGAACTCGATCGGGTCTTCGATGGTGAGCACATGTCCGCCGCGGGTGGCGTTGCGGTGCTCGATCATGGCAGCCAGGGTGGTGGACTTGCCCGAGCCGGTCGCGCCGACGATAAGCACCAGCCCGCGCTTCTCGATGATCAGGTCCTTGAGCACCATCGGCAGGCGCAGCGCCTCGAGGCCGGGAGTCTGAGAGCGCAGATAACGGATGACGATGGCGACGTTGCCTCGCTGCCGGAATACGTTGACGCGGAAGCGTCCGATCTCCGGAACCGGGAAAGACAGGTTCATCTCCCAGGTCCGCTCGTACTCCTCCTGTTCCGCCGTGGACATGAGCTCGTAGGCGATCTTCTTGACCGTGGAGCCATCCAGCACATCCGAGTTCACCGGCATGATGGTGCCCAGGATCTTGATCGACATCGGGGCTCCAGCCGAGATGAAAAGGTCTGAAGCCTGCTTTTCGGCCATGAGTTTGAGCACGGGCGTCAGGAACATTGCGGCCTCGCTTGGCTAGTTGTCTGATGGCGCGGACCGGCCGCGACAGGCGAACCGGAATCCGAAATCGAACCGAATCAGGCACAAGCAAGTTTCAGGCGCAGCGGGAACCCGCTGAAACCGCTTCGCGGGGGTTCAAGTCTGGATGGAATGATGCTGCGAATCGGGTACGTCGGTCAGGGAGCCTAGTCCCCGCGCAACAGCTCGTTGATGCTGGTCTTGGCGCGCGTTTTGGCGTCCACTTGTTTGACGATCACGGCGCAATACAGGCTGTATTTGCCATCTGGTGACGGCAGGTTGCCAGACACCACCACCGAGCCGGGGGGGATGTGCCCGTACGAAACCGCGCCCGTTTCTCGATGATAGATCTTGGTGCTCTGGCCGATGTAGACGCCCATGGAGATCACCGAGCCCTCTCCGACGATGACGCCTTCGACGACTTCCGAGCGGGCGCCGATGAAACAGTTGTCCTCGATGATGGTGGGGTTGGCCTGGACCGGCTCGAGCACGCCGCCGATCCCGACGCCGCCCGACAAATGCACGTTCTTGCCGATCTGCGCGCAGGAACCTACTGTGGCCCAGGTGTCCACCATCGTGCCCTCATCCACGTAGGCGCCGATGTTGACGAAGGAGGGCATGAGCACGACGTTGCGGCCAACGAATGCACCGCGGCGCACTGCCGCCGGGGGTACGACGCGGAAGCCACCAACCCTGAAGTCCGCCGCGCCGTAGTCGGCAAACTTGGCCGGCACCTTGTCGTAGTAGTTGGTGTAACCGTCGCGCACTACGGCGTTGTCGTCGAGACGGAAGGAGAGCAGCACAGCCTTCTTTATCCACTGGTGAGTATTCCAGGTGGCACCGACTTTCTCGGCAACGCGCAGCGTTCCGGCGTCGAGCTGCTGGATGACCTGCCGCACGGCATCGCGTAATCTGGGGTCGGCCGAGCGGGGCGAGAAGCCGGAGCGGTTCTCGTAGGCGGTTTCGATCAGCTGCTGGAGTTCACTCATGGCTGCGCCTTGATCGCAGGTTCGGGTGCTTCCTGCAAGGTACTGAGATAGGAGCGCACCCGTCGAGCCGCCTCCAGGCACTCTGCCAGGGCAGGAACCAGAGCGATGCGCACGAAATGTTGTCCGGGGTTGACGCCGCGGGCCTCGCGCGCGAGATAACTGCCGGGCAGGACGGTAACGTTATGTTGCGCGTGCAGTGCACGGGAGAATTCGATATCCGGCACTGGTGTGCGCAGCCACAGGTAGAACGCGGCTTCTGGCATCTGCACCGGCGCGACCTCGCGCAGTATCGTTGTCACCTGAGCAAATTTCTCGGCATACAGACGTCGGTTCTCGATCACGTGCGCTTCGTCCTTCCAGGCCGCAGCGCTGGCCGCCTGGACGGCCGGATTCATGGCGCCGCCCTGGTAGGTTCGGTACAGAAGGAACCTTGCGAGGATGGCTGCATCTCCCGCCACGTATCCCGAGCGCATGCCGGGAACGTTGGAGCGCTTCGACAGGCTGCCAAACGCCACCAAACGGGGATAGCCTGCGCGGCCCAGCTGCTGCGCCGCTTGCAAACTCCCCAGAGGCGGTCGCGCCTCGTCGAAGTAGATCTCGGAATAGCACTCGTCTGATGCGATCACGAACCCGAAGCGGTCAGACAGATCGAACAGGCGGCGCCAGTCCTCCAGCGTCATCACCTCGCCGGTGGGGTTGGCCGGGGAGCATACGTAGATCAGCTGCACGCGCCCCCAGGCCGACTCGGGCAGCTGCTCCAGATCCAGCCGACGGCCGCGGTGCGGAGCCAGGTTCAAGAACTCTGGCGTCGCGCCGGCCAACAGCGCGGCACCTTCGTAGATCTGATAGAACGGGTTCGGCATCACGACCACGGCGCCTGGGCGGCTCGCATCGACCACGGCTTGAGCGAACGCAAACAGCGCTTCGCGGCTGCCATTGACAGGCAATACCTGCTTGAGCGGGTCCAAACTCGTCAGACGGTAGCGTCGCATGAGCCACTGGCCAATGGCCTCGCGCAGCGCGGGGCTGCCACTGGTCGGCGGGTAAGAGGCGAGTCCATTCAGGTTGTCGGTCAGCGCGCGCTTGATGAACTCAGGGGTAGGATGCTTGGGTTCGCCGATAGACAGGTTGATCGGACGCAGGTCGGTGCGCGGAGTGAGATCCTCAAGCAACGCGGCGAGCTTTTGAAACGGATACGGCTGCAAGCGATCGAGATTCGGGTTCATATCATCCGCGGATGCTGGATTGAGGCGTAAACTGCAGCAGGTCTACCATCGGTTGTGGTTGCCAGGTGCTGTGCCGGTGCTCGGCGACCACGGTGGTGAAAATTCCGCCGCGCACGTAGAACTTGGCCGTGAGCCGCATGAAGCGCGGCTGTGTCGCAGCCACCAGATCGTTCAGAATGCGATTGGTCACGGCCTCGTGAAAGGCGCCTTCGTCACGGTACGACCAGATATAGAGCTTGAGGCTCCTCAGCTCGACGCAGGCGCGGTCCGGGATGTAGTCGAGCAGCAGGGTTGCATAATCCGGTTGGCCGGTCTTGGGGCAGAGGCAGGAGAACTCGGGGATCTCCATATGGATGTGGTAATCCCGCTCCGGGCTTGGGTTGGGGAAGGTCTCCAGGTTCCGTGCGGGCCGCGTTGCCATTATCCACGCCGTGACGATTCGGTTAAAATACGCACGCGCTTGGGTCTCTGGGCCCAGGCGCTTGTTTTATCGTAGTTTCCTGCAATTATAACCGTTTGCATCGCGTCCCAAATTGCGTCTTTCTCACATCAAGCTCGCCGGCTTCAAATCGTTCGTCGATCCCACGCACATTCCGGTTCCGGGGCAGCTCGTAGGCGTGGTCGGCCCGAACGGGTGCGGCAAGTCTAACGTCATCGATGCCGTCCGGTGGGTGCTGGGCGAGTCCTCCGCCAAGCATCTGCGTGGCGAGACCATGCAGGATGTGATCTTCAACGGTTCCGGCGAGCGCAAGCCGATCAACCGCGCCAGCGTGGAACTCGTATTCGACAACAGCCTGGGCAAGGCGGCTGGGGCTTGGTCGAAGTACGCGGAGATCTCGGTCAAGCGCGTGCTCGAGCGCGACGGCGAGTCCGCATATTTCATCAACAACCTCCATGTCCGCCGCAAGGATGTGGCGGATATTTTCCTCGGCACGGGGTTGGGCGGTCGCGCTTACGCCATCATCGAGCAGGGAATGATCTCGCGCATCGTGGAAGCGCGACCTGAGGATCTGCGCACGTTTTTGGAGGAGGCCGCAGGCATCTCGAAGTACCGCGAACGGCGCCGTGAGACTGAACTGCGGCTGAACGACGCGCGCGAAAACTTGGCGCGCGTGGACGACATCGTGCACGAGCTCGCCCAGCAAATCGAACACCTGGATGCCCAAGCGCAGGTCGCGGCCCGCTACCGCGAGCTGGAGAGCGCGCTCAAGCTCACACAGCACTTGCTTTGGTTGCTGCGCAAGCAGGATGCAGCCAACCAGCGCGGGCGGCTGACGCGCGACGTGGAACAGACTGGTCTGGAACTGGAAGCCGAGACGGCCCGGCTGCGCGAGCTAGAGAGCGGACTTGAGCGTTTGCGCGAGGGCCACTATACGGCTTCCGATGGGTTGCACCAGGCACAGGGCTCGCTGTACGAGGTCAACGCCGAGACTGCAAGGCTGGAGCAGTCGCTGAGCCATCAGCGCGACAGCCGGCGGCGGGTGGAGAGCCAGATGGCGGGGCTCGAGCTGGAGCGCGAGGAGGCGCAGCGACAGGATCAAGTCCTGCACGAATCGCTTCTCGCGCAGCGCACGGCGCTGGAGGAGGCGCATCGGCAGCTTGAGGCGTGCGAGGCACAACATGAGGCCGAGGGGGCGGCGATGCCCGACGCCGAAAACGCGTTCGCTCGCACGCGCGACGAAGTCGAGCAGCTGCAGCAAGAAGCGGCGCGCTGCGCGCAGGCCAACGAAGTAGAGGCAACGCGCCAGCAGCACTCCGAGAAACTCCTGTCACAGCTGGCAAGCCGCCGCCAGCGCCTCGAGCAGGAACAGGCCGGACTCAAGGACGCCGAGCCCGAGGGCCTGGAACAGCTCGGGCGCGAACTGGCGGCCCTGGATCATCGCTATCAGACGCGGCGTGCGGCGCTCGACAGCGCGGAAGCAGACTTGCCAGCTTTCGAGCAGGCGCACCGAGCTGCAGCCGATAGTGCGGATGGCGTGGCGCGTGACTTAGGTGCGCTGGAAGCGCGCTGCACGGCGCTCGAGCTGCTGCAAAAGCAGGTTAGTCGCTCCGGTGAAATGCATGCCTGGCTCGACAACCAGCAGTTGGACGGGCTCAGTCGCCTGTGGCAGGGCATCCGCGTCGAAGCGGGTTGGGAGGATGCGCTCGAAGCCGTGCTGCGCGAGCGTCTCAACAGCATCGCGCTCGACAATCTCCAGCGCGCTGCCGAGTGGCTGGACGAGCCACCTCCGGGGAAGGTTTCCTTTTTCCAGAAGCGCGAGGGACCGGCATCGGCCAGCGAGCTGGCCGGCCGCCGGCCCCTGCTTAGCTATATTACGTTCACCGATCCGAGCGATGCGCTCGTGTTGTCGGACTGGCTTGATCGCGTGTATGTCGTGGCGGACGCCGTGCAGGGGTTGGCCGAGCGCGCCAGTCTTCCAGCGGGCGCGGTGCTGGTTTGCCCCCAGGGGCATGTCTTTACGCGCAACAGCGTGAACTTTCATGCCTCGGACTCCGAGGTGCACGGGATTCTGTCCCGGCAGCGCGATATCGAGCAGCTGCAGGAGCGCAGATTGACGCTGGAGGCGGATCTCGTAGCCGAACGGGCGAAGGCTGCAGCCGCGCAGTCTGAACTGGAGCAGCGGCGCAGCCGCGCATTGGGGTTGCGGGAGGAGGTCGAACAGCTGCAGCAGCAAAGGCACGACCGGCAGCTCGATCACGTCCGGCTGTCCGAAGAGGCTGAGCGCAGCCGTCTCCGCCACCGCCAGATCGCGCAGGAACTCGATGAAATCGCGGCCGAAGCCGAGCGCGAGACGCTGCAGCAGCAGTCGGCGAAGGAGCGACTGCTTGAACTGCAATCTCTTTCGGAAGACCTGCGCCAGCGGCTGGCAGCTGCGCGCGATAGCCATCGGGAGGCTTCGCGCGCCATAGACGGCAGACGCGACGCAGCGCAGGCGGCCCAGCACCGCCTGCAAGAGGCCAGCTTCAATGCGCGCGTCATCGAGCAGAAGATCAATGACCTCGAGGAGAATCTCAAGAGGCTCATCGAGCAACAGGAGCGCGCCCAGGCGGCCCTGGACCAGCTGAGAGAGGAGCTGTCGGGGTTGGAGGAAGCGCCGATACGCGCCGAGCTGGACCGCGCACTGGCGCTGCGGGTTGAACGCGAACGCACCCTGGCGCAGAAGCGGGAGGCTCTGGAGGATGCCGATCGATCGCTGAAGGATGCCGAACAGCAACGCCAGACTTGCGAGCAGCGGCTCGATCCGTTGCGCCAGCGCTTGGGGGAGTTGCGGCTCAAGGAGCAGGAGGCGCGTCTGCAGGAAGAGAACTTCGCCGCCCAGCTGGCCGCGGGCGGGGCGGACGAGACGGCGTTGTCGGCGAAGTTGGAGAAGGGTATGCGTGCCGGCGCGCTGCAAGCAGAGATCAATCGGCTGGGCGAGGCGATCGCGGCCCTCGGGGCCGTGAACCTCGCGGCACTGGAGGAGCTCGAGGTGGCCCGAGGCCGCAAGGACTACCTGGATGCGCAGTCGCGGGACTTGCGCGAGGCGGTGGTGACGCTGGAGAACGCGATTCGCCGCATCGACCGTGAAACTAGGGCACGCTTGCAGACCACCTTCGACCAGGTCAACGACAATCTGGCTCAGATGTTTCCAGCCTTATTCGGAGGCGGGGAGGCGCGGCTGGTTCTGACCGGCGAAGAGATCCTCGATGCCGGACTTCAAATCGTCGCTCGTCCGCCAGGAAAGAAGAACAGCTCGATCCACCTCTTGTCGGGCGGTGAGAAGGCGCTCACGGCGCTAGCGCTCGTGTTC
>Ga0335084_10003599_pt1 | contig 15132 bp, 14 predicted proteins | sample Lox_Sample_44_FD_206721 | JGI IMG/M metagenome (GOLD analysis project Ga0335084, IMG submission 206721) | Soil microbial communities from Loxahatchee National Wildlife Refuge, Florida, United States - Lox_Sample_4.4 | ecosystem: Environmental > Terrestrial > Soil > Wetlands | place: USA...
CTTTGAAAATGCGAGTTGGGGCAACGACGACTTCACTCATGTGTCCCGCGACGGTGCAGGGATCTACCTTTGCCGTGGCGGTCAGGGCCAGGGGCGCGCGTGGGTCTGGATTGGAGTGGAAGATGTCGAACGACTTCACCAGGAATACAAGGCCCGCGGAGTTGCCATTCGCCTTCCGCCCACGACTTATTCCTGGGCGCTGGAGATGCAGGTGGAGGATCCCGACGGGAACGTGCTCCGCCTCGGGTCTGAGCCTTAGTGAGCCTTGGGCTTGGACACCTCGTGACAAAGGTTACAGCCGCCGGTGATTTGCCGTGCCCTAACCTGGTGGCATGACATCGAACTCTATGACCGACATCGCCCCGAACATCCGAACGGCGCAGCAGGTGCGCATACGCGCCCTGGTGGTTCCCCGCGAGCACGGCGCCTGGGGATTGCTGCTGGTTCCGTTGTGCAGCGGAGCGGCGGTGGGTGTGGCCTCGGGACATCGGGTATGGCCGGTCTTCCTTCTTACCCTGGCCGCGCTGGCGCTTTTCTGGTTGCGTACACCTGTCGAGAGCCTGCTCGGCACGACTCCTATGAAAGCCCAGACCCCCGAGGAGCGGCGGGTTGCCCTGATTGTGTCCGCGGGACTCGCAGTGCTGTCGTCGGGTTGTCTGACCGCGTTGCTTTGGGGCGGGCGGAACCATGACTTGCAGTTGCTTGGGAGCATCGCCGCGCTGCTGTTTGTGGTGCAGACATTGGTCTCGAAACTCGGCCGCAAGTTGCGAATGACGGCGCAACTGGTCGGAGCCTTTGGCCTGACCAGCACAGCCGCTGCCGCTTACTATATCTCAACGGGACGACTGGACAGGCGTGCCCTGGTCTTATGGGCTGCCAATTGGATCTTTGCCGGCAACCAGATTCACTTCGTGCAGCTGCGTATCCATGCTGCCCGCGCCGCGACTTTCAGCGAGAAGCTCGCCCGGGGACAACTGTTTTTTCTCGCCCAGGTCGCACTGCTTCCACTTCTGGCCACGGTGGCATACGTGCTGCGATTGCCGGCGCTGGTGATGATCGCCTTTCTACCCGGGCTCGTTCGCGGATTCTCCTGGTTTCTTCAGGGGCCACAGCCATTGGACGTTAAGAAGCTCGGCTGGGCGGAGATGAGACAGGGAGTATTGTTCGGAACTCTGCTCACCGCGGCCCTCATCCTGTCCTAGGCTGCAGCCCCCTGTACGGCAGGTAGGGGTCAATCCGCGCGTTCCAGCTCCGCCCAGTGCTCTGGGGCCGTCATGAGGCAAGGATTCCCGGAAAAATAGCCGCACCGGATCGCGACCGTGTCATTGAACTGAGCCGCGCCTCAATCTACCGTGAGCACTAGGTCCTGTACTTGCTGTGGAAAGGCATTGCACAATATACAATGCAGCGGGGTGGGCAATTCCTGATCGGTTGTTCATCTCTTACATCGCAGGAGCCCGCGCACGGTGCCGCAGGGTATGAACTACTGCGCGGATATGTCGTGGAGACCTCCTCGCGGACTGGACCACGACCGGGATTTGTAATGCCACTGACATCGACACAAGGCGCAGACAACACGGTACCCAGGCTGCTTCGGATCTACCTTGCCATTGGCGCCAGGATCTGCGGTCCGCCCGCCGTGGACCGGGAGTTCAAAACCATCGACTTTCTTACTCTGCTCGACTTGCAGGCTTTGCATCCGCGGATTCGCGCGCGGTTTCTTCGCTGAGGATGAACCGAGGTTCTGGCACATTTCGCGGGGTGCGAGGAGCTTTGCGGCTACTGGTCCTCCTGTCCACGGCACTCGAGGGATGTGCGCAATTTCTGCTTCTCCGATTTCGCGGCAGTCCTTCTACTGCGGAGCGCGCCCGCTGGCTGCACGGCGCGTGTGCTTCGGCCCTCCGGCGCCTGGAAATTGACATTGCCGCCGAGGGCAGGTTTCCTTCGCATGGCCTGCTGGTCGCCAATCATCTCAGCTACCTTGACATTCTGGTCTTCAGCGCCTTGTCCCCCTGTGTCTTCGTCTCCAAGAAGGAAGTGCGTTCCTGGCCGCTATTTGGTCTTATGGCCTGGATGGCGGGAACCGTGTTCGTCGATCGGGCGCGCTCTACGGACACGCATCGCGCGCACACGGAGATGAGCGAAGCGCTCTCCGACGGCGCCGTTGTCGTTCTGTTTCCGGAAGGCACCAGTTCGGACGGCAGCACGGTACTGCCCTTCCGGCCGGCGTTGTTTGAAGCTGCCGTCAAGGCAACTGCTGATGTTTCCACCGCCTGTATCAGCTATGAAGTGGATGAAGGATCTGCGAGCAACGACGTTTGTTATTGGGGCTCGATGACGTTCTTTCCGCATCTGTTGCGCCTGCTGTCCAAGAGCAAGATTCGGGCGCGGGTGCGCTTCTCCGCCGATACCAAGAGATTTTCTGATCGCAAGCTGGCCGCGCAAACCACTCGAGAGATGGTTGCCTCGCTCGCCGGCCTTCGCGATGAACTGGGACGGACCGGCGTTGCCAACTATGGGGCATAGGTCGAGTTTCAAACATCGCTGCCGTAGATCGGGATTACCGCCCCGTTGATGTCTTTGCCGTTGTCGCCAGCCAGCCACGTGATCAGGCCTGCCACGTTTGCCGGTTGGACCCACTTGCCAACGTCTGCGGCCGGCATCGCCTTGCGATTGCCGGGAGTATCCATCGTCCCCGGCAAAATCACATTCGCGGTGACACCCGCATCCTTGTTTTCCATGGCCACGGTCCGGATGAGCGAGACCAAGGCCGCTTTCGAGGCGCTGTAAGCACCCACGCCCGGCCCGGGATCCACCGCCGCCCGGCTGGCAATAGCGATGATTCGCCCGTTGCCGGTGTTACGCAGGTGGGGAATCACCGCCCGCAGAAGGTGAAACGCGCTGTTCAGATTCAGATCGAACATGCGCTGAAAAGTCGCATCGTCGGTTTCGGCGATGGACTGTCCGCCGGCAAAGCCACCCACGGTGTGGACAACAACATCCAGCCTTCCCACACGGCTCATCAATCTGTCCACGGCGCTTTTCGCGCCTTCTGCTGAGGAAATTTCTGCCGGAAGGGCGATGAACGCCGCACTCTTGAAATCCGACTGCTGAATGTTCCGCGACACGCCGACGACGGTTGCACCGGCATCCAGCAGCGCCTTCGTGACGTAGGTCCCGAGGCCGCCACTGGCGCCGGTTACGAGTGCGACCTTACCTTCCATGGTTTGCCCCCTGCTGGCCATCAGATTCTGCTCCCAGCCGAAAGTTACGGCAACTGCCACACGCCCCAGCGCTGGCAATATGAAACCAGTTGGGTCAACCTGCATCTCACCAACCGACGCAATGGTTACGATGCCCGATCATGAATAACTCTTCGCAATGTTCTGTGTGTCGGAAACCTGCCAGCAAGGACCTTCTGGCCGAGGCCCAATAGTATTCCTTCTGGGACCGCGAGGACGGGGCTGCCCTGCCACTGCGAAATTAGACCGTTAGGCTGGGTGAAAGCTGAATGGGGTGGGAGACGGGAATTGAACCCGCAACCGTCGGAGCCACAGTCCGATGCTCTGCCAGTTGAGCTACTCCCACCGCAGGTCTTGATTATAACTGACTATGGAGCCCGTCTGAAGTTGCCAGGTACCGGCTGCGACGCGCCGGGACGCGCGTCCTCCACCGGCGGAGAGTTATCTACCCGCGGCCTACACCCACATACTCGAATCCCATGGCCCGCAGGCGTCCGGAGTCGAGCAGGTTCTTGGTATCCACGATGAGCGGCCGCCGGGTCACGTGCTTGATGCGGCCGAAGTCGAGCGCGCGGAACTCGGGCCACCCAGTGCCGACCACCAAGGCGTCGACACCCTCGGCGGCAGCGTAGGGCGAGTCGCAGTAGTACACCGTGCCATTCAGTTCCATGCGCGCTTCGGGAATGGCAACCGGGTCGTACGCCCGCACGCGCGCGCCGTTGGCAATCAGACTCTTGGCGAGCCGGATCGAGGAAGACCCCGCTACGGAATTGGTATTGGGCTTGAACGCCAGGCCGAGAATGCCCACTTCCTTGTTCTGCACCGTCTGCACGTAGCGCGAAATCTTGTCCAACAGGTGATCCGCCAGGCTGGTGTTCACTTCGCGGGCAGCGCTGAGCACCTTGAGGGACACTCCGTTTTGCCGTGCCAGCTCGGCCAGCGAATCCATGTCCGACTCGGCAAACAGGCCGCCCATGCCCGCTCCCGGCTGCAAACACCGCGGAGCAATCTTCTTGTCCAGACCGAGCGCCAGGGAAAGGTTGACCGCGTCCGCATTGACTCGCTCACACAAGCTGGCCACCTCGTTGATGAAGGAAATCTTGGTGGCGACAAAAGCCGTGGCCGCTTCCCGCACTAACTCTGCGGTCTCGTGATTGGTCACGATCACCGGTACTCCCCGCATCACCAGAGAATGGAAAATCTGTTTCAAGACCAGCACCGCCTCATGGGACGACGTACCCAGGATGATGCGGTCCGGCCAGTTGAAGTCCTCCACCGCGCAACCCGGGGTGAAGAATATGGGCTGCGAAACAATGGTGGCCCGCAAGCCGGCCGCCTTGATGCGCTGCTCGATCGCCGTGGCCGCCCCTACCGGGACGGGAGTAACAATCGAGAGGATGGAAGGCTTGGAGGCGGTACGCGCAATCCGCAGAGCCAGATCGCTGAGATGTTCGGCGGTGTCCTCCGCCAGGAAAATCACCTGGGCCTTTCGTCCGAAGGTCTCGATGTCGGTGGAGTAGGCCAGGCGCCCGCAGCGTACGTTACGTTTGATGACTTCCGCCAGGTTCTTCTCGTGGAAAGGGACGTTGCCCTGGGCCATTTCCACCATGCGGGAGCTATCGGGGTGGCAGCAGAGGACCGGGGTTCCAAAATCCGCCAGGCAAGCAGAAACCACCGTGCCGAGATACCCTGCTCCGTAAACCCCAATCTGCATAACGCCTCCGACGGCCTACCCGGTACAGCGAGAGATCACTGCGCCAGCCCGCCCAGGGGCCCAACTTCTTTTATTACTCTTGCTTTGGGGTGTTCGCAATGCACGGAGGGGACATGGGCATTGGGCCAAAGTACGCTTCTGACGCGGGAATTGGGACGATGGCGGTCGGTAACCGGGGGTGTACTCAAGTTCCAGGAGATGGTCGTGGGTTGACTGTGGGAACGCAACTTTATCCGCAGGGACGGCGCGTGTCAAGATGCAAAGAGTTGCAGTCTACAGAAATCCGACGAGTGAGTGGAAGGCGCCAGAAACACTGGCACACCGTCTACATGCGGGGGGTGATTTCGGCACTGCAGGCCTTCGCGGCGGGCGCGGCGGTTCCCTTCCAATCGGCTGGTTCACGGGTCAGCTGTGCCTTGTGAGGAGAATTCCACAAATACATGACAGCGTATGCGCGCCAGGGCCTCCACTGTCCGGCGCGTCGTTCCAGCTCTCTCGCACTCCCGATACCGAGGGCCCGCAACAGTCCAATATCGCCCGATGGAAATGCATCTGGTTCCCCAAGCGCACGCATTGCTATGTACTGTGCAGTCCATCGTCCGATGCCGGGAATTTCACACAATCGCGCGAGGAAAGCCTCCAAGTCGACGATTCCTTCAAACTTGATCCGGTTGTCGCACACGGCACGTGCCAGCGCCCGAATCGTCTCGCCCCGCGCCTTCGGGAGTCCGATGCTGGCCACGTCCGCATCAGCCAGAGCCCCGGGTGTTGGAAAAATATGAGTTAGACCATGGCCCGCAGCATACGGCTGGCCAAAGGTTCTGGCTACGCGTCCGGCCAGCGATGTGGCTCCCTTGACGCTGACCTGCTGTCCAAGAATCGCCCGCACCGCCAGTTCAAATCCATTCCAGCAACCGGGCACCCGTAACCCAGGGGCCGCCTGAATTCGTGCCGCCAGCGACGGGTCAGTGGTCAGACCTTGCGCGATCGTAGCCCAGTCTGCGTTCAGATCAAACATCGCCCGGATGCGCTCCGAAATGAAGAAAAGCGAGCGCGGATCGCCAAACTGAACTCGTACGCACAACGTGTCACTCTGCTTCTCCAGCGAGACCGCAAAGCAACCGTAACTGTCATTCAAGGAAATCGAACGACGATAGATGCCACTCTCCACGACTTCCACGCCGGGCGTAGCACGAACTGCCAAAAAGTTCAGCAACCCCGCCCAGTGATACGGCGGGCGGAAACGCAAGCGAAAGAGGTATTGGTTTTCCGGCTGGATCTCTCTCTGCCGTGCCAGACGCCGGATTTGAGTCGGTGTCCTCTGATAGACCTTGCGGATGCCGGCGTTGAACCGCCGTACGCTGCCGAAGCCGGAAGCCAGGGCAACCTGGCCCATCGGCAAGCTCGTCTCATCGATGAGCTTCTTGGCAAAGTGCAGGCGGCGGGTTTGGGCCACGGCGATGGGAGTGGCCCCGAGATGCTGCAGGAAAAGGCGGCGCAGGTGCCGCGAGCCCACTCCCAGGCGATCGGCCAGAACTTCCACCCCGCCGTCCTCCAGGCCGCTCTCGCTGATCAGCCGCAAGGCCCGTGAAACTGTGTTCGGAGTCCCCAACCATGCGGGAGTTCCGGGCGAACATTCGGGCCGGCAGCGCAGGCAGGGACGAAACCCTGCTTCCGCAGCCGCGGCGGCGCTGGGGAAGTACCGGACATTTTTCTCTTTTGCAGTGGGTGCCGGACAAATCGGACGGCAGTAGACTCCACTGCTCCGCACTCCGATGAAGAACTTGCCGTCGAAACGTGCGTCGCGCGACAGCCGCGCCCGCGAACAGGTTTGCCAATCCAGCTTCATATTTCTCGGGAACTCAATGATAGTCGATCCTCGCAGCCACACTGGACGTTTTCGGACGGCAATTAAACCCCCGCTTCAGGCGCCGCCCAACCTTGCAAGAGCCACGTCCGCAAACGGCCAAGCTTGGTCCGCGAATCGATCTATCTTGATCGAACGTGTGGACGACCGCAGTCCGAGCGAGAAAGAGAGAGAAGCCGATGAAACCGTTCACTTTGAGGTTGGAAGCTGCCGTGGTTTTCGTGGTTGTTCTGCTTGGGGGAATTGCAAGCTCAGCTACTCACCCTGTGTCTTCGGCAAAGTCTTCACAACCTTCGCCCTGCGCCACCCCAGATTACCGCCAGTTCGACTTCTGGTTAGGGGATTGGGACGCTTTTGACGCCGACAACCCAACCACGGTCGTCGCGCGTAACCGTGTCGATCTCATCCTCGATGGCTGCGTCGTGCGCGAAGACTACGAAGGCACCGATGGACATCGAGGCCAAAGTTTCAGCATCTACGACGCATCGCGACAAGTCTGGCACCAGACCTGGGTCACCAACCGGGGTGAGTTGTTGATGATCGAGGAAAAGATGCAGGCCGGTGAAATGACGCTGAGTGGCACAGATCACGGTACCAGCGGGCAACTGCGGCAGGTCCGCGGTGCCTGGAAGGCGATGGACGGAGGTGTCCGGGAAACTGCCGCCACCTCGACGGACGCCGGGAAGACCTGGAAACCCTGGTTCGATCTTATGTTCCGGCCGCACAGCGCTGCCAACCTCTCTGCTGGCGGTGATGAAACGATTGTCGCTGACCGCGACACCCAATACCAGGCCGCCGTGAAAAGGAACGACGCCGCGACCATGGACCGCATTCTGGCGGACGATTTCGTGCTGGTGACGGGTTCGGGCAAGGTTTACAACAAGGCCGACTTACTCAATGAAGCGCGCAGCGGGCGCGTGGTCTATGAGCATCAAGAGGACACCGACCAGATCGTTCGTGTCTGGGGCGACACCGCGGTGGTCACAGCCAAGTTGTGGGAGAAGGGCACGGACAAGGGAAAGCCTTTTGATCACACGGTGTGGTTCAGCGATACCTACGTGCGCACGCCGGCAGGATGGCGGTACGTATTTGGCCAGGCTTCGTTGCCGTTGCCCAAGACGCCATGAGTCCGGCCGGGTAGTGCGCTCAGTGCTTGACCAGGCTGCGGCCCAGGGGGACACCGGCCAAATCTACCCAGCGGTCCTGCTCCCGCTCCCGTACAAAAGTCAGCTTTTGCACCGAGATGCGCCGGCTGCCGCGGAACTGCGCCCAACGATCGCGGGCGGTGACATAGGCCTCTTGTGCCAGGGCCTCGGTCGTCATCTTCGCAATAGTAAGGTGCGGCATGTAGGGCCACTCCTCTGCCGCCTGCAAGACTTGCGCATTCAACCGCTCGTGCAGCTCGTGCATGCGGTTCGCTCCATAGTCTACCCGGATGAACACCGTGGGCGTGACCGGAACAAAGGTTTCGGCTTCTCCCAGGATGATCTCAAAGGGCTCCACCCGGCTGCAGGTGTCCTCCAGCAATTCCAGCGCTGCAAGCTCACTCCCCTGGAGATGACGCGGCGGAAGGATGGTGAGGTGGGCCGGCAAGTGAGGCAGATCAGGATGCAGTTCCCGGCGGAGATTCTCTACAAACTCCCCCACTGCATTGCTCACATAGGCCACAAGCGCGTAACGCGGGTTCTGCATGGCAACCGGAAGATTATACCTCTGGAGGCGAGAACTACGGGAATGACCGTAGTGATGCCGCTGACCGATGGGCACAAATCAGGCGCAAGTCCTGTTTCCCGGAATGAACGCCGGGCAAGGCATCCCAATCAGTCGGCTATAATGAAGCAGAACCTCCAAGAAGTCGGGGCGTAGCGCAGCCTGGTAGCGCACCTGCCTTGGGCGCAGGGGGTCCGCGGTTCAAATCCGCGCGCCCCGACCATACCTCCGAGATCCCCGCAGCATAGTCAGCTTTCTCTCAAATCATGTAAGACGGCGGCCGGATGCCTTTATCCCGAAGGTAGATTTCAGCCTGCCCGCGATGATGAGCCACGTGAATGTACATGGCCAGCAGAATCTCTCGTCCGGGCAGACGTCCGTCGGGAGAGTTGTGGGTCTTAGTGAGTTGCTCCTCAGTAAGGTTTGGGATCACGGCGGAGCAGTAATCGAAGGAATCGCTCACGAACTTGACCACAGCGTCCTTGTCCGCGGGCGACGGCAAGTCTGGCAGGTCGGCATCCTTCAAGCCAGCGCAGAACTGGTAGTTGGTGGTCGCGATGTGCGACATCAATTGGCCGAAGTCCATGGACTCGGGATGAGGGCGGAAACCGTACTGCTCAGCCGGCATGGCCTGTGCAACCGCGACTGACAGCTTACTGAGGGCGCCAAAGTGTTTCGCATACTCTCCGGCAGCGTTCGCCGCGACCGGAGCACCATGTGCACTTACCAGCGGGATTGAAAGCACGACAGCCAGAGCTACTACCGAAGCAACCACGACGCGAGATGTCATACGGCCTCCTGCAGACGGTTGGTCCCACAGCATTTCGGACCGGCCGCTGCAGGTCCGATTTGTCGCAGTTCTTTTCCCAGGGACCGTTCTGCTGGAGGAACCAGGCCCTTAAGACCAATGGAGCATTGGACGGTGGCCCGGCCCGTCTGGTTAGCGTGATTTCTGCGCGGGGCAATTGTTGGCTTTATTGCATTTTTTCACTCCCGCTCCGAGAGTCCCGAATCGCTGCCGCAAGTTCTCTCAGCAACTGCGCGGTTTCATCCCAGCCGATGCAGGCATCGGTGATGCTCTGCCCGTACACCAGTGGTTCCCCGGCCAGCAATTTCTGCGCGCCCGCGACCAGGTTGCTCTCGAGCATCACGCCCACAATACGCCGCTCTCCGGCGGTTATTTGCCCTATAACGTCGCGGCAAACCAGTGGCTGCTTGGTGTAATCTTTGCGGCTGTTAGCATGGCTGCAATCGATCATGACGCGCGGCGACAGGCCCGCCTTCTCCAACAGCACACACGCCTGGGCCACTGAGGCACTGTCGTAGTTGGTCGTTGTCCTTCCACCGCGCAGGATCACGTGACAGTCGGGATTGCCTAGCGTGACAAAAATCGCTGATTGTCCGTGCTTGCTGTGCCCCAGGAATGTATGCGGTTGAGCTGCCGAACGCACCGCGTCGATCGCAATCTGCACGTTACCCGAAGTTCCATTCTTGAATCCGACCGGGCAGGAAAGACCCGAGACCAACTCCCGATGGCCCTGGCTCTCGGTGGTGCGGGCTCCGATGGCTCCCCAACTAACTAAGCTCGCCATGTACTGCGGGATAATCATGTCGAGGAATTCGGTCCCGGCTGGCACTCCCATTTCGGCGAGGTCGAGAAGAAGACGACGGGCCAACCGCAGACCATCGTTGATTTTGAACGATTGGTCGAGATGAGGATCGTTGATCAAGCCCTTCCAGCCAACAGTTGTGCGTGGTTTCTCGAAATAGACCCGCATGACAATCCGGAGGTCGGTGGACAATTCGTCAATTGCAGTCTTCAGAAGCGCGGCGTACTCGCGCGCGGCCTTGGTGTCGTGAATCGAGCAAGGACCGACAACGACCAGCAGACGGTGGTCCTTGCCACGGAGAATGTTCCCGATCTCCTGACGGGTTTGATAGACCGTGGATGACGCCTTCTCGGTCATCGGCATTTCTTCCTCCAGGAAGACCGGAGGAAGAACAACTCTGGTCCATTTGATACGAATGTCGTCGGTGCGGTGAAGCATCGGAGTCTTTGCAGTCAAAGTGATGAGATTCTATCTCACGACCGGACATCCTTCGCGAATGCCTACTCGCCGCTGTCGCCCCACCCGAGGCCTTCGTCCGGCATGGGTGAAGGAGTGCGGCATCGCCAGCGCGACTGCTGATCGTGCCGGGGACCATTCCCGCTAGCCCGCTGGAAACACTTGGAGTTACTTTTCGTAACCAACTTCGTGTGTCCCCGCCGTATTCCGTTGCTGAACAAAAGGCGCCTAAGTCCGGCCGGCCATGCTCGGAAAAATCTTATGGAACCTATTCCCAGCAAATTGAATCTAGAACAAAATCAGGGCTGTCTCCAGCAAGTGGGGCACGATCTGGGTTGAGGGATAGCTCGACCTCCTTAAACAGCCATCAACCTCAACCCACACAAAATAATGCCAGACATCACTGCCGGGAAAGACGCTCCGGCAACATCGATAAGGAGCACATTATGCCTACGATCACCACAAAAGATGGCACACAAATCTACTACAAGGACTGGGGAACGGGACAACCCATCGTATTCAGTCACGGTTGGCCGCTCACTGCGGACGACTGGGACGCACAGATGATGTTCTTCGGCCAGCATGGCTATCGAGTCATCGCCCATGACCGGCGAGGGCACGGCCGTTCCACCCAGACCTGGGGTGGCAACGACATGGACACGTATGCCGACGATCTCGCGGCCCTCACTGAAAAACTTGACCTCAAGGACGCGATCCATGTCGGCCACTCCACCGGCGGCGGCGAAGTCGCCCGCTACATCGGGCGGCATGGCACAAAACGGGTGGCCATGGCTGTACTCATCAGCGCGGTGCCGCCGCTGATGGTGAAGACGGAAAAGAATCCCGGTGGCGCACCGATTTCGGTGTTCGGCGGACTCCGGGCCGAACTCACCAAGAATCGGTCGCAGTTTTACATGGACCTTACGCTTCCCTTCTACGGCTACAATCGGCCGGGCGCCAAGATTTCCGAAGGCATCCGGGAGCGCTGGTGGCTGCAGGGCATGATGGGAGGAGTCAAACCCCACTACGACTGCATCAAGGCTTTCTCCGAGACGGATTTCACCGAGGACCTCAAGAAGTTCGATGTACCCACGCTGATCCTGCACGGCGATGATGACCAGATCGTGCCCATCGGCGCGTCGGCCCTGATGTCCGCGAAGCTGGTGAAGAACGCCACGCTGAAGGTGTATCCAGGCTTCCCTCACGGGATGCCCACCACCCATGCAGACCAGATCAACGCCGACTTGCTGGCGTTCGTGAAGCAGAGCAGGCAAGCAGCGGCATAAACGGAGGATGGGCGCCCTTGCCCGTCCCGGGCGAGCTGCTCTCGGCCTTTGCCCTTTGGGGTGGGGGGCCAGGTGGCTCGCTCATGATCAAGCATTGATAACGCGCCTGGTGCGCTATTTCCCTGGAGCTTCTCGATGATACTTTCGCTGAACCGCTGTCGCAGCCTGGCCGTGTTCAGTTTCTTCGTTCTTCTGTCTACCGCACTGTTTGCAACGGCCAACGAGGCCATTGTTTCGCGTGACGCGGAAGTCGACGGCGTCAAGCTGCACTACCTGACGGCTGGTCAGGGCCCGGCGGTGATCCTGCTGCACGGTTACACCCAGACTTCGCGCATGTGGAGGCCGATCATCCCGCTTCTGGCGGGGAAATTCAGAGTAATTGCGCCCGACCTGCCCGGCATCGGTGAATCGGAAATCCCGAAGGATGGATTGGACATGAAGGCGGCTGCCATCCGCGTCCATGCGCTTGCCCAATCACTGGGGGTCGAGAAGGCGCGGGTGGTTGGCCACGACATCGGGCTCATGGTGGCCTACGCCTACGCCGCGCAATTCCCTGCAGAGACCGAGAAGCTGGTGGTGATGGACGCCTTCCTCCCGGGCGTAGCCGGCTGGGAGGACGTGTACAACAATCCTGGCATCTGGCACTTCCGCTTCAACGGCCCGACACCGGAAGCGTTGGTGCGCGGGCGCGAACGAATCTACTTCGAGTATTACTGGAACGAATTCGCAGCCGATAAAGCCCATTCCCTCCCCGAGGCCGATCGTGCCGCTTACACAGCCGCCTACGCGCGTCCGGGGCGCATGCGTGCCGGATGGGCGTATTTCGTTTCCTTCCAGCAGGCGGCTAGGGATTTCGCGGTGCTTTCTCGGACCAAGCTGACCATGCCAGTCCTGGCCATCGGCGGCGAGAAGGCAAATGGAGAAATATTGGGACAGCAAATGAAGCTTGTGGCTACAAATGCCACCATGGTTGTCCTCAAGAACACCGGACATTGGGTGCTTGAGGAAAATCCAAGAGAGACAACGGAAGCGCTGATGAAGTTTCTGTGAAAACGATTTCATCCAATTTGACAGGAAGTCATATGACGATTTCCAAGATGTCCCCACAGAGGAGTGCCTGGATGAAGGTCGCAAGATGGTCGACAATCCTGTTGACGTTCCTCATTTTTCCTGCTGTCCTGCCAGGCTCGCCTTTTAGTTCCAGGGCGAACGATGGCAAGGCGACCAGCCCCGCGTGGTCGGGGTTGCTTGGCAGCATGGAGCAAATGCACGCCGCCATGATGTCGGTCAAGCCGTCCGGCGACAGCGATCTCGATTTCGTTCGATTGATGTTGCCTCACCATCAGGCTGCAATCGACATGGCAAAGACACAACTGCTCTACGGCAAAGATCCACAAATGCGCAGGCTGGCGCAGGAGATCATTACCGACCAGCAATCGGAAATTGAGCTGATGCAACTTTGGCTACAACAGCATGAGCCCCAGCAACCGCAGCCCGGTCTTCACACCAGCAAGGAGCAATAGTATGAAAGTCCTCCCTTGGGTACCACTCTTCTGTCTTCTCTCCTGCGCGTTCGCGCAGCAAGCGCCTTGGGGACGAGCCGACATTCCAATTTCGAGTCACGATCGGGTGTACGCGGCAAACCAGACTTCCAACACGGTTTCGGTGATCGATCCTTCCACCAACCAACTGCTGGGCGTGATCAGGCTGGGCGATCCGGTACCCGGCGCTTTGAGCCCGCTCTACAGGGGCCAACTCCTGGTGCATGGCCTTGGCTATTCACCCGACGGAAAGACCCTGGCCGTGGTTTCGATAGCCTCCAATTCGGTCACGCTGATCGATACGGCGACGAATAAAGTGAAAAAAGTGATTTACGTGGGCCGGTCACCCCACGAGCCATTTTTTACTCCCGACGGACGCGAGTTGTGGGTTGTGGTGCGCGGCGAAGACTATATCTCCGTCATCGACCCCGTGCAGATGCAAGAGGTCCGCCGCATCACTCTGGCCAATGGTCCGGGCATGACCATGTTCGGCCCGGATGGCAAGTACGCGTTCGTTTGTTCCAGTTTCACCCCGGAACTGGCCGTGATTGACGTGGCGTCACATCAAATCGTCAAGCGCGTGCCCCAAGCGAGCCCGTTCTGCCCGAACATCGCCGTGAGTCCGGAAAACGACGAAGTCTGGATCACGCTGAAAGATGTAGGCAAAGTGCAGGTGTACAGCGCGAAACCACCGTTTGAACAGAAGGCGCTGCTCGACACTGGCCCGATCACCAACCACGTGAACTTCGTCAACAATCGCAACGGCAAGTTTGCCTACGTCACCATCGGGGGCTTGGGCGAGATGAAAGTGTTTCGTAGGGGCCCGACCCCAGAGCTGGCTGCGACCATCCCGGTGGGCGACCTCCCGCACGGCATTTGGCCGTCCGGCGATGGCTCACGGATTTACGTCGCGCTGGAGAACGGCGTGCAAGCCGCCGTGATCGACACGCTCGCCAATCAAGTGATCGCCAATGTGCCGATCGGACAGACTAGCCAGGCTCTGGTATACGTGCCGAACGCAGTTCTAAACGGCGCTGGCACGGAGAATCTGGTTCCCCTCGGTGAGGCGGGCAACACAGCCCGCCTGCACCTGGAAGCAGGAGGAACGGCGTTTCCCAGTGCCCAGGCGTCGGTAGCCGTAAACTCGCTCGGTTTGTTGGACCTGGTTCAGATAGCAGCGAAAGGTCTCGCTCCCAAGACGCAATACCAGGTGTACCTTGCAGAGTCTGACCACGCGCCTTTCGGAAAACTTGAACCACTCGCGGTCTTGAAGACGAATCCCGATGGAGCGGGGATCGTGCAGGCGGTCGGGCCGTTGAAGACTCTCGCTACTGATGCCAGGGCGGTTGCGGGTTCATCATCCCGGAGATTCCTGATCCTTACCGATTTGAAAGACCCGTCGCAGGTGGTGCTGCGGGAGACGAGCGCCTCGAGTGGACCCTAGCGCTACGGCCGCAAGAGTGTCGTCAATGTGATCTATGAGGTTGGACCGGAAAAGAGGGACATTATGAAAGACCAGTGCAGTTTGCAAAGCCGACGATTCGGCGGCGTAGCCGTGATAGGCACTGCCATCAGCGCGGTTGCAGTCGGGGCATTCGCGATTGGGGCATTTGCGATTGGAGCATTCGCCATCGCGCGGTTGGCAATCCGCCGCCTCTCGGTTGAGAGTGCCAGATTCAAATCTCTTGAGATTGAGGAACTAACCG
>Ga0335084_10003602_pt1 | contig 15127 bp, 15 predicted proteins | sample Lox_Sample_44_FD_206721 | JGI IMG/M metagenome (GOLD analysis project Ga0335084, IMG submission 206721) | Soil microbial communities from Loxahatchee National Wildlife Refuge, Florida, United States - Lox_Sample_4.4 | ecosystem: Environmental > Terrestrial > Soil > Wetlands | place: USA...
ATGCGCGCCTCGATTTCGCGTGCGGAACGCATCCCCAGCACTCGGGCTCCGCGCCGCATGCGCAGACGCACAGCGACGCAGACCCCAGTGTCCTGGAGGGGAGTAGGGGGCAGCTCTTCCATGTCGACGACGTCGCGCCGATCGATCTCCAAGAGGTACGGCGGCATCACCAGTTGAATCTGTTGTGCGTCCGCGCCCACCAGGAAGCCTTCGACGACGAATCCGACACGCTCTTGCATCGGTTGCACCCACGCCACGCCGGCTGTCAGTTATCGGCTCATCCGGAGAAGACGCGGTGTCGATCCCGCGACGAGCCTGCCGGATACAGGCTCAGTGGGCCGGAAGCTCGCCCCGCCCGACCAAGCGGTCCTGCGAGGCGAGCCGACTACCCTCACGTGCGACGGTTCCGTGCTTAGGCGAGCAAGCCACAGTCGTCGGCGCAGGGAGAGCAAGTGGTCCCGGCGCGGGCCACTGTGGTGGCAAGACCACCGGAGACACGCTCCAACTGCTCGGCGTTGAGTTCCACCACCGCGATCCCGCTTGCCGGCGTCTCGTCGGAACCGGCAGGCATCAGGCGCGAGAGGATGCTGGTAAGGCTCTGTTGCTGGGTCTTCATTTCATGCTCCTTGCGTTAGCAAACCATCCGGCTCCGCCGCCGTGCGCGTGACGTTCCGATCGCTACACTTGCTGCCGACACGATGCGCAGGCGGCAGGGGTCCGGGACACGCGGCCGCCGATTGCGGCACGCTCGTTCGTCACCGGTTAGCAGCAATTGCGACAGTGTAGGTGCTGGCGCTGAAAGCGCCGATGCCGCGCCACACGCGCTCCATGTGAACGGGTGCACTGACAAGCAGATCGCCGCGTGGTAGTGCACGGCGCCGCCGGGTGTTTGTCAATTGGTCGAGCGTGAACGATCGGTGCGTCGAGAAGAAACGCCCTCGTCTGCAACTGGAATACACCCTTTGGGCTATTTGTCCGCACACCGTGGGAAGTCAAACTGCAACGGCAGTGTCAGAAATGACCGCTGCGAAGAGCAGTGCGTTTTGTCGTCCGTAAGCGGTGCGCGAGGAGCAGACGCCACTGCATCATTGTGATCAGCTGTGAAAGGACAGTAGCATGTCGACCTCAATCTCCAACGTCGCCTTAAGCGACAAAGAGCCCGAAGCATGCCGCACGAAGCTCGCAGACCTATCGCCGGTGGGCTACCGCCTGTCGGAAGATGACCTCAAGCTCGTTTCCGGCGGCTTTAAGAAGTTGCCGGCGCGTGACGACGCCACAGGCGGATTCAATGGGCCCACCAGCTGGGACTGACCGGGCGAAGGTCCAGTCTGGATCGTAGGTAGGGTCGCAGTCGCGAACGACCTGCGACTGCGCCCTCTTTTCGCATGGATTTGCTGCAAGGCGGCCTCGGTGATCCTCATCCTAACAGCATGCGACGACAATACCGTGGATCACGTTGCGCGCAAGCTGAAGGCGCGCGGCGCCGAGTTCGTCCGCTTCGATCCGGCAGACTTCCCCTCGAAAGCGGCGGTGTCGGTCTCCTACGGCGCGGACGGAAAGCCCCGGGGAAGCATCGCTGCCGGAAATCTACGGGTCGATCTGGAGCGCGTCACGACTTTGTGGCATCGCCGTCCGGGGACCCCGATCCCGCACGAACACATCACTGACAATGCAACGCGCGGATATATCCGAGACGAGTGCACCTGGTACGTGAGCGATGTGTGGAACGCTCTGGATTGCGGGTCCGTGCCCGCGCCGCCCTCCGTAGTGCATGCAGCGGAATTCAAAGCTTCGCAGCTCAGGTTAGCGGCCGCCGTGGGATTCGAGCTGCCGCCGACGCTCTTCACCACCAGCCCGGAAGAATTCCTCGCGTTCTATCGCCGCCACAATGGCGAGGTGATCAGCAAGCTGGCGGGCCCCACGTTCAATCGGCGCTTCGGCGATACGCTGTCTCGCTATACGCAGGTCGTATCCAGGCGGGATGTCGGCTATGCAGACTCGGTGAAGCTTTGTCCTGTCATCTTCCAAGCCTACGTGCCGAAGCGAATCGAGTTGCGCATCACAGTGGTGGGTGAGCGAGTCTTCGCCGCCGCGATCGACTCGCAGGCGAGCAACCATAGTCGCCATGACTGGCGGCGCTACGACTTCTCCAGCACGCGGCACCAGCGACACCCGCTGCCGGTCGAGATCGAGCACCGCTGCGTCGAGCTCGTGGAGCGTCTTGGGCTGTGCTACGGAACGATCGACATGGTGGTGACGCCGGACGGGCGCTATGTCTTCCTGGAGATCAACCCGAACGGACAATACCTCTGGATCGAGGAGTTGACCGGCCTGCCGATCAGCGATGCCATGTGCGATCTGCTGATGGCTGCCCCCTCACGCGCCAAGGCCAGTCGGCGCGCTTTCAAGTCCTGTTTCGAGGCTGCAGCGTGAAGGGCCCGTCGCCTCATCTCCTGGGCGATGCGGTCGAGTGCCTGATGCGGCTCGGCCGAGATCGCGTTCGACCGGATGAGGCGCTAGGCCATGTGCGAGCACTCGGCGCGTTGCACCCGGGGACGGACATGGAATTGGTATGGGAGTTGGAGCCCTACGACCGGTCGGTGCACTACGATGTGTTGATGCGCTCTCCTGAGGGTTGCACGGTCTCGCTGGCAGTCGATGCCGATCGGGCGTTGCCATGGCCTCTGCGCGGTGTGCAGCGCTGGAGCGATTCGGATCTCGTGCGCGTCAATGACAGCTTGTTGCGGGTGGAGCAGGCGATCGGTTTCCTCGACTTCCTGTGGGACGAGACGCGGATCGCGAATCGGCTGGTGGATGCATGCCTGATTCAGGAAGAGCTTTGCAAGAACCCCATAGCGCTCACCGGGGAGGAATTGCAGCGGGCGATGGATGGCTTTCGCAGGGCGAAGCGGCTTTTCAGAGCCGAGGACGCGCGCCGCTGGATGGAACGTCACGGCCTGACCCAGGAGAAGCTCGAACGTCTGGTTGGAGAGCACGCGAAGGTGGACAGGTTGCGTGCGCGGGTCGCGGCCGGTCGCGTCGAAGACTACTTCGAGGCGCACCGAGCCGACTTCGAGACCGCGTGCATCGCGCGGATCGAGTACAGCGACGAAGCGAGCGCTCGAAGCGCGTACGAGCAGATCTCTGCCGGCGCGGTGGATTTCTTCGAGGCGGCACAGCGTAGCTTCCTGGACGCCTCGGCGCGCGGGGCGCCACACCACACGTTCCAACTCATCCAGCGTGGCGCAGGGCACGCGGACGTGAGCAGCGCTGTGTTTGCCGCCAAGCCGGGCGAGCTGCTGGGGCCATGGTCGACAGAGACCGGCTGCGCTCTCATTCTTGCGCTTTCGCGGTCACCGGCGCGCCTGGACCAACGGACATGGAGTGCCATCGAGCAGCTGTTGTTCGACGAGTGGCTGGCGGAGCGCCGTCGCACGGCGAGGATCGAGTGGTACTGGGGTCCTGCCTCACGCGCGCTCCACCGGACGTGATGCGAGTGTCCCTACCGTAGCGAGCTGCGGGGCGGGTTCCCGGCGACAACGCGGGGAGCCCACAGTCTGTGGTCGTTCGGGATTGGTTCTCGCCGGTGGCCGAAGAGCGCGTCATCCCGGCCGTCGCGTGGGCTGTGGCAGTTGCGACGAGCGCGCCCACGCTCTCATCTGCCGCTAGCACACGCGAGTCTTCAGCTTCCCGAGGGATTGCCGAAACCGGTCGCAACCACTCTGCATTCCCGACTGACCTCCATGAAGAAGCTCGACTGGGCCTGGCTGCGGGACAAGTTTCGCTTCCGTTGGAGCAAGGAAACGCTCGAGGTCTTCCAGGACAACGATGCCCGTTTCAAGCTCGACAGCGCACGCGGCTTCACGCTCGATCTGAGGGCGCGGGTGGCGCTTCGGGATGAGCGCATATTGGCATCGTTCGACGAGATCGAAAACTTCGTGGTAGAGGTGCATGAGGACCGCAGGGTTGGCGACACCTTCCGGCTCATCCTGGGCCGGGTGGGCAAGTGCGACATCTTCATCGGCGACACGAAGGACCAGCTCGGCTGTTCCGAGCTCGCCGCGCGCATGAGCACGCTGACCGGTAAGCCGGTCGTCGCCCGCCGCTCGTTGCTCTGATGGGACGAGGGCAGCCGGTGGATCTTTCGTCGGTTACCCGTTGGCGCTAGGCCGACGTCCTGATCCTGGCCGGCGTCGCGCCTGACCGTCTACACGGTTGGTTGCGATCGCGGGGCGATAACCGGTCTAACCCGGGCGGCCAGTGGCCTCGCCATCGGGCTCCCTTCACGCTTTGCGCGCCGGTATCGCCCCGCTGTGGATCAGGAGCGGCTGCTGCACGGTGCTGCTTCGAGCATCAGTCGCTCACCGTGGAGTAGAATCCTTGCGTCATCGGCGTCCTCTTGGGGAGAGCGAGGACGATGTCCCGACGGACCCCACAGCTTGCGAAGCTCACGCGCCCGCGCCTGGCGCGTGCGGTATCGCGCCCCCGACTGTTCGAGCGACTCGATGAGGCGCGAGCCACTTACCCTGGAGTCTGCGTAGTCGGGCCCCCAGGGGCGGGTAAGACAACGCTGGTCGCATCGTGGCTCGACGCCCGCCGGATCAAAGGCATCTGGTACCAGGTCGATGCGGGGGACGGCGACCTCGCTACGTTCTTCTACTACCTCGGCCGCGCTGCGGCGCCCTTCATTCGAAAGGGACAACCGCTCTTGCCCTTGCTAACGCCGGAGTACCTCTCGGATCTGTCGAACTTCTCCCGGCACTTCTTCCGGGAGCTGTTCTCGCGTATGCCAAGGAGCGCGACCTTGGTTCTGGACAACTACCACGAGATCGACTCCGGCCATCTGTTTCACCAACTCGCAGCCGAGGCGGTCGAGGAGGTCGCTCCGACCCTAACATTGATCGTAATCACCCGGCAGGACCCCCCGGATTGTTATGCTCGTTTGATCGCCAACGAGAAGGTTGCGTTCGTAAGGTGGAGAGATCTGCAGCTGACCTTGAGCGAGGCGGCGGCCATCGCACAGGCACACGGCCCAGCCGACGACACCACCTTGGGCATGATCCACCGAAGCACAGGCGGGTGGGCAGCCGGGCTGGTGCTGGCGCTCGAGAGTCTGAAGCAAGGAACATTGGGGGAGAATCCCGAGGAGGCGGCATCGGAAAGCAGTTTCGGCTACTTCGCTAGCCAGATCTTCGGCCGGCTGCCGGGCGAGACGCAGCGCTTCCTGTTGGAAAGCTCCTGCCTGCCACAGATCCCGCCGAGCATCGGCGTGGCGCTGACAAGGAACGCCGAGGCACACATGATCCTCGAGGATTTGTACCGCCGACGTCTGTTCGTCGACAAACGGCCGGGTAACGAACCGATCTATCGTTATCACCCGCTGTTCCACGCATTCCTTCGAGCGCACGCGGCCGCGTCGCTGACGAAGGGCGAGTTAGAGGCTCTGATCAGCCACGCGGCTACACTGCTCGATGGCAATCGCGACGTGGAGGCTGCGGTGCGGCTGTATTGCCAGGCGCATCGATGGTCCGACGCGGAGCGGCTCATCGTCGAGCAGGCGCCTGGATTGCTCTCGCAAGGCCGTTGGCGAACGTTCGACGAATGGATTTCGTGGCTGCCCTCCGAGCTCCCAGGGCGATCGGCGTGGCTCGATTATTGGATCGGGATATCGCGTCTGCCGCTCGAGCCCGCCGCAGCTCGTGAACGGCTAGAGCGCGCGTACCGCCAATTCTCCGAAACCGGGCAGGGAACGGGAGCTTTGCTTGCTGCCGCTGGAGTGAGTCAAGCGATCCAACTCGAAGGCGCGAACTTCTTCCAGATCGACCGGTGGGTGCCGATATTGGAGCGGCTCATTGCCGCAGGCCCCGCGTTCGCTTCGCCGCGGGCGGAGCTTGCTGCATACAGCGGGATGCTCGCTGCTCTTACTCTGCGCGCGCCCGCCCACGCTCTCGCGCAGCGCTGCGTCGATCGTATCCTTGCGCTGCTTGCGCAGCCCGTCGACGTCAACCAGCGTCTCGCCGCAGCAAGCGGATTGATGCTGTATTGCTGCTACATGGGAAGGTTCACTACCGCGTGGCAGTTGATCACGCTCGTCGAGCCATTGCTGGCCTCCCCGGAGCTGACCCCGCTTGTCACAGCGACGTGGTACGTCTATCGCGGCTACCTGGCCGTCTGCGAGCATCGGCCCAGCCAAGGACTCGAAGCATTCGCTCGGGGGGAGGCCATCGCGGAGGAGCGCAACTTCACGTATGTGCTGATCGTGTCGTACACGATGCGATCGCGTCTGGTCAGATGCATCGATCGGCGAGAATCGGCATCTCTGATTGAAAAAGCCGGCGTGCTGTGCAATCCGGCCCGGCCCCACGACCAGGCACATTACCTCGGCACTCGCGCCAATTGGGCCGTCGACCGGGGCGATTATCAGAAGGCGGCAGAATATGCGCGAGAGGCTATCGCTTATGTCGAGCGCAACGGGGTACTGTTCCAGCAACTGATCTACCGCAAGAGCTATGCATGGGCGCTCTCCGAGGTGGGCAAATTTGCCGGCGCGCAGGCTTGCATCGACGAGGCCAAGCGGCTCATCGTGCAAACTGGCGCCGTGTGCCTATCGGCTCTCTTTACCTTATGCGAGGCGAATCTCGCGCGCTGCGCGGGTGACGAGCAGCGATACATCGCTTTGCTTGGTGAGTCCTTCGCGATCGCTCGCCGCGATCCTGTCGCCGGACGTTTCCTGTATTGGGCGCCCGTGGAGTCGGCACGGCGCCTTTGTGCCGACGCACTCCGTTACGGCATTGAAGTCGCGTTCGTCCAAGACGTAGTCCGCGGGTACCCGCTCGCACCCGAGATGCCCGCACCTGAAAACTGGCCTTGGCCAGTAAAAGTGCACACTTTGGGCCGGATGGAAGTGTTGGTAAATGGCGCACCGCCTGCCTTCTCGCGCAAGATTCCACGTAAAACGCTCTCACTGCTGGCTGCCATCATCGCCTTCGGAGGACAGAATGTGCCAGAGGAACGGCTGATCGACGCGTTGTGGCCCGACGAAGAAGGCGATGCGGGCCACCGCCTGCTTGCGTCCACGCTGCACCGCTTGCGCGAGCTGCTCGGCGACCACCAAGCGATCGAGCAGCGGGGTGGCAAGCTCTCAGTAAGCACCGCGCGTTGCTGGGTGGATGCTTTTGCCTTGCAGCAGCTGGCCGAGGATGCGACTGCGTCTGCCCTCGATGCGACGCTGGCCCTTTATCGAGGTGCGTTCCTCTCGGACCAAGGCGAAGCCCCGTGGGCGGTACCGATGCGCGAGCGCTTGCGCGCAAAGTTCGTCGGCGCGGTGGCGCGTCGCGGTCGCGAGCTCGAAGAGGTTGGGGATGCGAGCGCTGCTCTCAGCTGCTACCTGCGTGGCCTCGAGGTGGACGACCTGGCCGAGGGACTCTATCAGGGGCTCATGCGCTGCTACGACCAGCTCGACCGCCGAGCCGAGGCGCTCAGCGCGTACCAGCGCTTGAGCCGGGCCTTATCCGGCAAGCTCGGTGGGCGGCCCTCTTCGGCCAGTCAACGGCTGTACCAGTCTCTGCGGTCGACGTGATCGGGTCCGGCCCAGACCCCGGCCGCCTCAGCGCCAGCGCGCATCAGTTGGGCATGCTTGCTCAAGCGCATGCTCGATATCGACATCGAACAGTGCCCGCGCTGTGGCCGGCCCTTGAAGATCATCGCCGCCATCGTCGATCCCCACGTGATCGTCAAGATCCTCGCGCGCCTGGGCTTGCCCGCGCGCGCCCCAGCCAAGCCCTTGTCGCTGTTCCTAGCGGCCTGACTCTTACACCGCAAACCGGCTCAGCCCCTCAGCCCGCGGGGCGGCGCCTCCTGAGCACCTGCCCGCGCGCTCAGCTTCACACGGGTTCGCCTAGCTGGGCTCATGAATCGGCCGAGCAAACCCCGCAAAATCGCATGTCGTCAGCTCCAACGCACGGGTCCGACTCACGCGATGGACCACCCGCTGGCACCGCACGAGAATGCTCCTCGAGGAAAAACCGCGCCTGCATTCCCGATGCGGCAGGGCACGGGCGAGATCGACCGCCGACCGTGAATAGTCGGTACGAAACATCGAGACGCCGAAATGCATCTCCCTCTCCTCTTCAGAGCACCGCACCGCCATCGATGGCGATCTCGGCCCCGGTTACGTAGCCGCTCTCGTCGGACAAGAGGAACAGGACGAGGCGCGCGACCTCATCGGCCGTTCCCATGCGCTTCATCGGCACCAGTTGCAGCCGCTGCCAGTTCTGTTCGGGCGTGCGGACCTCGAGCATCGGGGTGTCGATCGGGCCGGGGTGCACCGAGTTCACCCGGATCCGGCGCGGCGCGAGATCGATGGCCGCCGCCTTGGTCATGCCCCGGAGCGCCCATTTCGTGGCGCTGTAGGCGATCGCACCCGGTGAGCCGCGCAGGCCCGCGACCGAGGAGATATTGACGATCGAGCCGCCGCCCGCCTGTTCCATCAGCGGCACCACCGCCTTCATGCCGAGAAAGCAGCCGAGCTGGTTGACGCGCATGTGGCGCTCGAACAGCGCGGCGTCGGTCTCCATCAATGTCCGCGGTTCGTAAATGCCGGCATTGTTGACGAGGCCGGGCAACCCGCCGAAGGGGCGAGCGGCATCGATCGCGGTTTCCCAGTGCCGCTCCTGCGTCACGTCCTGTCGAACGAAGACCGCGGCGGCGCCGAGTTCTGCCGGCAGTGCGCGCCCTTCGCGCTCCAAGACATCGCCGATGACGACCTTGGCACCTTCGGCGACGAACAGCCGCGCTTCGGCGGCACCCTGCCCGCGCGCCGCGCCGCTGATGAGGACGACCTTGCCGTTCAGGCGATCCATTGCTTCCTCCCCTACAGCTGCGGCGCGGTTTAGAGGCGGTGTCGGCACTCGACCGGCAGCGCCACCGAGTGGAAATCGCGCCGGTTCGTGTCGCGGGTTTCCAGAGTGACGAACAGGCATTCGTCATGGACGAACTGCGGTCCGGCGTGCCAGGTCGCGACGTGCAGCTTGATCAGGCGGTCGTCCGGCACGCGAAGGGCAACGATATCTTCGGGGCGCGGCCGCGCGTCGTCGCCGAGATCGCCCGGCGGCGCCACGCCGATCAGCCATTCCTTGCCGCCGAGCGCGCCCAGACATTGAGTGACCCGCCGGTGCCGCGCGATCCGCGTGAAAGCGAGCTCGACATGCGGCAGGTGCCTGATCCACGGGCGCCGTTCGCCGTTGCCCAGAACGAGTGCGGCTTCGCTCGCCGATGTGTCGGGGTCATAGGCGGTCTCGGCGCCCTGGCCGCCCGTCCGCAGCGGTGCCACGACCTGCCCGTACGGCGCAAACGCCTCCGCCGTCAACTCCCTGACCTCGAGCACGCGCTGCGGGAGCGTTCCTCGACCGCTCATTGCCGCCTCCGTCCTCGCCAGTGCGAGAGCCTAGCATCGGCCCGGCGCGATCGCCATTTTCCAGGGATGACCGCGAGCCGCTTCTGCATCGGCGCCGCTTCGCGATAGAGTAAACCCTTCGACCGCCAATGGGAGGGATGCCATGCCCGTCGAAGCCCGCACCTATCCGCGCCCGCTGCCCAATGCCGCATGGCTCGGCAAGCTGACCGAAGAGATCATCGAACCGGATCTGCCGATCGTCGACCCGCACCATCATCTGTGGGACCACCCGGGGAGCCGCTATCTCTTGGACGAGCTCCTGGCCGATGTCGGCGCCGGCCACAACATCGTCGCGACCGTGTTCATCCAGTGTGGTTCGGGCTATCGCACCAGCGGTCCTGAGGAGATGCGGCCGATCGGCGAAAGCGAATTTGTCCGGGCGATTGCCGAAGAGAGTGATCGACGGGGCGGCAGCACCAGGATTTGCGCCGGCATCGTCAGCTTTGCCGATTTGCGGCTGGCCAATGTCGACGCGGTGCTAGACGGGCAGATCGCCGCGGCCGGCGGACGGTTTCGCGGCATCCGCCAGATCGCCGCGCACGACCCGGCGATCCTCAGCGCCTCGTCCCATGTGCCGCCGCCGGGGCTGATGGACGACCCGAATTTCCGCCGCGGGCTGAAGCGGCTGCCGGCGCACGATCTGACCTTCGAAGCCTGGATCTACCACCCGCAAATCAGGACGCTGACCGAGGTGGCGCGCGAATGCCCCGAGGTGCGGATCGTGCTCAACCATTTCGGCGGTCCGCTCGGGGTCGGGCCCTACCGGCGCGAGGCTGTGTTTCCGCAATGGCGCGCCGACATCACGGACTTGGCCGCCTGCCCGAACGTCTATGTGAAGCTTGGCGGCTTGGCGATGATCGTCAACGCCTTCGATTTTCACCTGGCACCGCTGCCGCCGTCATCGGGCGAGCTGGCCAATGCCTGGCGACCCTATGTCGAGGCCTGCCTCGAGGGCTTCGGCGCACGGCGCTGCATGTTCGAAAGCAATTTCCCGGTCGACAAGGGGGCGTGCAGCTATCCCGTGCTGTGGAACGCGTTCAAGCGGCTGGCGAGCGGCGCCTCGCCGTCGGAAAAGGCCGATCTCTTCGCCGGCACGGCGACGCGATTCTACCGGCTCGATATCGTCTAGCAGGCCCTTGCCGCTGTTCCAAGCGGCCTGACTCTTACACCGCAAACCGGCTCAACCCCTCAGCCGGCGGGCCGGCGCGGGTGAATCCTGGTCGATGTGCGGTGTGCTGGTATCCGACGCGGCCGGACACGGAGCGCGGCGCAGCGAATGCTGCAGTCCGGCCTGCGAATCGCCGTGCTCGTCCGATCCTTCCTACGGGCCTGATGCCCAGGCTTTCCCGCGCGGCTCTGAAAGCCGTGACGTTGACCCCTGCCATCGCGTTCCAGCAACGCTCATCTGGCGTGGGCACGGTCTCCGGTCATTTTCTCGACCCCCGCAGGTCAATCCAACACGCCGGGTTGGGCCGGGTTGAGCTCTCCCGCGATGGGTGATACGGTTCGATTTCCTATCCATGTGAGGAGAAGAACAATCACAAGCACCGCGATATTTCCGCGCGTTTCCGCCGACACCTTCGCCGTCATTGGTGTCTTAGCTGCTGTTTCGTGGTCGAGCACCGCGGCAGGGGCGCAACACGTCCCGCCCGCAGTCCCCGTCAGCGTCACCAACCCGGTGACACTCAACCCGGCGACACCCAATCCCGTCACCATCGGCAATCCAACTGATATCGCAAAAGCCGCGGGGATACAGCACCCCTATTCCACAGAAGTCCAGTGCCAAGCGACGAATCAAACTGTTTGTGTAGCGACGTTCACCGCGCCGTCGGATCAGCGGTTGGTGTTGGAATACGTTGGTGCGCACTGCGGCATAGCCGCGTCTGCGCAGCTTGCTTCCGCAGCCGTCACGGCGACCAACGCTGGGACATCCACTTCTAACTTCATAGGTATCCACAGCGTGGTTGCGGGGGCTATAAACTCTCAAACCGTGACACGACTCATGCGAATTTATGTGGATGCAGGCACAACGGTCACAGTGTCGTTTTCCTTGAATTCGAGCACCTCGGCGAACTGTGCGGGTGGCATCCAAGGCCAGGCGATCAATGTCCCCTGAAGGTACTGTCAAGGCCGCAGCCGATGTGCTGAACTGGCGGTATGGACGCCGCTACCGCACCAAGCTATCAGGGCGGTCGCTTCCCGGCTGAGATCATCTCCCACTGCGTGTGGCTGTACTTCCGCTTCTGCGTGAGCTTTCGCGACGTGCAGGACATGATGCTCGAGCGCGGCGTAGAGGTTTCCCATGAGGGCATTCGCCTCTGGACGCTGAAGTTCGGGTCCGACCATGCCAGACGCCTGCGATACCGCAGTCGCGACTATGGCGATACCTGGCATCTGGACGAGGTGTTCTGCAAGATCCACGGCGAATTGGTGTACCTGTGGCGTGCGGTGGACCAGGACGGGGAGACTGCGGTGTCGAATCACTTTCGTTCGTATCGGCACCGACTGCGCGCTCGGCACTATCGGGAGATCATGAATCGACGAGTTGCGGAGTAGAAGGCAATTACGGTCAGCGGGTTGGAAAGCAGCGAGGCGATGAGCTAACCCGGCAGAACGACGATTCCGGTGCTTCTGCACGTCGTCGAGGAATTTGCGCGCCCGTTGCGCAGCGAGTTGACAGTACCCCTCGAACCGCGAGCGTCTGCTCTCGGTGGTCGAGGCGCTCCCCCGAGTGGCAGCTTCCCGCGTGACGACCGGCTGGAGCGGGTCGAAAGTTGCTGATGGCATTGGGCCGGCATGGACCAACACAGATGCGGGCCATGCCCATCAGCATCTGGGCGTGCCGCTGTCAGCTAGGGGGCGCCCTGAACCTCTATCTTCTTCTAGCGTTTCTTGGGAAACGATGTTGTGCCAATGGGTTATGCACCGCTCCCGCTTCATCTCCGACTGAAAACCTTCAGCCGGCGGCCCACGGCCCGCTGGCAAGGGCCTTGCTCTTTCACATTTGGCAATCCGCGAAGGAGAGGGCAAATGCATCAGCCGACACTGGCCAGCGTCTCCTTTAGGCGTGCGTTTTAGGCGCCCGGCCGAAATCACTGGCGGAACTGCCACGTGAAATCGGTGCCGAGATCGACTATTTCTCCGGCGGGCATCCAGGAACTCGTTTCCGAAGCCCGTTCTCGGAGCAGACGCTCATGAGAAGCAGCGTGTACGACATTTGGACCGCGCTGGTCGGACTGGCGAAGAGGGTGGGCTCAGACACGAACGCTCGTCTGATCATTCCAGCGATGTCCGCATTGAACTTCGGCGGCTCAGCCTCGGTGTAGCCATGCCACTCAGCAGACATCGCGTTAGAGCAGTGTCCGCCTCTGAATGCGCTGACTCTCGCTTCAGGGCGATTTTCGATCGGGCCATGGTGGGTCTCGCCCGTACGGACCTCGATGGACGGTTCGTGGAAGCGAACCGGAAGCTGTGCGAGTTGCTCGGTTACACGGCAGACGAGCTGCGCACCCTGACCACATCCCGGTTGACTCATCCCGAGGAGCGAGACCAGCAGGAACGGCTGGATAGAGAGCTGCTGAGCGGAAAGCGCAATTCGTTCAGCAGTGAAACCCGGTACTTTCGGAAGGACGGCGAGCTTCTGTGGATACGCCGGACGGCGACGCTGCTAGACAGTGCGGTCGAGGGCGAGCCCGCTCTCGTGCAGGTATTTGAGTACGTTGCCGAGCGCCGAGAGCTGGAAGAGCGCTTTCGTGCTACGTTCGATCATGCATCCGTGGGGATCATGCATAGCTCGCTGAACCGCCAAATTCTCGCCGTCAATCGCAAGTTCTGCGAGATGGTCGGCTACACCGCGGAGGAGCTCCAGCTCGGGTCGGTAAGACGCGTGCATCATCCCGACGATTCCGACGCCGATCAGAGCTTCGAAAAGCAGCTCGTTGCTGGAGAGATCGATAGCTTCGCGTTCGAGAAGCGGTACATTCGCAAGGACGGCAGCGTCTTCTGGGCCAATCGCACCGTTTCCCTGGCGCGAGACGAGGCGGGCCGTCCCAAATACTTCATCCGGGTGATCGAGGACATCTCGGCGCGCAAGGAGGCCGAGAAGAAGCTCATCTACCTGGCGCATCACGATGCTCTCACCGCCCTTCCTAATCGGACGCTGATCCGCGAGCATTTGGCTGCTGCACTAGGACGCTCGGCCCGCAACGACCGGCGGCTCGCGGTGCTGTTCGTCGACCTCGACGGGTTCAAGCTCGCGAACGACACCCACGGCCACGAAGCGGGCGACACGCTGCTGAAGGTCGTCGCCAACCGTTTGCTGACGCAGCTGCGCCAGGGCGACAAGGTGGGACGGCTGGCCGGCGACGAATTCGTTCTGATCTGCGAAGATCTTGACGATCCGACGGCGATTTCCCTTCTGGCTCAGCGCATCAAGGACACGCTGCGGCAACCAGTGACATTTCGTGAGACGCAGCTCGTCGTGACGGCCAGCATCGGCATCGCCATCGGTCACGGCAGCAGCCATTCGGTGGATGGCCTGCTCGTGTCCGCCGACACCGCCATGTACGGGATCAAGAGCAAAGGCGGAGACGGCTGGCAATTCTTCTCGGAAGACTTGCAGGCGCAGGCCCAGCAGCGCATCGCCATCACCAATGGTCTGCGCCTTGCCATCGAGCGTGACGAGCTCTATCCGCGCTTTCAGCCCATCGTGGCCGCCCAGAGTGGACAAATCGTCGGCGCCGAGCTTTTGCTTCGCTGGCGTTCACCCGAAGGAGAGGTGTCTCCTGGAGTATTCATACCGATTGCTGAGATGACGCGTTCGATCCTGCCGATCGGCCGGTGGGTATTCCGCGAAGGATGCCGGGCACAGGTCGCCTGGCGGCGGCGTTGGGGTGACCGAGCTCCGTACGTATCCGTGAATGTTTCGGCACGGCAGCTCAGCGAAGAGACGCTTGTTCCGGATTTCGCCGCGATTCTGGAAGCTACCGGCGCCGATCCGGATCTGATTCATCTCGAGGTGACCGAAACCGCGCTGATGGCGGATGTCGAGAGCGGAGCTCGAGTCCTCAACGATCTCTCGCGTCTCGGGCTCCACATCGCGATCGACGACTTCGGCACGGGGTATTCCTCTCTGGCGCAACTGACTCGATTGCCCGTTGGCGTCCTGAAGATCGACCCGACGTTCATCGCCGGCATCGAGGAACATCGGGAAGGTCGAACCGTCGTCCGCGCCATCATCGGTCTTGGCCAGGCCCTGGGCCTGTTGCTTGTTGCCGAAGGCGTAGAAACCCCGTGCCAGCTTCTAGAGTTGCAGAACTGCGGGTGCGATCTCGTTCAGGGATACTATTTTCATCGTCCCCTCGACGAAGGGACCTTCATCGCGATCGTTGACAGTGAGCTTGCAGGGAAGGCGCTAGACCAGGTTGCTTGCGGTGGTCAGCCCTCTTCGGCCAGTCAACGGCTGCACCAGTCTCTGCGGTCGACGTGACCGGTTCCGAATAAAGACCCAATAAGTATCCGGCGACCCGCCACACTGGCGCCTGGCCGAAGTGGAGGAACCGATGCGGTCGCCGCGCAGTTACGTCCTGCGTATCTACCGTCAGCGCACTCGTCTCGGCGGGGTAGCGGAAGATATCCGCTCCGGCGAACGGCACACGTTTGCGACGATGGAGG
>Ga0335084_10003606_pt1 | contig 15121 bp, 15 predicted proteins | sample Lox_Sample_44_FD_206721 | JGI IMG/M metagenome (GOLD analysis project Ga0335084, IMG submission 206721) | Soil microbial communities from Loxahatchee National Wildlife Refuge, Florida, United States - Lox_Sample_4.4 | ecosystem: Environmental > Terrestrial > Soil > Wetlands | place: USA...
GGGATGGTCAGCGCCTCTTCACCGGCGCGGACCTGGTCATCGCCCGGCTGCAGGCGGTGCTCGACCTCGGCCGGTCCTGAGGCCAGGCAGCTCCCGCCGGGACCAGAGGCGGATCAACGCTCTGCCGCGGGCGCGCGTGTCGAGGCGAGCGCCCGGAGCTGCCACCCCCGCGGGCCGTGCTCCCAGGTCTCCAGCCAGGCGAACACGGTGCGGTCGACGGAGCCGTCGGCCACGCTCCGGGTGACGACCTCCTTGCGGACGGCGATGGACCCCCAGCTGCCGTCGGCGGAGATCCACACCCGGGGGGGCTCGAGGTCGTCCCAGCGCTCGAAAGTGACCCGCGCGAAGTAGCCGGCGAAGTGCGCCCGCTGCTCGGCCACGGTGAGCGGCCGGATCTCGCCCGAGTCGACGAGCACGAACCCCTCCGAGCTGAGCGCCGCGATCCGATCCGCGTCGCGGGCGAAGTGCGTCTCACGCTCCTGCGCGTGCGCGGCGAGCAGCGACCGTCGCGCATCCTCCGTGGCCTGTGGTCCGGGGACGGTGGCGCAGCCCACCAGCAAGAGCGCTCCGAGCGTTCGCATCGAAGGCCCGATGCTGCCCGAGCAAGGGTGCTTGCGCCGCCCCATCCGCTGCGACTCCGGCCCGGCTCACTGACTCGGGGGGCGGACTCCCAGCTGCCGGGCGAGCAACGCCAGCTGCGTCCGGTTGTTCTGGCGCAGCTTCCGGTAGAGGCTGGAGACGTGGGCCTTCACCGTGCGCTCGGTGATCTGCAGGCTCGCGGCGATGTCTCCGTTGTCCGCCCCGGCGGCGACCCAGGCGAGGACCTGTCGCTCGCGCGCAGACAGGGGTCGAAGCTGCTCGTGCTCGGGGGTCCTGGTGGCCTGGAAGGCGGTGCTCAGCATGTGGGCCGAGACCGCGCGCTCGCCCCGCGCCAGCAGCTCCAGGGTGTGGACCACGTCGTCACAGACGCTGTTGCGCGCGTCGAGGTAGGCGGCCGCCCCCGCCGCGATGCAACGGTCGAGGGCTCCCGGGCCGTCCCCCAGGGCGAGGACCTGGAGATTGGGATGGAACTGCCGGGCCTCGGCGAGGGTGCCAATCCCGTCGTCGTCGTCGTGCGTGACGTCCACGCAGGCGATCTGCGGCTGCTCCTGTGCGAGTGCCGAGAGGAAGGAGTCCGCGCGGGTGTGCCGGCCCACCACGACGTAACCCGACTGGGCGAGGACCCGGGCCAGCGCATCGCCACGGAGGAGCTGGCCGTCGAGGAGCGAGACCCGCACGCTCCCCCCTTGTTCCGTCGTCACCACCGTCCTCCGGACCCATCGGAACTCACGCTCGGGGCCTCGGGTCAGAAGTCTGCACGGCGGCCGGAAGGTCAACCGCCGGTCGCAGCCAGGTGTCCGGAGTCCGTCAGCCCGAAGCAGGCGAGCGGCCGACCGAAGTCGGCGGTGAACCCACATGCGGCGGTGCGGTACTGAACAAAGCAAACCGTGGACAGGATCGCACCCCCCCTCCTCCTGGCGGTCTCGCTCCTCTCCTCTCCCGTCCTTGCTGAATCAGCAATTCCGGTTCTGCGAGGCGCTCGCGCCGAGCGGGCGGACATCCCTCTGTCGGTGCAGCCACCCGAGGTGGGCATCCCGTTCGGATGCGGCATGTCCTTCCCGGTCAGCCAGGTGCACAACGTCGGCAGCCACACCGGCAACGACAGCTGGGCCTGGGACTTCCGGATGCCCGAGGGCACGCCGGTGGTTGCCGCGCTCGACGGGGTGGTCCGGCTCGCGCGCGGGGACAGCGATGAGGGTGGGTGCGATCCGGCGATGGCCCGAAAGGCAAACTACGTGGTCATCGAATCCGCCGGGGCTCTCGAGACCCAGTACCTGCACTTCTCGGCGGTGAGGGTCGCCCCGGGCCAGCACGTGCGGCGCGGCGAGCTGCTCGGCTACTCCGGCAAGACCGGGTGGGCCTGTGGCGCGCACCTGCACTTCAAGGTCGCGACGCCGGTCTCGGCCGGCTGGAACAACCCGTCCGTCGAGGCCCGGCTCCAGGGCTATGGCGACCCGTCGCTCGAGGCGTGGGTCTCGAGCCCACCGTGCACTGCACCGCTCGAGGTCGCCTCACCTCAGCCGGCGCCGGCGGTTCGCCAGGGCGATCTCGGCGCTCGGTCCGCGGGAGACGTCCAGCCCGCCGCGCTCTCCGCGGCAGGGAGCGCCGGACAGGCGGCGATCAGCGTCAGCCTGCCGCCGCCGCTCGAGACGCAGCCGACGGCCGCGGGCTCCTCGTCGTCTCCGCCCCTCCAGCAACCGCTGTCGACGGGAGGCGCGCCGTTCCCGCCCCCGATGCCCCCCGCACCGGTGGCAGGTCCGCTCGGGCCGGAGCTCCAGGCCACCTCGCCTGCCCCGGCCCACGCGCTCGCCCGTACACCGCCGCCGCCTTCGCCCGCTGCCGTCGGGCAGGGGGACACCGAGGCCGAGCTGCTCGGTGCTGCCGGGTCCGCCCCGGCCCGTCGCTGAGCAACGCCGGCAATCTCGGCAGTGGCCGGGCAGGTGTGCTCAGGACGCGACGAGCGCCACGAGCTGCTTTGCCGCCTCCCGCGGTCCGGCGAGCGCCCGGTCCACCTCGGCGCGAAGGTCCACGTTCACCCCGTCGACCGCGCGGAGGAACGCCGCTTCGCCCGAGCGCACCACCGCCGCCGCGACGCCCGCCAGGGTGAGCCCGGCCAGCACCGTCCCGGCCACGGTCCACAGCAGCGCCAGCACCCCCGCATTCAGGAAGTACCCGCCGGGCAGCCACTTGCCTTCCCAGTATGCGCGCGCCACCCGGTAGCCCACGTGCCCGACGAGGCCGAGCAAGGGCAGCTGCACCAGCGGCACGAGCAGGAGCCGGGCCCAGCGCCACCACCCCTGGACCGCGCCGTCGAGCATCGGGCCGGTCACTTCCCGCCAGGCGAGCGCGCGCGCGCCGGCGAGCCGCGCGACCCACGCCGGATGGTCCGGCAGGCCCGTCACCTCTGCCGGCATCCCCCGCTCGGCCGCCGCCGCCCGGGCGGGAGCCAGCGCCTGACGGGCCAGCGCGTCGAGAACTCCGTCCAAGGTCGCGACCACCCGCTCCGCCGCCGCCTGACGCCCGCGCGACTGCACCTCGTCCAGCACCGCGCCAGTGGCGGCGACGAGGAGCCCCGCCGGAAGGCTCGCCTGCGCCGCGAGCGCCGCACCGGCGAGCCCGCCCGAGCCCCACCCCGAGAGCCGGAGACCCCAGCCGATGGGCCCGGTGAGCCGCCCCGCCGCCTGCCGGCGCACGCTCTGGCGCAGGAAGCCTCCGGCCCCTCCGAGCCGCACCCGGAAGTCCTCCCCGAGCGGGGCACGCACCTCCCCGAGCCCGGCCTCGAGCGCCTTCTTGACCTCTCCCTGCGCCTCCTCCGTCGTCCTCAGCGCCTCGGACACCCGGCTGCGGATCTGCCCGAGCAGCGCCTCGGCGTTTCGGCGCCGCAGCTCGGTGGCCACCCCGGCCTCGGCGAGGGTGCGCAGCTGCGCCTGGAGCGCCTCCCAGTCGTCGTCGAGCGGCTCGCCGAGCCGCGCCTTCAGCGCGCTCACCACGAAGATGGGCGGCGGCTCGGACAGCCCCAGCTCCGCCTGGAGCACCCGTCCCACCTGCTCCCGGAGCGTGTGGCGCGCCTCGGCCCCGAGCTGGTCGGCGAAGTTCACCACCCCGAGCAACGCCCGCCGCCGGGCGAACGGACGGAGCGCCTCGGTCGGCCGGGCCTCGGCCACCGAGCCACGGTGGAAGATGACCAGCGCGGCGTCCACCTGGTCCAGCACCGCCAGCGCCGCGTCGGCGTTCGCCCGGGCGACCGAGTTGAGGTCCGGGGTGTCCACGAACACCTGCCCGGACCATGCGCTCCCGGTCTCGGTCAGGTACCGCACCACCCGGGGGACCGCCTCGCCCAGCGTGCCCAGGTCGGCATCGGACGGGGCGTAGGCCACCGCCTCGGAGGACGTCGGCCGGTCCATGCCCTCGCGCGCGAGCACCGTGCCGGCGAGCGCGTTGAGCAAGGTGGACTTGCCCGCGCCGGTGGACCCGACCAGCGCGATGCGGAGCGGCCGCTCGGCGAGCCTGCGGGTCCGGGCGTAGTCCTGCGCGAGCCGCTCCAGCAAGGGCCGCGCGTCGGCCAGCGCCGGGAGGCCGCAGGCCAGCTCGAGCCGGGAGCGGATCAGCTCGGGCTCCGGGAGCGGAGCGGGGAGCGCCTCGTCCAGCTTCGCCCGTCGGAACCACCTCATGCCTCACCTCCCTCGAGCTGCTCGGCGGCGGTGGAGAAGGTGGCGGCCGCTCCCTCGGCGGAGGCGACCTGGGCGTCGAGCCGCTGGAGCAGCGGCCCGAAGAGGCGCGCCTGGAGCGCACGGCCGAGCGAGGCGCCGTGCTTCTCCGACCAGGTACGCACCACCTCGCCGCGGACTCCCGTGCCGAGCAGGTCCACGAACCGCTCCAGCAGGGGCGTGGTGAGCAGCGTTCCCACCCACACCACCGCATCGTGCCCGATGCCGCCCGTGGCCACCGTCACCGCCGCCGCCGCGCTCGCCGGCACGGAGTAGACCAGTGTCGCCATCGCCTGGATCGCCCCCTCCTCGAAGCCGCCCGGCAGCTGCGCCCGCACCAGCTCCCGGCAGCGAACCAGCAGCTGCGCCCGGTCCTCCCGCAGCGATGCGTCCTCCACCAGCGGCCCCGGTGCCTGGAGCGCGGACAGGGTCGGCAGCCCGAGCGCCTGGGCCAGCGCCTCGCGCGTGCCGGTGTCCCCACGCCAGGCGGCGAGCTCCGGCCCGAGCGCCTCGACCAGCTGCCGCACGCCGTCGCGGAGCGCGGCGTCGGTCGCCGCTGCCGCGGTCGCGTCGAGCGCCTCGGGCTGGGGAGGGCTGAACGAGGCCCGGAGCTTTCGCCCCACCGCCCCCAGCACCGCGGCGAGCCCGCGAAAGGGACGGCGGATCCACCGGTGCACGGGGCTGCGGGCGTCCAGCTCGTCGCGGAAGGCCTCGACCAGCACGTCCGCCGGCACCGCCCGGAGCGCCGCCCGGGCTCCCACCTCGGCCAGACCATGCCGGATGCGGGTGCGCAGCCGCTCCGGCTCGCTCGCCAGCCCACCGACCTGCGTGGCCAGGCCGCGGAGCTCGGCGGCGGCGTCCCGGAGTGCCGCGCTCCGTGCCCGCGAGCGGAGCGCCGCACCACGCTGGGGATCGCCGAGCAGCTCGGCCAGCGCCGGGCCTCCGTCCACCGAGTCGATCGCCAGCCCGCGCCGCCCCGCCTCCACCTCGGGATCATGCGGGCTGCGGTAGCGCGCGAACGGCGGGGCGCCCACGTCGGCGGCGAGCTTGTCCAGGTGCGCGCGCACGGTCTCCAGCTCCGGGGCCTCGTTGTACACCACGACCCAGGGCCGGCCGCGGCCCACCGCCTGCTGCACCACGTCCACCAGTGCGGCGTTCTGGTAGGTGTGCCGCGAGACGACGAAGACCACCACGTCCACCGTCACCAGCAGGGCCTCGCTGCGCAGCCGGTTCTCCCGCACCACGCTGTCGAAGTCGGGGGTGTCGACGAGGACCAGACCGGCGGGGAGGGTGGCGGTCGAGGTCAGGAAGAGGCGTCCCGGGGGACCCGGCTCGGTCACCGGCGCCCGGGCACCGGGTGGCAGGAGCACCACGTCGTAGCGGGCCGAGAGCGCCTCGCGTCCGGGACCGCTCGCGGTCTCCGGCGTGGCCGCGGCGAGGCATTGCTGGGTCAGGCCGCCCTCGGCACGCGCCGGCGACAGCTGCGCGCCGACCAGGGTGTTGAACAAGGTGGATTTCCCGACGTTGTTGGGTCCGGCGACCGCGACCAGGAGCAGGGGCGCCTCGCTGCCCAGGCGTGGCAGCAGGTCTCGAAGAATGCGGGTGCGGACGCGCCGGGCGAGCGCTCGGGTGACCGGGTCGGCCGCCTCGGGCAGCCGGTCGGTGGCGGTCGCCACGTCGCGCAACGCGGGCACCAGCGTGTGGGTGTCGGGGTCGGCGGTCACGGCAGCTTTGGTGCTAGCATCCCGGAGGGTGTCGATGGCGCCTCGTTCGGGCCTGGTCCTCCTGCCGGACAGCTCCGGCGTGCAGGAGCGGGTGACCGCTGCACTCCTCGGAAGCGATGTCGCGCTCTGGCCCGCGGGTCAGCTCGCCGAGGCGAGCTACATCCTGGTGGACCTCACCGCCCCGGGCGGTGACGCCGCGCTCCGCTCGCTCGATCACGCCCGGGGGGCGCAGGCGGTGCTGGCGCTCGTGGACCAGGGCGTGCTGCGCCGGCGCTCGGCGGCGAGCGTGCCCGCCGACTCGCTCCTCGCCATCGGCCAGCTCGAGGCGGAGCTCGGCTGGCGGCTGCAGAAGGCGCGCGAGCGGCACGCGCTGGAGACCCAGTCGCGCGCCCAGGAGCGAAGTCTGGAAGCGCTGCTGGAGCTCACCGCGCGCTACGCCGAGTCGACCGACCTCGACGCGCTCCTCCACGACGTGACCCGGCGGCTGGCGGAGATACTGGACATCCCCCGGGCCAGCTTGCTGCTCGACGACGGTGCCGGCTCGGCGGTGGTGGTCGCGGCGAGCGACGCCCCGGACATCAAAGATCTGAAGATCGCCCTGGACCGCTACCCCGAGGTGCGGCAGTGCCTGCGTACCGGCAAGCCCACGGTGGTGGAGGACGTTCCGAGCCACCCGCTGCTGGAGGGGATGCACGAGCGGGTCGTCGCCGCCGGGGTGCGGTCCATCGCCGCACTGCCCCTGAGCGTCCAGGGAAAGGTGCTCGGCGTCCTGCTGGTCCGCGGCTCCGGGGAGCGACCGGCCTTCACCCCGGCCGAGGTGGACTTCCTGGCCACGGTGGCCCACGCCACCGCGGTGGCGCTGCGCAACGCGCGGCTGCTCGAGTCGGTGCGCGGCGAGTCGCAGCGGGAGAAGTCGGCCCGCCTCGTCGCCGAGCAGAAGGCGGCGGAGCTGGAGCGCTACCAGGCCTTCTTCGCCCACGTCTCGGAAGGCATCGCCATCCTCGACGGAAAGGGTCGAGTGCTGCTCCTCAACCCCGCCGGGGCGGCGATCCTCGACGTCGACGCCGCCCACCTCGAGGGCCGTCACGTGGAGGACCTGACCGGCGCCCTGGGGGCCGAGGCGCTCACCGCGCTCCTCTGTGCCGTGGCCCGCGGCGAGGTCCAGCGCGACGTCGACGTGGAGGCCCGCACGCCCACCGAGCGACTCCTCACCCTCTCGGTCAACGGGGCGCCCCTGCGCGAGGGCGACGCGGCGGCCATCCTCAGCTTCCGCGACGTCACCGAGCCCAGGCGCATCGAGAACGAGCTGCGGCGGACCAAGGAGTTCCTGGAGAAGCTGGTGGACAACACCGTGGACGCGGTGGTGGCCATGGACATGGAGGGGCGCTTCATCCTCTTCAACAAGGGCGCCGAGGCCCTCACCGGCTACAGCGCCCAGGAGGCAGTGGGGAAGCTCACCGCCATGCAGTTCTTCGTCGGCGAGGACGTGGTCCCCGAGCTGCTGCAGAAGATGCGCTCCGCCGAGCACGGCGGGCCCGGGCGGCTGGCGCTCACCCGTCAGGAGATCGTCTCCAAGTCGGGGGAGAAGGTCCCGGTGAACATGACCGGCTCCATCCTCTACGAGGGCAACAACGAGGTGGCCACGGTGGGCATCCTCCGCGACCTCCGCGACCGGGTGCAGCTCGAGCGCAAGCTCTCCGACGCCACCTTGCGGCTGGAGCGCAGCGAGCGGAGCGCGGAGATGATCGCCCTGGCCGGCACCGCGGCCCACGAGCTCAACCAGCCGCTGACCTCGGTGCTCGGGTACGCCGAGCTCCTCAAGCGGAAGCTGGGGCCCGACGACTACGCCTGGGCCAAGGTGGACATCATCCACAAGGAGGCCGAGCGGATGAAGGAGATCGTCCGGAAGATCGGCCGGATCACCCGCTTCGAGACCAAGGCCTACGTGGGCGAGGCCCGCATCCTGGACCTCGAGCTGGCCTCCGAGGAGGACGGCGCCCCGGCATCCAAGGGGTAGGTCAGGGCTGCCGCAACGCGGGTGGGCCGGTGTTGGCCCGCGGACCAAAAATATGGAGAGGTTGCGCGTACTTCCCTACCTGGGATTCTTGACAGGTTGCTGAGGGCGGGACGTAGGATGCAACTTCACGTCCACCCCCCTGAACTATCCAGGGTTCCAGCGTGATCCAGTGGTCTTCCGGCCGCGGGCTCGCTGACCAGTACGGAGGCATCGATGAGTGTGGGGTTCTTGTCCCAGCTGACGCTGCTCGCCGCGGAGGCGACCGCCTCGGGCTCCCTGTTCGACCAGATGGCGGCCCGGTTCCGCGCCGGCAAGGGAGGGATGTACCCCATCGCCATCTGCGCGGTCATCGCCCTGGCGATCATCATCGAGCGGGTGGTGGTGCTCTTCTTCTCCGCGCCGATCAACAAGGATGGCTTCCTTCGCGGGCTGAAGAAGCACATCTACGCCGGTGACCTGGACAAGGCGATCAACTACGTGGCCGGCCAGAAGACCACCCCGCTCACCAGCGTGGTGAAGGCGGGCCTGATGAACGTGCCCAAGGGCGAGGACGAGGTCCAGGCCGCGCTCGACGAGGCCAGCCTCCGTGAGACGCCCAAGCTCGAGGCCCGCACCGGGTACCTGGCCATGCTCGGGAACGCGGCGATGCTCGCCGGGCTGCTGGGAACGGTGAACGGGCTGATCCAGTGCTTCGAGGCCGTGGCCCACGTGAATCCGGCGGACAAGGCCACCATCCTCTCGCAGGGCATCTCGGAGGCGATGAACTGCACCTTCTTCGGGCTGCTCGTCGCCATCCCGTCGCTGATCATGTTCTCGGTCCTCAACGGTCGGACCCAGAGTCTGATCAACGACATCAACGAGACCAGCGTCTCGGTGCTGAACCTGGTGGTGAACAACAAGGACAAGTTCAAGAACCTCACCGTCTCCGCTGGACGGGACGACGAGTAGCCACTTCCCGCAGTCGGCAACCCTTCTAGAGACCGGAGAGAGCGCGAATGGCCGGCGGGATGGACCTGGGTGACGCCAAGGGCCCCAAGAAGCCCCTGGATGCCACCATCAACCTGGTCCCCTTCATTGACCTGATGGCAGTGACCATCAGCTTCCTGATCATGACTGCGGTGTGGACGCAGATCGGCCGCCTTCAAGTTTCCGGGGGCGGCGGGGACGGTGACCCCACCCCGGAGAAGGACGACAAGACCGTCCCGGTCACCTTGCTCCTCTCGGAGAAGGACCTCCGGCTCACGGTGGGCACCAGCACCTTCGACCCCATCCCCATCGTCCGGGACGCCAAGCAGCAGATCGACCTCACCAGGCTCTCCGAGCGCTTCAAGGACGTGAAGGAGAAGCTGGGGCCGGATCAGACCGCGATCACCGTGCAGACCGAGGACGCGGTCCGCTACGAGGACCTGGTGCACGTCATCGACGAGTGCATCGGCGACGGCTTTCCCTCGGTGTCGGTAGCCCCGGTGAGCACCTGACCATGGCCATCGAGACTCCAGGCAAGCGCTTCGGAAAGCGACTCAGGAAGTCGAAGGTCTTCGGCCACGGCCACGCCGCCCACAAGTCCACCAACGCCGATCTGCTGATCACCCCGCTGGTCGACATGTTCGTGATCATCGTGCTCTTCCTCATCGCCAACTTCTCGGCGACGGGAGAGATCCTGAACATGACCAAGGACATCCAGCTGCCCACCGCCACCCACGTGGACGAGCTGGAGCTGGCGCCGGTGATCATGATCAGCAACGACGACATCATCATCAACGGCCTCTCGGTGGCCCGGGTGGCCGACCTGTCGCGCGACGACTACGTCACCATCCCCGCGCTGGAGGAGAAGCTCCGCGAGCAGAGGAAGGAGACCGAGGAGCTCCACGCGCTGGCCAACGACGGCACTGCCTTCAAGGGCGTGGTGAACATCCAGGGGCACAAGGACGTGCCCTTCCGGATCATCAAGCGGGTGATGTTCAGCTGCCAGGGCGGCGGCTACGCGAACATCAACTTCGCGGTGCTCCGCGGCTCCACCGGCCAGCCCGGCGAGAAGACCGCGTCGATCCCCTAGCCCCTCGTCCCCGGCCCGGGCTACAGCGAGCGCCAGTCGAGGCGCGCCGTGCGGGGCAGACCGTCCTGCAGCTCGGCGCGGTGGTACGCCGTCGCCGCCGAGAGGAGGTGGACGATCCACCCGAAGAGCCCCGCGCTGCCGATCCACAGCGCCGGGGTGATGATCAGCCAGAACAGCCCCCGCAGGACCTCGCGGTTGTAGATCTGCCCGAGCCCGGGAATCAGGAACGAGAGCAGGGCGGCAACGGCGGGACGAGACATGGTGTCGGCTTCCTCCGAACCAGGAGACGCTCGGGCCGTCCATCGATTGCGGCCTGGTCCAGCGCCAGCGGAATCAGGGCGGCTCAGGTCTCGACCGGCCGGGAGGCAGCCGCCGGCTGGGCGTGCGCGTGGGCGTGCCTGAGCAGCCAGCTCCGGACCGGCGGCCCCCCGTAGCGTGCCAGGCCCGCCGCCAATCCGAAGCGGACCAGGCGGGCGATGGCCGTCGCCGCGAGGAAGGCCGGGATGGACACTCCCACCAGTCCGCTGCCGATGGTGGCCAGCTTGAACGCCGGGATCACCATGCAGACCACCGCCAGAGACCACCAGTTCTGGCTCAGCAGCTCGGCCAGCGTCCCGTGCACCGCGAACCACCCGGTCCGGGTGGAGGCGACGGCGAAGCCGAGCGTGAGCCCGCAGGCCACGGCAGCGCGCAACCAGGCGAAGGGACGCTGCTTGAGCCCCTGGAGCGCGGAGATGACCGTCACCACCCCTGCGGCGCCGGCGAGCACCAGCTGCACCTTGCGGAGCCAGTCCGGTCCGAGGTCCAGGCGGAGGTTCGGATCGATGTGGATGAGGTTCAGACCGCCCCGCATCGCCGCCCCGATGCCGTAGCCGAGGAGGCTCCCGGCGATGGAGGCGGCGGTGCCCCAGAGCATCAGGCGCAGCCACTTCTCCGGCGCGGCGATCACCATCGGGATGAGGAGGACGAAGGGGGGAACGGGAAAGAACGCCGAGTCGATCGCCGCCACCACCAGCAGGGCGCTGAAGGCCGCCGGGCTGTTGGCGTACGACTCGACGCGGGCGTACATCCGTCCGGACCAGGCCCGGGCCCGTCCCCACGGCGTCAGCGGGCGATGATGGATGCTGTCGGGAGTCATCGAGGAATGGCGGCGCACCCTAGCAGGCCGTCCCGCTCGTGGCAGCCGGGGGTCCGGATGTTAGGTTTCTGGGCATGACGGCCCTGGAACGGGTGGAGCGTGCCGCGTCCGCGCTCAAGGTCTTCCCCCTGCCCTCGGCCGTGCTGTTTCCGCACACCGTCCTCCCACTGCACATCTTCGAGCCACGCTACCGTTCCCTGGTGAAGTCGGCGCTGGCCGGCGACAAGGTGATGGCCATGGCTCAGCTCGAGCCGGGCTACGAGGGCAGCTACTCGGGGCGTCCCCGGATGCGACCGATGATCTGCGCCGGCATCATCGCCTGGCACGAGGAGCTGGACGGGGGCCGGTACAACATCATCATCCAGGGGACGGTGCGGGCGCGCATCCTCGAGGAGCTCCCGCCGGATCAGCTGTACCGCGAGGTCCGGGCGGCCATCCTCCCGGACTCCGACTACCACGGCGCCGAGGAAGAGCAGCTCCGGCAGGCGATGCTGGAGCTCGCGGCCCGCTTGCCGCCGCCGGTCGCCCAGGGACTGCTCCAGGCGTCGGCGCGGACGGCCGGTGGCGCGCTGGCCGACGTGGTTGCCTCCAGCGTGGTGGCGGACGTGGAGCGGCGGCAGGACCTCCTCTGCGAGCTGGACGTGGGCGCACGTCTCCGCTCGGTGCTGGCGGAAGTCAGCGAGGTGCTGGCCCGGCTCGCCCCGGCGAAGCCCGACGGGCCGGTGAACTGAAAGGGAGCTGGTTCCGGATGCGGCTGGTGAAGATCGGCCTGGCCTCGGTGAACACCACGGTGGGCGCGACGCACGCCAACGTGGAGCGCGCGCTGCGCTTCGCCCGGGAGATGGCGGCGGCCGACGTGACCCTCGCCGCCTACCCCGAGCAGATGGTGGGCGGGTATCCGCCCGAGGACCTCATCCAGTGGCAGGGTTTCGTCGAGGACCAGTGGCGGGCGCTGGAGCACTTCGCGAAGGAGACCCGCGCCCAGGCCACGGTGCACGTCCTGGGCGTGGCGGTCATCCATGAGGGGCTGCGCTACAACTGCGCGGCCATCGTCGCCGGCGGCCGGGTGGTGGGGCTGGTCCCCAAGGAGAAGCTGCCCACCTACAGCATCTACTACGAGGGGCGCACCTTCGACCGGGGCTTCCCGTACCAGCTCGACGAGCACCGGGGCGTACCGTTCGGCGATCTGATCTTCCGCTTCGACTTCGGGATCATCGCCCCGGAGATCTGCGAGGACGCCTGGACCGCCGAGTGCCCGATGCGCCGGCGCACCTACTCGGGGGCGGAGCTGGTGGTGAACATCTCCGGGTCGGCGTTCCGGGTGGGCACCGACCAGACGCGGCGGGAGATGCTCATCACCCGGGCCGCCGATCACCAGTGCACGCTGGCGTACGTGAACCTGGTGGGCGGCAACGACGGGCTGCTCTTCGACGGCGGAGGCTTCGTCTTCCAGAACGGCAAGCCGATGCTGGACGCGCCACGGTGGCGCGAGGGCTGGGAGGCGACCACCGTCGACCTCGACCGGACGATGCGGCTGCGGAGCGAGAACACCACCTGGCGGCAGGACCACGCCGCCTGGGCGACCTCGCGGGAGCCGGTCCCCGAGGTGGAGATTCCGAAGGACGAGTTCCGGACCCGCCGCGAGAAGCTGACCTACCCGGTTCCGGCGCACGGGAGCTTCTTCCTCCCCGGCCCCGAGAAGCACGTGCCGGCGCGGACCCGCTACTGCGAGGACGTGCTCGACGCGCTGGCGATGGGGGTCGGCGACTACTTCGAGAAGAATCGCGTCTTCAAGACCATCGGGGTGGCGCTCTCCGGCGGCCGGGACTCGCTCTTGACCCTGCTCATCGCCCACCGCTGGGCGTCGCGGAAGAAGCCCGAAGCGCCGGGGAGCCTGCTCCGCGCCTTCTACCTGCCGAGCCGCTACTCCTCGCCCGAGACGGAGAAGGCGGCGCGTACCGTCTGCGACGAGCTGGGGGTGCCGCTCCGGGTGGTGAGCATCGACGCGGCGTTCGAGCGGGAGCTGGAGGCCGTCCGGGCCATGCTCCAACCCAGTGAGACGCTGACTCCGATGACCGAGCAGAACGTGCAGGCGCGGATCCGCGGGCAGCGGATGTGGAGCTGGAGCAACTCCTCCGGCGGCCTGTTCCTCCAGACCGGGAACATGAGCGAGCGCGCGGTCGGGTACACCACCGTGGGCGGCGACCTGGAGGGAGCGCTGGCGGTCATCGCCAACGTGCCGAAGACGGTGGTGATGGTGCTCCTCGACTACCTCCTGGAAACGCACCCCCTGGAGGGCATCCGGCTGGTGCTCCAGAAGCCGCCCGGCCCGGAGCTGGCGCCGAACCAGGTCGGGGAGGAGGAGCTGATGCCCTTCCGGGTGCTGGACGCCTGCTTCCACCTCTTCGCCGACGAGAAGCTGCTCCCCGAGGAGGTCGAGCAGGTGGTGGGTGCGATGTTCCCCGACCTCTCGAAGGAGACGGTGAACGGACACGTCACCCGCTTCGTGAAGCTCTTCCTCTCCAGCATCTACAAGTGGGTGCAGGCGCCGCTGTCGCTGCACATCGGCAACCTGGATCTGGACCGCGAGCGGGCACTGCAGCTGCCGGTGGTCACCCACGCCGAGTGGGCGCTGAAGAAGAAGTGACCACCGCCCGGCCGGTTCCCACGCCGATGGGCTGGCTGCGGGTCAACCTGGCCATCGGGACGCTCAGCTTCGGCTCGGCGAGCCGCATCGTGCTCTACGAGGACGCGGTGGTACGGGAGCACGGCTGGCTGACGGAGGACGAGTTCGCCGAGGTGGTCACCGTCGCCCAGCTGCTGCCGGGGCCCAATCTGGTGAACCTCTCCGCGTACCTCGGCTACCGCCTGGTGGGGCCGGTCGGTACCGTGCTCGGTGTTCTCTGCCTGTGCCTCCCCGGCGCCGTGCTCGCGGTGGGGCTCTCGGGCGTGCTCGCGGTGGAAAAGCCCTGGGTGCAGGCCCCGCTGCGAGGGATGGCGGTGGCGGGCATCGTGCTGCTGCTGCTCTTCCTCTGGCGCCGGCTCAGCGGACTGGCCAGCACCGCCGATCCGCGGACGCCTGCCAGGACAGGCGTCCGCCTGGTCCGCGGCCTGCTGCTGGCCGGGGTGGCGGCGGCGATCCTCCTCGGCCACTCGCTCTTCGCGGTGCTCGGGTTGGCCATTCCCGCGGCGCTGATTGTCGAGTTCGCCCCGTGAAGCTGCTCGCGCTGTTCTGGATCTTCTTCCGCCTGGGGCTGGTCTCCTTCGGCAGCGTGTTCGCCGTGCTCCCCGAGCTGCAGCGGGCGCTGGTGCACCAGGGGTTCATCACCCCCGAGGGATTCGTCCAGGCGTTCGTGCTGGGTCAGGTGGTGCCCGGCCCGAACATGGCGATGTGCGCGGTCATCGGCTGGCACGTGGCGGGGCCCGCCGGCGCGGTCGTCGCCTTCGCCGGCATCTACAGCGGGCCGGTGGCGGTCATGGGAGCGGCCTACGCCGTGTACCACCGATGGCGGGACGTCACCTGGGTCCGCCGGCTGGAGCTGGCGGTTCGTCCGGTGGTGCTCGGGCTGCTCGCCGCCTCGGCGGTGTCGCTGCTCTGGACGGCGGCGGGGACCCAGCGGCTGCTCGCGCTCGGCGTGGCAGGGGTGGTCGGGCTGCTCGCGGTGAGCACCCGGCTCGGGGCGCTGGCGCTGCTGTGCGTGGGCGGTCTGGCCTGGTCGCTGGCGCAGCTCCTGCTCGGCTGAGCCGTCGCCTCGGCCACCGCGCCCATCACGGGAACGCGTTCGGATCCCAGGCGGTGACGTTTCCCTGTGGGTCGACGGCCGCGAGGTTCAGGCGCTGGGCGGACTTCGGGGATCCCCAGAAGAGGCCGCCCAGGTA